>JADHED010000436.1_pt1 | contig 50671 bp, 42 predicted proteins | sample 8952041 | NCBI WGS metagenome assembly JADHED01 (sample SAMN16124423, study PRJNA663239) | bioreactor sludge metagenome | isolation source: sludge (control) | place: India:Bengaluru | collected 2018-09-08 | reverse complement strand
TTCGTTCCTTAATAACTACCGCTTCCGCGGAGGCCGAGAGGTCTCCCCGGGTAAGTGAGGCTGCTCACACACGGCGATGGGTAGAAGGCGGAATCTGATCACGCTGGGTGAGGGGAAGAAACGAGGCCCCCTCGAGAAGCTCGATCGGGTTGACGAGAAACGAGAGGGCCTGTCTCCTTTGTTTTGTGAAGGAACGAAGGAGGCCTACTTTGTGGCACAAATTGATCGGGAGCACCAGCCTTTTCTTAATGTTGCTGGAAATCGACGGGGAGCTGGCGAGTCAGACGCGAGAGGGGAGGTGCAAGGCGTGCGGAGGGGTACTGCATGAAGGGAGCCATCGGCGGAAGGGGCGAGGAGAACCCAAAGGCCTGGGAGCGGAGTACGGGGTACGGTTCAGCTTCTGCTGCGGTGTGGAAGGCCGCCGGAAACGGGCGACGCCACCGTCGGTGAGGTTTCTTGGGCGGCGGGTGTATTACGGGGCAGTCTTCGTGTTGATCGCGGCGATTCAGCACGGAGGGGGTCGGGGGCGGCTGACGAAGCTTTCGGAGCTGATCGGGCAGGAGATCGACCGGAGGACGTTGACGCGGTGGAGCCGGTGGTGGCGGGAGGAGTTCGCGGAGAGCCCTTTCTATCGAGGGGCCAGAGGGCTGCTGCGAAGACCTGTTGATGCAGGGCGTCTTCCCGTGAGCCTTCTGGAAGTGTTCGGCCAGGGAGAGGGAGTGAACAGTGTTGTGTTAACGCTGAAATTCCTGTTGCCGCTGAGCATTGGGGGATGCTTGCTGAACGTGATTTTCTGATGGGCCTCGGTTTCCCGCAGAGAATGCCCGTGGCGAGGGCTCGAAGGGATTCGTAGGCTCTTTTTCGCTGCTGCTGAGTGCGGCGGAAAGGGAGCCAGACGATGACCAAAGGCGAGAACCAGCGAGGGCACAAGAGATGGGCGCACTTCCGATTTGGAGTGGTGGGGCGGCTTCTGGCCGCGCCACCGCCCCCCGGGGAGTTGGAAGAAGAAATCAAAGCGCTGTCGAAGAAGACCTGGCAACACCCGATCCAGAAAAAGCCTGCCCATTTTGCTTTCTCCACGATCGAACGTTGGTACTACCGGGCGCGACGGGAAAAGAGAGATCCCGTCGGGGCGCTCGAGAAGCGAAGGCGGTCAGACAGCGGACGAGAACGGGCGATGAGCGTGAAGCTGTGCGAAGTCCTCGCGAAGCAGTACAAAGCACACAGGAGCTGGAGCTACCAACTCCATCATGACAACCTGGTGGCGGAGGCCGAAAAGGATCCCGGGTTGGGAGAGGTTCCGGCGTATCACACGGTGCGGCGATACATGCAGGCTCATGGGCTCGTGAGACAGAAACGCCGTGCCCCGCGACCGCTGACATCAGGGGAGCAGGCGGCCGAAGAGCGCCTGTCGAGCCGCGAGGTCCGCAGCTTCGAGGTCGAGTACAACCAGGGACTGTGGCATCTGGACTTCCATCACGGCTCGCGCCGGATTCTCACGGCCGAAGGGAAATGGGCGACTCCACTTCTGCTCGGGGTGCTGGACGATCGCTCCCGTCTCTGTTGCCATGCCCAGTGGTATCTCACCGAAACCGCTGAGGATCTGGTCCACGGTCTTTGCCAGGCGTTTCTCAAGCGAGGTTTGCCGCGTGCCCTGATGACCGACAACGGTTCGGCCATGACATCGGCCGAAGTGACACAGGGGCTTCTGCGTCTGGGCATCCATCACGAGACCACCTTGCCGTATTCGCCCCACCAAAACGGGAAGCAAGAAAACTTCTGGTGCCAGATCGAAGGAAGGCTTTTGCCGATGATGGAAGGGTGCCGTGAAGTCACCCTGGCTTTCCTGAATCAGGCCACTCAGGCCTTTGTCGAGCGTGAGTACCATCGCACGGTTCACTCCGAGACCGGGCAACCTCCTCTGACGCGATGGCTCGAAGGGCCTCACGTGGGACGCGAGGCTCCCACGCCCGAGGCTCTGCGCCAGGCCTTCACGGCCGAGGTGACACGCACGCAGCGCCGAAGCGATGGCACCATCTCCCTTTCGGGGAAGCGCCTGGAGATCCCATCCCGCTACCGCCACATGCCCCGCGCTTGTATCCGCTATGCGGACTGGGATCTTTCAGCCGTCACCCTCGTCGACCCCGAATCTGGTGCCCCGTTGTGTCCCCTCTTCCCCCTCGACCGGAACAAGAACGCCGATGCAAGAAGACGTGTCTTGCAGAAGGACCCTGCCGAGCCGAGCGTTCCCGCCGAAAAGGACGGGCGCATCGCCCCTCTGCTCGAAAAGCTCCTGGCCGATTACGCGGCAACGGGCCTGCCTCCCGCGTTTCTTCCCAAGACACACAAGGAGGACCCCGAATGAACCGTACCCTTCTGGCCCTCTATGGCGTGAAGTGGGATCCGTTTTCCGCCGACGTCCCCGCCGGCGCCCTCTTCCGCACCCGGCACGCCGAACTCTTCTGCACGGAAGCTGAGGAGGTCTTCTTCAACCAGCCTCTCATCATTCACCCAGATGCCGGGCATTCGTCTTCTGAGACTCGCTTTCTCGCCCTCGGCGTCACAGACTCCGGCCGCCACCTGTTCCTCGCTTTCACCCTTCGCGACACGCTCATTCGCATCATCTCCGCTCGCGACATGACACGACGGGAACTACGCGCCTATGGCCAAACCAAAGCATAAGTCCCTACCTTCGTTCGGTTCAGACGACGACGAACGCGCGTTCTGGGCCTCCCATGACTCGGCCGACTATGTGGACTGGAGCACCGCCGTTCCTAGGTCCCTTCCAAACCTTCGGCCGACTCTCCGTACGATCTCTATCCGCCTTCCCGAATCTATGCTGGGCGAATTGAAAGTCCTTGCCAACAAAAGGGATATCCCGTACCAATCGCTGCTGAAGCAGTTTCTCGCAGAACGACTCCAACAGGAACTCGCCAAGCCCACTCGGTCCTGAAGGACGCCTGCTGCAATCTGGCCGCGCGGCCTCTCACGTGCCGCAGCCATGTCGTCCCTCTCGAAGGCGACCGCATATCCACCATTCCGGCCTAACAAACTAAGACTTCGCAGGGCGCGGATATCGAGGGGACGTCAACCCAGATGAGATGACGTCAAGCCGCCTTGCAAGTCTGGTTGAACTAAGCCGGGGTGCCTCTTTGGAGATTGCTCGCGTGAGCGGCCCCGGGTGGGGGGCTGAGCGGCAAGAGAACGCGTCGTGCGAGAGTGATCTTGCCTGAACGAAGATGACAGAAGCGCTCCTGGCTCCCTCTGATCGTGGCTTTCAGGCAGGCGAAGGTAGACCTTCCACGGGCGTGATCCGTCCGTTCTCGAGTGCGTACGTCTCCTTCTGACTCCACGGAGCCGTGATCTCTACCAATGACGCCGGCTTCGCGCTGTCTTCGTTTGCCGTCAGCGTCCACGCGAGGCCGCCGGGAATCGTCACACTTTGCACACGTCCGCTTGGATTCTGCGGATGTGCGAGAACAAGGGCGACGACCAACCCGGCCCCAGCGGCCCGAACCCGAGCGCCCCGGACCGGTGATGCCGCTCCACTCGTACATCGACAGCCCGTCCGCGCGTCAGGTGATCCCTGCCAGTGACCAGCGCCTCCCCGCCTGGAAGCGACACCGCGAGCCCCCTCTGCCCCGTATCCCACACCGCGCCATTCAGTTCCGGTTCCTTTCCAGAAATCTGCATCACCGAAGAAATCGCGTCCGCAACGGCGAGACTCTTCGCCATTCCCCACGGCATCGGGTAGTTCCGCCCGTTGTTCCGGAAGTAATTCAGGGCATTGTTCGTGCGGCCGTTCGGATCCGCCGGGTTCCCGTCCGGTGAGACTCCCAGAACGACACGAATGTGCTCGCCAGACGCCAGCATCTCCTTGACGTCACCGCTCGATAGCAGCCCCGCTCCGATCAGCGTCTCGACCGGCTTCGGACGCGCGCACCGCCGGCACTGGCTCTCTTCGTCTTCCTTCGTGTCCTCCCCCGGCCCCTGATCCGGGAGCTTCTGCCTCTCGTAACCCGTCTTCGCGCGCGGATCGGCGACGAGAACCACGACGTCCTTGCTTTCATACAGGTTGTAGATCCCCGACAGCCTCCCCTGTTCGCCCCGATACAGCGCCTGACCTGCGCCGGTCTCCACGCTCTCCGCGCTTCCCAGCCGCCTCAACGTCACATACACATACGGATCAGGCCATCCTGGCCCGCCCTTCAGCCCAGCCATCTTGCCGAGGTCTTCCGCTCCCGCCTGTGCCGGCTGTGGCTCGGCCCTCAGACTCTCCACTCTCGCCGTCAGCGTTTCCCCGAATTCTCCGGGCAGCGCCACCCGCACCCGGAACGCCGCCGCCGCTCGGGAGTCATCGATGCGCTCCTTCGCCGCGTTCCTTTCGTCCTCGACGCGGTACCGCGTGGGAACTCCGAGAGGCAGGAAGCTCCCCGTCAACTTCTCTGTCACCGCGCTTCGGACTTTACGGTACGTTGCCACACCGCATCCAGATCGTCTATTGCTACTTGGAGACTCGAATCGTCGTTCCTGAGAATCGCTTCGAATCCCCTTCGCACTTCTTCTCCTCCAGACCACACACCCCTCTTCTTGGTCAGCAATCCTTGAACCGCTTCTCTGTTACCTTCGAACATATACATCAGCGCAAGTGCCGGCGAAGGAGGGAGTTTTAGACGGATCAGACCTTCGTGTAGAACCAAGAAGAACTCTCGTAATGTTGGAATGTGCCCCGAGATGAAGCCGGCAAACAGCGTTCGACCGTCTCGGTCTCGTCTCGTTAGGGAGCTTCGTCACGGCTGCGTGATCCCGGTTGCCCCCATCCGGGCAATACACTGAGTGTTGGCGGCGTTAACCGCCCTCCAGGGGCCGCCAAAGACCACGACAGTTCCCGGAGAGAGTTTTGAGATTCGGCACCGCCAGACGTAGGCTTTGCCCATGCGCTCGATTTTCATCACTTGCTTCGTGATGGCCACTTCCCTCACACTGGAAGCCGAAGTGCCTTCGTCTCCCCGACGCCCCGTCAATACATACTCCATCGTGGCTTTCGACCCATCAACGGGCCAGATGGGCGTTGCGGTGCAGAGCCACTGGTTCTCCGTTGGCTCGCTCGTCGCCTGGGCGGAGCCAGGAGTGGGCGCCGTGGCAACCCAGTCATTCGTCGACCCGTCTTACGGAAAGCTGGGACTCGAACTCATGCGAGCCGGCCGCACTGCCCCGGAAACCCTGAAAGGCCTCCTCGCCGCCGATGAAGGGCGCGACGTCCGCCAGGTCGCGATGATCGACGCCAAGGGACGGGTGGCCGCACACACGGGAACCCGGTGCATCGCCGAGGCCTCGCACATTACGGGGACAGGTTATTCCGTGCAGGCGAACCTCATGGAGAAAACCTCCGTCTGGCCCGCAATGGCACGCGCCTTCGAGACCGCCAAGGGGGATCTCGCCGAGCGGATGCTGGCCGCGCTCGATGCCGCCGAGGCTGAGGGGGGCGACATCAGAGGCAAACAATCGGCTGCTCTCATCGTCGTCTCAAAGGACCCCACGGGAAAACCCTGGTCAGGGCGTCTCTTCGATCTTCGTGTCGAAGATAACCCACTACCACTAAAAGAGTTACGCCGTCTTGTTACACTGCAGAGGGCCTATAACTTCATGAACGACGGGGATCTCGCGGTTGAGCAGAATGACTTCGCGGCGGCACTCAAGGCCTATGCCGAAGCCGAATCCCTCGCGCCCAGCAACGCGGAAATGGCGTTCTGGCACGCGGTCTCTCTCGTCAACATGGGAAAGATCGATGAGTCTCTCCCCAAGTTCCAGAAGGCTTTCAAGCTACATCCCGCCTGGCGCAACCTCGTTGCCAGGTTGCCCAAAGCTGGTCTGATCCAGGCCAGCGACGCCGTCCTCAAGAAAATCACCAGCTTGGAGCCAGTTGCCAAGTGAACCCCCGCGAATACGAGGTCATGCGGTCGGTGGAGGACAACTACTGGTGGTACGTGGGTATGCGCCGCATCACCCGAAACCTCTTGCCAGACCTTTTCAACACCCCAAAGGCACGAATTCTCGACGCCGGGTGCGGCACGGGAGCCAATCTCCGTGACATGCGGTCCCGTGCCCAAGCGTCCCCAGCCGGCCCAGAACGCCCGGCAACAGCCGCTCAAAGTCCCGAGCGTTTCATTTGCGGCCTCGACCAGTCTCTTCACGCCCTAAGGTTCTGCATCGAGAGGGGATTACCGCTACTGGCCCAGGGTTCGGTGGAAGCCCTCCCCTATGCCTCGGGTTCGTTTGACCTCGTAAGCTGCCACGACGTCCTCTACTGTGTTCCTGAGGATGAAAAAGCCCTGGCTGAGTTCTTCAGAGTACTGACTCCCGGCGGCAGGCTCCTTGTCTCCGTAGCAGCCCTCGCCGCGCTGCGCGGCAATCACGATGCCGCAGTTCATGGCCTCCGCCGCTACGAGCCCCGCGCACTCCGGAAGAAACTGGTGAACGCCGGATTCCGCGTCGAACGAATGACATTTGCGAATTTCTTCCTCTTTCCCGCCATTTGCGCCGTGCGTTCTCTTCAGCGCCTGTTCCCGCAAGGGAAGACGTCAGAAGACGCCGCTTCAGACTTCGCCTGGTCTCCACCCTTTCTGAACAGGGGCCTGACGGCTCTTCTCTCTCTCGAAGCTACGCTTATTTCACGCTTCGACTTACCCGTGGGTGTCACCTTGATGGCCGTGGCCCGGAAACCTGGCTCTTCGCTCTTCACACAAACTTGATACCGATCCCTTATGGTCATTGGCAGTTTATGAATCGGAGTATCCTCTCGATCCCGTGAGCCTCAACGTAAAAGTGGAGACAACGCGGGATTGGCTTCCCAAGCTCGGCTGGAGTCTGATCGTCCTTTTCTTCCTTCTCTTTGTGGTTGGAGTAGGCCACCGGGCCCGGCTGGAAAAGTCTTCCGGCCAGGTCATTCGGATGCTGTTTGTGCCCTCCGTCGAGCAGGGCACGCTGACCCGGCGAGGGAATGAACTCGCAGACTTCGTGCACCGCGACGCCGGCCTCATCATCCGGTCCGCGGTCCCAACGAGTTACGCCGCCGTCATTCAAGCTCTCGGAGCCGGGCAGGCGGACATCGTCTGGGTTCCCGTTTTCGCCTATGCCGTAGCTCACAGCCGTTTTGGAGCCCAGGCCAGACTGCAAGTGGTCAGACAGGCGGAACGATACGGAATCGCCGTTGCGCGAATGGGCGAGACCGAACCAGCAAACCTCTCGCAACTGTCAGGAAAGAGAATCGCCTTCTCGAAGGAGTTCAGCAGCGACCTGAGGAAGGTCATGATCAAGCGCCTGGAGACGGAGGCTCCCGGATTCGTCGAGGTCCCGGCAGCTTCCAACAAAGAGGCCATAACGATGTTGCTCGACCGTGAGGAGATCTCTGCTGCCCTGAGCACTCAGGTTTTTTCCGGCCCGCGAGACCTCGTTGGCGACGGCCGCAAGGAACTGGAACATGACCGCCCCGGTTCCCTCGAAAAATCCCGCGTCATTTTCAAGACCGAAAAACCGGTTTCTGAACTCGTAACCTCTTATTTTGGAGCCGTCTACACATCCGCTGATTCTGGAGTAGAACGCCTGGACGACCTCAACGGCCGGCCTTTTGCCTTCTCCGATGCCACATCGACGTCGGGGTACGTCTTCCCTCTCAGCTTGCTCAAGAAACACAACGTGAGGACTGGTCACGTCTATTTCGCGGGTGGTCACCCGAACGCGATTCAGGCCGTTCTGGATGGCAAGGTGGCAGGCGGTGCCGCGTTTTATTCGCCGCCCGGAAAGGTGAACGAGACCGAGCGCACCTTCGTGGCCGACGCACGCCACCTCCTGATGAAACGGCTCCCCGAGGACGAGCGGCTCGGATTTCTCGAGAAAGTCCGCGTCATTGCGCTGACGGATCCTGTCCCGAACGACTTCTGTTGCACTCGCAAGGGTTTTCCCAAGGCCTTGTGGGATCGTTTCGAGGCGTCCCTGCAGAGATTCATCGCGACGCCGGAAGGGGCGGTGGCGTACATGGATCTCGTGACGGCTGTCGCCGCGCGCAACTGCGACGACTCGGTCCTCGAGGGGTACCGCACGGCGCTCGCAAATGCCGGGATGAGCGCCACAGCCATCATGGAAGCCGAAGAAGCAAAGCTCAAGAAGAAGCGGGAATCGAAAAAGGAGACGAAGTGAGTTCTCCTTTGGCAATTCGGGTACGAGGTCTGCGCAAAGTCTTTCCAGGGGACGTCCTCGCCCTTGCAGATGTCGATCTTGAAGTAAGAGAGGGAGAGTTTCTGGCCGTCCTGGGACTCTCGGGCTCGGGGAAATCAACGCTCCTGCGCTGCATCAACCGTCTCATCGACCCCACGGCGGGTTCCGTCGAGATCTTCGGCCACGACATCACAAAAGCCGAGGGAGCTGCCCTGCGCGCCCTCCGGCGGGAAGCTGGAATGATCTTCCAGCAATTCAACCTCGTGAAGCGGCACACCGTTCTCTCGAATGTCCTTTCAGGAGGGCTCGGGCGCACGGGGATCTTTCGCAGCCTCTTTTTGAGCTTCCCCGAGAGCGACAGGCAACTCGCTCTGGAGGCCCTCGAACGCGTCGGGATGGGAGAGCGGGCCCACAGCAGAGCAGACGCCCTTTCCGGGGGGCAGCAGCAGCGGGTCGCCATCGCGCGAGCACTCATGCAGAACCCGCGGCTCATCTTGGCCGATGAGCCCGTAGCCTCTCTCGACCCGCCCCTGAGGCTCTCGGTCATGCGCCACATCGAAGCACTCAACCGCGAACAAGGCCTGACTGTCGTCTGCTCGCTCCACGACATCGATCTCGTAAAGAAGTTCGCCAGCCGGTGTGTAGCCTTGAGGAACGGCAGGCTAGTCCATGAGGGGAGCCCGGATGACTTCTCCAGCCAGACTCTGCGCCGTATCTATGGTGACGACGCCGAGTTTAGTTTTCACGAGCACCCGTGACGGGAGAGAAGGACATGACTGACAAGAAGAAAGCTCTTCTCGCGGCATTACGGCTGCAGGCTCTGGTCACGGACTTCTCGCTTCTGGCCGCGGCGGCCCTGATGACGGAATTCCTCGTGCGGTTTCTCTGGTTTGGCGAGAGGGAAGGCCAGCTCATCATGGCTCAGGACCTTCTCGCACACCTCCACTTCGGGCCCGTCCTGGCGGCGGCCCTGGCCGTCGCCATCCTGTGGCAAGCGGTGAGCAAGTTCTGCGGCGCCTCCCCCGGCCTCGCATTTGCCGGAATCCTGACCGAAGAAGAAAAGGAACTGGAGTGGAGCCGCACGGCATGGGGCTGGTTCCTCGCGATTCTGGTTCAACTCACCTTCTTTACGGGATGGCTCGTGACGGAAGTCGATATCCACACTCTCCTCACGAGTTTTGACAAGGCGTCTGGCGTTTTGCGCGCCATGGCGAGACCATCCAGCTCAGTGCTTTTCGAGGGCGTCATTCTGCTCATCCAGACCCTCTACCTGGCGTTCATGGCAACTGTGTTCGCCATTCCCCCCGCCTTCGTGATGTCTTTCATGGCCGCGCGTAATCTCACGCGTAAGAGTGCTCTCTCACGAACACTCTACACTGCCGTCCGGACAGCCATGAACTTCACGCGCGCGGTCGAGCCCCTCGTCTGGGCGCTGATCTTCATCTCCTGGGTCGGTATTGGTCCATTTGCCGGCGTCCTGGCCTTGTGGGTTCACTCGGTGGCATCGCTCGTCAAGCTCTACTCGGAACAGATCGAGAACATCGACAGGGGTCCGGTCGACGCCATCACGGCAACGGGAGCCACGATGTTGCAAGTACTTCGATATGGCGTCGTTCCCCAAGTCATCCCGCCCTTCCTCTCGTTCACGATTTACCGGTGGGATATCAATGTGCGCATGTCCACGATCATTGGATTCGTGGGCGGCGGCGGTATCGGGTACATCCTGAAACCGCGTGTCGATCTGGGTGAGTGGGGAGAAGTGAGTACACTCGTCCTCCTCATTGCCGTCGCGGTCTGGGCGATGGATGTTCTCTCGGCGCGAATCAGAGAGAGGATCGTCTAACGAAACGAGACCGGGTCAGTCTGGCGCGCCTGGGATAAGGAGAACGGGATGAAGACTGTGAATTCGGTGCCCTGTCCGGGCTGACTCCTCACCGAAATCCGGCCATTGTGAAGGTCAACAAAGGCCTTTGACAAGAAGAGACCAATCCCTGTTCCGCGCTGGGCCCGCGCGGCCGGGCCTTCGATCTGGCGATAGCGGTCGAAGATATCGGGAAGCTCCTTGGGATCGATCCCAATGCCTGTGTCTTTCACCGCAAACTCAAAACCGCCAGTAACGAGCCGCGCTGTAATCCTGATAATGCCGCTAGTGCCGGTGAACTTCGTGGCATTGTGGATGAGATTCCACAGGACCTGTCTGACGCGAATGGGGTCACAAACAACCTCGGCGGTCCCCCTTTCGGGAGCGTCCACGCGTACCTCGATTCCCTTGCCTTCCGCCATGATCTGTACGGGCTCGAGAGCTTCGTCCAGAAGCCCGCGCAGGTCACACGGGGCCAGATTCAATTTCGCCTTGCCCTCCTCGAAGCGGGCCAGGTCCAGAAGATCGGAAATGAGATGGAGCAAGAACTGAGACGATCGCTGAATCTGGCGGATCGCTATTCGAGCCGTTTCTTCGTCGGGCTTGTGATCGGTCAGAATTTCGGACCATCCCATGATGGCCGTCAGCGGCGTCCGGAGTTCGTGGTTGATGTTCTGTAAAAAGTGATCTCGATTCCGGGACGCCTCCTTCAACTTGCCATAACTCATCTGTAACTCTTCGTAGAGCCCCGCATTTCTCAGAATGAGCGCCGCCTGGTCGGCGTGTGCCTTTATGGCCGCAATGTCTTCCTCGTCAAAGTCCTCGGATTTGTCCGCCGCAATGAGAACGCCCGCTGGTCCCATCTCGGTTCGCAGCGGAGAAAACATGACATTCCTTTCCACCTTACAAAGACGCGCGAGCGTCTGTGAAATCCGGGGCTCGGAATGAATGCCGTTCACGGCGTATGTCCGCCCTGTCCTGAAGGCCACCATCGCCATCCCCTCCGCCTCGTACTCGAGAAGAACGGAATCCAGAATCTCGTCCTCTATTCCGTACCCAGGAGACGTGAAGCGAAGCTTGCGGCTTTTTGGATCCCAGAGAGCCAGCCAGCACTTCTTGGCCTTCAGAACGTTTGCCACCACTTCGCAAAAACGCTGGTAAGTCTGCTGCGATCTTTCGAGGAGAGAAGAAGAGAGCGCCAGTTCGTGCACAGACTCCATGGATTGAATGCGGCGCTTGACGCGAGAATTGAGGCCGTCGATTGCCCGGGCCAGTTCGCCCACTTCGTCCTCGCGGTTCAGGCCAGGAATGGACTGAGCACTCCCCTTGTCCAGACTACTGGCAACAGTGGTCAGCCTCCTGACAGGAGCGAGGGTCGCATGGACGATTCGTGAGAACACCGCGATCACGACAGCCAGTACTGACAGGGACACGAGCGCGCCCCCGAGCCTCAAGGTGGTGACGACCGAGTGGAACTGGCGGATCTGCTCGCGGCTCTTCTCATGCAGGCTCGTCACGTCCAGAACCCTCAGGTACTTCCAGGGCAGGTACTCCAGGTCCCTCACGGCCACCAAGTAAGCGGTGCGGCCAACCCTGAGTGACCGGCCCCGCAAGCTGCTGACAGGTTTACTCAACTCCCCTGCCAGCGCGGCTTCCAGGAGTCCCGTGTTGGCCACGCGATCCAGTTCCGAAAGTTCTCTCAGTCCCGAATCCATGGCCAGAAACTCCCGTTCGCCCTGTCCGGGAAGGGCCGCTGACCGCTGGAGCATCTCCTCGAGCGCCCAGTCAACACCAGTTTCCGCGATTTGCTCGCCCGGCGAAAGCGTGATGGGGGTTGCGGCCGACACGATGGTTCCGCGTAAACCGTAAAGATCCTCGTAGGGCTCTGTCCAGTAGACGGGCAAGGGGGGCTTTCCCCGGTTAGCGCGTGTCTCTATCCAGGCACGGGGGCGGAGCGTATAGTTAGGGACCAGCCCGCTCGGTCCAAAGAACCTCGAAAAGTCCCGCCACGGCACCACCCTCAAGACCCCCGATTTCGTCATCACCCAAGCGGCCGAGAGCGACCGGTGCCCTGTCAAAAAATCCATGAACGGCCTCTCCACAAGGCGAGTCCTCAGGACGTCCGTCCGGGCATGGTTATCCCTTGTAGAAAGGCTCGAGACGGCAACCGCGCTCTGCCCGCGGCTCCCCCTGAGCGTGCCGTCGGAGGCCAGCAAGAGCGATTCGCGCGGTTCCGTGCTGCTTCTGACGTCCTGTTCGAGGACCTCCTTTGAGAGGGCGCGGGCCCGTTCGAGGAGTGCCAGGACTCCCTCCGCCTCGGCCTCGAACTCGTTCACCCTCACATCCGCCGCGCGCGTGATGTGCCGTTCCGAATCCTGTAAGAGGTCGCGGTCGATGATCGGCTGAATCCGTTCCTCGATCCGGCTGGCGGCCAGCGAATAGAGAAAAGCAAACACTCCGGCCGGCACAAGGCTTGCCAGAGCCAGAAAAGCCGTCAGCCGCGCCGCAAGAGACCTGGTACCCACAAGCCTCTCCAAGAAAGCGTCGAGGGAGGTGCGAAACCGGCCGGAAATACCTCAGACTCCTATTCGTAACGCAACGCTTCGATGGGATCCAGCTGCGAGGCCTTGAGCGCGGGGTAGAAGCCAAACGTGACCCCGACGAAGGCAGAGAACAAAAAGGCCAGCGCAACCGCATTGATGTTGAGAGACACCGGCCAGCCCGCGTAATACGCGACTGTCTTCTGAATCAGAATGCCCAGGCCGATCCCCAGGCTCCCGCCAGTTATGGCCAGTGCCACCGCTTCGACCAGGAACTGAGCGCGAATGTCGCGCCCTTTTGCGCCAATCGCCATCCGGACGCCGATCTCCCTGGTCCTCTCCGTGACGGAGACCAGCATGATGTTCATGATCCCAATTCCCCCAACGAGAAGGGAAACACCCGCGATCGACCAGAGCAGGTAACTCATCGTTTTCGCCTGTTCCTCGGCCTGCTGAAGCATCTCCGTCTGGGAGCGCATCGAAAAGTCATCTTCCTGCCCCATGGCCCTGTTTATGCGGTGCCGCTGGCGCAGTAACGCGGTGATCTCCTCCTGGGCCGTCCCGACCATCTCGGTCGAAATAGCTGACGCGATAATCACGCCAACAGATGTCGTGCCCATGATTTTCTTACGGACTGTCTGGTACGGGGCGAGCACGATGTCGTCTTGATCTTGCCCCATCATCGAGCCGCCCTTCTTCTCGAGCACTCCGGCGACCTTGAAGGGAATGTTCTTGATCCGGATTGTCTTCCCGATGGGATCCTCGTTCCCGAAGAGGTTGTCGACAATCGTCTGGCCCAAGACACAAACCTTGGCCGCGGCCCTGTTGTCCGCGTCGGTGAAGAACTGACCGTAGGCAACGTTCCAGGAACGGATGAGGGGCCAGTCGACCTCTCCCCCCTGGATGCTCGTCGACCAGTTTTGATTTCCGTAGATCACCTGGGCCACCGTGCGGATCGTGGCAGAAACGTAAGCAACGCTCGAGACCTCTGTTCTGATCGCCTCGACGTCAGATTCAGAGAGCTTCGAATTCGTCCCCCAGCCACCACGCGCTCCGGACGACGTCGTGGTTCCAGGGAAAACCATGAGGTAGTTCGTACCCAGAGACCGGAACTGGCTTTCCGCCTGTAAGCGGGCGCCCTCGCCGATTCCAATAGTGGCGACGACACAGGCGACCCCAATGATGATTCCGAGCGCCGTCAGGAGCGAACGGAGCTTGTTTCGGAGCATCGACCTGAAGGCAACCCGCAAAATGTTCGTGGTTTTTCTCATCCCGCGCCCCCGCTCCCGGTTTCCGCCCTTCTGGGTTCAATTGGAGTGTCGGTCGTGATTTTCCCATCGCGGAAGACCACAACCCTCTTTGCAAACTCGGCGATGTCGTGCTCGTGCGTGATGAGGATGATGGTCTTCCCCTCATCGTTGAGGGCCTGAAAAATCGCCATGACCTCGTTTGAGGTTTTGGTATCGAGATTCCCCGTCGGCTCATCCGCCAAGAGGATGGTCGGTTCATTGACCAGGCTGCGCGCGATCGCCACACGCTGTTGCTGCCCGCCGGAGAGTTGCGCCGGCGTGTGGTCCCACCGGTCCCTCAACCCTACTCGCGAGAGACAGGACATGGCTCGCTCATCTCTCTCCTTGGCCGATCTGGGAGCCTTCAGCGAGTACAAAAGCGGCAGTTCGACGTTCTCCAGAGCCGAGGTCCGGGGCAGCAAGTTGAAATTCTGGAAGACAAAGCCGATCTTGTCATTGCGGATTTCGGCTCGCTCATCTCGTTTCAACTGCGACACATCCACGCCATCCAGGATGTAGGTCCCCGCGGTCGGACGATCCAGGCAGCCGAGGATGTTCATGAAGGTGGACTTCCCTGAGCCTGAAGGCCCCATGACCGCCACGAATTCACCTGGCTGGATCTGGAGCGAGACCCCATCCAAGGCACGGACATGGGAGTCACCCATCTTGTACACACGGCAGAGGTCCTCTATGTGGATGACCGCCTGTTTCATCCTCAGAACCTCATCCCTCCACGCGGCCCGCCCGAGCCAGCCCGCGCGCCAGACTCCATGGCCCGGGCGGTCGCCAGTCCGATGACAATTTCATCCCCTTCCTTGAGCGAATCCGACTCGACGGCAGTGAAATTGCCGTCTGTCAGAAGGGTCTTCACGCGAATGCGCCTCAGCTTTCCATCGGGCCGCTCAGCAAAGACAGCGGCTTCCCTGGCTGATGGCCCACCCGTGCCCGGCCGGCGCCTTTCCCCTCCACCCGAGCGGGGTTGGAGGTTCTCGCGTGCCGCTGCCGCGGAACCGTTTCCAGATGCGCCGTTGCTCCCCTCCTGCGCGCTCTTTGCTTGCTTTCTCGAGATGTCCGCAGCGATATCCGACTCCGCCGGGCGGAACCGAAGCGCCGCATTCGGGATTCTGAGCCTGCCAGTTTCCCGCTGAACCGGGACCTGCACGTTGGCTGTCATTCCGGGTTTGAGTTCGTTCTTGGGGTTTGCAACATCCAGGAGAACGGGATACGTGACAACGTTCTGAACGATCTGCGGTGACAGCCGAATTTGAGAAACGGAGCCATCAAACTGCCGGTCTGGGAAGGCATCCACCGTGAAGACGGCGTTTTGCCCCGTTTTCACTCTCCCGACATCCGCTTCATCAATGTTCGTGAGGACTTGCATCTTGGTGAGGTCCTGCGCGATCGTGAAAAGAGTGGGCGCCTGAAAAGACGCGGCAACCGTTTGCCCCACGTCGTACTGGCGGTCGACAACGACTCCATCGATGGGAGAAACGATCACCGTGTAGCTGAGATTGGTCATCGCCTGCTTCAGGGCAGCCTCCGACTGTTCTACTGTCGCGGCGGCGGAATCCCGCGCCGCCTTTGCGGCGTCGTACTCGGCCTGGGAAAGGAGCTGCTGCTTCTGAAGATTCGCCGCCCGGGCGAATTCCAGATCCCGGTTACGTAACTCGACTCTGCTTCGCTCGACGTCGGCCCGCCGCTGATCCACCGTCGCCTGGAAGGGCGTCGGGTCAAGTTCCGCCAGCTTCTGCCCCTTTTTGACCTCTGAGTTGAAGTCTGCATACAGCCTGGAGATGATCCCCGAAACCTGGCTGCCCACCTTGACAGTGGTCACCGCGGAGAGCGTTCCAGAAGCCGTCACGAGCGCTGTCACGTCACCCCGCTCGATTTTCTCCTTGCGGAATTTCGGACCTTCCTTCTTTCCCCTCGACACATAGAAAACCGTGCCAGCCACGGAAGCAAAAACCAGAACTCCTACAACCCAACCCGCTTTTGCCATATCACTCTCTTCTCCCGGAATGTCTCCGGTCTTCAGAATCTAAGTCCCAGGGCGAACTTGAAGGCGTTCACGCGCCGCCCCTCGACGGGAGTGTCCAACCGGCGGCTGTCAAACTCGATCGTTCCCTCGATCCCTTTTCTGGGCATCCAGACAACGGAAGGCTGGTGGAGAGATTCTGAATAACCTGTTCCCTGATAAGACATCACGGAGTACGAATACCTGTAAATCACCGTCGGGAACTCTGCCTGGAAGCTGAAGAGCCCCCCTACTGTTCGATCATACGCAAGCCTTGGCACACCGGTTTGGCCAAACGCCAGAGCCGCGGCCGGATCACCATCTTGGTAGAGCACGAGCCCAGCGACCGAGACTGGCCCAAAGGCGACCTTGAGATCAGCCGTGCCTCCGAGACGCCGCACCCGGGTCTCTTCATTAGGACCCGTCACACGGTTCGTGAACCCTCCGATCCCGGGCTCGATGATCAGAAGCACCTTGTTGATCCGGTACGAAATGCGTGTCTCCACACCTTCTCGAACCCTGGCGGAAGAGTCCGACTCGGCGTTTCGGCCCTGTTCCTCAAACGCCACGTGGTCATTCTGCCCGGTATACCGCACCTTCCAGGATAAAGTATTGTAATTAAACATCTTTTCACCGAGAAGCGCGGCTCCGTACTCAGGATTTCGCGTCCACCCGTTGACGGAAAAGAGATTCCCGTCAAGCGTTTCGTCCAGAAGCCCGAGAACTGACGGGATCTGCCCCACTTGCACCTCGCCAGCCGGCGTTTTCACAAAGGCAAGGGCGTGGTCAGGCCAAACGCTCCCTCCGAAATACGGCCGGAACTTGCCATCCCGTCCGCGAACCTCTACCCGAGCCCCCCAACCCTTCTTCTCATAGGAAGCCGCAAAAAAAGCGTAGAATAATTCTGCCTGTCTCAAATTGCGCTCACTCAGCGGCTCGTAATCCAGGAGGACGGCCCCAAAAGAGAATTTCGGTGTGTCCGCGGGGCGAGGAGAAGATGTCTGCCCCGATCCAGGTAGCGGCAAGAGAAGGCAGCTTGTCAAGAAAAGGAAGAGGAGTCGTCGCAAAAACACGAGTTCCGTATCATACGCAGACTGGAGGCTGCCATCGCGAGACTCGAGTTCGACATTCCCCATGAAACGGAAGTCCTTCCAAACGGCCTGACGGTCGTTTATGCCCCTCACCGGTTCGTGCCGGTCACCACGATTGACGTCACGTTTGATGTCGGGAGCCGGGTGGAACCGCCAGGGCAGACGGGTCTGGCTCACCTCTTTGAACACATGATGTTCGAGGGCTCGGCGAACGTGCCGAAAGGGGAGCACTTCCGCTTGATCACTGGTGCTGGGGGTTCACTGAACGGTTCCACGTCGGAGGACCGGACCAACTATTTCGAGACGCTCCCGGCGGAACAACTCGAACTGGCCCTCTTTCTTGAAGCCGACCGCATGGCGGCACTCGACTTGAGCCAGGAGAAACTCGACAACCAGAGAGAGGCCGTCAAGGAAGAGAAGCGATTGCGCATCGACAACCAGCCATATGCCCCGTCCATGGAAATGGCGGATGCTCTCGCTTACGAGACCTTTCCCTACCAGCACGCGGTCATTGGGTCGATGGAAGACCTCGAGGCCGCTTCTCTTGCGGACGTAAAAGGGTTTTTCAACCGTTACTACGCACCGGCAAACGCCGTTCTGTGTGTTGCGGGCGACTTTGAGATAGAGGAAGCCTCGGCAGCCGTCAGGCGGCAGTTCGGCCGTGTGCCCTGGCGTGAACCGGCACAGCCGTTCGCGGTTTTGGAAGGGTGGCCCGGAAAGGAGAAGAAGGAATCGGTTGTCGACCCGTACGCAACGCTTCCGGCGCTGCATCTCCTCTTCAAGGCGCCGCCGCGGCGCGATTCCTTCCTGGCTCCCCTTTTCTACGTGGAGAAGATTCTCGGTGGTGGCGAGAGCGGCCGGCTCTGGCGCCGTCTCGTACGCGACGAGAGTCTGGCGCTCTCGCTCTCCGTCGCTCTGGACGAACGGAGAGGGCCCTCACTCCTGCGTTTCTTCTCTGTTTTGAGATCCGAGATTCCGCCGGACGCGCTGGAACAGCGAATCTGGGAGGAGTTCGACCGGCTGGCATCCGGTGGCCCTTCGGAAAGAGAGATGGAGCGGGCCCGCCGCATGCTGATGACGGACATGATCCGGGGAACGCAGACGACCCAGTCCATCGCCTTCCTGCTCTCTGAGTATGCGCTTTATGACCGGGATCCCCGTTTGTGGAAGGCGGATTTCGAAGCCATCCTGGACGTGACCCGGGCAGAGGTCAAGCGGGCGATCGATGAAGCTTTCGTGAGGGAACGATGTACGACCCTGATCGTCCTGCCAGGGCAGAGCGAGGGCGAAGGATGCTGAAACCACCGCTTCCGCGTTCCCCTCTCCCCTTCCACCCCCCAAAATACCAGGAGCACAGAGGGGCCACGGGCCCAGTCTTGCGCGCAGCCCGGTGGGGAAGCCGTCCAACCGCCGGGGTTGCGGTGCTCTTTCCCCGGGGAGGGAGCATTTTTGATCCTGAAGAGAGAGAAGGGCTCTCGGAAGTCACCGCCGAGGCTTTTCTGGGTGGCACCAAGCGGCGAGACGCTCAGGACCTCGCGGAGGCCCTGGACGATCTGGCAGCCGTTTTTGAGGTGACGTCGAGTTTTGACGTCGCGGTCGCCAGGCTCTTCCTTCTGGAACAGGACCTCGAGAAAGGTCTGGAGCTGCTGGCCGAGATTCTCGCGGAGCCATCCTTCCCCGAGGACGAGATCGAGAAGATCAGGCTCCGGATGCTGGATTCACTTGAAAGCCAGCGATCCGATCCTGATTTCCTCGTCCACGAGCGCCTTCTAAAGCGGCTGTACCCTGACCATCCTTACGGGCGCCTGGCCCCTTCCGAGGAAGCCCTACTGGCCATGGGCCAGGCTGATGTGATGGCTTTCCACGAAACTTTCTTCCGGATGGAGGAGGCCAGCGTTGTTCTCGTTGGCGCCGCTGACCCGGGCCATCTGCTAGAGCGGGCGAGGCGCGTCTTTTCGCGGTTTCCGGCCGGACCCGAACGGCCCCGGGCCAGCGAGCACGCGGTTAAACACAATGCGGGCTTCTCGATCCACGCCGTTCACCGGCCAGGCTCCGTTCAGTCGAGCGTCGTCTTCGCGCGGGAGGCGCTCATGAGGCCCGATCCGCGTTTCCCGGCGGCTATCGTGGCTAACCAGGCCCTCGGAGGAGGCCCTTCTTCGCGTCTTTTCCACACCTTGCGGGAAGAGCGCGGCCTCACCTATGGAACCTATTCTTCGGTGGTTGCGCGCCGCCACGCGGGACACTTCACGGCGTCGCTAGACTGCTCGACGGAGAAGACGGCCGAGGCCGTTCACGGACTCCTCGACCTTGTGCGCGTGTTCGCCGAGGAAGGCCCTGCCGAAAGGGAAGTGGAACACGCGAAGGATTTCTTGGCCGGCTCGTTCGCTCTGTCACGTGAAACCCCTGGCGGCATCTTGCAAGACGAGGTTTCCCGGCTGGTACTGGACCTTCCAGAAGATGAGTGGCAGACCTGGCGCGACCGGATCGCGGCAACCACGGCCACCGAGGCCCAGGAAGCCGCCCGGGAGTTCTTTCTGCCCGATCGTGGGATCCTCTGCATCGCGGGCGACGCGGGCAGCATCCAAGAAGCCGTGCACACTCTCGGTCCCGTGACCGTGTGGGATACGGCTGGCAAAAGGCTTGGAAATGGGGGCTCATAGCGGCCCCTGAAGCCCAACGGATAAGAGCCAGGCCTGCTCTTGAGAACCTCCGTCCATTTGGTCGCGCTATCATGCCCTGCCGTGCATCGCTCTCGTCCCGTCCTTTTGCTGGTACTTCCCCTCGCTCTTTCGGCCTGCACAAAAACGAGCCCCCCGGAGTCTCCAAAACCGCCCGAACAGGCGTCAGAGAAAGCTGAACCCAAGCAACCTCCATTCTCTCCACCGGCCGACGGCCGCGTAACGCCCCAGCAAATCGAGGATTACCTTCGCGCCCTCGAGAAGGCCCGGGAGACCGGCGCTACGGCCACTCCGGCATCCCTGGCTACGCTCTCTTCGCCCGCGGGAGAAGTTTTCGGCGGGACGCCCGATGTCGCCGCAGCCAGAGAACTCGGACTCAGAATCGAGGAGTTCCTCTGGGTGAGAGAACGCGTGCTCGAGGCGCTGGCCATGGAAGCCGCGGCGCGGCTGGATCGAGTGGCCATCGCCGATGTCGAACGAACACTCGGCGATTTGAAGGCGCGGCTGGTGAACCCGGCGGATGACGGCTCGAGGAAGGTGATTGAAAACCAGATCACCATCTTCACGGAAGAACTCGGGCGCTTGAAACGAGAGGCTGCCCGGCCCCTGGCTCCCGCCATCCGGGCCAACATCGAAACTGTGGCTCCATTCCGCGAAAAAGCATTGGCCCTGCAGGAGAGTGTGATCCGGCTTCCCCAGCAGGAGCCCGCCTCCACGGCTTCAGAACAGAACCCATGACTTTTTCAAAAGAACTCCAGAACTTCCTTCATGAGGGAATCCGTCAGGGCCTCTTTTCTGGCGCCTGCGCAGCGGTTCGGACGCCAGAAGGTACCCTCTATACCGCTGCCGCGGGGCTGTCTACGGTAAAACCCGTGACGGAACCGGCCACTGAGTCCACTCTCTGGGACCTGGCCTCTCTTACAAAGCCGCTGGTCACGGCGACAGCGGTCTTGCTCTTGACTCAAGACAGGCTGCTCTCCCTCGATGACCCCATCGGGCGGTTCGCGGATGTTTACAAGAAGAGTCACCTCGAAGGTGTCACTCTTCGACGGCTTCTCTCCCACTCGGCTGGTGTCGTGGACTGGTTCCCCGTTTACGTGCGCGGCGAAGGGCGAGCCGCCTACCGCAAAACACTCTCTTCCCTGGATGCCGCGGATATCCCGGGCAGGCGGGTTCTCTACTCGTGTATCGGGTACCTGATGCTCTCCGACGCCATCGAGACGGCGGCGGGGGCTCCGCTTGACGTTTTCTTCGCCCACCGCATCGCGCAACCCTTGAATGTGCAGAAGGACTTGCTCTTCACGCCGGGAGGCGAAGACATGTCGAGGACAGCTGGCGGCGAGGAAAACGACGAAACCGAACGCCGGATGGTGGCTGAACGCAATATGAAGTACGCCGGATTCCGGGTAGGTCCGGTCCGCGGCGAAGTGAACGACGGGAACGCCTTCCGGCGAGGCAACGGCGTCTCCGGAAATGCCGGGCTCTTTGGCACGGCAGCCGCGGTGTTAGAAGTGGCTGGGGCGTGGCTCTGCCGGGATCCGCGGCTCCTGACAGGAGCATCTTTCGAGACTGCTTTCGACGTTGAATCTCCGCCAGAAAGCGAGGCTCGTTATGGCCTTGGCTGGCACTTCGCGAACGAGTCAAATTCGGCGGGCAAGGCGCTTTCGAAAGACTCCTACGGACACACGGGCTCCACAGGCACCTCGCTCTGGATCGATCCCGTGGCAAAGAGAGCCTTCGCCCTTTTGACAAACCAGGTTCACCCGGCCTTTCACGGACTGGATCTTCATCCTTTCCGCAGGAGTTTTCATGAGCTTGGGGTCTCCCTCTGAAGAGGCCCTCGGCGATTTCAGAGAGTGCCCATGCTCGTTTCCACAGCCCCAGCTAATCATCTTGACTGACAAAGGAGATGGAAAATGAGAATGATCGACCCCCTCATCATGGAACTGGACCGTGAATGTGCCACGACGAGAAAGCTCTTGGCGCGCGTTCCAGATGACAAGATGTCCTTCAAGCCGCACGAGAAGTCTTCGTCACTTGGGGCCCTGGCCTGGCACGTGGCCACCATCCCCGCGTGGATCGGGATGTCCGTTCTCGGTGATGGCTACGACTTCGCAACCGGCGAGAAGCCGCCCGCGCAACCGCAGACGGCCGCCGAGATGGTCACGCACTTCGACACGTTCCTCGGGGGGGCAAAAGAGTCGCTTGCCCAGCTTGACGATGAAAAAGCGATGGGGCTCTGGACACTCAAGGCCGGAGGAAAGGAGATCTTCTCCATGCCGCGCATCGCTCTCGTCAGGAGCATTCTTTTGAATCACTCGATCCACCACCGCGGACAGCTCTCCGTCTACCTGCGGCTTCTCGACGTCCCCATCCCCTCGATCTACGGCCCCTCGGCGGACGAAAACCCGTTTGCCATGTAGAGGTGTTACCCGTGACGCCGCGCGCCGTTCTTCACGAACTCGAGGCCAGGATCCTGACAATCACCATCAACAGGCCTGACAAGCTGAATGCGTTGAACGCCGAAGTCATGGAGGAACTTGGACGGGTCCTATTTGAGGCCAAGGGAAACCCCGAAGTGGGGGCTGTCATCGTGACTGGTTCGGGGAACAAGTCTTTCGTGGCCGGAGCCGACATTTCACAGTTCCCCGAGTTCACGCCGCTTGCCGCAAGGGATTTCGCCCAAAAAGGACAATCGGTGTTTGATCTTCTGGAGGACATGGGGAAACCATCCATTGCGGCCGTGAACGGTTACGCATTTGGCGGCGGGTGTGAACTGGCGATGGCGTGCACGCTGCGAGTGGCTTCGCAGACGGCCCGTTTTTCGCTCCCGGAAGTCAACCTGGGGTTGATGCCAGGCTACGGCGGCACGCAGCGGATGCCGCGGCTCATAGGGAAGGGGCGGGCACTGGAACTGATTCTGACGGGCAGGGCCGTGGATGCCGAGGAAGCGTTCCGGATCGGGCTAATAAACCGGATCGTCCCGCCTCCAGAGCTTCTGCCCGAGGCCCGCAAACTGGCGTCTGAAATTCTGAAAAAAGCGCCGGTTGCCATCCGGTATGCAATGGAAGCCGTGAACCACGGACTCGAGATGCCCTTCGATCAAGGAGAGGCCTTCGAAGCGACGCTCTTTGGCCTCTGTGCCGGGACGGAGGACATGCGGGAAGGGGTGAAGGCGTTCCTGGAGAAACGGCCAGCAGTGTTCAAGGGGGAATGATGCTGGGGTGAGGGAGACAGGCGCTCATCTCCTCCCAAACGCAAATATCTCACAGGAACCGGCGTCTGAACTCCTCGAACGGTGGCTCAGGCGCCTTCCATCCCATCCTGTAGACCGGAACAGCCTTCGTCAATTCGGCGAGAACAGCAATTGCCCGGCTCCAAATCGAGGGACAACGGGGAACCATCAAGACTTTGATCAGTTCCAGCCGGGCCTCTCTCTCGGAAAGCAAACCAGCCGAAAAACCTGGCCCTTTTTCGAGCTTGACGAGCGCCCGTAACGGAGCCCAGCCGTTGGGGCCACGCCCTCCATACCCCGGACTCCAGTAACCGCATGAAGAAAGATAAAAACGTCCGTCTGCGCGCTTCTTGACCACAACCATCTCCTCGGAAAGAACGGGGAACGGAGAGAGCTGTGAGATCGTGGATTTCCCGGCGCCCGAGACTCCGAAGAAAGCGACGCCACCTTCGGGGAAAGCGATGCCCGCCGAGTGAAGTGTCAGGCCATCGTGATGAGGAAGCCGGCTCGAAATGGCGAGCCGGAGCGCCGTATCCAGAGCGATTCCGTCGCGGTGACCACGCCAGAACCGCACAGCCTGTGGCGGCGGGGGAATCTCGATTGTGAAAAGCGGGTGTCCAACATGGACAGTCTCGCCCCTTGTCACGACTCTCGCTCCGACCGCGCCAACATCGGTGCGGTCCTCATCACGCGGCCAGTCCGTCTGCCGCGTAGCCTCCACGCGGACTTTTGTCTCTCCATGGGGCCATGGTTCCGCTCCGTAAAAGACAGGCTGCGAAGCGACTTTCTCCAGCAATCTCTCCTCTCCCTCGGAAGGGAACTCGTGACCCGATACTGTAAAGGTCAAGCCTCCGATGAGGGCTTCCCGTTTCTGCATCGCGCTCTTTCCGCCGCCTCAGCCCGGTCCACGATCTCCTCTGGAAATGCGAATGGATCTCCCGTTAGCAGGTGCGCAAGCCCTGGGCAAAACGGGAACCGTGACACCGGGCCCCCCGCTTCGATCAAGCGAGCATTGGCGGTAACTGCATCCGAGATGGCAGCTTTTCGCCCTAAGGAGCCGAACCAGATGTCCTTGAGTCGCGCAGCCCTCACGTTCCCTACCGGGTGCTGCCGCCACTGAATGCACGGGAAGACGTTCCCTTCAGGGTCGACGGCAACGCTGATCGCCCCCGCGCCACAATTGACGCCTCCTGGAGTTCGTTCGGTTCGTTCCAGTTGTCCTCGGTCATGAAAGTACTGCATCAAGCCGTCAAGGGCTGGCCTGCTTGCCTGGTAAGCCAGCGGCGCCCTGTCCCCATCATCGCGGGGAGTCAGGGAACAGTCTACAACCCACTGCGTTCCGCATTCCTCGGCCAGCCGGCGCAGCTCGTCGAACTCGTGCTCGTTCGCTGAAGTCAGCGGCGTTTTCAGGGCGACGCGGATCCCGAGGCTCCTCATTTGAACCGCGGCCCTGAGAACCATCGCGTGCGAACCAGGCTTTCCGGTCATGCGGTCGTGCGTCTCGGGATACGCGCCGTGAAGACTCATCTCCACTGAAGCTGGCTTGAGTTCTCCTATCCGCCCGGCCATGTCGTGATCGATGAGGCTGCCGTTGGTGAAGATCTTCAACGCCATGGCTCGGCCGCGAACTGCTCGCGCGATGTCGAAAAACTGGGGATGGCAGAGCGGCTCTCCGCCCGTGAGGCACACCGTGAGCGTCCCCAGGACTCTAAGATCGGCAATCACAACATCCCATTCCGCCGCGCTCAATTCCTCTCCGCGGCGAACGGGCGGGTTGTAACAGAAGCCACATCTCTGGTTACAGCGATGAGTCAGCTCCAGTTGCGCGGAGAGCGGCTGCCCTTTCTGAATCGCTCTCGCGCGCAGGGCCTGAAACGGGTTCACTGCCGAAGCCACCCCCTCTTGCACATCTCCGCCAGGAACACCTCTGTGTCGCGAAGAGCCGCTTCCTTGGTCGTTTCGAATTCCCGCTCGAGGGCCCCTGCAAGCTCGAGAGGCGACCTTTGTTCCAGTCTTTCCCACAAGAACGACCCGGTTTCGTTGAGAATGGCCACGTCCCCAGACGCCAGGTCGAGCAACATCACTTCATCATCAACCCGGGTCCAAGCGACGCGGCTTCTGTCGATAGTCATGGATCTTCAACTCACATTGAACGGGCCAGAGCTGCAAGGCCCCGGGAATCCCTCAACCCTCACGCATCCATTGAGCACCGCGGCGGCGGCTTCAATCACCAGTATTCCAGGCGGCGAGTAGGGCCTCCGGCGGAGCGATTGGAGGGGAACAGCCTCTTCCTGGCCCTGATCATGTTTCGGTTCATTCATGGTGTAATCTCAAACTCCGCACTGCAGGGTTTGTTTGTGTTTTCCGGCCAGGCCTCTACCTTCCAAACTCCAAAGAGACCATTTCTGGAGATCTGTGTTCCTCCCACCAACAGAGGTGGGACCGAGACAACGCGATTTGTCCCCTGAGTTGAGGTCGTCAGCTTCGCGCTTCTTATTTCCAAAGGATACGGGTATCCGGGCACCTGCCTCTTGACTTCGGCGGGAGCTTCCGAGTCACGCTTCAGCGGAACGGTCACCTCCTGATACAGATGTCCCTTTGGTGTCAGGACCTTCACGAGCATCTCACCGTATTCGAACTTCTCGCTTGCCGGGAAGAGGACCAGGAAAGTCGCGTTCGAGATCCTCTGCGCCGAGAACTTCGGCCTGCTGGTCACCCTGCCCGCGGAGGCAGGGATGGACGCCACTTGTATTGCGGTGCAACCGCTGATGATGGGTAGAGGCTGGGGATCTGGCTTGTCACTGGACTGTCCGAGGACAAGGCCAGAGGAGAGAGTCAGAGTCAAAACGAGCCACAACTTCTTTCGCATTCTTTCCTCTCCTTTCCCATCTAGGGCAGCGGGATAGCAACGGAGTGCACTGTCCCCGATTCCGATCCGATGAAGACTCGGCTCGTCGTCGCATCGATTCCCGGAGTCCCGAGGGCGGCGCCTTCCTCCACGGACAGCTCGACTGGATTTGTGCTGTCGGCGGCGTTCATCTGAAGCAGCTTCCCGTCGCCCAGTCCAATGTAGACTCTTCCGTTCCACAGGAACGGAGGTGCCGGGGACCGCCCCGTCAGATCCTTCGCCCAGAGGAGCGTACCTTCGCTGCCCGTTTGGATGCTGACGCACCAGACCTTATTCGTGGTTGTGAACAGGACCCTTGCGTTAGCCGTATCCGGCCAAACGAAACCCTTGACTGGGCCGTCCGCGGACGAGTACAGGCTGGATGCCGCGCCTGAAGCGGGATTCACCCGATACACGGTGCCGTTGTTGTTCCCAACGTAAAGGTAACCACCAAGAAGCACAGGCGTGGAGTCGATGTCCCCAAGATCTGGCGGAGTGAAGCCGCTGCAAAGAGCCCCGTCACTGACATTCGCACACCAGACGGAGGCGGCCGCCGCTCCCTTGCGGCTAGTAAAGTAGACTTTCTCGGATCCATATTCGGGCCATGCCGAGGAGTTACTGATCCCAATGCCCCGGCCTGTGCCGAACGTCCAGACTACGCGTGTGCTGTCTGGTGTTGTCTTCGGATCAAGAGCCAAGAGTTTGTTCTCTCCTGATGTGGTGCGCGTTGTTACGAAGAGCCGGTTCACAGAGGCTCCGTACCGCGAGAGAATGGCAGTGACGCCCCCTTGGAAGGCTTCCGCGAGTGGTGTCTCTCCACTATCCCACACTGCCGCTCCCGTGTTTGCGTTTCGAGCGTAGACGCGGCCATCTTGTCCCGCCACAAACACGACACGCTCGTGCCCGGGGGTCATGTCGCTCATCGATGACAGGACCATCGGCTGTGCCTGACTCGGGGCATTCATCGCGCGAGGCGTAAAGGTTGCGGGCCACTCACCTGAAGCTGCGGCTAACGCATGCAGGACCCGGTCATTGGATACAACGAGCGCAGAGTTGCCACCCGCAAGAATGTTGAGGCCAGGTTGTGTCAAAGCCGTGGCTCCACTACTGTACTTCCACTTCACCGGCCCGGACGTACTAAAGGGTGTGCCCTTCGAGAACCGGCCCGCGGAGTAGACAGTGCCTGCATTGTTGTCGGTGAAGATGCCGTACCGGAACTCGGTGCCGTTCGTACCCGTCAGGGACGCCGACCCCTTCGCGGAGACCGTCTGGCCCCCCACCTCCGTTTCCTTCGACCCGTCCGCCGGGTTTGCCGGGTAGCTGCCGTCCGTCCGTGATTGAATTCGGACCTGGAAGGGGCTAACGGGTGCGGTGGCCGGATTCACCCACTGAAGAACATTGGTGCCGTTACCGGACGTTACGTTGAAGTACTGCACCGGCGAGGGATTTCCACCCGAGGGGACGCATTTGATGGGGATCGCGTACGTATCCAGAACGATGGAGTTGGCGTCCTCGGTCCCGCCGCACGGCCCGGAACCCCAAACGGACTGATTCTCGGCGCGGACGCGGTAGTAGTAAGTCGTATTGCTGGAGAGCCCCTGGCTATCCTGGTAACTCGTCCCGACGACGCACGCTGCGATGCGGTTAGAGGCACTCGGAGAGAATCCGGACGTTGTCGAACGGTAGATGTTGTAGACAGCACGCGTGGAACAGGACCCGGTTGCGCTCGCCCATGAAACCTTGTATCCGCAGGAGCCGCCTGCGAGCTGGCTGACACCACTGATTCCCGCAAAACCACATCCCAGCGCGGTTGCTGCCGCGGCCGTCGAATTGGGTGAGGTGCACCCTCCCGCCGCCTGTACCATGTAGGAGTAGTTGACCCCGCCCTGAGCAGTCGTATCAGAGTAAGAGGTGGCCGCCACCGTTGCGAGCAAGAAGTAGGCTCCCCCGCCAGCAGATCTCAGAACATTGAACGAGGAAGCGCTCCCCGTCCAGGCAAGATCGATGCGCCCCTCCCCGTTTGGCGTGGCCGAAAGACCCGTCGGGGCGGCACAGGTGTTCTTTGCGATGAAAACGGCGAGAGAACGGGGGTTCATCACATACTTGGTCCACTCTCCGCCGATGTAAGTTTCAGAACCGGTGGCGACCGCTTGATTAGGGCCCTCTGCCCATTCAGCCGTCTCCAACACACGAGCCCACGTCATCGAAGTGCCAGGCCATGGCAAGTAGAAATCGACACTTCCCGACCAGCCATTGTAGGCGACGTAAATTGCGTTAGCCGTGTCGCCGAACTCCGTTCCATCAATACGATAGGCAATGGCGTGTTGGCCGGCGTTGTCCCAGTAACCGCTCGAGGGGGGAGGGTTGCCTGAAGAATCGAACCACCGGTGCTGTTCCATGTAGTTCGCGTTATTGTCCACGGAGGAGTAGAAGTTCGCCGGCCGCAGCGCTGGGTGGGCATTTCGGAAGGCGATCAGGCGTTCCGCGAACGTCTTGAAGTTCTGTCGTGTAGTATCGATACCGTAGTCGAGCCAGTTCGTATAGGCGTCCAAATTATAGGCATTGTTATTGCCGTATTGAGTACGGAAAAACTCATCGCCCCCGGTGATCATGGGCGTGCCCGCACTGAGCAGGAGGAAAGCGAGACCATTCCTGGCGGCCTTTCGCTGCGCAGCCGCATCGCCGCTCTGCTCCCAGCTGTTGTTGTTGTCCTCCCCCCCGTCGGAGGGACCATAAGGCCACAATAAATTGTTAACCTTTGAATTGAAACTGTAAAGGTCCCTCAGCGTGAACCCGTCGTGCGCGACCATGAAGTTGATCGAATGCCAGGGTTTGCGGCCATCGTCGCCATACAGATCTGAGGATCCGAAGAACCGTGCGGAAAGCTGACTGGGGGTAACGTTTTCGCTCCCCAGCTTATTCTGGTCCTTGCGAAATACGTCCCGATAGTAGCCATTCCACTCTGCCCAGCCCGACGGGAAGTTGCCAACCTGGTAGGAATTGCCGCCGATCGCCCACGGTTCGGCAATCCAATCCACTCCTGCGCCGCCCCCATCTGGACGAGGGGCGATATCCCGCACGATCCGGTTGAGGGCCGTTCCGGAATTCATCTTGTCGTAGTTGAAACAGCCATGTTCACACGTGTTGCCCAGAACCGAGGCAAGGTCAAAACGGAAGCCGTCAACGCCCAGCGTGTCTTTCCAGTATGCCAGGGAATCGACAATGAGGTTCTGAGCCACGGGGTTGAAGGTGTTGTAGTTCCCGCCACAGCCGGTATTGTCCCAGGAGTAGAGCTTGTCATTCGTTAATGTGTAGTAAACCGGGTTATCGAGTCCGCGGAATGAGATGATGTTATACGTGTCTGTTCCGGCGTTCCAGGCCCCGCCCTCACCCGTGTGGTTGTATACGACATCAACGAAGACCTTGAGTCCCTGATCGTGAAAAGCCTTGACCATCTCCTTGAACTCGCGCGTCGGACCGCCAGGGGATGTGTCGTACGCATAACGGCGGTCGGGGGCAAAATAGTTGAGCGTCATGTAGCCCCAGTAGTTATCTCCATCCGTCGTGGAAGGCGAGACGTCGTTCGTGTCGTTGTGGGTCTCATGGAGGGGGAGGAATTCGACGGCCGTCACTCCCAGCGTCTTGAGATAAGCGGCTTTCAGGGCCGCACCCTTGTATGTCCCACGGTAGGCCTCCGGTATCGAGGTGTCGCCCTTCGTCAAGCCACGCACGTGTACCTCGTAGACAATATCGTCCTTCAATGCACGCGTAGGCTTGTCGCCAGTACTGGTTCCATCTGCTTCCAGGACAATCCCTTTCGGCGCCCAGTTTCCGCTGTCCAGATTCCGGTAGCTTGGCCCTGATGCGTAAATCGTTCCGTCCGTGAACGAGGGTGTCGTGGGGTCATGACTCATTTCAAGGGCGTAAGGATCGAGCAGGAGTTTATTGGGGTTGAACCTGTTTCCGTTGGAGTCGACGTCCGAAATGAACCCCGCCGAGGATCCCTTCGTCCAGCCCGCGTCGTAGGGCCAGTTGGGGCCCCATGCGCGATACCCGTAATAAACTGCGCCCGTGACGCCGGCAGTCCGGAGATCAGCCATCGAAACAGTCTTTGAAAAAACCCTGGACGGGGCGTCCAAGGTCATCGTGAAGGCAGCCTTCTCCGGCTCGGCCATTGGGTTGGAAAAAACGTAGACGTCGATGCGAGTAGCCTGAGACGAGTAGACCTTGAAGGTCACGTTCTCAGCAAGTGCATCGTATCGGGCTCCGAGACTTTGGGCATTGTAGGGCCTCCCTGTCCAGACGGCATAGTTCGTGCCTGACGTTGCCAGCGTCCAACCCGAACCTGACGGACTCCAGGAATTCGGACCAATCTTCATCGCAACCGGCCCGGCTGTCCCGTTAATGATTGCGGCGTAGAGACCCGTCTGAGCTGCCTGAATCGAGACTGCCGAGGTTGACGTGATTCCAGCCGCTTTTCTAACATCAATCAAGGCCTTGATCGAGGCCCGGAGGGCCCAATCGTAGACGTGAAGGTAGTAGACTGTGGGAATACCCGGGTGCGTCAAAATGTACGCATACCCTTGCATCACTGAACCACACGGGACAGGCCAGTGATTTTGGCCGACAGCGCAGTCTCCAGACGGCCCAGTGTCGTGGTTATCGACGAACGTGACTGATTTCTGCGGCCACCACCCGATGGCTCCCGCCGGTTTTCCTTCACTGTCTTTAAGGCGCCAGTACTCACTATCCGTGAGGGCCTTATTCAAGAGACCCTTTGTTGTGAAGTCGAATGCCGCACATGTGCCGTCCGTCCCGTTTATGTAATTCATCAGGAGCTGCCGATGCGCGTTTACATTGTTGTAGTCGAGATCGGTCCAGATCTCTCCCACACAGAAGTTTGGGCTCCAGTTGTCATGATAGGTCTTGGCGTATGAAGGAGCGTAACCTTTCGAATAGTCGTACCTAATGCCCGTGAAGCCTGCGTCTGCTTTCAGGCGCGTGCTCATCCAGGTTTTCAGACTCGCCTGTACGCCCGCATTCCCGTGATCGATGTCCCTTGCGGAGCCGTAGCCTTCTCCACTATCGGGTCCCCCGGTGCCACACGCGCAGTCGTCGTTATTCACTATAGCGTCAGCACCCCATACCGGATTCTGAAAATCGTATAGCACCGCAGTGTTCGACACTCGATGGTTGATCACAATGTCGGCGACGGACTTTATTCCCTGGGCATTCAAAGCCGCTGTCGCCGCAACCAAATCAGCTTCCGCCCCGTACTGCGAATTCAAGGAATTGAGTTCACGGGGAAGGTACCCCTCGTTGGAGTGCGAGTTCGACGGCGGCGGGAACCAAACGTGCGTGATTCCCAGGTCCTTCATGTCTGCGGCCTTTCCGGCCAGCACGCCATACCAGTTGGGCGCGTAACTCCAGGAGTTCCAGTGAAACCCCTGCATCATGATTGCCGTGCTCGCCTGGTCTTGCTCTGTCGCACCGGGAGCTGTATGGCTTGCCCCAACAACAGCCAGCATCATCAAGGCGGTAAGAACCCCGGAAACCAGTCTTTCCTGTCTCATGCTTGTGTATCTCTCTAGAACTCGAGGAAATTCCCCCGACTGCTCGTTTATCCCCTAAGGACGCACCAAGAAAAATCAAGAGAGCGGCCCATACTGGCCACTCGGAGTCGCGCACGGCTCGTTTTAGGTGACGAAACTGAAGATTCGCTGGTCCATTTCTTTGTTCAGTGCCCCCACAACCATATTCTGGTTCCCCAACTCCGGGCTTCAGCCAGCCTGGTTAGGATATCACCTGGCATGTGGAATGCGGCTCGCAAAAGCGGCCCAGAAGCACGATTTTTTGACTTCAAAGCGGCCATGGGCGGCAGACCATCCCTGCTTTCCCGGAGGGAACGCCGTCGCGCAATCGAGCCTTCCCCAATTGGAAGCCAACTCCACCTACCGGCGTGATACCCTACCCCGGTCTGATGCTCAAGCAGGTTGGCAAGTACCAGATTCTCGAAAAAATCGGCGTCGGCGGCTTTGGAGCGGTCTTCAAGGGACGAGACCCTTTCATCAAACGGACCGTCGCGATCAAGACGTGCCAGAGCGAAGAAGAGGAATTCAAAAAGCGCTTCATGCGCGAGGCGGAATACGCCGGAAACCTCCAGCACAAGAACATCACGACCATCTTCGATTTCGGCCTCATGGACGACAGCACTCCGTACATCGTCCAGGAGTTCCTGACGGGCGAGGACCTCGACCGGAAGATCAAACGCCGGGACCCGATAGATCTGCCAGAGCGCATCAGAATCCTCGCCGACATTTGTGACGGCCTCGGTCACGCTCACGCAGCCAGCATCATTCATCGCGATATCAAGCCTGGCAATATCCGGGTCATGGACGATGGCACCGTCAAAATCATGGACTTCGGTATTGCGAAGTCACTGGTTTCAGAATCGAACTTGACCCAGACCGGCATCACACTCGGGACAGCCTCGTATCTCGCCCCCGAACAGATCCGGGGGGAACCCGTCAACATCCGGACCGATATCTTCTCGCTCGGCGTCCTCGCTTATGAGCTTTTCGCCTACAAGAAGCCGTTCACCGGGGACAACATCTCCACTGTCCTCTACCGGATCATGAACGAGATGCCGCCGGACCTGACGGAGACCTTGCCAGGAATTCCAGAGAGCCTCAACCGGCTCATCAACTCGATGCTGGCCAAGGATCCCGCTGAGCGACCGGAAACGTGCCACGAGATCAGAAACCGGCTCATGGAAATCTCCGCTAGCCTGACCGCACGGCGGATTCCCGACGTCGCCAACCTTCCCCTGAGTTCGCAGTCGGGTTCTCTTTCCGTGGACCCTTCCCGTTCCTACTCCTCGCGGACCGCCGCCAGTTCGCCCTCCGGCTCTCTCGACACCGGACACGTCCTAAAAGAGCATATCGCGGCCACCAGCAGCCCCGCTGCACCCCTCCAGGAAGGCCCAAAACAAACGGGCGCCCAGACACCGCAACAGGAAGAAACAAGCGGAAGCGCCCTCAAGATCTTGATCGGCGCACTTTCAGTCTTGATCATCGGCGGCATCGCAATCTACTTTGCCTTCCTCAGGCCAAAGGCCCCCGCCCCTTCCCCCGAGCCGCCGCAAGAGAGTGTCCCTTCCCCCGCAGTGCCCGCCGTTCTTCCGACGGCAGTACCCGAGCCTCTACCAACATTCCCCCTTCTCCCACCCGAAAACACACCCGTACCTGCGGCCAAGGCTCCCGTGCAGGAATTCGGCTCGGCCTTCTTCCGGTCGAGTCACTATGCGGAATTGACCTTGAATGGGAAGGCGCGGGGAGGCGTGCCCCCAGCCGGGATGCGACTTCAGGCTCTTGCTCCCGGACACTACACGGCCGTTTTCTCTATCCGCGACTTCATGTCTCAGGAGAAGGAATTCGAGGTTCGGGCCGGCAAGACAACTGAAGTCAAGGTCGAGTTTCCAGGGCGCGGAAAACTCGTCGTCAACTCGTCGACGAGCACCCCAGTCCCGCCGGATGTATGGCTCGACGGGAAGAGACAAGGCATCCTTCCTTTCAGCAGGACAGTGGCCGCTGGAATCCACAAACTCGAAGTTCGAGCCGAGGGGTTCGAACCAGAGGTGCAGACGATCGAGGTCCCTGAGGACGGAAGCAAAACCGTGGACGTGGCGCTCAAAAAGAAGAACTGACCCCAACTCGGATTCACGTTGGCTTGAGACGGTCGCAGGCCAAGCCATCCTCGGGGGCTATATCCGCGGCGTAAAATGTGTTTGTGAAAGCACGCCCGGCACGGCTCCTTCTTCTTGTCTGCCTTTCCGTTTTCCCTCTTCTTCTTGGCCAGGTGGCCTCTGAGACCCTGGAAAAGGAAGCGCGCAGCGCTTTCAAGGCAGGCCGCTTCAAGGAAGCCGCCTTGAAGTTCGAGGATGCGGCAAGTGCCGCGGCCGAGCCCGAGCGTCGCGGCCGCATGGAACTCCAGTGCGCCTGGAGCTATTTCAACGACCGGAACCAGAGGCTTTCGAGAGAGGCTCTCAAACGGGGACTGCAAGCCGACCCCAAACTCGATATCGTTCCCGAATTCTTTAGCCCCGAGTTCGTAGCCCTTGCAAGAGATGTCAAGAAAGCCGGAGAGAGTCCCTCGGGTCCAGCACCATCATCAGCTGGAGCCCAGGCGGACACCACCGAACTCAAGCGGGTCGCGAAGGCGAAACTCCATGACGGTCAATTCGCTGACGTCATCTACGATTTGACGAGCGTTCCCAAGGAGCGCCTGGACAACGAAGCCTGGGAGCTTCTGGCAAAGGCTTACGAGATGGGAGGACGCTCGGAAATGGCGGCAGAAGCTCGCCGGAACGTTCGGGGAACCCTCGCCGCGCCACCGGTCCCGGTTGTCCCACCCGTGACACTCCCGAAATCCTCCGGACCGTCCGCGGGCGGACCGTCCGCGGGCGGAGACATCCTGGCGTCGGGCCGGGCTTTCCTCGAAAGGGGCGACGCCTTCCAGGCCCAGGCTGCTGCCAACCGCGCCATCGAAACGGACCCGGGCTCAAGTGATGCCTACAGGCTGCTGGGCGACGCGTACATGGCGCGAGGCGACGGGAAACTCGCGGAAGCCAACTGGCAGAAGTCCATTCAGCTCAACCCCAAGAACGAAGGGACGCTCACTAGCCTCGGCGAGTACTACCTCTCCGAAAAGATCTGGGATACTGCTCTCCAGCAGCTCCGGGTGCTCGCCGAAATCAACCCTCGAGCACACGGGGAGAAGCTCTTGAAACTGGCCCGGGATGTCAGGTCCGCGGGCGACCTCGAAAGGTCCCGGCAGATCTACGCAACCGCGGCGGCCGCTATTCCCGCGAGTGCAGCCATTCTGAACGAGTACGCCGGCCTTTTGATCCAGCAGAAGGACTTCGACTCGGCTTTTGATCCCATGCAAAAGGCGGTGGCCGCGGATCCCACCAACGAGGTGCTCTTCACCAATCTCGCCACCCTCTACCGTGCCAGGACCCTCTACAAGGAGTCGGGCGAAGCCTACGGACGTGCCCTTCAACACAACCCTGGATACATCCCAGCTTTGAACGGACTGGCCGGACTCATGCTTCTGAGCGGCCAGGCAACGGAGGCCATTCCCCTGTTCGAGAGAACTCTCGGGAGAACGCCTCGTGATCCGGATGCCCTTGTCGGGCTCGCTAGAGCCAAGCGTCTTCTGGGAGACCTGGCGGAGGCCGCCAGAATTGTCGAATCGGGTTCCATTCTCGACGATCCGGATCTCTGGAACGAGGCCGGGGCCATCGCTTATGACCGCGGCCGGTACGCCGAGGCGGTCTCGTTTTTTGACAGGGCCATCAGAAAACGTCCGGACTTCCCCGCAGCCAAATCCAACCGCGAGAAAGCTGCGGCGGCCGCCGAGTTTCTGAAATCACTCGGCAGCTGAGCCAGATCACCCGGCTCCCGGGTATCATCTCTTAGATTCCAGATTCTCTTGAAATGAAGCCGGAGGAAGCTCATGGCAAAGTTGCAACTTCTCTCTGCGGAAGGACAGACCCTGCAAGAGTTCGTCCTCACGAGTGTCGAAACAACAATCGGGCGGTCGAGCGATAACCAGATCGTGGTTCGGGACGGGCAGATGTCTCGCCACCACGCGCGCGTCGTCAGATCTGGCCAGGCCACAACCATTGTCGATCTCGGAACCCCGAACGGTATCTGGATTCGAGACAACAAGGTCGTCAATCACCCGCTGGAGGACGGCGACGTCTTCAAGCTTGGCACCTCGTCGTTCCGCTTCGTGGCGGAGGACCCCGACGTCGAGGCAACCATTCGGGCGGAGGCTCCCAGCGCGGGCAATGCGGTCACGCAGCCAGCCGGCCCGCCCCTCGGCCGCCGCGAACCGGTTCCAGAGCCCATGCCGAGACGAGATCTCCCTGTGCCGGCGCCGGTAGCCTCCCCCACGGGTCCTCCAAAAAAGGAGATTCCCCCTTCCAGGCAGTGGGAAGGAGTCACCTCGCCTCTCCCCACCGCATCGCCAGCCCCCCTGCCTCCAGCCCCTCCGGCCCCCCCTCCGCCGAATCCAGGGCCTCCTCCATTTGGGCCACCCAGCAGCCACCCGCGCGGCGCCGCACCAAAAGGACCCGCGGCCAAAAAGCCATCCGCGCCCCAGCCGTCACACACCCGGTTACTCGCGGCAGGCCTCTCGTTTCTTGCGGTGCTTCTCATTGGGGGCGGCATCTTCTACTTCGTCCATTCAGGCATGAGTCTGACCGGGGGCGAACCCCGGACGCCTCCCCCGCCGCCGCCAGGTTCAGAAGAGCCAGTAACACCAGCGCCCACGCCGCGTCCCACTCTCGGACCTCCCCCCGCGGCTGTCCTCGAGACCGCCCCCGAATTCGCCAAGCTCGGCGATCTTGCTGCCGTTTCACATTCGCCAATGGACTGGGCAACGGGCCCGGAGGGCGGGACCTTCCCCATCGACGAGGCCGCTCGCCTGCAAGTTCCCCCCGAGGCCTTTCCAGCCCCCGTGAGCCTCCGGACCGTACGCATCGACCTCGCGCTCAGCCGCGTCGAACCCGGGATTCGGAAAGGCTGGGCTTACGTGATTCAGAGCCAGGGTTTTGACGGCGCGCTGCCAAAGCCGGTCAGCCTCGAGATTGACAAGCCCTCCGAGTTCGTGCGTTTTGCCAGGCTCGATGGATCACAGTGGCAAGCCATCCCTGTTCCGGAAGGACCCGTCGCCCGCATCGACATTCCACACTTCTCCGCTCAGTACATCTCCGCCATCGAATGGGATTCACTCGAGAGCACACCGGCTCCCGGCGATTCCGCCCCCCTCAACGCACTCCTCTCCGGGTCACCCGCGCCCGCTGCGCCGCAGGTTCGCAACTGCAAGAAGACATTCCATGTTCAAGCGACCGGCACGGACGGCAAGCCCCGGCAAGAGAAACTCATTGTCACCAAGCGGTTCTACGATTTCGACGAGAAGGGCGTTGAGAAATCGAAGAAAGACGCCGAGTACAAGTACGCGCAGGCGCCCAGTAAGTACGAACTCATCAAGCCCCCCACGCAGAAGCAAGACTGTGCAGGCACGGTTCTCGAGAGACTGTGGGGACTCGGCCCTTACTGGATTACGGCCGATAACCTCTGCAACAACGTCCTGCGGCCCTACGGTCAGAAGGTGTCACGGTTCTCGGTGAAGCCTGGTGATGTTGCCGTCTGGGGAGCCGGGTGTTCTCACGTGGCCGTCGTCTCCAGTGTCGCGGGCTACGTGCTGAAGGATGTCACCGTCGAAACCAAGGATGGCTCGGAACCGATGTACAAGAACGTCCTCAGCTTCAGCGGCACGGATCCCCTCCAGAACGCTTATGGAGCGGTCGAGTTTTACAGAGTCGATCCCCAGAAGGTGAAGATCTGGCCAGACTCCCAGGCCGATTGCGACGAGCCCCCCGAAGACAAGGATTTCTACGTTTTCATTCTAAAAAACGCTTCTAACGGGCTCTATCTCGGAACGAAGGGGTCGCTGAAAACACGCGTGCGGTGCTCTTTTGAGGGAGGAGGAATCGACTGCAAACCCACCGACCTCGTTGTCGCCGAACCGCTTCTGGGACCCTACAAGACGCAAGAGGACGCACAGAAGGAACTCTGCGCTGCCATCACGGAGAGAAAGGACTTTCCGCTCGGAATCGGACTGAAGGGGCGCTGGCGCGGTTCGGAAACCTGGTATGGCCTGTGGGATGGCAGCGTCCGGGTCGAGTGTAAATGACCGCGGAGGAGGTTTCTCATATTACCGCAGCACTTCGAGGAGATCAGACAAGATATGAGCCGTGGCCCCCCAGATCGCGTGTCCGTGATAGTGGTAGACAAGCGTCTTGACCTCTTTCCCCTTCCAGCGAAGAGGGCGTTCTTCTACCACCTTGGGGTCGAGCAAGAACGTGACCGGAATCTCGATGATCTTCTCGACCTCCCCCTCCGCCAGACGGAACTCGACCGGGTAGGGGATAGCTCCAACGAACGGTGAGATCTCGAAATCCGTGACGGTGACCAGTTTGGGAAGCGCGCCGAGGAGGCGAACACTCTCAGCCGGAACTCCGATCTCTTCTTCCGTCTCCCGGACCGCCGTTTGCCACGCGTTCTGGTCGTGGTCTTCCCTGGCTCCCCCTGGAAACGAAATCTGCCCCTTGTGGTGTTCCACATGATCGGTGCGTTTCGTGAAAAGCGTAAAAAGCTGCCGGTCTCTCACGTACATCGGGATCAGGACGGAGGCCTGCCGCGGAGGCTTTTCCGGATCGCCCCGCTCGGTCAAGAGGGGCCGTTCCGGCCAGTTCCGCGCCAGCCGTTTTCGCATTTCGTCAATCCAGTTTTGCACGCGTCCAGCCTCTAGATTTCGTCTTCGAGCGCGAAGTTTGCCGGCGTCTTTCTCTCCTTGGCCACCTTTTCGCCCCTCTTCACGAAGAGCTGCAGAAAGGCCTCGACGTACCCGTCGAGATCACCGTCCAGCACGCGATCGACATCCCCCATCTCGAATCCGGTCCGATGATCCTTGATCAGCCTGTAGGGCGCCAGGACGTAGGAACGGATCTGAGATCCAAAACCGATCTCCATCTTCACCCCGCCTCGGGCATCGTCCTTGGCGCGCCGCTCCTCGAGCGCCCGCTGATAAAGCCGGGACCGCAACACCTTCATGGCGAAGTCGCGGTTCTTCATCTGGGAACGCTCGTTCTGGCACGAGACGACGAGTCCCGACGGCAAGTGCGTGATTCTCACGGCCGACTCGGTCTTGTTGACGTGCTGTCCACCCTTTCCGCCAGCCCGGAAGGTATCGATTTTCAAGTCCTTGTCCTGAATGTCAACTTCCACGGTGTCGTCCACTTCTGGAGAGACATAGACCGAGGCAAACGAGGTGTGGCGCCGGGCATTCGCATCAAACGGCGAAATCCTCACGAGCCGGTGAACACCGTGCTCAGCCTTGAAGTGTCCGTATGCGTACTCTCCTTCAAACCGGAGCGTGGCGGTTTTTATGCCCGCGTCATCCGCATACGTGACTTCGAGGACGTCCGACTTCCAGCCTTTCCTCTCGCCAAACCGCAGGTACATGCGCATCAGCATTTCCGCCCAGTCCTGGGCTTCGGTTCCCCCGGCCCCGGCGTGAATTTCCAAAATCGCTGGCAGCGGGTCTTCCGTATCCGTCAACTTGAAGCGGAGTTCCCGCTCTCTGACGAGCGCGCCAATCGAGGAGATCGCGGCATCGGCATCCGATTCCACCGGCTCTCCCTGCTTGAGGAATTCCAGCAGGATCTCGAGTTCATCCCGCTTCTCCAGGAAGACCTTCTCGTCCTCCAGGATCAACTCGGCCTTCTTGAGCTTTCTCAAGACCTCCTGCGCCGAGAGCGCGTCATTCCAGAATCCGGGAGCGGCCGTCCGGTGTTCGAGATCTTCCTTCTCCCTTTGCGCCCCCCGGACGTCAAAGATACCCCCTGAGGGCGTCCACGGATGTCACCAGCTTTTCCAGTTGTTCGATGCGTTCTTCGTTCATTTTGTGGATGTCTCCTCGAGGGCCGCGGCGGTCTTTTGCCGCCAGCGCAAGCAGGGCCTCAGGATACCCGCGAGGCAGGCCAGAGCGCAAACGATCGGGAGGCCTTCCCCCGTGCGAACGGCCAGGGGCTGAGATATGGGGAAGGAACCAGGCTCCTTCCCGAGAGCAACGCTGAAGCTTGCGGGCTGATCAATCGGAAGAACGGTCCGGGCGCGGCCGGCGGCGTCTACCCAGCCCGAGATTCCGGTCGCTGCCGCCCTGAAGAGAGGTCTCCCGGTCTCCACGGCTCGAAAGAGGGCGAGTTGCCAGTGCTGGCGCTGCGCGCCGAACTTGCCGTACCAGGCGTCGTTCGTCAGGGTGAAAAGGACATCCGCCCCCGAGCGTGTGTGCTCGCGCATGAGCCACGGATAAACGACCTCGTAACAAACCGCCCCGCCGAAGTCCCAGTCCTTCAAGCGGAGTAACCGCCCCGAGGTCCCCGCACTGAATGAGGAAGGGACCGCCCGGCTGATGGGACGAATCATTCTCAGGAGTGCGCCGAGGGGCACGTACTCTCCAAACGGAACGAGGCGTTGCTTGAAATAGGGCGGCTCGGGTCCATCCGGCGTCACGAGAAGAGCTGCGTTGTAGTAGGGGGCTCTTTCGCTCCCCGGATCATCCGACCAGACGGTGTTCAAGAGGATCGAGATCCCGGTGTTCTTACAGAAGCGGAGAAGATCCTCTTGAAGCCCATACGAGAAGGACCAGTTCAGGGGACAGGCACTTTCAGGCCACAGGATGACGTCAGGCTTCGTCTTCTCGGCAAGGTCAAGGGTTTGCCGCCAGAGATCGTGGTAAATCAGCTCGTCCGATCCGGGCGTCCAGCGCATCTCCTGAGAGACCCCAGGTTGAAGCACCGCCACGGTCATGACAGGCAAGTCTGTCCCCGGAGTTGCAGCGTCGATCCGGGCAATGCGCCACTGGCCGTAGCCGAAAGTGAGGACAACCACGGCCGCCGCCAGGAAAACGCCGAGGCCCCGCCCCCGCGTTGACTTCGCGTGAAGGGCCTCGTTCAGAAGGAGATTGACGAGAACCACGGCGAGCGAAACGAGCGACACGCTCCCGAGAGAGGCCAGCTGGATGAACGCCGGGTAATCGGCCAGAGGCGCCCCGATCACGCCCCAGGGGAATCCACCGAAAAGGTGCGTTCTCAGTCCTTCCTGCGCGCCCCACGCCGAAAGCCACACACCAATTCTCCAAAGGCTCGTCTCTTTTCGTGACACGCCGGCCGCAAGAGTCATCAACCCAAGAGGAATCGCCAGAAAGAGGGCTGTTGCCAGGAGGGCAAGGGTGGCCAGGACGGGACCCACTCCGCCGAAGTAACGAACCGTGTGGAAGATCCAGGGCATCGTGACAAGCCAGAACACCGTGCCAAAGACGTACCCGGGAAGGTAGGCCCGGGAGAAAAGCGAGAACACGTTTCGCGGGCCGGCTCCGGGCCATGCCTTATCAACGGCAAGAAACAGCGGGATCAAACAAAATGGCAAGAGAAAGACGAGCGAGGGGCCGGGAAAAGCGAGCCCCGTCAGAATGCCAGAGAGACCAGCCAGCCCGATTCGTCCCGGGCTTGAAGAAAGAAGGTTCATCCCGTCCGTTCCGGGTGGGCGGCAACCATTGCCTCTTCCGCCCGGTAGCTCGACCGGACAAACGGCCCCGAAAACACGCGTCCAAGCCCCAGTTCCTCGCCCGCTGCCCGGAGGTTCTCGAATCGCTCGGGAGTGGCGTATTCCACAACGGGGAGGTTCCAGGCGCTCGGGCGCAGGTACTGCCCGACCGTCACGATGTCCACCCCGGCAGTTCTCAGCGCGGAAAAGACCTCTAGCACCTCGGCATCCGTTTCCCCGAGACCAAGCATCAGCCCTGATTTCGTGAGCATCTTTGGGTGCCGTGTCTTGACACGCATCAAGAGGTTTACTGACCGCTCAAAACTGGCTTTCGGCCGCACGGTTGAATAGAGCCTGGGAACCGTCTCGACGTTGTGGTTAAAAACGTCGGGCCCAGCCTGCGCCACGGCGTCGATACAGTCCGGGTGACCCTGGAAATCCGGAGTGAGCACTTCAACCGTTCGCTCTGGATCATCAGACTTGAGAATCCGCACCACGCTGGCCCAGTGGGCCGCTGCTCCATCGGGCAGGTCATCTCTATCGACGGACGTGATGACAATGTGCCGCAGACCCATCTCGCGGGCCGCATTCCGAATGTTCAGGGGCTCGAGAGGATCGAGCGGAAAGGGACGGCCCGAGGTGATGTGGCAAAAACCACAAGCACGGGTACAGATGTCCCCCGCGATCAAGAAAGTCGCCGTTTTCCGCTCGAAGCACTCCCCCCGGTTCGGGCAGCGTGCCTCTTCACAGACCGTTGAGAGCTGCCCCTTCCGCATCAAGGATTTCATCTCGTGCAGATCTGCCAGCCGGATCTTCTTCTGACGAATCCAGGGAGGCAGAGCGGGTTCACCGCGGACCGGAAGGGGCCTTGACATCAGGGCTTGACCACGCCGGGCTTCAGTTCAGGAAGAGACTTTTTCACGCGCCTGGCAACACCCTCCGCGAAGGCCCGGTCCTTGTAAGGGCCGAGCCGGACACGGAAAAGCCCGGCGCTTCCCGGGACGGGGTAAACATCGGCCGTCTTGAACCCCGCATCCTTGAGTTGCCGCAGGTAGCGATCCGCCTTCTCTGCTTCCTTGGTCACCAAAACCTGCACGTAGACCGTCGATGGCGCTTCCTGTTTTTCCACTGGCTTCGGCGGCGTGGCCTTCGGGGTCGCCTGAGCGACAACTTTGGGTGGGGGGGCCGGGGTGTCCGGCCTGGCGGGAGTGGGACTCGGACGAGGAGCCTTCGTTGGCTTGGCCTCCGGCTCCCTGGTGGGAACCGGCTTACTGGGCTTTTCAGAGTCGTCCGGGAATCCGAGTTTCTTCTCGAAATCGTCCGGCCTGGCGGGAGGAGCCGAAGTGCTCGCCTTGACATCCGCGTCGGGCGGCGCCTCCTCGGCGGGCGTTGCCTCTGCAACCTTCCGCGGCTCACCAGCGGGGCGCGAAGCTGCCCCGGTTTTCATTCCGAAAAAGAACGCGAGGCTCAAGGCGAAAAGAACCACGGCAAAAAAGAGGGCCGCCTGTCGCCCTGTCACGGAGATCTGGTAATGAACGACTTCGTCTTGTTCTTTTGGTTCTTCAGCCACGGTTTCTTACTTTTTGTTCAGGAATGCATTGAGCAAATCCACCGGCACGGGGAAAATGATCGTGGAGTTCTTCTCAGCGGCAATCTCGGTGAGAGTCTGCAGATAACGAAGCTGGAGGGTCGTGGGCTCGCTTGCGATGATGTGGGCAGCTTCCGACAGTTGCCGGGAGGCCTCGAACTCACCCGAGGCGTGGATGATTTTGGCGCGTTTCTCACGCTCGGCCTCTGCCTGCTTGGCCATGGCTCTCTGCATTTCTGGCGGCAGATCCACGGCCTTGACCTCGACGAGGGTGACCTTGATGCCCCACGGGTCCGTGTGGCGGTCGAGAATCTCTTGCAGACTCTCGTTGAGCTTCTCGCGCTCGGAGAGGAGTTCATCCAGCATCGCCTGCCCCAAAACCGACCTCAGGGTCGTCTGCGCAAGCTGCGACGTCGCATACATGTAGTTCGCGACCTTTGTGATCGCCTTGGCGGGTTCCACAACCTGGAAATAGACAACGGCGTTTACCTTCACCGAGACGTTATCTTTCGAGATCACGTCTTGGGGCGGAACGTCCATCGTGATCGTTCTGAGGTCCACGCGGACCATCGTCTCAAACGGCCAGAAGATGAACGTGAGGCCCGGTCCCTTTGGAACCGGGGAGAGCCGGCCGAGCCAGAAGGTCACGGCGCGCTCGTATTCGTTGAGAATGTTGACCCACTTGAAAAAGAAAAAGACGGCTACGAAGAAAATTGCCAGGACAAACGGTTCGGGCATTTTTTTACTCCTCGCGAATGGCCTGAACGATCAGGCACAGTCCTTCCGTTCGAATGATCTTCACCAGGCTTCCAGCAGGAATGGGGACTGCCGACCGAGCCTCCCACAACGCTCCCTCGACAAAGATCTTTCCTTTGTGATGAATGTCCGTCTGGGCACGGGATGTCAGGCCCACGAAAGCTTCGTATCCGGTCTGCCGGGGAAGGCTCTGTACCGCCACAGCCTTGGCGGAAAGGACCGCCAAGACGAGGGCCACGGCTCCGGCACCTGCCGCCACGAACCAGAACTCGCCGCGCGGAGCGAGATCATCCCGGTGAAAGAGGAGCGCCGCGCCGAGAACCATGGCGATGCCGCCGCCTATGGCGAAGAGGCCGTGCCCGGCGAGCTTCACTTCGAGGAAGAAGAAGAGGAGCCCCAGGAGGACAAGACCAATTCCCACCCAGTTCGTCGGGAGAACCGACATGGCGAAAAGGGCCAGCAAGAGACAGATCCCGCCCAGGATGCCAGGAAAAATGGCGCCAGGATTCTGGAGTTCTGCGTAGATTCCGACGAGACCCAAAAGGAAAAGGAGGCCGGCAACCGCCGGAGAAGCAATCACGCCGAGTGCTCTCTGCAGCGGGGTCATGCTCTTTTCGACAAGGGGCAAGCCAGCAACCTTGAGGACACTGTCAGGTTTCCCCACGCGTTTCACGGTTCGTCCATCGAGCTTCTGCAACAGTTCCGCGGTGTCCTTGGCGACAATCTCGACGAGTTTCTTTTCCGCGGCCTCGACTTCCGAAAAGGAAACGGCCTCCGTCACAGTCTTCACGGCTGGTTCTTGCGGACGGTCGCGGGCCGTCACGACCGACCGCAGGAGAGCCGCGGTGTCTTCCTTGATCTTCTTGCCGATGGTCTCGGGCAGTTCTTCTCCGCTACCACCGACGGGCGAAGCGGCTCCAGCGTTCGTGCCCGGGGCCATGGCCGCGACATCGCAGGCCATCAGGATCAAGAACCCGGCGGAGGCCGCTTGCGCGCCCGGAGGTGTCACGAACCCGACGACGGGCACTTTCGAAGCCAGGATCGACGTGGTGATCTGCCGGGTCGAGTCGAGCCAGCCGCCAGGAGTGTTGATTCGCAGAATGATCGCCGGGGCTCCGGCCACATCCGCTTCCCGGATCACTTGTGAGAGGAAATCGGCGGTTACCGGGTTGATATCCCGGTCGATATCAGCGACATAAACAGCTCGCTCCGCTTTGGAAGCGTTCGCGGAGAAAAGCCCCAAGAAAACCAGGACGGCGCCCAGGAGGTGCTTCACGGCTCGATTATAGAGGCGGGGGGCAACCAACAAGCGAAATTGCTTCCCTTCCGGGCACACCCTGGTCGTGCTGATTGTCCTGATCGAGGCTTTCCGCCGGGCGCGGAAATTCTTCTGGATCCTGCTCCCGCTCGCTCTCGGCCTCATCGTGGCCACGGTGCACGGGAGATACGACTACGTCACGGACGTCCTGGCCGCCTTCGCCCTGACATGGCCGGTCTATGCACTGGCACAGGCCCTCGGCAAGAAGCTGGAACATTCCCTGTTTCTTACGAGAAACGGGTAATGCTCCCAAAGAACCTGGATCAGCGGCTTTCGGGAACCTGACGCGACAGAAGGCGGTAGCGGCGGTAGATGCGCCCCTGGAAAACCTCGAGACCCCGCAAGATGTCGAGGTTGTCCTCCAGCATCCAGGAGAACTCGACCCACTTCTGGTTCCGTTTGACGCCCTCCTGCATGGAGAGGTAGTAGAGGATGGCATCGAGCCCCTTCTTGCGAAACTCGGGAACGATGCCGAGGGCCATGCAGCGGACGCGATCGATCTTCTTGCGCTCCCGGAGGAAAGTCAGCCAGCCGAACGGCAAGAGCCGGCCGCCCATTTTGGCGAAGACCTGGTTGTAATCCGGGAAACCCATCAGGAAGGCGGCTGGCTGCCCGTCCATTTCCGCAAACCAGATGTAGCCGGGCTCGATCAAGTCCTTGAGCTTCTTCGCCATGGCATCGATCTCCGCCGGCGTCATGGGGACGAACCCCCAGTTGCGCTCCCAGGCTTTGTTGTAGATCTGTTGGACGAGGGCGAGTTCTTCCGGGAAACGGTCCATGCGGATCTGTCGCACCGTGAGCGACTTCTCGCGCCGCTGTACGGCTGCGCAGATGCGCGAGAGCCTGGGGAAGGAAATATCAGAGCAGGGCGCCAGAATGGCGACGACGTCCTTCTCCTTGACGAATCCCGCCCCGGCAAACAACTCGAGGTAGTAGGCGGGGTTGTACGTCATCATGAGGAAGGGCATACCGGGATCGCTCTCTTCCGGGACGAGGGCGCCGACTTCATCGTTCATCGATGGATTCAACGGCCCACGAAGCTTGTCGCACTCGGGGTACATCTCGCGAGCGGCTCTTTCGGCTTCGTCAAGAAGGGCCCTGGCGGCTTCCGGGTCGTTTTCGCACTCGAAAAAGCCGAAGAATGCCGTCCTGTCCTTGTGGACCTTGTTGTGAGACGAGTCCACGATGGCGGCGATACGTCCGACTGTTCTGCCCTCCCGGCGGGCAAGGAACAACTTCCGGCTCGCATGTTGCCAGAACGGGTTCTTCTTCTCACTGAGCATCCAGCGCACTTCCATCTTGAGAGGCGGAACCCAGTTGGGGTCGTCCTGGTAGATGCGAAAGGGCAAGTTGACGAAGTCCCGCAGATCTCTCCTCCTGGAGACAGGCAAGACCTGAACGGCAGAACCAGTCATCTTCTCGGAGGCCCGGTCAGGAAATCAGTTCGAGCTGGCGGCCAACCTTGTGAAATGCCTCGAGAGCGCGCGTGAGGTGCTCGCGGCGATGTGTCGCCATGTAGGACGTGCGGATCAAGGCGCGGCCCGGAGGCGAAGCAGGGCTGACGACGGCGTTCACGAAAACACCTTCCTGAATCAGCATCTGAGCCATTCGGAAAGCCGTCACGTCCTCGCCGACAACAATGGGGATGACCGGCGTGGAAGACTCGCCGCAGTCAAAACCCATGGCGCGCAAGCTCGTCATCATGAATCGCGTGTTGTCCCAAAGGTGTTCGCGGCGTTCCGGCTCGGCCTCGATGATCTCGACAGCAGCCAGAACGGCTCCGACGCAAGCGGGGGGAGGAGCAGCCGTGAAAATCAGGGCCCGCGCTTTGTGCTTGATGAAGTGGATGACTTCGGCATCACCGACGACGAAGCCGCCCACGGCCGCCAGTGACTTCGAAAAGGTGCCCATGATGAGGTCAGTATCGGCTTCGAGACCAAAATGCTCGGCCGTTCCGCGGCCATGCTTTCCAAGCACCCCGATGCCGTGAGCATCATCAATCATCAGCGCCATGTCGGATTCCTGGCAGACGCGGACATACTCAGGAATCGGAGCGATATCCCCCTCCATGGAGAAGACGCCGTCGACAACGAGCAGGCGTCCCCCTCTTTCAGAGGAGTTGGCGACGATTCTTCGCAGATCACTCGGATCGTTGTGGCGGAATTTCTTGATGTCGGCGCCGATGGCGAGCCTGGCACCATCGTAAATGCAGGCGTGATCCTGACGGTCGAGAAAAATGGTGTCGCCCTTCCCGGCAATGGAACTCAAAACCCCGAGGTTAACGAGAAAACCAGTGGAGAAGATCTGGCACGCTGGCTTCTTCATGAACGCCGCAAGGCGCTCCTCGAGTTCGACGTGGATATCGAGAGTGCCGTTGAGGAACCGGCTCCCGGAGCATCCGGAGCCGTACTTACGAACGGCTTCCTCCGCGCGCTCCTTTACCTTGGGATGCGATGCCAGGCCCAAGTAGTTGTTCGAGCCCAGCATGATTACCTCGCGGCCACCAATCTTCACCACTGGATCCTGGCCAGACTCCAGAACGCGGAAATACGTGTAAAGGCCCGCTTTCTTGAGGTCATGAACCGTGTGGAACTTCCGGCACTTGTCGAAGATTGAGGTTCTCACCGGCGAGGCTGCAATCGCAGCCTTGGCAACAGACATCTTCTCTCCCTCAGATGCGGCGGGCAGCCGCACGGAATGTGGCAACGCCATCAAAAACCATCTCCCATCTTAGCATTCAAGAAATTCAACGCTTGATCCACCCCGCCTCGATGTACCAGTGCCAAGTTTCTTTGGCCCCCTCTTCGAAGCTGGTTCGCATCGGCGATCCGAGACTTTGCTGAAGGCCATCGACGTCACAGATCCAGGCTTTCTGAAGCATCTCGTCCGCCTTCTCAGAGTTGAAGACGGGGGGACCTGATCCTAGCGCACCTATCAGGCCCGCGACGAGTCCTCCCGCACGAATGAGGAGGGGGGAAATTGAGATTTTTTTTGCCTCGGGCGATCTCAGGCGCGCCAAAACGTCCGCAAGATGGGCGTAATTGAGAATTTCGGGGTGCGCCACAAAAAACGTCTCCTTCTGTCCACCTTTGAGGACAGCGGCCGCCACAGCTGACGAAACATCCTTGACATACGCCATCTGGATTCGCGGTTTCCCCCCTGCCAAAACCGGAACAAGCCCTCTCGACGCCATGACGAAAAGATCTCGAATCGCGGTCTCACGCGGTCCATAGACGGCAGAAGGGCGCAAAATAGTATACGAGAGCCCTGCTACCCGCCGCAGCGCTTCTTCGCCCGCGAGTTTGGAACGTCCATAGGTCGAAACCGGCCTTGCCGGGGAATCCGCCTTGACCCGCTCCCCGTCCAGACTCGGTCCCGCGGCAGCCAGTGAGGAGATCAGCACGAAATGAGCATCCGGAGCTGCGCACGCCACCGCCTCGGCCATCCGTCTCGTACCAGTTTCGTTGGCTTCGAAATACCCCGCTTCATTCCTGGCGGAGGTCTTACCGGCGGCGTGAACGACAGCGCAACAACCGCGTACAAATGCTTCCAGGCCGTCAGGGTTCCGAACATCCCCCTGGACCTTTTCGACATCGAGGCCCTTCAACCAGCCCGGATCGTGGGGCCGCCGGACGAGGGCCCGAACAGAGAAGCCACTTGCAAGGAGCGTTTCGGCGATGTGGCTCCCAACAAAACCCGTGCCTCCCGTCAAAACGACGGTTCCGCGACTCTTCACGAACTTGTGAGTTTAAGGTCTCTCCCCGCCAAGTGCAGCCTTTAATATGGACCTTCTTGAGGACTCCATGAACCGCACCCTTGGACCTGCGCCTCTTGTTTTGATCAGCTTGTTATTTTCTCAAGGGCAGGCAGCCGGCCTCCAGGCCCCCATCAAGGTCGTAAGTTACGACATCAGCGCCGAGTTAAATCCAGTTTCTCGAACCCTCACGGGGAAAGAAACCCTCCGTTTTACCAATCCTTCCACGGAACCCATCGGCGAGCTGAAATTCCACCTCTACTGGAATGCCTTTCGCAACAACCGTTCAACATTTTTCAGAGAGTCGGGCGGACTCTTGAGAGACACCACGGCCGATCAAGAGGCCGGGTGGGGATCGATCGATATCACCGCGTTTGTTTTCGAGGGAAAGGACCTCCTCACGGCCGCTCGATTCGAGTCCCCGGATGACGGCAACCTGGAGGACCGGACCGTCCTTTCCGTTCCGCTCCCCCGCTCTCTTGCCCCCAGGGAGACCATTCAACTCGACATCTCCTGGAAGTCGAAGATACCCAGGTTGTTTGCCAGGTCTGGTTACGTGCGCGACTACTTTTTCATCGGTCAGTGGTTTCCCAAGATCGGCGTGTACGAACCAGCCGGGAGGCGACGCCGGACCTCCCCTGGGTGGAACTGCCACCAATACCATGCAAACTCAGAGTTTTACGCCGACTGGGGCGATTACAAGGTCACCCTCACGATCCCCGAGAGGTTCGTCGTCGCCGCCAGCGGAGTTCTCGCCGGCGAGAGACGAACGGCCGGGAAGAAAGTCCTGACTTTCGTGCAAGAGAATGTCCACGACTTCGCCTGGACAGCCGATCCGCGATACACCGTCAGAGAAGCGTCCTTTGATCCGGCGAAAGACCTGCCAGCATCAGAGTTGAAGAAGGCCGCACTCATCTTGGGGCGTCCCGAGCAGGAACTCCTGGCAGGAATGCGCCCCGTGAAACTCCTCTTCTACATGCAGCCCGATCATGAGGCCCAGTGGAAGCGGTATGCCGAAGCTCAGAAATGGGCCCTCGCCTGGTTTGGGCTTTACGCTTTTGGGTACCCTTACCCGCAGATCAGTATCATCGACACGCCGGAGGATGGATCCGGGGCTTCTGGCATGGAGTACCAGATGCTCTACACCGCCGGCACGCTACGCGGGCTGGGAACCTGGCCGTTCACGGGCCTGCGTTCGCCAGAGCAAGTGGTGATCCACGAGTTTGCCCACGGGTACTTCTATGGACTCCTTGCCTCCAACGAGTTCGAGGAAAGCTGGATGGACGAGGGCCTCGCATCGTTTGCGGAATACGAAGTCCTCGCGAAGAAATACCTCTATTTCCTCGAATTGCCTCTCGGATTGGGCGTGACGGGCCGGGATTTGGCCCGTGCCTACGTGAGCAGCACCGAAGACTTCGACCCGGTCATCACAAAATCGTGGACGTTCCAGTCGACAGAGTCGTATTACCGCAACTCCTACGCGCGGGCCGGAATCCTCATCGAACAACTGAGACAACTCATGGGAGAAGAACGGTTCTGGCGAGCGTTTCGCGCCTACTGCGAACGGTGGCGGTTCGACCACCCCGCAAGCGAGGACTTTTTCGAGGCGATGGGCGCTGGATCTCAACCTGTGATGCGCGCGTTCATCAATCAGAGCTGGTACGGCACGGGCTTCATCGACTACTCCGTTTCGCAAGCGAGGAACCAGCGAGAGACGAGGTTCAAGGGCATCAGAAGCGCGGGGACTGCCGCGAATTCTCCCTCTACCCCACAGAGCAAGGATCCCGAACGGGACTCGTGGAGAAGCGAGGCCGTTATCTTGCGCCACGGGGACATCAAACTCCCCGTCGAGATCCAGCTGACATTCTCGGATGGCTCCCGGGCGCGCGTCGTGTGGGATGGCACTTCAAACTGGTTAAAACTCTCGAGTTCCGGCCCGAGACGGCTCGTGAACGTCATCGTTGACCCTCACGGAAAAGTCGTCATCGACCGGAACCCCTGGAACAACGCACGCTACCTGCCGCGGAACGAGGGACCCAGGGCGAGACCGAAACTAATGGCGTACGCCTCTCACCTCCTGCAAATCGTGCTCTCTTCTTCTTGGGCTCTGTTCTAGGGGAACGAAATGACACGCCAAGCTCACCAGAACCCGCTGGTCCATGGCCTCCGGATGGCCATCACGCACTGGCGCCTTGCAGGCATCCTGTGGTTCACAACGTTGATCCCGGTTGCCATCTCCTGGGCACCACTCTCAGCCCTCACTTCACCGA
>JADHED010000435.1_pt1 | contig 50718 bp, 68 predicted proteins | sample 8952041 | NCBI WGS metagenome assembly JADHED01 (sample SAMN16124423, study PRJNA663239) | bioreactor sludge metagenome | isolation source: sludge (control) | place: India:Bengaluru | collected 2018-09-08 | reverse complement strand
CGCGAAGGTGGACGGACCGTGGGCGCGGGCGTGGTCTCCAAGGTTATCGAGTAAGACGCATGGCCAATCAAAGAATTCGTATCCGCCTCAAGGCCTTCGATCACCGGCTGATTGATCGCTCCGCGCATGAGATCGTTGATACCGCGAAGCGCACCGGCGCGCAGGTGTTGGGCCCGATCCCCCTGCCGTCCAAAAAGGAGCGTTTTACGGTGCTCATCTCTCCGCACGTCAACAAGGACGCCCGTGACCAATACGAGCTGCGGACGCACAAGCGTTTGATGGATATCGTCGATCCCACGGACAAGACGGTTGACGCCCTGATGAAACTCGATCTGGCGGCCGGCGTGGACGTGCAGATCAAGCTGAGCTGAGGAGAGGACCATGACTATTGGTGTGATCGGCCGCAAGGCCGGCATGACCCGGATCTTCACCGAGGAAGGTGTTTCCGTCCCGGTGACCGTCATAGAGGTCCAGCCGAATCGCGTGACCCAGCTGAAGACCGAGGATACGGACGGTTACCGTGCCGTGCAGGTCACCATGGGCGAGCGCCGTGCCTCCCGCGTCACCAAGCCCCTGGCGGGTCATTTCGCCCGGGCGGGGGTCACCGCCGGTGAGGTCCTGCGTGAGTTCAGGCTGGACGCCGGCGAAGGCACTGAACTCGCCGCTGGCCAGGAGATCGGGGTCACCATCTTCGCCGCGGGTCAGAAGGTCGATGTGCGTGGCGTGACCAAGGGGCGCGGCTTCGCCGGAGGTGTCCGTCGTCACAACTTCCGCACCCAGGATGCCACCCATGGTAACTCCGTGTCACACCGGGCCCCAGGCTCCATTGGTCAGTGCCAGACCCCGGGTCGGGTCATGAAGGGCAAGCGCATGGCCGGGCACATGGGTAGCGTCAATCGCGTGCAGCAAAATCTCGAAGTGGTTCGCGTCGACGCCGAACGCAACCTGCTCCTTATTCGTGGCGGCGTCCCGGGTCCCACGGGCGGACGCCTGGTCGTTTTGCCTTCCGTCAAGAAGAGCAAGGGCTAATAAGACAATGGAAATTCAAGCAAGAAGCGGCGAAGACGCCCCTGTTCAGGTTGCCGACGGCGTGTTTGCCGTCGAATACAAGCCTGCCCTCATCCACCAGGTGGTAACCGCGTACCTGGCCTCCGCCCGCTCGGGCACCGTCGCGCAAAAGAGCCGTTCCGATGTTTCGGGGGGAGGGTCCAAGCCCTTCCGGCAAAAAGGGACTGGTCGTGCCCGCGCCGGCACCACCCGTGGGCCTATCTGGCGGGGAGGTGGACGGGCCTTTGCTGCTCGGCCGCGCAACTACTCCCAGAAGGTCAACCGCAAGATGTACCGGGGAGCCATGTGCTCCATTTTGTCGGAACTGGTCAGACAAGGGCGGATCTCGGTTGTACCCGAGTTCCTCGTCGAACAACCCAAGACCCGTATCCTGGCGAATAAGCTTAAGGACATGCAATTGTCCGACGTGCTGATCCTGATTCCTGATCTGGACGACGATCTGTTCCTGGCGGCGCGTAACCTACCGCGGGTGGATGTACTGACGGCTGATGAAGCGGACCCGGTGAGTCTGATCGCCTTCGAGAACCTGGTAATCACCGAGGGCGCCATTCGTAAACTCGAGGAGCGTTTGGCATGAATCAGGAAAGACTCCTTAAGGTCCTATTGAGCCCGGTCATCTCCGAGAAGGCGAGTCAGGCCGCGGAAGCCAATGGCCAGTATGCCTTCCGCGTCGTGCCCGATGCCAACAAACAGGAAGTCGGCAAGGCCGTCGAGTCGCTTTTTGACGTTCAGGTCGAGCAGGTGCAGATCCTCAACGTTAAGGGCAAGAAAAAGCGCTTTGGCCAGCGCTTCGGTCAGCGTAAGGACTGGCGAAAGGCCTATGTCCGCCTGGCAGCGGGCCAAACCATTGATTTTGGCGGTAACGCCTAGGCGCATGGGGATAAGTCAAGATGGCAATTGTAAAGACTAATCCGACATCCCCAGGACGACGCTTCGTCGTCAAGGTGGTGTCGCCGGATCTGCACAAAGGTGCACCCCACGAGCCGTTGCTGGACAAGAAGACCAAGTCCGGTGGCCGTAACAACGCGGGAAGGATATCGGTTCGCCACCAGGGAGGTGGCCACAAGCAGCGTTACCGCATCATTGACTTCAAGCGTAACAAGCAAGGTGTGCCCGCAGTCGTGGAGCGCCTGGAGTATGACCCGAATCGCAGCGCGCACATTGCCCTTCTGAAGTACGTGGATGGTGACTGGGCCTACATCATTGCGCCAAAGGGCTTGAAGGCGGGTGCCCAGGTCCTTGCCGGGGATGATGCCCCGATCGCACCAGGTAACTGCATCCCGCTGCGCAATGTTCCCTTGGGTACCCTGGTGCATTGCATCGAGATGCGACCGGGAAAAGGGGCGCAAATGGCGCGTGCCGCCGGAGCATCGGCGCAGTTGATCGCCCGCGAAGGGGGCTATGCCACGCTGCGCCTTAGATCGGGCGAGATGCGCAAGGTCAGTTCCGAGTGCCGCGCGGTCATTGGCGAGGTTGGTAATAACGAACACAGCCTGCGTAAACTCGGTAAGGCCGGCGCCAGTCGCTGGCGCGGCGTGAGGCCGACCGTGCGTGGCGTCGTTATGAACCCCGTCGATCATCCCCACGGCGGCGGCGAGGGTCGCACCTCCGGCGGTCGTCACCCGGTTACGCCCTGGGGCGTGCCGACCAAGGGCCACAAGACCCGTTCCAACAAGCGCACGGATCTGATGATCGTGCGTCGTCGTGGACGTAAGTAATTAAGGCGAGGTTGAGCAAGTGCCACGTTCCATTCGTAAGGGACCCTTTGTGGACTACCACCTGATCAAGAAGGTGGAGGACGCGGTCGCCCAAAACAGCAAGCGCCCCATAAAAACCTGGTCGCGCCGATCCATGGTGCTGCCGGAGATGGTTGGCTTGACCATCGCGGTCCATAACGGCCGCCAGCATGTACCGGTCCTGATCAACGAGAACATGATCGGGCATAAGCTCGGCGAGTTCGCCCTGACCCGGACCTACCGTGGCCACGCGGCCGATAAAAAGGCCAAGAAGAAGCGCTAGGTCGAGGACAACAACATGCAGGCTGAAGCAACACTAAAGATGGCGCGCATCTCCGCACAGAAAGCGCGCCTGGTGGCCGATCAAATTCGCGGTTTGCGGGTGGAGTCGGCCCTGAACCTTCTGACCTTCAGCACCAAAAAGGGTGCTGGGCTGGTGAAGAAGGTCCTGGAGTCCGCGATCGCCAACGCCGAGAACAACGCCGGCGCCGACGTGGACGAACTCAAGGTCACGGCGATCCAGGTCAATGAAGGGCAGAGCATGAAACGCATCCGCCCGCGAGCCAAGGGTCGTGCCAACCGGATCACCAAAAGGACCAGTCACATTACCGTGACCGTTGCCGAAGCCTGACGCGCAAAGAGAAGCCAGCATGGGTCATAAAATTCATCCGACCGGCATTCGCCTGGGGATCGTCAAGGACTGGACCTCCAAGTGGTACGCTGATTCCAAACACTTCCCGGACCTGCTCAATACGGATATTCAGGTTCGTGACTTTTTGCGGCAAAAATTGTCGCAGGCTTCGGTCAGCCGGATTCAGATTGACCGTCCCGCCAACAATGCGCACATCACCATTCACACGGCCCGCCCCGGCGTGGTGATCGGCAAGAAGGGCGAGGATATCGATAAGCTGCGTAAGGAAGTTTCCGAAAAGATGGGCGTGCCGGTGCACCTCAGTATCGAGGAGATCCGTAAGCCCGAACTGGACGCCCAATTGGTTGCCGAGAGCATTGCCCAACAACTCGAAAAGCGCATCATGTTCCGCCGGGCGATGAAGCGCGCGGTCCAAAACGCCATGCGTCTGGGTGCCGGGGGAATCAAGGTCAACATTGGCGGTCGTCTGAACGGGGCCGAAATCGCGCGCAGCGAATGGTACCGGGAGGGTCGAGTGCCCTTGCATACCCTGCGGGCCGACATCGATTATGGCATCGCCGAGGCGCGCACCACCTATGGCGTGCTTGGCGTGAAGGTGTGGATTTTCAAAGGCGAGGTCTTCCCCGGCCAGGTGGTGGAGGAGACTCCCGCGAAACCTGCCCGCGGCCCCAAACCCGCCGCCCGGAGGGGTTAACCCATGCTGCAACCGAAGCGCACCAAATTCCGCAAGCTTCACAAGGATCGCAACCGTGGTCTGGCATTGACCGGCTGTGATGTGAGCTTTGGCGAATATGGCCTCAAGGCCATTGGCCGTGGTCGGATTACCGCACGGCAGATCGAGGCCGCCCGACGCACGATCACACGTAAGGTCAAGCGTGGTGGCAAGATCTGGATCCGGGTGTTCCCTGACAAGCCGATTACCAAGAAACCCCTGGAAGTGCGCATGGGCTCCGGTAAGGGAAGCGTGGAATACTGGGTCGCGCAGATCCAGCCGGGGCGCATGCTCTATGAGATCGAGGGTGTGAGCGAAGAACTCGCCCGCGAGGCCTTCGCCCTCGCGGCGGCAAAGCTGCCCATTCAGACCACCTTTAGCAAGCGGACGATAATGTGATGAAGGCAAGCGAACTGAGACAACAGAGCGCGGCCGAGCTCGAAAAGCAACTGCATGAGTTACTCAGAGAGCAGTTCAATCTGCGCATGCAGCGGGGTGTAGGGCAATTGACCCGCCCCTCCGAGATGAAGGCCGGGCGGCGCAATATCGCGCGAATTAAAACTGTCCTAACCGAGATGAAGGCGGAGCGCTGATGAACGAGGAAGTCAAGGCCAACCGGACATTGACCGGTCGTGTTGTCAGTGACGCCATGGACAAGACCATCACGGTGTTGGTGGAGCGGCGTGTCAAGCATCCGCTGTACGGTAAGTTTATCCGACGCTCGACCAAAATCCATGCGCACGACGAAGCCAATGTTTGTGGCAAGGGCGATTGGGTAACCGTTGAACAGTGCCGGCCCATCTCCAAGACCAAGGCCTGGCGACTGATCCAGGTAGTGGAGAAGGCGCGCTGATAACGCCGAATTTTGCCGAAGCCGGGAGTGCTCCTTAGGTCCTCAACCGCGCTGGGCGTGACTTTTTAGGTACAAGACAATGATTCAGATGCAGACCAATCTGGGCGTTGCCGACAATAGTGGCGCTAAGCGCGTGCAGTGCATTAAGGTGCTCGGCGGCTCGCATCGGCACTATGCCAGCATCGGCGATATCATCAAGGTGGCGGTTAAGGATGCCATCCCCCGCGGCAAGGTAAAGAAGGGTGACGTCTACAACGCGGTGGTGGTGCGTACCGCCGCCGGGGTCAGGCGTCCGGACGGGTCTCTGATCCGTTTTGACGGCAACGCGGCGGTGCTCCTGAACAATCAGTTGCAGCCGATCGGCACCCGTATCTTTGGTCCGGTCACCCGGGAACTGCGTGGTGAGAAGTTCATGAAGATTATCTCCCTCGCTCCCGAAGTTCTATGAGGTAATGGGACCATGCGCAAGATCAGAAAGGGGGACGATGTCGTCGTCCTCACGGGAAAAGACAAGGGTTCTCGGGGCACGGTACTGCGCGTCGTCGATGGCAAGCAGGTCATCGTCGAGAACGTCAATATCGCACGAAAGCATCAGAAGCCCAACCCACAACGGGGGATCTCTGGCGGCATCGTTAGCAAGGAGATGCCTCTGGATATTTCCAATGTCGCGCTCTTTAACCCGGTCAAGGGCGGGCCAGATCGTATCGGCTTCAAGGTGCTTGAGGACGGACGCAAGGTGCGCGTTTTCAAGTCCACCGGCGAAGTAGTCGACGTTTGAGTAAGCAAGCCATGTCCAGATTGCATACCGAGTACCAGGAAAAGATCGTCGGGCTGCTCAAGGAGCGGTTTGACTACGCGACCGTCATGCAGGTGCCGAGGATTACCAAGATCACGCTCAACATGGGCGTGGGCGAGGCCGTGGCGGACAAGAAGATCATGGATAACGCCGTGCGCGACTTGGCCGCTATTTCGGGTCAAAAACCGATCGTGACCCATGCCAGGAAATCCGTGGCGGCCTTTAAGATCCGTGAGGGCTGGCCCGTTGGCTGCAAGGTCACTCTCAGACGAGAGCGCATGTACGAATTTCTTGACCGTCTAATTAACGTGGCTATCCCCCGCATTCGGGACTTTCGCGGGCTGAGCCCCAAGGCGTTCGATGGTCGGGGTAACTACAGCCTGGGTGTCAAGGAGCAGATCATCTTTCCCGAGATCGACTATGACAAGATCGACGCCCTGCGTGGTCTTGACATCACCATTACAACCAGCGCCCGCTCCAACGAAGAAGGACGCGCGCTCCTCGAAGCCTTCAAGTTTCCTTTCCGGACCTGAGCAGAACTTATGGCGAAGAAAAGCATGGTGGCACGCGACGTCAAGCGCGCCAAGATCGTAAACCGCTTTGCGACCAAGCGCGCTGCGCTCAAGGCCATTATCAATGACCGTGGCGCCAGCAACGAACAAATCGATTCAGCGCTCCTGCAGTTACAGAAACTGCCGCGCGACGCCAGTCCCACCCGCCAGATGCGACGTTGTCGGATCAGCGGGCGTCCGCACGCCGTTTATCGTAAGTTTGGCCTCAGCCGAAATATGCTGCGCCAGGCGGCCATGCGGGGTGACGTTCCCGGTTTGGTTAAGGCGAGCTGGTAGCCACCACCCGCCGACGGGGACGATCCGTCGGATATTCGCTCGAAGCCTTCACACGGAGCTGCTAAAATGCTCCGTTCTCGCTGGCAAGGTTAGCGCAGCATTCCTTCCGTCACCGGGTATCGCATCCATCTGGGTGGTCTGACCCCAAGGAGTTTAGCATGAGTATGTCGGATCCGATTGCGGATATGTTGACAAGAATCCGCAATGGGCAAATCAGGGGTAAGGTCACGATTGCGATGCCTTCCTCGAAACAAAAGCTTGCCATCGCGAACCTTCTGAAAGATGAAGGTTATCTTGCCGATGTCGCTGTAGAAGCCAACGGCGTGAAACCCGAATTGGTTATCAAGCTGAAGTATTACCGCGGAAAACCCGTCATTGAGCATATCAGGCGGATTTCCCGGCCCGGACTGCGCATCTATCGCGGCAAGGACGAATTGCCTGCGGTACGGGGTGGACTGGGAGTAGCCATCGTATCGACCTCCCAGGGTCTGATGAGCGACCGTGCAGCACGCAAAGCTGGCTTCGGCGGCGAAATCATCGCCACCGTAGCCTGACGGGAGGAATCTGCATCATGTCACGTATTGCAAAGGCCCCGATTACCGTTCCCAAGGGGGTTACTGTTGTCATCACCGGCCAAGCCCTTGAAGTAAAGGGTGCCAAGGGTGCAATGACCTGGAATGTGCATCCCCTGGTTCAGGTGACGCAGGAGGGGGATATTCTTAAGGTCGCGCCGTTGGACGTCGCCAACAAGGACAGTTGGGCGCAAGCGGGAACCACCCGTGCCCTCGTCACCAACATGGTTGTTGGCTGTTCCACCGGATTCGAAAAGCGCATGACGCTGATTGGCGTCGGTTACCGGGCACAAGCTCAAGGCAAGGTTTTGAACCTTAGTCTGGGTTATTCCCACCCAATCAATTACGAGGTCCCGGATGGGATCACCATCACCACCCCCACGCAGACCGAGATCCTGGTTTCGGGAGCCGATAAGCAGCGAGTTGGCCAGGTAGCGTCGGAAATCCGCGCCTTCCGTCCGCCAGAGCCCTATAAGGGCAAGGGCGTGAGGTACGCGACCGAGCAGGTCCTGCGTAAAGAAACCAAGAAGACGAAGAAGAAGTAAGGGGTCAGGTAATGGATAAAAAGCAAGCTCGTCTTCGGCGTGCGGCACGTGGTCGCGCCAAGATACGTGAACTGGGTGCCTTCCGGCTCTGCGTGTATCGCACCCCACAGCATATTTACGCACAGGTCATAGCTTCCGGTGCGGCAGGTGACATGGTGGTTGCTTCAGCCTCTACGCTGGATAAGACACTACGCTCTAACCTGGGTGGTCACCCGGGCAATTCGGCGTCTGCCGCGGCGGTTGGCTCGGCGATCGCTGAGCGCGCCAGGGCCGCTGGCGTGGAAAAGGTGGCCTTTGATCGCTCTGGGTTCAGCTATCACGGGCGGGTCAAGGCGCTGGCTGATGCCGCGCGTGCTGGCGGTTTGCAATTCTAGGGGCTGAACCATGTCAAGTTATAATCCGAAGCCGGAAGGCGATGAATTTCAAGAAAAGCTGGTCGGCGTTCGCCGGGTAGCGAAGGTCGTCAAGGGCGGTCGTCAATTCGGCTTTTCGGCGCTGACCGTCGTGGGTGACGGCAAGGGCCGCGTCGGCTATGGCACGGGCAAGGCGCGTGAGGTGCCCGTTGCCATCCAGAAGGCGATGGAAAGCGCCCGCAAGAACATGGTCGACGTCCGACTCAATGGCACGACCTTGCAATATCCTATTAATGGTCGGCATGGCGCGGCCAAGGTTTTCATGCAACCCGCCTCGGAAGGCACCGGGATCATTGCCGGTGGGGCGATGCGTGCTGTTTTCGAAGTGCTAGGCGTTCAGAACGTCTTGGCGAAGTGTATCGGCACGAATAACGCGATGAACGTTGTTATCGCCACGATCAACGGACTGCGCACGATGACGGATGCCCAGGCTGTGGCGGCCAAGCGCGGCAAGACCATTGAAGAAATCCTGGGGTGATCCATGAGTGAGAAAAAAATCATGAAAGTGACCCTGGTGCGCAGCATGAACGGGCGCTTGACCAGCCATCAGGCCTGCGTCAGGGGGCTGGGGTTGCGTCGGATGCATCAGGTGGTCGCGGTTGAGGATACCCCCGCCACCCGCGGGATGGTCAACAAGGTCTCCTACATGGTCAAAATCGTCGAGGATGTCGTCCATGCGTCTAAATGAACTCACCCCTGGAGCTGGGGCAAAGAAGGCTCCCAAGCGGGTAGGTCGAGGAATCGGCAGTGGTTCGGGAAAGACGGCGGGTCGTGGCCATAAGGGCCAGCGGTCGCGGGCGGGTGGATTTCACAAACTGGGTTTTGAAGGCGGTCAGATGCCTTTGCAACGGCGTTTGCCAAAGGTAGGCTTTCGTTCCCGCATCAGTCGCACCAGCGATGAAATCAGACTCAGTGAGCTGAAGTACGTCGAAGGGGGTGTCGTTGACCTCCTGTCCTTGCGTAATGCCGGTTTGATCGCGGCTGGGATACGACAAGTCAAGATCATTGCTACGGGCAAGGTAGAAATACCTCTGGTGATTCGTGGTCTGGCCGTAACCCAGGGTGCCCGAACCGCTATCGAGGCGGCCGGCGGCAGCGTCGAATCATAGCTGGAGCCAGATTCGACATGGTGAAGAGTTCGTCCCCCATGACCGAGGCCCTTGGTGGCCTTGGTCGACTGACCGAGTTACGACAGCGTCTGCTGTTCGTCCTCGGTGCCTTGCTCGTTTATCGCATTGGCACCTTTATCCCGGTCCCTGGCGTCAATCCGGAGGCCTTGGCGATACTCTTCGACCAGAACCAGGGCTCCATTCTCGACATGTTCAACATGTTTTCGGGCGGAGCCTTGGAGCGCGCAAGCCTCTTTGCACTGGGCATCATGCCCTACATCTCCGCCTCGATCATCATCCAACTCATGACTTCCGTCATCCCGGCACTGGAACAATTGAAGAAGGAAGGTGAATCGGGGCGTCGCAAGATCACCCAATACACTCGGTACGGCACCGTGGGCCTGGCGACGTTCCAGGCTATTGGTATTTCGATCGCTCTACAAGGGCAATCGGTGGGTGGATCATCCATCGTCGTTATGAGTGGTTTTGGCTTCGTCTTCACCGCCACGGTCTCCCTGGTCACGGGTACCATGTTCCTCATGTGGCTTGGGGAGCAGATAACCGAGCGTGGCATTGGCAACGGCATCTCCATCATCATCTTCGCTGGTATCGTTGCCGGCTTGCCCTCCGCGATTGGTGGCACGTTGGAATTGGTGCGCACCGGGGAGATGAATGCCCTTGCCGTGCTGGCCTTGTTTGTCCTCGCCCTAGGTGTGACCGCCTTCGTGGTTTTCGTCGAACGCGGTCAGCGACGCATCACGGTCAATTACGCTCGCCGTCAGCAAGGCAGGCGACTTATGGCGGCGCAAAGCACGCATCTGCCACTGAAGCTGAACATGGCGGGCGTCATACCTCCGATCTTCGCTTCCAGCATCATCCTTTTTCCCGGCACACTGGGGCAGTGGTTTGGTCAGTCGGAGAATACCCGTTGGATCGCGGAAATCACCAGTAAGCTATCCCCGGGCGAACCGGTATACGTGATCGCCTATTCCCTCGCCATCATCTTCTTCTGCTTCTTTTACACGGCACTGGTCTTCAACGCCAAGGAAACCGCCGATAACCTGAAGCGTTCTGGTGCCTTCATTCCCGGCATCCGTCCTGGCGAACAAACGGCGCGCTATATTGACAATGTCATGACCCGGCTTACGGCCGCGGGGGCCATCTACATTACCGCTGTTTGTCTCATTCCTGAATTCCTCATCGTTGGCTGGAACGTACCCTTTTACTTCGGTGGTACCTCTCTGCTAATCGTGGTCGTAGTGGTGATGGATTTCATGGCCCAGGTGCAAGCTCACCTCATGTCCCATCAGTACGAGGGACTGATGAAGAAGGCCAATCTCAGGGCACCTGGCGGTGGTCTCATGCGCTGAAGCATGAGGAATTAATTCTTCACAGCAAGCTTTCGGGAGAACCACAATGAAAGTACGTGCCTCGGTCAAGAAAATCTGCCGCAACTGTAAGATCATCAAGCGCAACGGCATCGTTCGCGTAATTTGCAAGGATCCCAAGCACAAGCAACGTCAGGGTTGATTTGCTGGTTGACACCTTGCACCCAAATGTTAAAGTGCGCGATTACTTGCGCCTAGCTTAAGTGGATTTGGAGACAAAATAGCATGGCCCGTATTGCCGGTGTCAATATTCCTGACAGGAAGCATGCCGTAATCGCCTTGACAGCGATTTATGGCGTGGGCCGTACTCGGGCGGCCGCAATCTGCGATGCCGCTGGCATCGCACAAACCCTGCAAATGCGGGAGCTCTCCGAAGAGCAGGTGGATAAACTACGCGCCGAAGTTGCCAAGTACACCGTCGAGGGTGACTTGCGTCGTGAAGTTTCCATGAATATCAAGAGGCTGATGGATCTGGGCTGTAATCGTGGCATACGCCATCGCCGTGGCCTCCCGGTCCGGGGTCAACGCACCCGCACCAACGCCAGGACCCGGAAGGGCCCCCGTCGTCCCATCAAGCGCTGATCCTGAACCACGTTTTTCGCGGTAAGAGTTAATGGCAAAACCGACACGCAACGTCAAAAAGAAGGTCAAGCGTCAGGTGGCTGATGGGATCGCCCATGTCCACGCTTCCTTTAACAACACGATCGTGACTATCACGGATCGGCAAGGCAACGCCCTGGCTTGGGCTACCTCTGGTGGCTCAGGATTCCGCGGTTCCAGAAAGAGTACCCCTTTCGCGGCTCAGGTGGCGGCTGATCGTGCCGGACAGGCGGCAAAGGAATATGGCGTCAAGAACCTTGATGTTAACGTCAAGGGGCCTGGTCCTGGCCGTGAAAGCGCAGTTCGCGCCCTGAATAATGCCGGATTCAAAATCACGGGCATCCAGGACGTGACTCCCATACCCCATAATGGCTGTCGCCCGCCGAAAAAGCGGCGCGTCTAAATCGCGGTTAACTAGGAATCGAGATGGCAAGGTATACAGGTCCAACCTGCAAGCAGGCACGTCGTGAAGGGGTTGATCTGGCCCTCAAGAGTCGTGCTCGTTCCATTGATACCAAGTGCAACCTGGAAAAGGCACCAGGTCAGGCCGGTGATCGTCGGCGTCGGGTTTCCGACTACGGCATACAATTGCGAGAAAAGCAAAAGGTACGCCGTATTTACGGCGTGATGGAAAAACAGTTTCGCAATTATTACACCCTGGCTGCCGCGCAAAAGGGCGCAACGGGTGAGAATCTCCTGCGCATCCTTGAGCGGCGACTGGACAATGTCGTTTACCGGATGGGCTTCGGTTCCACCCGGGCCGAGGCGCGACAGTTGGTTGCCCATAAGGGAGTCCTTGTGAATGGTAAGGCCCTCAACATCCCTTCCTACCAGGTGCAGGAGGCGGATGTCATCGAGGTGCGTGAAAAGGCCAAAAAGCAAGTCCGGGTGCAGAACGCCCTTGCCCTCGCAGAGCAATATGGCTTCGTGGACTGGGTTCAGGTGGACACCAAGGCTCTGAAAGGGGTCTTTAGTCGGATTCCTGATCGGTCCGATCTCCCCGCCGATATCAACGAGTCCCTGATCGTTGAGTTGTACTCCAAGTAGGCACAGGAGAGGGTTTTTGCATGCCTGAAGCTGTCAGCGACTTCCTCAAACCGCGGATCGTCAAGGTTGATCCTGTTGACGGAAGCTCAAGTCACGCCCGGATCTCCCTGGAGCCGCTTGAGCGCGGTTTTGGGCATACCCTCGGGAACGCCTTACGGCGGATCCTGTTATCCTCCATGTCGGGGTGCGCGGTCACTGAGGTTGAGATTCAAGGTATTCTTCATGAGTACACCACCCTGGAAGGCGTGCGTGAGGATGTCCTCGAGATCCTTCTGAATCTGAAGGAATTGGCTATTAGTCTCCACGGTAAGGATGAGGCCACCTTCACCTTGCACAAGACTGGCCCAGGTGTCATCACCGCGGCGGACATTGCCCTCGACCACAGCGCGGAGATTGCCAACCCGGATTTGGTCATCGCCAATCTGACGGGCAACACGGAATTGAGCATGGTGCTGACGGTTCGGCGGGGCAGGGGATACGAACCCGTTACGCAGCGCGAGTTGGAAGGTGGCGAGGAAAGGCCCATCGGTAAACTCCCCCTGGACGCCTCTTTCAGCCCCATTCGTCGCGTGGCTATCGATGTTCAGTCCGCGCGCGTTGAACAACGGACCGATCTTGATCGTTTGGTTATCGATCTGGAGACTAACGGGACCATTGATCCCAAGTCTGCCGTCCAGCAGGCGGCCGCTATCCTGCGGGACCAGTTGGGCAGCTTCGTAGCCTTGGAACGAACCTCCTACGATGAAGCGGGCGCCTCGCTTGAACCCGAAAAGCCTGTCTTCGATCCGATGTTGCTGCGCCCCGTTGACGATCTGGAACTCACCGTCAGGTCCGCGAACTGCCTGAAGGCCGAAAACATCTACCTCATTGGCGATCTGATCCAGCGTACTGAGGTTGAGCTGCTCAAGACTCCAAATCTGGGTAAAAAGTCACTGACCGAGATCAAGGATGTCCTGGCAATGAGAGGCCTGTCCTTAGGTTCCCGGCTTGAGAATTGGCCCCCTGAGAACATCGACGAATTAGCGATCAAGTAGTTTGGTCCTTGTTCCCTCACCAGTGCCTTGGGCGAGACTTCTTGTTGCAGCCTAAACACGTGAATAAGGTGCGCCACGGGCGCCAACTTTCTGGATTCAGGTAACCACCCATGCGTCATCGTAAGGCCGGAAGGCACCTCAATCGTAACAGCTCTCATCGAGAGGCCATGTTCAAGAACATGGCGAATTCTCTTTTCCAACATGAGCTTATCAAGACCACCCTGCCCAAGGCCAAGGAGTTACGCCGTGTAGCCGAACCCTTGATCACCCTGGCAAAACAGGATTCGGTTCACAAGCGGCGTCTAGCCTTTGCTCGCCTGCGCGATGACGCAATCGTCGCCAAGCTCTTCACCGAACTGGGTCCCCGGTATCAGGATCGGCCTGGGGGCTACTTGCGCATCCTTAAGTGCGGTTTTCGTCCCAGCGATGCCGCCCCGATGGCTTACGTTGAACTGGTCGACCGTCCGGTCGCCGAGGCCGTGAGTTCCGATTAGTCAGGTAGTCTGCTTCTCTCATGGGGCGATGCGATGAAACCGGGCTTGTCCCGGTTTTTTCGTCGCTGGATACTGGTTTTGCTGGATCGGAATAGATCGCCGCATGCTCGACTGTCAGCGCATAGCCCTGGTCACCGATTTTGGTCTCGCCAGTCCCTATTTGGGGCAGATTCACTTGCTTCTGGCCGCGGGGCTGCCCGCGTTGCCCGTGATTGATCTGATCTCTGATCTCCCGCCCTTCCGTCCTGACCTGGCTGCCTATCTGCTTCCTGGCCTGGTCCGGGATGTCCCCTCATCCACCCTCTTCCTGACCGTCGTGGACCCGGGTGTGGGTGGTGATCGTCAGACGGTGGTCATCGAGGCTGACGGTAATCTCTTCCTGGGTCCTGACAATGGTTTGCTGGCGATGATCGCGCGACGAGCCCGTCAGTGCCAGGTCTGGCGTCTCGATTGGCGTCCAGCCCGGCTTTCCGCGACCTTCCATGGGCGCGATCTGTTTGCCCCCGCCGCCATCGCGTTGCTGCGGCGGGAGCCCTTATCCTTGTCTTCCTTGACAACAGCGGACCTGGCGGGGAGCGCTTGGCCGGCGGAACTGCCGCGAATCGTCTACCAGGATGCCTACGGTAATCTGATGCTGGGCATGAGGGCGGCAGAAATCGGGTCAACGGCGTTCTTCACCCTTGCTGGATCTTCGCTATCCTGGGCGCGGACCTTCAGCGCGGTCCCGGAAGGTCAGGCCTTCTGGTATGAGAACGCCTTCGGGTTGGTGGAGATCGCGGTCAATCAAGGGTCAGCCGCCCAGAGCCTGGGTCTCAAGGTCGGCGATCAGGTCACCCTGGCCGCCGCGTAGCGGGCTGAGGGCCGAGTCGTCCTTTCGGCTGTTCCTTACCTCATCATCAAGGTTTCATCCGCTTTCCCGCCATCCCCCCCGCCTCAGATCTGAAGATAGCTAAGGAGTCTTTGCATGAACAATATTCGCGTCGCCGTGGCTGGTAGTGGGGGGCGCATGGGCCGTACCCTGGTGCAGGCCGTCGCCCAGGCCGAAGGCCTGGAACTTCGTCAGGCGACGGAACGGCCCGATAGCCCCCTTTTGGGTTTGGACGCCGGTGAATTGGCTGGGGTCGGAAAGCTGGGCGTGGTGATCCAGCCGGCGTTGGACGTCAGCCAGGATGCCTGTGATGTGCTCATCGATTTCACTGCCCCCAGTGCCGCCCTGACCCATCTGAGGGCATGCCAGCAGGTGGGTTGGTCCTTGGTACTGGGCACCACGGGCTTCGATGAGCCGGCCCGCGCCTCGATTAGTGCCGCGAGTCGGGACATCGGCATCGTCTTCGCACCCAACATGAGCGTGGGGGTGAATCTGTGCTTCAAGCTGCTTGATATCGCCGCCCGGGTCCTGGGCGAGGAAGCGGATATCGAGATCATCGAGGCTCATCATCGCCACAAGGTGGACGCGCCCTCCGGCACCGCGCTACGCATGGGGGAGGTCGTGGCCGCGGCTCTAGGCCGCGATCTGGGCGAGGTTGCCGTTTACGGGCGTCAGGGCCAGACCGGTCCCCGTCCGCGTCAAGCCATCGGCTTCGAGACCATCCGCGCCGGCGACGTGGTCGGCGAGCATAGCGTCTGGTTCGCCGCCGACGGTGAACGCGTCGAAATCACCCACAAGGCCTCCAGCCGCCTGACCTTCGCCCAAGGGGCGGTGCGCGCAGCACGCTGGCTGGCCGGCCGGGGGGTAGGCCTCTTCGACATGCAGGATGTCCTGGGGTTACGGAATTATTAGCCGTCACCGCTCGGAGGACGCGCGCCATCATAAGGGTCAGCGGGATTTCCCGCCTGCCTCGCGCCCTCAGCGCTGCCCGGAGCTATGGCTCTTATCCGGGTTACGCAGCAAGACATAAACGGCGCCGGTACCCCCGTCCCGGCGGGTGGCGGAGCAGAAGGCGAGGACTTCCGGGCGCAGGCGCAGCCAATAATTCACCTTGCGCTTCAGAATCGGCTGCCGCTCCTGGGAGCCGTATCCCTTCCCATGGATGATCTGGGCGCAGCGTACCCGGCGCCGGGCGCAGGCCGCCAGAAACTCGTCACAGAGTTGTTCGGCGAAGGCCGCGGTCAGGCCATGCAGATCCAGTTCCAGTTCCCTGGGGATGGCCCCCCGCTGGAGATCGTGCAGGACCCGTTGCTGAACGCCGGGTTTGGCGTAGAAAAGGAATTCATGGGTCTCGACCTCTGTCTCGGCCAGGCTAAGTGGCTGGTCATCCTCTGCCAGGTGTTTGGGTTGTTCAATGGGATAGGGCTTGGGCCGCCGGCGCCAGGGTTCCGGCAGCTCGAGGTCAAGCGGAGCCGCGTCTTCCACCTCGGCGCGGAAGAGTTGGCGTTCATCAGGATCAGGGGGGCGGCTCACGATGGCTCAGAGGCTCATACCAGTTGCCAGTGAGTATACCCCCTGGGCGGGGTTGACGGCGGGTCCGCCAGAACCCGTTCCTGAGCGGCCGGTTTGGGTTATGAACCGCTGGCACCCGCCGGTGTCACCTCCTTGCGCCGGCCAGGTAGTGGCTGGCCAATTCCAGTATGATAAGCCCGCTTCCGCCACAGGGTTCCAGCATGCGTATCCTCCTCAGCAATGACGATGGCTATCAATCCCCCGGGCTGCTCATCCTCGCCCAGCACCTGGTGCAATTCGGTTCGGTCACCATTGTCGCCCCGGATCGCGACCGCAGCGGTGCCAGTAATTCCCTGACCCTGACCAGGCCCCTGCGCGCTCATGAACTGGGGAATGGCCACTATTACGTCGAGGGCACCCCCACGGACTGCGTGCATCTGGCCATCACGGGACTCCTGGAGGAGGAGCCGGATCTGGTCATCGCGGGTATCAACCATGGCGCCAATCTGGGCGACGATGTCCTCTATTCGGGTACGGTGGCGGCGGCTACCGAAGGCCGTTTTCTGGGTCTGCCGGCAATGGCGATCTCCATCACCTCCCATGAGCCCAAGTATCTGGAAACGGCGGCCCAGGTGACGGCCAAACTGGTGGCCAACCTGGATGCGGAGGCCCTGGGTTCCAACCTCATCCTCAACGTCAATGTGCCAGACCTGCCTTACGCGCAGTTGGCCGGGATGCAGGCCACGCGCTTGGGGCATCGCCACAAGGCCGAGCCCGTGACCAAGGCCCAGGATCCGCGCGGGCGGACCATCTACTGGGTCGGCCCGGCCGGCGCCGAGGCGGATGCCGGGCCAGGAACGGACTTTTATGCCTCGCGTCATGGTTTCGTCTCCGTGACCCCCTTGCAGGTAGACCTGACCCGCCATGGCCTGCTTGAGCCCCTGTCGGAATGGCTGGAGGCCTGTGCTTGAGGGGGGGGGACGCGACCCACCCCGCTGGCGGGGAAGATGCCGGCGTCGGCATGACCTCGGCGCGTACCCGGGAACGGTTGCGGCGGCGCCTGATAGCGGCAGGCATTCGTAATGGCGACGTATTGGACCTCCTGAGCCGCCTGCCCCGCCATCGCTTCGTGGATGAGGCCCTGGCCAGTCATGCCTATGAAGATGCCGCCCTGCCGATCGGTCATGGCCAGACGATCTCCCAACCCTACACGGTGGCGCGCATGACCGAAGCCCTGCTGGAACCGCGTCGCCCTCAAGCCATCCTGGAGATTGGTACCGGTTCCGGATTTCAGACGGCCGTGCTCGCCTCCCTGGCACGCCGGGTTTACAGCGTCGAGCGGGTCGCCGCCCTGCTGGAGACGGCGCGCCGTCGACTGGCTGAATTGCGGCTGCGCAATGTCCGCCTGCGGCACGCCGACGGCGGCCTCGGCTGGCCGGAGTATGCCCCTTTCGATGCCATCCTCGTCACCGCCGCGCCCCCAGGCATCCCCCGGGCCCTGGTGCAGCAACTCAGGATTGGCGGATGCATGGTGCTGCCCATGGGGCTGGGTGCCGAGCAGGTGCTGGTGAGACTCATCAGGACCCCCGAGGGCTATACCCCGGAGATTCTGGAGCCGGTCAACTTTGTCCCCTTGCTGAGCGGACTGGCCTGAAGGGCCGGACTAGCCGTCCGGTTGCAGTGGACGTGAACCATGGGGTGTCTTTATCATTCCGATCAAGACCCTGATTGGCCTCGCCCCAGATGGTTCCGTCCCCATGTTCTGGTGGCCGCGGGCGAGGAAATGGATAATAAACACCCAAGAATCGAGATCGTGGATGGGCCGGGAGGGCAGGATATGTTCCACTTCGCAATCATTCTGGATGTTGTAGCGCCAGGTAACCTGACGGCAGTTTGCGCGGCGGGATGAGCAGGCGTCCCTTCGCGGGTCATTCCCCATCGGGTTCCCCGGCGGTGAGTTTTCGCGTGGCCACGGTTGAGGCACGCGAGGACCTTGATCAGGATGATGACCTTGACCCGGCCTTGGTCAACCTGACCCAGCCGGAGGATGAAGGGGCCGGGGACCTGCCACAGGTCCTCGCCCCAGACGAAGGGGGTGATGAGGACACCGAGGCGGTGGGAGAGCGGTCCCCCCTCACGGCGGACGATGCCGATCTCGACGCCACCCGCATCTATCTCAACGAAATTGGTGCCTCCCGCCTGTTGACGGCGGAGGAAGGGGTGCGCCTGGCCCGCCTTGCCCAGGCGGGCGATTATGAGGCCCGCCAACGCATGATCGTCAGCAATCTGCGTCTGGTGGTGAAGATCGCCCGGCGGTACCTCTACCGAGGCCTGCCCTTGCTGGATCTGATCGAGGAGGGCAACCTGGGCCTCATCCGTGCCGTGGAGAAGTTTGACCCGGAACGCGGTTTTCGTTTCTCCACCTACGCCACCTGGTGGATCCGCCAGACCATCGAACGGGCCATCATGAATCAGACCCGTACCGTGCGTCTGCCCATTCATGTGGTCAAGGAGATCAATGTCTATCTCCGCGCCTCGCGGCTCCTATCCCAACGCCTGGACCACGAGCCCAGCGTCGAGGAGGTGGCGGCGTTGCTCGAGCGCCCGAGCGCCGAGGTCAAGCGCCTGCTCGGGTTGAATGAGCATATCGCCTCCGTCGATACCCCCTTGGGCAAGGATGCCGACAAACCCCTGGTGGATCTCCTGCAGGATGAGGACGCCACGGATCCCTCTGACCGGATTCAGGACCAGGAGGTGCGGGTTAACCTCGACCACTGGCTGGCCAAATTGAGCAGCAAGCAGCGCGAGGTGATCGAGCGGCGCTTTGGGATCCATGGCTATGAGAACAGCACCCTGGAAAAGGTGGCGGAAGAACTGGGTGTGACCCGGGAACGGGTCCGACAGATCCAGATGGATGCCCTGCGCCGGCTGCGGGATATCCTCGAAAAAGAGGGGTTCTCCCTGGAAGCCTTCTTCAAATAACTTCTTCCCGAATAGGGGAAAGCCCTTCGGTGCCATCCGGCCACGGGTTCCCTCGCATCTCCCCTTCTCGCCCCCCCAATCTGACGCAGATCAAAAAATAGTCAGTGATTTCCCCCAAGTCAGGGGTTAGCCGACCGCCTGACCTTGACTTTAGGGGGCTGATCCTTTGTTATTGCCGCCGTTATGCCAGGGACCGGGCGTGGCTTGGGATGCGGCACGGAATGGTCATACCTACATTGTTTCTCCAGTCATTTCGGGGAGGTTTTATGGAAACTGGACTCGAACAGAAGTACAACTTCGACGTTGTACGCTGGTTCACCGTCATGGCGGTCGTCTACCTAGTGGTAGGCGCGGCCGTGGGCGTCTACATCGCGGCGGAATTGGCCTGGCCATTCCTGAATTTCGATATTCCTTATCTGACCTTCGGGCGCCTGCGCCCCCTGCATACCAACGCGGTGATCTTCGCCTTCGGCGGTTGCGCCCTCATGGCCACGGCCTTCTACACGGTCCAGCGCACCTGCGGTGTCCGCCTCTGGAGTGACAAACTGGCCTGGTTCGTCTTCTGGGGCTGGAATCTCATCATCGTCTCCGCCGTCATCACCCTTCCCCTGGGACTGACCGAGGGCAAGGAGTACGCCGAACTGGAGTGGCCCATCGACATCCTCATCGCCGTGGTCTGGTTGGCCTTCTCCTTCAACTTCATCATGACCCTGGCGATCCGCAAGACTTCGCACATCTATGTGTCGAACTGGTTCTATCTGGGCATGATGGTGATGATCACCTATCTGCACGTGGTGAACAGCCTGGCCATCCCCGTGGGTCTGTTCAAGTCCTACTCCCTCTTCTCCGGCACCCAGGACGCCATGATCCAGTGGTGGTGGGGCCATAACGCCGTCGGCTTCTATCTGACCGCCGGGTTCCTGGGCATGATGTATTACTTCGTGCCGAAGCAGGCCAATCGCCCCGTCTACTCTTATCGCCTCTCCGTGATTCATTTCTGGGCCCTGATGTTCGGCTACGTCTGGCTGGGCGCCCATCACCTCCAGTACACCGCCCTCCCAGACTGGACCGGCTCCCTGGGCGCCGCCGTGTCCATCGCCATGATCATCCCCTCCTGGGGTGGCGCGGTGAACGGCATGATGACCCTCTCCGGGGCCTGGGATAAGCTCCGCACCGACTATGTCCTGCGCTTCCTCATCGTCGCCCTGGCCTTCTACGCCATGTCGACCTTTGAGGGCCCGGTCATGTCCCTCAAGACCGTCAACGCCCTGTCCCACTACACCGACTGGACCGTCGGTCACGTGCATTCCGGCGCCCTGGGCTGGGTGGCCGGCGTCGCCATCGGCTCCATCTATCACCTCATGACCCGTCTCTGGCACACCGAGATGTTCTCGGAGAAGTTGGTCAACTTCCACTTCTGGACCCTGACCATTGGCACCGTGGTTTACATCGTCGCCATGTGGGTGTCAGGCATCATGCAGGGCCTGATGTGGCGCGCCTTCGACGAGTACGGCAACCTGGCCTACACCTTCGTCGAGACCGTGGATGCCATGCATCCCTACTACGCCATGCGCACGGTGGGCGGCGGCATCTTCCTCTTTGGCGCCATCATCATGCTCTTCAACGTGCTGATGACCGTCAGCAAGTCCGTGTCCTCCGGCAGCCTGCAGAAGGCCCGCCTGGCCACTGCCTGAGCAAGAGGTAATAGACCCATGGCTGAAAATACCCCCCCCAAGGGCCTTCAGGACCGCCTGGAGCGGAATATCTGGGCCCTGTTGATCATGGTCGCCATCGTGCTCTCCGTCGGTGGCCTCGTCGAGATCGTGCCCCTCTTCTATCTGAAGAACACCATGGAGCACAACCGCTATCCGGAGATCGTCTGGAGCAAGGTCGGTCAGGAACCCATCGTCGCCGTCGGTGAAGCTGGGGCCCTCAAGGCCAACTGGAAGCCGGGTGATGGCATGCGGCCTTATACCGCCCTCGAACTCGCCGGCCGGGACATCTATACCCGCGAGGGTTGCTACACCTGCCATTCGCAGATGATCCGTCCCTTCCGCGATGAGAAGGAGCGCTATGGCCATTACTCCCTGGCTTCCGAGTCCATGTTCGATCATCCCTTCCAATGGGGCTCCAAGCGTACCGGTCCTGACCTGGCGCGCGTCGGCGGCAAGTACTCCGATGAGTGGCAGCGCGCCCACCTGCGCCGGCCCCAGGCCCTGGTGCCGGAATCGGTGATGCCCGCCTATCCCTGGCTGGACAAGGCTTCCCCGGACCCCGAGACCATTCAGTCCCACATGCGGGGCCTGAGGACGATCGGTGTGCCATACACGGACGCGGATATCCAGGCGGCGCCAGCCTTGCTCCAAGGCAAGACCGAGATGGATGCCGTGGTGGCCTACCTTCAGGTCCTGGGCACCATGGTCAAGCTTGACGAGAGCAAGGTCTATCGTGACTAGTCTCAGCGAGTACTTCCACACCGATTGGGAGGCGATGACCACGAACGACTGGATCGGCACGATCCTGACGGTGGTCATCTTTATCGCGATGGTGGTGGCGTACTTCCAGGTATTTCGTCCCAAGAACAAGGACCGGCTCGAATCCCAGCGCTACGTCCTGTTCGATGAGGACAACAAAGACAGTGGAGAAAAAAATGGCGGGACCTAACCCCTTTCCCGGTGAAAACAACACCGGTCACTTCTGGGACGATAATCTCCGGGAGTTGAACAATCCGCCGCCGAGTTGGTGGATGATCGGCTTCTGGGCATCCATCGCCTTCGTCATCGGTTATTTCATCCTCTATCCCATGTGGCCCATGCCCTATCAGCCGGCGGAAGGTGATGGTTTCACCAAAGGCGTGATGGGCTGGACCCAGATGAAGGAGTACCAGGAAGGTCTCCAGGATTTGCAGGCAATGCGTGCTCAATACGAGGAGCAGGTTGCCGCGAAGACCGCCGAGCAAATTCTGGCCGATCCGGCCTTGACGCAGTACACCATGGCATCCGCCAAGGTGCTCTTCGGTGATTACTGCGCCGCTTGTCATGGCAGTGGTGGCCAGGGGAACCCCGGCTATCCGGTGCTGGTGGATGATGACTGGCTCTATGGCGGCAGCATTGCCAAGCTAACCGAGACCATTACCTACGGTCGTAAGGGTGCCATGACGGCCCATAAGGACATCCTTTCCCCCGCCGAGGTTGATGCCCTCGCGCAGTTCGTCGTGGACCTCAGCCAGGGCAAAGCCACGGATCAGGGTTGGGCGCTCTACAACTCCAAGGGTTGTAATGCCTGCCATGGACCGACGGCAAACGGTATCCTGGCGGAATTGCCCGGGGGTGAGGTCGTCACCGTGGGTGCCGCCAATCTAACCGATGGCATCTGGCGCTTCGAGCCGGGTGGCCTGGAGAGCGCCAAGCACACCATTCTTTATGGCGTGAACCAGGTCGGGGTCGAGGGTACCCGTGATGCCGTTATGCCCGCGTTCGCCGAGACCGGTAAGCTGGATCCGGTGGAAATCAAAAAGCTGGTGGTTTATGTCCACGAGCTAGGTGGCGGCAAATAAACAGGATGCTGGACCCGGGGCGGATCTTTTCCGCCCCGGACGTTGGTCTTGTAAGCGGTAAGCGGAGGAGCGCAGCGTGAGCTTCTTTTCAAACATGATGAACTGGGACCCGGTGATGTGGATGTCCATCCTGATGGTCATCATCGCCATTATCATCATCATCTTCCTTGGTTTTAAGGTGAAGGCCCTGATGGACAAGGACGCTCGGGCGCATAAGAACACCTGACGCCTAGCCGTCAGGCGGAATGAAAAGGGGGCGATTGCCCCCTTTCTTTTTGGCGTCGGATTGACATCACTTCCCGAATGCCGATTCCTCCCACCGCGTCCCGCGATCACCTGGGGGGAAGGGGCCGCCGAGGGCTTTGGGGCCATGTAAATGGCTGGGATCGCTTGGGAGTTAGTTGCGTTTGCGCAATGCCGGGACGGCCCTTTTAGGCTAAATTTTTATATTGCGTGGCGGGTCTGGCCGGCCGGTTCCATTGCCTGGCGCTGGCATTATCTGGGAGAGGATTCAGTGAGCAACGAGCAGAGCGACAAAAGCACGGCGGCGGAAGAGCTTTATGCTGAAGCCGGTCAGTGGCACGTCAACACGGGTGGCGAGACCATCCATGCCAAGCGCATGCCTGGAAAATGGCGCACCATCAAATGGGTGTCCGCCGCCATCTGGATCCTGTTTTTCCTCGGCCCCTACGTGCGCTGGGACGGACGCCAGGCCATCCTCTGGGACATCCCGGCGCGTCAGTACCATATCTTTGGTGCCACCATCCTCCCCCAGGATTTCTGGATGCTGTCACTGTTGCTGCTCTTCTTCGCCATCTTGCTAGCAGTGGTGACGGCCCTGGCGGGGCGCGTCTGGTGTGGCTTCTTCTGTTTCCAGACAGTCTGGACCGACGTCTTCACCTGGATCGAGGAAAAATTGGAGGGACAGCCGGCGGCCCGGCGGAAGTTGGATAAAGGCCCCATGGACTTCACCAAGTTCCGCGTCAAGGCGCTCAAGCATCTGGTTTGGGCCCTGATCGGCTTCGCGACCGGATTCGCCTTCGTCAGTTGGTTCGTCGATGCCCCGACCCTCTGGGTCGAGTTCTTTACCGGCCAGTCCGGTATCGCCGCCTATGTCACCGTGGCCCTCTTTACCGTCGGTACCTATGTCCTGGCAGGCTGGCTGCGCGAACAGGCCTGTTTCTGGCTCTGCCCCTACGCCCGTATTCAGGGCGTCATGATCGACCGTACCACCATCCTGCCGACCTACGACTTCCACCGCGGCGAACCCCGTGGTCGGGTCAAGAAGGGTCAGAAGGAGTCGGAGCGGAGCACGGGCGACTGCGTCGACTGCAATCAATGCGTCGCCGTCTGCCCCACGGGCATCGACATCCGCCAGGGCCAGCAGGAGGGCTGTATCACATGCGCCCTGTGCCTGGACGCCTGCGACGCCGTGATGGTCAAGCTCGGTCGGCCCGTCGGCCTTATCCGATATGCCTCCCTTGACGAACTGGAGGGCAAGCCCGTCAAACCGCTCCTGACCCGTCCGCGGGTCTGGATCTACACCGCCATTCTCCTGGCCGCGCTCTCCGGCATCCTCTACGGTTTGACGGCCCTGGATCCGATGGAACTCAAGGTTCTGCATGAACGGGCGCCCCTCTTTGCCACCCTTACGGATGGTTCCATCCAGAACAAGTACACCCTGAAGATCCTCAACAAGCAGAACGAAGACCTGGAGGTGCGGATCAGTGCCTTTGGTCCCGAGGGTATGCAACTGATCGGCGCCGATGAAGCCGTGAAGGCTCGCAAGGGCTTTGTCTCTCCGGCCATGGTCTTCGTCAAGGTGCCGCGTAAGAATCTGAAGGCGGAGCGCGAAGACGTTGTCTTCCGCATCGAGGCCACCCGGCCCGATGGCCAGGTCATCGCCACGGAACGTACCAGTATCTTTATCGGCCCCAAGCCACAGCCCTGAGGGTGGTGGGTCCGCTAACAGAGGCTAGCCGCCAAGTAATAGGCGAGAGGGAACTGTTCCAAGGGGGATGTGGCGAGACCTGGAACTCTGGGTAGCCTCCCAGGGGGCCTGAAAGGGATTTCCGGGCCCCGCAGTGCCTCTCGATTCTTCCCCGTGGTGGACGCGGCGTGGTTACAATATCGGCCATTGCCTTTTGTATCTCCCGTTGGAGCTGATGGTGCCATGACAGACCCCCGCGCGCAGACCAAGTCCATGCCTGCCTGGAAGAGTCCTTGGGTAATCGGGTGGATCGCCCTGGTCTCTGTGGTCCTCGTCGTCAATCTCACCCTGGTCATTCTGGGGGTATCCACCAATCCGGGCCTGGTGATCGATAATTTCTATGACCGTGGTCAGAATCACGAAAAGAACTGGGCCAGCAGGCAGGCCCGTGATCCCGGCTGGGTGATGCAGGCCGATGTGCCACAGGATTTGGTGGTTGGCGAGCCTAAGTCCCTGCGCTTCTTTCTGGTCGATAAGGCCGGACGGCCGGCGGCCGTCGAGGAGGCACACTTTTACGCCTACCGCCCCTCGGATTCCCAGCGGGATTTCGACCTGCCCATGATCGAGGAAGGACCCGGCCGTTACCGGGTGGACGTCAACTTTCCCCTGGTTGGGGCCTGGGACACCCTGGTGGCCGTCCGCCATGGCGGGGAGGAATTCACCCATGGCCGCCGCGTTCAGGTGCCGGGCCCAGCCGTCAGAACGGCGCTGCCGGCCGTTAATTGAGCTTTCTTCCCTGCCAGCCAGTTGCCGGATCTTGGCTGGCGTCTCTAGCTGACCCGAGCCCCTTCCGCGAGCGGGTCGCTGGCGGTGACTGATCCCACGGCTCCCCCCCCCTCCGCGACCTCTACCCCGATGGGGTGCTTTCATTGTGGTCTGGAGGTAACCCCCAAGGCCATGGTTCAGGCCCCGATTCGGGGTATCCCGCGCGTGTTTTGCTGCACCGGGTGCAAATCGGTGTGCGAGGCGATCCATGCCGCGGGGTTGGAGGGCTTTTACCAACGCACGCCCGAGGGCGAACTCCTTGGCCCCCCCCCGGAGCCTCCCAAGGACCTGGCCCTCTACGACATCGACGAGGTTCAGGAGGAGTTCGTGGACTCCCTGGGCGAGGTCCGGGAAATCAACCTGCTGGTGGAGGGCATCCACTGCGCGGCCTGCGTCTGGCTGATCGAGAATAGCCTGAAAGCCCTGCCCGGGGTGGCCGAGGCGCGGGTCAATCTCACTGGCCGGCGCCTGCGGTTGCGCTGGGATAACCGTCGCCTCAAGCTGTCCCAGGTCCTCAAGCGCCTGGGGGAGATTGGCTACGTTGCCATGCCCTTCGATCCCGAGGTGGCGGAGGGTTCCCTGCAACGGGCCAATCGCCGCCTGCTCTACCGCATGGCCGTGGCCGCCTTTGGCATGATGAACCTGATGTGGATCTCCATCGCCCTTTACGCGGGGGCGGATGAGGGGGAGTTCCGCGGCCTCTTCCACTGGATTGGTTTTGCCATCGCTACGCCCGTGCTCCTCTATTCGGGTTGGCCTTTTTACCAGGGCGCGGTCCGGGGGGTGCGGGCCCGCAGCCTGACCATGGATCTGCCCATTGCCATCGGCGTCTCGATTACTTACCTGTACTCGCTCTATGTGACGGTGACGGGCACCCAGATCAGTGATGTCTATTGGGACACGGTGGTCAATTTCCTCTTTGTGATCCTGGTCGGGCGCTTTCTTGAGTCCATCTCCAAGCGTCAGGCGGTAGCCTCCACCCAGCGACTCCTCGACCTCCAGCCCAAGGTCGCGACCGTCCTGCGGGATGATGAGGAGGTGCTGCTGCCGATGCGCGCCCTCAAGGCCGGCGAGACGGTCCTGGTGCGGCCGGGGGAGAAGGTCCCGGTGGATGGCCTCATCCTGGAGGGTGAAAGCCAGGTGGACGAGTCCATGCTCACCGGTGAGTCACGGCCCGTGCTCAAGGCCCAGGGGGACCGGGTGGCGGCCGGCACCCTCAACGGTCCCGGCGTCCTGCGGGTCCGGGTCGAGGGCCTGCTGCGCGACACGGCCCTGGGTCGCATCATCGCCCTGGTGGAGCAAGCCCAGGCTAGCAAGGCCCCCATCCAGTGCACTGCCGATCGGATCGTGCCCTGGTTTGTCGCCGTCACCCTGAGCCTGGGGTTGGCCACCTTCCTCTTCTGGCTGGGTACGGACCTGGAAGTGGCCCTGATGGCGGCCACCGCCGTGCTCATCATCACTTGTCCCTGCGCCTTCGGCATGGCTACCCCCATGGCAATTGCCGTCGCCTCGGGACTCGGCGCCCGTCATGGCATCCTGGTCAAGACGGGGGCGGTGCTGGAGAGTTTGTCGAGCATCGATCACTTCGTCTTCGATAAGACCGGTACCCTCACGGAGGGCCGGCCGGCGGTGACGGCCATCGCCAGCGCCGCCGGCCTTTGGCAACGGGGGCAGGGGAGCGCCCCGGGGTTCGGGGCCCCGGGCGTGCCGGGGGAACTGGACCTCTTCCACCATCGGGACCTGGGAGCAGCTGATGCTTCGGCCACCGCCGGGGCCGGGGCGTCGCTGGGTGAGGTGTCCGACTATCTGGCCAGTCTGGCGGCCCTGGAACGGTTTTCCGAGCATCCGATCGCCCAGGCGGTGCTGAATCTCTGCCAGGAGCGGGGTATAGCCTATCGCCACCTGGAGGTAGCGGAGGCGCGGACCCAACCGGGTCAGGGCATCCGGGGTCAGGTGGCGGGCCGGCAGATCGTTGCGGGCACCGCCGATTGGCTGCGCACCCAGGGCATCGCGCTTGACCAGCCCAACCTGATCGCGGCGGCCCATGCCTTCAGCACCGGGGGCGCCACGCCGATTCAGGTGGCCAGCGATGGTCGCCTGGTGCTGGTCCTGGCCATCCAGGATCGATTGCGGCTCGACGCCGCCGAGGTGGTCGCCGGTCTCAAGGCCCAGGGCATCCGAGTGACCCTCTTGACGGGTGATCGTCAGGCCGTGGCGGAGCGGATCGCCCAGGCCTTGGGCGGGGTGGAGGTGATCGCCGAGGTCATGCCCGAGGACAAGGATCGCGTCATCGCCGGCCTCCAGGCCCAGGGTCAGCGCGTGGCCATGGTGGGTGACGGGGTCAACGACGCGCCGGCCCTGGTCCGCGCGGACGTCGGCATCGCCATGGGCAGTGGCACTGACGTCTCCATCGCCAGCGCCGATATCGTCCTCATGAAGGCCGAACTGGCCAAGGTACTCCAGGCCGCGGCCCTGTCCCGACGCACCCTGCGCACGATCCGCCAGAACATCGGCATCTCCATTGTCTACAATCTCATCATGGTGCCCCTGGCCATGGCCGCCTTGGTGACCCCCCTGGTCGCCGCCGTGTCCATGCCCCTCAGTTCCCTGGCCGTCATCGGCAATTCCGCCCGCATTCGTCAGCTTTTTCAGTCACCCAGGCGCTAGTCGCCATTGCAGAGGGTCGCATCTGAACCATGGACGTCATTTATGGCTTGATCCCTGGCATGATCCTGCTCGGCCTCGTGGCGGTCATCGTCCTCTTCTGGGCCGCCCGCTCCGGCCAGTTCGACGATCTAGAGGGTGATGGTCAGCGCATCCTCATGGAGGAGGATGCCGTGGACCCCCGCCGTTTTCCCGATGCCGAGGGTGCGCCATCCACCCGTGAAACCGGCCAGGATCCGGCGCCCAAGGCCACGAAAAGCCCGGACGCCGTCTGACGTTCCAGCGGGTAACTGGTCGGGCCTAGACCTGGTACCCAAGGCTCCGGCAAGACGGTCTGATGGCTGTCGCTCAGGGGTAATGGCCAGGACACGGCTGCCGCGTATTAAACAGGCAGCCTGACGGCTGAGGCACAAGGAGTACCTGACCAGGACCTCACGGCCAAGGCGTCCGTAAGACCGAGGAACGGCTTACAGTCGGTCAGTGGGCAACGAAGGCCTTGCTCCAGCCGGGCTGAACAGTGCTGACCCCCGCTAAAAGGCCTGGCCGGTGACGCCGATGCTGTCTGGGCCCAACAGATAGAGATAGGCCGGGGTGACGGTGTCGGCGGCGGGCAGTTCGTGGGGGTTCTCCCCGGGATAGAGGCGGGCGCGCAGGCCGGTGCGGATGATGCCGGGGTCCAGGCTGTTGACGCGCAACCGGCCCTGGTCCTTGGTCTCCTCGGCCAGGGTCTGCATCAGGCCCTCGATGCCGAATTTGGCCGCCGCGTAGGCGCCCCAGTACGCCAGGGCGCGCCGACCGACCCGGTCGGCGGTAAAGACGATTGATGCCTCGGCGGCATGGCGGAGCAGGGGCAGGCAGGCCTGGGTGAGGAGGAAGGGCGCGGTCAGGTTGATGCGCACCACCCGCTCCCACTCGCTGGCGTCATAGTCATCGATGCGGCTGAGGAAGGGGGCGAAGGCGGCACAGTGGGCAATGCCATCCAGCCGACCAAATTCCTGGGCCAGGGTGGCGACGACGCCCTGATAGTGGGCCTCGTCCGCACCTTCCAGGTCCAAGGGCAGAATGGCGGGTTCCGGGGCGCCAATGGCGACAAGGCGGTCGTAGAGGGGGCCCAACTGGGATTCCTCCAGGTCGGAGAGAATGACCGTCGCCCCATGGCTGGCACAGGCCTTCCCTACCGCAGCTCCCAGGCTATCGGCGGCGCCGGTGACGAGGATGACGCGTCCGGTGAGGAGATCGGGATTAGCTTGATAATGTTCCATGGCAATCGGACGGAAGATGGCTCGGGCGGTGATGGGGAGGGTAGGGGTGACGACGAGTCCCCGGGTCAGGACCCGGGTTTGGCCCAGGGCAGGGGCCCGGTGGTGCCAGGTCTGACCGAGCGGCTGCTTTCCCGCCAGGCCAGCCAGAGCTTGCGCCAGGGGGTGAGGCTCAGCCGCTGCTCCGCGACCTGAAAGGACAGGGCTTCCAGTTCGTCCAGCAGACTGGCGAGAACGCGGGCGCGCAGGCGCAGGCCAGCGGGTAGGCCGGCGAAGTTCAGGGGCCTGGCCAGGAGGGCCCGCGCCTGCTGCGCGAGTTCCGGCAGCCACTCCGGCAAGCGGGCGCGGTGTTCGGCCAGGCGCAGCCGGTCCGGGTTCAGGCCCGCCGCCCTCAGCCGGGTCAGAGGGATGGGTGCCCGACCCTGGCGGGCGAGCCAGCCACTGTCGCGAATGCGGTAGACCAGGGCGCAAAAGGTGCCGAGGCACCGTGCCGCGGCCAGAGCGTCCGGGTCCTGGTGGCCCTGGACCCGGGCCAGGAGTTCGAAATGGCCACCCAGATCGGCGTCGCAAGCGGCCTCCAGGGCTCCGGCATCCCTCAGTTCACGGGCGAGGATTGCCGCCTCGACCTCGTCGGTCAACCCTAACAGCGGGGCGATGGGCAATCCCGCCCGGGCGACCAGGGGTTGCAGGGCGCGGTTCAGGGGGTGGTTGGGGACGCCATCCACCAGGCGCTGGGCCTCATCCCGCCACCATTGCACCTTGAGCCTCGCCACCCCGGGGTCCCTGACCTCCTCCAGGATGGCGCGCACCTGGTGGCGCCAGGCGGCCAGACGGGCGAGGTCATCGCGCAATGCGGGTGGGGAAAAGCGGATGCTGTAATAGGTCGAGGAGCCCGGGGGGCAGGCGAGGTTGGGGAAACCCCAGGGGTCGGGACTCAGGGACTGGGGTACGGTCATGGGGGCTGGTCGGTGGGCTCCCATCCGCATCTCAGCTATCCCACGGGCGCCGGCAGGCGGCCAGATAGTTGACGTCGAGGTCCCGGGGGTCGAGACGATACTGACCCAGCAAGGGGTGGTAGGTCATGCCCGTCAACTGGTTCAACTCCAGTCCGGCGGCGCGGATCCAACGCCCCAGTTCCGCCGGACGAATGAAGCGGGCATAGTCGTGGGTCCCGGGGGGGAGCCAGCGCAACAGGTACTCAGCACCGATGATGGCCAGCAGATAGGACTTGGGGTTGCGGTTGAGGGTGGAGAAGAAGACCTGCCCCCCGGGTGTGACCAGGCGCGCGCAGGCATCAATGATGGAACCAGGGTGGGGGACGTGCTCCAGCATCTCCATGCAGGTCACGAGGTCGAAGCTGGCGGGGGCCTCCGCCGCCAGGGCCTCGGCGGAGATCCGCCGGTAGAGGACCTCAACGCCCGTCTCCAGGGTGTGCAGTTCCGCCACCCGCAGCGGCATCTCCCCCAGATCGATACCAGTGACCTGGGCGCCGCGGGTGGCCATGGCCTCGGCGAGGATACCGCCGCCACAGCCTACGTCCAGGACCCGCTTCCCCGCCAGACCGGCTACCTGATCGATGAAATCCAGGCGGACGGGGTTGAGCTCGTGCAAGGGCCTGAACTCGCTGTGGGGGTCCCACCAGCGGGCGGCAATGGCCTCGAACTTGCTGATCTCGGCCTGATCCACGTTGGGGTCGGCATGGCTCATGGGGGCATCTCCGCCTGGGTAAGGGGCGGTCCGGATCTTGCCGCCAATCGAGCTATTTTAGAGGATGGATGCGCTTAGGGCATGAAAGGGGTGAAAGCGGACATGGGCCGGGAAAATTGATTCATGTGGCTACGCATGATGCCCACGCCGCCAAGCATGCTATGGATGCGGGTATCCAGGATCAGCATGGCGTCACCGACCAGGCGCATATTCTCCTCGACGCTGCTCATGTCCCCGGCCATGAGCCGGGTATTTTCCCGGATTCGTGGCATGGTGGCGGCCATGGATTTCATGCGGTCGTTCATGTTGTCCATGTGGGTCATGTGGCTGTCGAAGGCCTGCATGTTGATGGTGATATCCGCCATATCGTTATCCACCCCAATCAGGTGGTCGTGGATGGCGTACATATCGGTGATGATCTCGTTGAAATCCTGATAGAGCAGCCGGGCGTGGTAAACGTCGAACGCGGCACCGCCCAGGATCAGGAGCGAGGCGGTGATGAGCACGATGTCCGTGATCCTGAAATGGCGATGGCGCTCGTCAAGGTGGAGCTGAGTCGCCCGCCCCAGGCGCTGGATGACCTCGACGATGGCCCGCCGGGGGTCCTCACGCTTTCTGATCATGCTGGCATTCCCTCCAATGGAGGCTAGGGAAAGGGAAAAAACTTGTTCATGGTGCGCGCGGGCTTGGCCATCTGGCCCATCTCCGCGCTCATGATCTGCACTTCGTTGTTCATCAAGTCCATGTTGAACGAGACGTTGGCAATATGGTTGCGGACCGTGGCCAGAGTGGCATCGATGCCGTCGACGTTGGCGCGCATCTGATTCATGTCCACCAGGATATTGCTCATTTCCACATCCATGACGGCCGTGCGGTAGTCAAAGTTCTCCAGCAGTGCGACGCGATTTTCGATGGAGTCCATGAGCCCGTTGATGGCGGTCATCTGGTTGCTCACCGAGATGAAGTGCTCTTTCATGCCATCGACGACGCCGGAAATGCGCGAGACCTGAGAGGTCAGGGTGAAGAGCAGCAAGGAGAGGGAGATGGAGATGGCGGCCAGGATAAAGGTGCCCGCCTGGATGGCGTAATTCAGCCGATTACCCAGGGTACGGGTGAGTTCGATCTCACTGAGGATGATGCCCTCGAAGGAACTGAGCGCCCGGCGGTACTGCTGTTGCAGGATGGCATCGTCAACCGCAGGGCCGGGTTTGTGGTCTTCTTCCGTCATGGAGTCCTGCTCGTCTGGGTTCTGTGGCGCTGGCCTGGAAGGGTGGGTCCGGGGCCGAAGCTATTTAAGTAAATTCTAACGTTTCTGCGCTTGCGCCGTTGGTAAATTTTCGCCGTCGCTGCATTCTATCATTATGAAATTCATTGAGTTGGTGCGGTAAAGGCCGTAATGGGGGCGCTGGGATTCATTGCTGTAGGGTGCGTCCGCCATCGACGGCAAGCACCTGGCCGGTGATGTAATCCGCCTCACGCACCAGGAAGAGGACCGCGCGGGCGACGTCCGCTGGCGAACCAGGTCGTCCCAAGGCCGTCCGGCCCAGGAGTTCGTCCTTGATGGCTGGCGCGGGTCCCTCACCCGCGGGCCAGAGGATGATGCCGGGGGCAATGCCATTGACCCGGACCGCCGGTCCCAGTTCCCGGGCCAGGGCCTTGACCATCATGGCGTTGCCGGCCTTGGCGATGGAATAGACGGGGTAGTCCTTGTGAGGCCGTTCGGCATGGATGTCGACCAGGTTAACGATGCACCCCCGGGCGGCGCGCAGCAGGGAGGCTGCGGCTTGGGCGAGGAAAAAGGGCCCTTTAAGGTTGGAGGCGAGGAGGTCATCCCACTGGTCGTCAGTCACCTGACCGAAGGGAGTGGGATAGAAGCTGGAGGCGTTGTTGATCAGGATGTCCAGGCGGCCGCGGAAGGCCTGAATGCGGGCTATCAGGTCGGGGAAGGCCCGGCAAAGGTGCAGGTCGGCTTCGAGGAGCAGAACCGAGCCCGGCCGGGTCCGTTCCAGTTCCCGTTGCAGGGCCTGGGCGCCGTCAGCCGAACGGCGATAATGGAGGGCGAGATCCGCCCCCGCGGTATGGAGGGTCCGGGCAATCTCGGCGCCGATGCGATGGGCGGCGCCGGTGACCAGGGCGACCTTGCCGGACAGGTCTGGGGGAGCGTTTCGGGGCGGGGAGGGGGATGTCTGGGCCAAGGGCGGGTCTGCCTGTATCATGGGTTTTTCTGATTTTAGCGATTTCCCCACCCCGACGATGCCGTTATCCGTCCCCTCGCTGATGTCATCCGGCACTGGGCCCCTGGCGGGGGAGGACCTCGCCGCCCTGACCCATAGTCGTCAGTTGGTGGATCTGATCCGTGCCGAGGCTGCGGCCCGGGGCGGTAGTCTGTCTTTCGACCGCTTCATGGACCTCGCCCTCTATGCCCCCGGGCTTGGCTACTACGTTGCCGGAGCCCGCAAATTCGGGCCCGGGGGGGATTTCGTCACCGCCCCGGGCCTCTCGCCCCTGTTCGGGCTCTGCCTCGCCCGCCAGTGCCAGGAGGTGCTGACGGCGCTGGGCGGGGGTGAGGTGCTGGAGTTGGGGGCCGGCGGAGGCGAATTGGCGGCGGATCTCCTCGATGGTCTCAGGGGGGCGGATTGCCTGCCGACGCGCTATCTGATCCTGGAGCCGGGGGCGGAGTTGCGCGAACGCCAGCGGGACCTGCTGGCCGCCCGTCACCCGGACCTGATCGGACGCGTTCATTGGCTCACGGGTCTGCCTGAGGGTTTTAACGGCGTCCTGGTGGCCAACGAGGTCATGGACGCCATGCCGGTCAGCCGGTTTCAGATCGACGCCGCGGGCAGGCCGGCCGAAATCCGGGTCCGCCCGCCCGCGACCGCGGCGGACCCGGGTTGGGCGGAGGTGCTGGCGCCCCCGGAAGACCCGGCCCTGGCGGTGGCGGTCGCTGGCTTGCAGGCCCGCGGTCTGGCCCAGATGCCGGGCTACGTCTCTGAGATCAACCTTCGGCTGGGTCCCTGGCTTGGGGCACTGGCCGGCACGCTGCGTCAGGGGCTCCTGCTCCTGATCGACTATGGCTATGAGGAGGCCGACTATTATCGGGCTGAGCGGGGCATGGGGACCCTGGTCTGCCATTATCGCCACCAGGCCCACGGTAACCCTTACATCCATCTGGGTCTTCAGGACATTACGGCCCATGTGGACTTCTCAGCGGCGGCGAGGGCGGGCCTGGCGGCGGGTCTGGAACCTGCCGGCTACACCACCCAGGCCCACTTCCTCTTGGCCCTGGGGTTGGACGAATTGCTGGCGGAGCGCCTGAACGGACCCGGTGGGGAGGGCGATGCGGGCCTGAAACTCCTGCTGGGCGCCAAGCGGTTGGTGATGCCCGATGCCATGGGTGAGCGATTCCGGGTCCTGGGACTGGCCAAGGGGATGGCCCCGGCGGGTGGCGAGTCCTGGCGGGGCTTTGGGCTACGCGATCTGCGCGGCCGGTTGTGAGTCAGGCGGGCAAGAGATGCCCCGCCCGGTTATTGGCCGCTGGCAAACAGGGAGGGGCTGGGGCGATCGCCACTCGCCAGGTTGTGATTGGCGTGCGCCAGACGGGTCGCAACCAGTTCGCCATAGGCCTGAGCCCCATTGAAGCCAACCAGGGCTGGGGCGAGGGGCTCGCCTTCGGGGCTCAGGAAGAGGAGGGTAGGGGTGGCGAAGATGTAATAGCGCGCCAGGAAGAGACGAGTACGGATGCGCTCGCCGTCGAAGTCGGTGACCTTGCCGCCGGTATCACGGGAGATTTCCCGGGTGATCGCGCCGCCCGCGAGGGTATGGCCGGTGGCGGGGTTGTCGAGAAATTCCCGGTGCAGGCGCTCGCAGTAGCCACAGTCCGGTCCTGTGACCAGGAGGGCGATGGGCTGTCCCCGTTCGCGGGCCTCGGCGCCAATCCCGGCCCAATCGTAATCGCCTTCGGCTGCTAACATAGCGCTAGGCGCCACCAGGGCCAGAAGCAGGATAAGGGCGAAGGGGTACAGCATGATGGGGAACAGCGTTAAGGGTAAGCTTTCTGCCCTTAAGAATATATTTTTTTGCTTATATGAGCAAGCGCTAATATTTCTGAGTGCTTTCCTAGGCCTTGACCGGACGGGTTCGCCAGGTCGGCCGGGTCTGTCATCCGGACTGGCTCGGCCGGGCCTGCCAAGTGGCCAGAGGGGCTGGTGGAGGGGGGCGGTTTGACGCCTATTTCTTGCTTGTCGGCAACGGGGGGGTGGGGTGATGGTGACTGAGTTCCTGGCCTATCTGGGGACCGGGGTCTTATCCGGGCTTCTGGCGGGGCTCCTGGGGGTCGGCGGAGGGGTGATCATCGTGCCCGCGCTGATCCTGGTCTTTGGTCATCTGGGTTTCGCCCCCCCCTGGCTTGCCCATCTGGCGGTCGGCACTTCACTGGCCAGCATTATCGGGACTGGCTGGTCTTCCACCCTGGCCCATCACCGGCGTGGGGCCGTGCAGTGGGGTCAGTTCCGGCGGCTGGTACCCGGCATCATCCTGGGGGCCTGGGCGGGAGCGGCCATCGCCGGCCTCTTGCCCCAAGCCTGGTTGCAGCGGTTCTTTGGCGCCTTTCTGCTCTACGTCGGGCTACGGATGTTATGGCCCCGGGAGCGAAACCGGCGCCTGACCCATCCGGGGAATTGGGCCATGGCCATGGCGGGGGGAGGAATTGGCGCCCTTTCGGCCATCGTTGGCATCGGTGGCGGTACCCTCACCGTGCCTTATTTGGTCAGGACGGGTCTGGATCTGCGCCAGGCGGTGGCGACCTCCAGCGCCTGTGGGGTGCCCATCGCCCTGGCCGGGGCCCTGGGCTTCATGATCAGCGGCTGGGGGCGGGAAGGTTTGCCCGAGATGAGCACGGGCTTTATCTACTGGCCCGCGATGCTGGGTATCCTGATCACCAGCGTGCCCATGGCACCCATCGGCGCCCGGCTGGCCCATCGCCTGCCGATACCCATTCTCAGCCGGGTTTTTGGCACCCTGCTGTTGCTGATGGCGGCCAAGCTGCTCCTGGGCTGACCACCTGGCGGGATCACTTCGCGCGCTGCTCGGTCGCTTCAGGGGCCCTGGTCGTTTCGGCGGCGGGTTGTTCGAGCCACAACCGCCGGTAGAGGAAGAGGGTTCCGGCCGGGTCCCGCAAGGCGAGACGCCCCTCGGACTCGGCGAATTCGAAGGGCCGAATGTGCTCGTTACCGGGGTTGTACAGGGCCAGGCGGTCTCCCTGTAACTGGATGTAGCCATCCACGTAATGACTGGCGCCGGGATAGATCCGGAAGCGGTTGCCCTGCACGATCAGTAATTCCCCGTTCCGCCCCTCCCAGACGCCATCCAGGCGGGAGGGAGTACCCCAGGGCATGAAGCTCGCCGGGGTGTCGGGCATCTTCATGCCCTCGGTCATTTGTTGCAGGGCCGCGCCACCCTTTTCCATGCCTTGGTCCATGAGGGTCTTGGGATCGGTGGCACCCGGCATGCCGGTCAGGGGGCTGGGCATCATCCCCGGCATGACGCCAGGGACGGGGCTGGGCAAGGACCCGGGCAGGGCGGGTCCCAGGAAGCCCATGGCCTCCATCATCTTCGCCATGGCCTCCGCCATGGCCGCCCGTGGCGCGGCGCTGACATCCTCGGCGGTTGCGGGTACCGTGCCCCCCAGCAGGGCGAGCACGGCCAGCAACGCCCGGGCAGTGCCAGGGGCTCGGATCATCGGAAAGGTCTCATGGCGGCTGTTTGTAGGGTCCACACCAATGGCCGACCTGGGTCAGTCCAGTATTGATCGGGTCAGTCTAGCAAATGCCGGCTCCGGGCGTCGTCATGGATGGCGGCTATTTCCCCCGAGACCAAGGGCTGCCGCGCTATGATGCTGGTTTTGGTGTCCCGAGCGCGTGTCCTGAATGCCATGAATGCCATGAGTCCGCTATTGACCGACCTCAGCGGGATGCTGCGTGCCGCCGCGGCCCGCGAGATTTTGCCTCGCTTCCAGCGCGTCGCTGTCCAGGCCAAGGCCGATGGCAGTCTGGTCACCCAGGCCGATCTGGGGGTGCAGGCCATCATCCGCGCCGACTTGGAACAGGCCTTTCCAGGTATCCCCTTGTTGGGGGAGGAGATGTCGGGCGAGGAGCAACGAGCCTTGCTGGCCGGTGCCGAGGGGGGGATCTGGTGCCTGGACCCCCTGGATGGCACCAGCAACTACGCCGGCGGTTTCCCCTATTTCTGCATATCCCTGGCCCTGCTGCGGGGGGGACGGGCGCGGCTGGGCCTGGTCCTGGACCCGGTGCGGGACGAGTGCTTCGCGGCTGAACTTGGGTCAGGAGCCTGGCTGAATGGAATGCCCTTGGCGCCGCCCTTCGCGGGCACGGACCTGGGGGATTGTCTGGCGATCGTGGACCTCAAGCGGCTGTCGCCGTTACTGCTCGCGCGCCTCGGGGGCGGGGCACCTTACCGTTCCCTGCGCAGCCTGGGCTCCGTCGCCCTGGAGTGGTGCTGGCTGGCGGCGGGTCGGGCCCGGCTCTACCTGCACGGTGGCCAACGCCTGTGGGACTATGCCGCCGGACGGCTCATCGCCCGCGAGGCGGGGATCCGGAGCCAATTACTGGAGCCAGGGGGGCAGCCAGTGACCGATGAACTGGCGTTAACCCCCCGCCTAGCGGTGGCGGCCGCCAATCAGGACCTGCTGGCCCAATGGCGCACCTGGCTGGGCTTGGACGCCGGTTTGCGGCTTAAGCCGTCTGATGGATAGTGGATGACGGCCACTTGCGGACCCCGACTGAGCTTTTCAGGCCGGGACTGTGAGCCATAAGGCCAGGACTTTGATTTGTCGGGCAGGGCCCACAATTCCAGCCCAGACCCGGAGAACTTCGCGCCGGGCCACCGGTATCGCCCCCCGGTCGATCCGGTCCATCCCTAATCCCAGTTGGACGTCAACATGAGCGATAAGATCACCAATTACGACATGGAGCTTGGTAGCGGCATCGCTGCCTTCGAGGCCAAGCATTTTGCCCGCGCCGCGGGTCTGCTGTCCCCCCTCGCTGAGGCCGGTGATCCCCAGGCCCAGTATCGCATGGCGATCATGGCCCAGAATGGCCTGGGGATGCATGAGAACCAGGGGCTGGCCTTCCGCTACATGAAGGCGGCGGCCGAGGCCGGTCTGGATATCGCCCAACATGGCCTGGGCTTCATGTACATGGAGGGGGAATGCACCGACAAGGATCCCGCCTTGGCGGTGCACTGGTTCCGCCAGGCCGCCGAGCAGGGGCTGGCCGGTTCCCAGACGACCCTGGGGATGATGTACGAAGAGGGGCGGGGGATCGAACGGGACCCGGAAGAGGCGCGCAAATGGTACCGTCGGGCGGGTTTCGACGAGTTCGCCTGACTCATCAAGCGGGGTGAGGTATCCCCGGTTCGGAGATCTGGCCGATCACCGTCTCGTCCTTCGTCCTGGTGCGGACCTCAAGCCCTTGGCGATGGCACCCCGCCTGCCAGGCCCTGCAGATCCTTTCTGGCCCTCAGCCATCCCTGAACGCTATTCGATCATTTGACTGAGGCCATGGCCCGGTTGGACCATGGGCAGTACGTCCTCGGTCTTTTCAATCCAGATGTCTACCAAGGCCGGGCCTGGCTGGGACAGGGCCGCGCTGATGCCTTCCCAGAGGTGCGCAGTATCGGTGAGGCGTGAGGTGCGAATCCGGGGGTAGACCTGTTCCAGACCGAGGAGGTCAGGTATCTGGCGGCGGCAGGCGGGGTCTGTCAGGGTGCAATCGGGTTTGCATTCAGCACTGCGGGCCAGGCACGTCTCGTAGTGATGGCCCTCGTCCATCATGTCTTCCCACTGCCGCACCATGCCAAGGAAGCTGTTGTTGAGGACGAACATCTTCACCGGGATGCGGTTGGCGGCGATGGTCCCCAGTTCCTGGATGTTCATCTGGAAGCTGCCGTCACCGTCGATGAGCACCAGGGGCTTGTCCGGGTTGGCGTACCAGGCGCCGATCGCCGCCGGGAGGCCAAAGCCCATTGTTCCCAGCCCGCCGGAACTGATCCATTGGCGAGGGCGGGAGAAACGATAGTACTGGGCCGCCCACATCTGGTGCTGACCGACGCCCGTGACCAGGGTGGCATCGCCCCCCGTCAGGCTGGAGATGGCCTCGATCACCGCCTGGGGCTTGATATGTTCGGACTGGAGGTAGGGTTTGGGCATTTGGGTGCGCCACGTGGCGACGCGCGCCAGCCATTCCGGGTGCCGGGCGGACCGGCCGCTGGCTAGCCCGAAGTCCAGAAAGTCCTTCAGGTCCGCGGTCAGTGACAAGTCGCTGCGGATGCGTTTGTCCAGTTCCGAGGGATCGATATCGACGTGGGCGATCCGCTTGCCCTTGGCGAAGTCCTTGACCGCCACCCGATCGTCGAAACGCCCCCCCAGGGTCAGGATCAGATCCGCCTCGCGCAAGGCATAGTTGGCCGGTATCGAGCCATGCATCCCCGGCATCCCCAGGAAATAGGGGCGTTGAAAGGGGATGGTGCCCAGGGCATTGAAGGTAGTGGTGACCGGGACCTCGAAACGCTCGGCGAAGGCTTGCAACACCAGCGCCGCCTCGGCATGGATGATGCCCCCACCGGCCTTGATGACCGGGCGCTGCGCCCTGGTCAGGGCCTCGAGGATGTCCTCCGCCCGGCTGGTATCGAAGGCCTGGGCTTCCCGATGGCGCGGGCGGGGGCGGTTAGCACTGACGACCTGGGCCAGTTGCACGTCCTTGCAAATGTCCACCACCACGGGCCCGGGCCGACCGCTTTGGGCCAGGGCAAAACCCTCCCGCAGCACCCATTCCAGGTCGCGGATATCCTTGACCAGGTAGTTGTGCTTGGAGATGTGGCGGGTGATGCCCAGGGTATCGACCTCCTGGAAGGCATCGGTACCAATGGCGAAGCTGGGCACCTGACCGGTGACGAAGAGGGTGGGGATGGAATCCTTGTAGGCGTCGGCGATGGGGGTGACCAGATTGGTGGCCCCGGGTCCCGAGGTGGCCAGGGCAACCCCGACCCGACCACTGGTACGGGCATAGCCCTCGGCCGCGTGCCCCGCTCCCCCTTCCTGTCGGCAGAGGATGAAGCGGGGGGATGGTTCCCCCCGCCGCATGCGCTTGTTCAGTTCGACATGGAGGGGAATGACGGCGCCACCGGTGTGGCCAAAAATGTATTCCACGCCAAGGTCGACGAGGGTATCGAAGAAGAGGCTGGCACCGGTACGACGAGGGTTGGACATGCTTGAAACCGCCAGGTGAAAAGGACGAGGATATCCTGAAGCCCTTAGCCGGTTGAAATCAAGAGGGGTTCCGTGCGCGACAAAGGAGGGGTTATCCCTGGCGATGGCGCTGGCAGCTCCCGCGGGTACTGCGCGAGAGAGGCCGCCCTGAGGCCGTTTTTCGCGTGCAGGTCATTGCGAAGACATTCATTTGAAGGGACAGTTCGGAGGCGTGACGGGCCCACTCGTACTGAAGAGAGATGCTTCGACGGTTGGGTTGGACTAACTTGATCGTCAAGCGGCTTTTTTCGCCGGCTTGTAGAAGATATGCCCACCGATGCGGGTAGTCTTTTTGTGGACCCGGGACCAGTGCGGCTTGACACGGGTGGCGTGGAAATAAAGGGCCCCGTGGGTCGGGTCCTGATGTTGGCCCTTCAGGGCCTTACGGGCGATTTCCAGGGCATCCTGCCAGGCATCCGAGTCTTTCTCCGGCTGGGCGTTTGGCCGCTGGCATACCCAGGAAAACTGGCAACTCTTGTTGTTGCGCTGCTTGACCACGCCGCAGACCGAGGTGGGAAAGGCGGTTGATTTGACCCGATTCAGGGTCACGGCGGCGACCGCCTGCTTGCCGATATAGGGCTCAGCGCCGGCCTCGTGATAGATGTTGAGGGCCAGGCACTGGAGTTCCGCATCCTGGCTCCTGGTGCCTTTGGCTGTGGTGGGTTTGAGAGCGCGCTGTTTCTTGGTTTCGACCCGATTTTTCTTGGGGGGCGAGCTGTCTCCATCCCCACTGCTCTGGTTTGGGCCATTGTCAAGATCCTCGTCCTGGACGACGGGGTTCGGGGCATCATGGGCCAGGTTGGCCGATACCGGGTTCATCGGGGCACTGGCCATCAGGCTGGCCGTAAGAATCAGGGTGCGAGCATCCAGGTTCATGATGTTGTTCCTCTCTTGACATTACATTACGTCAGGAATTGTAAATTCTAAGGGTTTTCCCTATTCCTGGTCAAGGCGTAGGAATTTCAGTTGCTTAAAATGCCTTTTAATCAAACTGATAAGTTCCGATTGAACGGGTCACCTTAAGCGGTAAACAGGTCAAAACGGCGGTTACGGACGGGTCCATAACCAGGTTTGATCGGATATGCCACGTCTGGGAGGCCACTGACGGGATCGGGTAGCCGCTGAGGTCCCAGGGGGCGCTCGGTTGTTCAGGGACGCGGGATAGTCATGAGGTTTGACGTCAGCCTGTAGACGCGCTCCATCATGCGCGACAGCCCCCGTTCCCGGTAGCGCGGGGTACTGGCCAGCAGGTCGTGGGCCGCCAGTTCCTGGATGTGGAAATAGGCGCCATGCAGGGCATTGACCTCGGTGGGGGTGACGGCGAAGGGCGGCCCAGCCCATTCCGTTTGCTCGTAATCGAGGGTCACCAAGAGGCCCCTCGCCGGGAGGAGGCCATGCAGATGGCGAACGTAGGCCGGACGCATCGCCGGTGGCAGGGCGATCAGGGAGGCGCGGTCGAACAGGGCCGTCACGCCAGACACCTGATCGGGACCAAGGTCAAAGAAGTCCCCACAGAGGATTTCCAGCTCGTCGACCCGATAGCGGCGGAAGGGTGGCGCGGTGCTGATCTCGGGGCTCAGGCCGTTTTCGGCAAAAAAGGCCTCCACGCCCAGGGGGCTGATCTCGACCCCCAGGACGCGATAGCCTTCGCCCGCCAGCCATAGCATGTCCCGGCTCTTGCCGCACAGGGGGACGAGGACCCTGGCCCCGGCGGTGAGTCCCAAGGCCGGCCAGAAGCTCTGAAGATGAGGGTTAATCTCCGCCTGGTGCCATCCGGTTTCCCCCTTGAGCCAGCGTTGGTGCCAAAAATCGGGATGCATGATGCCTCATAACCTCTTCAGTGAAATCGGTTCAGGGTATGGCCAGTCCCTTGGAGGCTGAGAAAATACCACCTGTAGGTATCGCGGATGCCTGACTGACAATGAGAGGGTTTGTCTAAGGACCCAAAAAATTGACTTTTCCTCAAGTTCCCGGTGGTTGTTACCTCAAGCCCCCGAGGCTCTCTGCCGCGGCGGTCAGCGTTGCCTGGATGTCCGCTTGGCTATGGGCGGCGGAGACAAACCCCGCCTCAAAGGCTGAGGGGGCCAGGTATTGGCCACGAGCCAGCATGGCATGGAAAAAGGCGCGGAAGCGGGCTACGTCACAAGCGGTGGCACCCGCATAGTCCTTGACCTGTTCCGCCTCGGTGAAAAAGAGGCCAAACATGCCCCCGACCTGGTTGGTGGTCAGGGGGATGCCGGCGGCCTGGGCGGCGGCTTTCAGCCCTTCGGTCAACTGGCGGGTCTTGGTCCCCAGGTCCTCGAAAAAACCGGGCGCGGAGATCAGTTCCAGCGTCTTGAGGCCGGCGGTCATGGCCACCGGGTTGCCGGAGAGGGTGCCGGCCTGATAGACCGGGCCCAGGGGGGAGATTTTCGCCATGACGTCGCGGCGGCCACCAAAAGCGCCCACCGGCATGCCGCCGCCGATGACCTTGCCCAGGGTGGTGAGGTCCGGGGTGACCCCGTACACGGCCTGGGCCCCGCCGAGGGCAACCCGGAACCCGGTCATGACCTCGTCGAAGATCAGCAAGGCACCGTGGGTGTCGCAAATCTCGCGCAGGCCTTCCAGGAAACCGGGGACCGGCGGGATGCAGTTCATGTTGCCCGCCACGGGCTCGACAATGATGCAGGCGATCTCGTCACCCATGCGGGCGAAAAGGTCCCGCACCTGATCGAGGTCATTGTAGGCGAGGGTCAGGGTCAGTTCGGCCAAGGCGGCGGGGACGCCGGGGGAACTGGGCTCGCCCAGGGTGAGGGCGCCGGAGCCGGCCTTGACCAACAGGGAGTCGGCGTGGCCATGATAGCCACCCTCGAACTTGACCAGCCGGTCTCGCCCCGTGAAGCCGCGTGCAAGGCGGATGGCGCTCATGGTGGCCTCGGTACCGGAACTGACCATGCGGACCAGGTCCATGGAAGGCACGAGTTCGCAGACCTTGTCCGCCATGCGGGTCTCGAGTTCGGTGGGGGCGCCAAAAGAGAGGCCGGATTGGATACGCTCGCTCACGGCGGCGATGACCTCCGGGTGGGCATGGCCCAGGATCATGGGACCCCAGGAACCGACATAGTCGATGTAGCGCTGGCCGTCGGCATCGTAGACATAGGGTCCGGTGGCGCGCTCGAAAAAGACCGGGTCCCCGCCGACGCTGCGGAAGGCGCGCACCGGGGAGTTGACCCCTCCGGGGATGTGGCGCTGTGCGGCGGCGAAGAGGTCGTGGGATCGGGACATGGCACAAATTCTCCTGGTCAGGGGGGCGAGGTCAGGGAGCGGGTCGAGGGGTGAGCCCCATCGCCGGTCAGGCAAAGAGGTGGTCGAAGGCCCGGGCGGCAGCGCTCACGTCAGGGGCGGTGAAGATGCCGTTCACCACCGCGAGCATGTCAGCGCCAGCGGCGATCAAGGGACCAGCATTCTCCGGGGTGATGCCGCCAATGGCAACCAGAGGGAGGTGGAGTTCGCGGCGGGCCTGGCGCAACAGGTCGAGACTGGCCTGGACGGCGGAGGGTTTGGTGCCGGAGGGATAGAAACGGCCGAAGGCCACATAGTCGGCCCCTTTGGCCTGGGCGGAGTGGGCCAGGTCGAGGCGGTCGTAACAGGAAACGCCGATGATGGCCTCGGGACCCAGCAGGGCACGGGCCTCGGCCAGGTCCGGGTCGTCACGACCGAGGTGGACGCCATCAGCCCAACTGGCCGCGGCCAGGGAGGGATCGTCGTTGACAATGAACAGGGCGCCTGCCGTCTGGCAAAGAGCACGCAAGGATTGAGCCTGAGAGAGGCGTCGGGACTGATCCTGGCCCTTGTCGCGGTACTGGATGAGTCGAGCGCCCCCTATTAGGGCTTTGGTGACCAGGTCCGCCAGATCTTCCCGCGGTTCTTCCGGGGTGATGGCGTAGAGACCGCGCAGGGGGGTCATGGCGGGTTATCCCCTTGGGTTAGGGATTCAGGGCGGGGCGTTGCTGGACCGGGTTCAGTGCTGGTCTGCGTCTCCTGTCCTGCGCGGTGAATCGGGGCGTTGGCATGCCGCGCAGACTTAGGGTCCATGCTTGGCTGCGGCGCGCCCCTGGCCCCGAGGGGAGGCTCAAGGCGAAACAGGCGGTCAGGGGTCCATTGATACCTCCCGGTGCGAGTGGCCGCCTGGAGGGTGTGCCAGGTGAATTCCTGGGCCTCGGCAACGGCCATTATCATGGCTTGACCCAAGGCGAGGCGGGCGGCGATGGCGCTGGCCAGGGTACATCCCGAGCCATGGTAGTTATGTGGCAGGCGGGGCCAACGCCATGCCTGGTAACTGCCGTCCTGGCCATAGAGGTGGTTGATGACCTCGGCGGTCTCGGCGTGGGTGCCAGTGATCAGGACCCAGCGGCAGCCGCTGGCCAGGATGCGCCGGGCGCAGTCCTCGGGGGCCTGGGCCCCGCTCAGGGCCTGGGCCTCGGGAAGGTTCGGTGTTGCCAGCAGACAGCGGCTCAGGAGGTGAGCGCGTATCTGATTGAATAAGGCAGCGTCGACGACGGATTGTCCCGCCCCTGAGGCCAGTACGGGGTCCAGGATCAAGGGGAGGTCCGGGTGTTCGTCTGCGAATTGGCAGAGCCAGCGGGCGAGGTGCGAACTGCCAATCAGGCCCAGTTTGATGGCCTTGACCCGGCTGTCCGCGAGGATGAGACGGCACTGGGTCTCAATCTGCTTTGGACTCTGAGGCCAAAGACCCCGGATGCCCGCGGTGTTCTGCGCCGTCAGACAGGTGATCACGGTTGCCGCATGGATGCCGGCGGCTCTGGCCGCCTCGGCATCGGCCTGGATTCCGGCGCCGCCCGTCGGGTCGTGGCCACCGATGCACAGGAGGATGGGGGATAGCTCTAGATCTGCCATGTCGCCAGTCGCAAGGCGGAGTAAAACGCAATATTTTAGAATCTTTTTAAGTAATTTTGCGCCTACATGCGGCCGGATGGGGTGCTGCCTTTCGAGTTCAGGGGGTGCCTGATTTTGAGAGGTGGAGGGCTCTGCGCTCGATTCTCCCCAGAACTGAAGAGACCCGCCCTGCTGGCATGGCCGCGGGTTCTTTGATATTCTTGAGTCAAATCCTTGGCTTTTTCGGAGACCATTCCATGTTGGCTGCCCTCACAGATCAAGATCTGTCCCTGACCCATCCGGCCCAGAGCAAGATGGGCGAACTTTTTGCGCAGGTTGAGGAGAGCATCCAGGGCGTGCGCGTCTTCGCTACCCCAGGTGGGTGCAGTGGTATCAGTTTCGGCATGACCTTCACCGATAGCATCAACGACAACGATGGCGTCCTGGACTGTGAGGGTTTTAAGGTCATCGTCGATGACGGCACCTTGCCCTACCTGCGGGGTGTCGAGATCGATTTCGTCGATCGGGGCGATGGAGCCGCTACTTTTGTCTTCAATAACCTGCCCTCCATGGGTGGGGGGTGCGGCAGTTGCGGCTCCAGCGGGGGCGGTTGCGGATAAGTCAGTTTTCCTCCGTATCGCTGAATCGCCGCGCCTGTTTTCGGGCGCGGCCCGCAATCTCCCACTGACTGGCCACCCTCCGGTTGCCGTCAATCGGCTTGGCATCCAAGGCGAATGACCCATCACCTAGGCCCCCTAATAGTATGATCAGAGTCGGTATCGTTGGCGGTACCGGTTACACGGGCGCGGAACTCCTACGCCTGTTGGCCCGCCATCCCCGGGTAACACTGGCTGCGATCACCTCACGGGGTGAAGCTGGGCTGGCCGTCGCCGATCTCTTCCCCCACCTGCGCGGCCGGGTAGACCTTGCCTTCACCGAACCCGATCTGGGGCGCTTGGGGGAGTGCGACCTGGTCTTCTGCGCTACCCCTAACGGCACCGCCATGAAGATGGCGCCGGAGTTGCTTGCCAGAGGCGTCAAGCTGATCGATCTGGCGGCTGATTTCCGGCTCAAGGACCCCAGGGTGTGGGAGCATTGGTATGACATACCCCATGCCTGCCCCGACCTCCTGGACGAAGCGGTTTACGGGTTGCCCGAGATGCATCGTGAGGCGATTCGCGGTGCCCGCCTCATCGCCAATCCTGGCTGTTATCCCACGGCCGTAACCCTGGGTTTTCTGCCCCTGCTCGAACGGGGTCTGGTTGATCTGGACTGGCTGGTGGCCGATGTGAAGTCGGGCGTGAGCGGTGCTGGGCGCAAGGCCAGCGTGGGGATGCTCATGGCCGAGGTTGGCGAGAGCTTCAAGGCCTATGGGGTAGGGGGGCATCGCCATCAGCCGGAAATCCTTCAGAACCTCGCATCCATCGCCGGGGGCGATCCGCGTCTCACTTTCGTGCCTCACCTTCTGCCGATGATCCGGGGCATCGAGGCGACCCTATACGCCCGGTTGGGAGAACCAGGTTACAAACTCCAGGATCTCTATCAGAATCGCTATCAGGGAGAGCCCTTTGTGGATGTCATGCCTGCCGGCACCTGTCCGGACACCCGGTCAGTCCGGGGTTCCAACGACTGCCGGATCGCGGTCATGGAACCACAGGGACAAGGGATTGCCGTCGTGCAGTCCGTCATTGACAACCTCGTCAAAGGCGCGGCCGGTCAAGCCATCCAGAACATGAACCTGATGTTTGGCTTTGGGGAGACCCAGGCCCTGGAGGGCCTGGCCTTGCTGCCCTGAGGGTGACTGGGCATGTCCAAGGTCTGGCGCGTCCCCTCACCGCGTATCGTTCTAAATCCGGTATGGGGATGGACGAGCAGGCTGATAATGGGCGCCTTGCTGTTGGTCATCATCATTGGGGCCTTTCTTGCGGGGGTCCTCGCGACCCGGGAGGAGGCCAAGGGTCTTGCGGCCCTGATTACAACCCTGACCCGGGAAAATCTCTCCCTGACGGAGCAGTTAGACGCGTTGCGAGCCGACAAGGCTACCCTGGAACTTAGCCAGCGTCTGGACCGGGATACCTTGCTCGCCGCCCAAGACGGTTTGAAGCAGGAACTGGAAAGTAGACTGGCGCTTGAGAAGGAACTATCCGCCCTCAAGCGGTTGATTCGCCAAGGAGGAGGGGGGATTCTAAGGATTCAGGATGTTATCCTGACACCCACGGCGGAGGACGGAGTCTTCGCTTACAGCTTCACGGTCAGGCAGTTGATCCCGGATTATCAGGAATCCCTGGCCAAGGTGACGATCAAGCTAATCGGCCGGCGCAACAATGCGCCCCTCGAATTGGGGATAGACCCGCTTCCCGGCTCCTCGCCAGAGGGCTTAAAGCTGAAATTCAAACATTTTCAGCAGGTAGAGGGAAAGTTGAAAGTCCCGTCCGATGTTGAGGCCGAGGGCCTGTTGATAGAAATCGAACCCTTGAGCAAAATGCTTATTCCGACGACTGAGTCCTTTCCCTGGCCACTCCAGCCTGAGACCCGATCCGTTCCTTCCCCTAAAGGTGAAGGGCTATCAGCAGGTTAGGGATGGGTAAAAAGAAGAAATTTAGGTTCCCGCCCTACGAAACGCTGATCGGCAAGGGAACCCAGATCGAGGGTGATCTGCGTTTTGTCGGCGGGCTACACATCGATGGCCATGTCCTTGGCAACGTGATTGCCGGAATCGCTCCAACGGGGGAGGCAGCGGTTACCCTTTCCGCTACTGGCGTCATCCAGGGCAATCTGGAATCCCCCTATGTGGTGCTCGATGGTCGGGTGGAAGGTGATGTTCATGCCAGCGAACGCGCTTTGCTAGCGGCTGGAGCCCGAATTCTCGGGTCCCTTTACTATGGCGCGCTGACGATTGACGATGGAGCTCAGGTGCAGGGTGGATTGGTTCACCTTGGCCATGAGGTTGATGCGCCCGCCCCACCAAGTGCTGCTGATGGGAAACAGGACTTGGCCCCCTCATCCACTCGGCCTTGAATATCGGTTGCCGCAAGCGCATTTCACCATCCTCACATCTCGTTTATCTATGAGGTTCTAACCCATGACCGCTGTTTCCCCCCTTGAATCTCCGCTGATTTTCACCTCCGCAGCCGCCGCCAAGGTAGCCAATCTGATTGCCGAGGAAGGTAATCCCAGCCTCATGCTTCGCGTCTATATCCAGGGCGGGGGTTGTTCAGGCTTTCAGTACGGCTTTACCTTTGAGGAGACGCTTCAGGACGGCGATACCGAGGTTATCACCGATGGGGTGAAACTGGTCGTTGACCCAATGAGCATGCAATACCTCATGGGGGCCGAGATCGATTACACCGAGGGATTGCAGGGGGCACAGTTTGTGATTCGTAACCCCAATGCGACCACGACTTGTGGCTGCGGATCCTCTTTCTCAGCTTGATGATCAGGCGTCTCCACGAACAATGGTCATTGCCGGGAACCCTGTAGGAGGATATTCAAATGGGGGCTGAATCCATGGGCCTGGGCGGAAGGGTCAAGGGGATGACATTCCGGTTCAGGTCATGATTCAGATCGCCTGTACTACCCCATAGCCCTTGGAGCCAATCGGGCAGATAAATGAGAGCTAGACCGATCACCAGGGCGGTGACGAACACTAAGGCCATCGGTAAGAATAGACGGCGGTTTCGCTTCCTGTAACTTGGTTCGACCTGGCGATACTTGTAATCGTACATTATCGAGACGAGACTCTTGTCGAAATTTCAGGAAAATCAGGCTGGGTAGTCTAACCCCGAAGCCACTGATCTGGAAACCACTTTCTCCTTACGCGTTTCCAGCCTCCTCTGATGAAACCCTCTACAGCAGGTAAGGACTATCATCAGCACCTTTTTCAGCCGGAGATCCTGACCATGATTGCTGTTGACGATGCGTTGAGCATCCTGTCCCGGGGAACGGAAGAAATCCTGGTAGAAGACGCCCTACGCGTAAAGCTGGCCAAGGGGCGGCCGCTGCGGATCAAGGCGGGTTTTGATCCCACGGCTCCCGATCTGCACCTGGGACATACGGTCCTGATCAATAAGTTGCGTCAGTTCCAGCGGCTTGGTCATGAGATACTTTTCCTCATCGGTGATTTCACCGGCATGATCGGTGATCCAACGGGAAAAAGCGCTACCCGTAAGCCGTTGAGTAAAGAGGAGGTTATGGTTAATGCCCGTACCTATCAGGAGCAGGTCTTTACCATGCTCAGTCCCGAGCATACGCGGGTGGTGTTTAACTCCACCTGGATGGGGGAGATGCAGGCGTCGGACCTGATTCAATTGGCGGCCCGCCATACCGTGGCCCGCATGCTTGAACGCGACGATTTTTCCAAGCGTTTCAAGACTGGACATCCGATCGCCATCCATGAGTTTCTCTACCCCCTGGTCCAGGGCTATGACTCGGTGGCCCTGCGAGCGGACGTGGAACTGGGTGGTACCGATCAGAAATTCAATTTGTTGGTTGGTCGTCAACTTCAGGCGGCTTATGGCCAGGAGCCACAAGTAGTCATCACCATGCCCATTCTGGAGGGACTGGATGGGGTACAGAAGATGTCCAAGTCCCTCGGTAATTATATCGGGATTTCTGAGCCCCCCGAGCAGATGTTTGGCAAGCTCATGTCCATATCGGACGAACTCATGTGGCGGTATCTCGAACTGCTAAGTGACGTCCCTCTGGAAGAAATCGCAACATGGCGTCGCTCGGTGGCCGACGGGCTCAATCCCCGTGATATCAAGTTCCGTCTTGGGGAGGAAATGGTGGCGCGCTTCCATGGGCACGCTGCCGCAACCCGAGCCAAGGAGAATTTCATCGCGCGATTTCAACAGGGGGTTATCCCTGAAGATATACCCGAAATCTTGCTCCCAGGACGGGCCGGTGGACTTGGGATTACCCATCTTCTCAGGGAGGCCGGGCTGGTCAAAAGCACCTCAGAGGCGATGCGCTTGATCGAACAAGGTGGTGTGCGCCTGGATGGACAGCAGGTAGAGGACAAGGCCCTGCTAATTGGTTCAGGGACCAAATGTATTTTGCAGGTCGGCAAGCGTCGTTTTGCGCGCGTCAGCCTTGCGTCTGTAGCGAACTGAAGATACCCATTTTCCCCCAGCCCCCCCCTTCGACAAAGCCATTTCCGGTCATAACTTCTCGGTAAAGAAGGAATTTTTTCTCCCTTACCCGTTCCGAGCCCCCCGATCTACGTTATCCGATCAGCGCGAGCTTGACAGAGTGCTGCTGGGCTGTAGAATGCGTGTTTCTCGTTAGGGCCATGAGTGGCCCGCGAGGCGGCGCCGGGAGTGGCGGCCACTTGCAAGAGTGGTGAGGGGTAG
>JADHED010000434.1_pt1 | contig 50755 bp, 50 predicted proteins | sample 8952041 | NCBI WGS metagenome assembly JADHED01 (sample SAMN16124423, study PRJNA663239) | bioreactor sludge metagenome | isolation source: sludge (control) | place: India:Bengaluru | collected 2018-09-08 | reverse complement strand
GCAACGCCGGTTTCGCGAACTGCGACGGCAACGCCCAGTCCAACGGCTGCGAGACGAACCTCAACACCTCGATCGACAACTGCGGCACCTGCGGCACCGCCTGTTCAGCGAACAACGGAATACCCAGTTGCGTCTCCGGCACGTGCACGATCGCCTGTCATTCAGGCTACGGAGACTGCGACGGCAACGCCCAGTCCAACGGCTGCGAGACCGATCTCCGCGTCGAGAGCAACACACGGGAGACCGCGGAGTACATCGGCCAGGTCGCGGCGGACGTCGGTTCCGATTACCTGTACAAGGGGTACCACGGTTCGCGCTGGTACTGGTTCATGGCGGCGGAGACCAGCAACACGGCGGTCTACCTGAGCGCGACGGTCCGGCTCACGCCGCCGCACGATCTCGACTACGACCTGTACGTCTACTCCGCCTGCTCGGGTGCGCTGCTCGGTTCATCCACGCAGGGCACCGGCCTCGTCGACACCGTCAACGTCTGCTGGGACGACCGCCTGGACGTCGGCTGCTCCGGAGAATGCAGCGACACGTTGAACCTCCTCGTCCTGGTGCGCTTCTACTCCGGCAACAGCTGCTCGCCCTACACGCTGGAAGTCATCGGGGACACTTCGGTGCCCGGCTGCGCGTCGTCGTGCACCTGCGGCGGGTGCCCGCGGTAGGGTGCTATTGGCGCGGCTGGTAGGATTCGAACCCACGACCCTCGGGGTCCGGAGGGCGCGGCCGCGACCCACCTCGTCGCGGCCGCGCCCATAGAGGCGTGCTAGTTGATCTCTCGAATCCGCAGCTGCGTTCCTGACATCATGATCAGCTTCCTGTCCCTGGTGTACGGAAGGAGCGTGAAGCCGGGAGGAGTTGACACGTCGATCGGGTGCGGCTGAATTGCGCCCGAGCTCAGTGTCAGCAGCCTACCGTTGTCGGCCGGCAAGTTCAGGTTGATGAGCAACACCGTTCCTGGGGCTACGCCAAGACTGGCGGAGTACCTCATGTGTTCCCGCGCCGCCTCCAGGACGCCGCCTCCAAGCAGGTACGGGTCATAGTTGTAGACGAGAGCGCCACTGGCGATGTTCGCCAGCTTGAACTGGCCCCAGTGCTGGTTGATGAGAAGCAATCCGCCCAATGCCCGAATGCCGGTGATGCGAGCATCGTCGTCCCCGTTGAACGAGAGTTCCCAGACCTGGGCCGCGCTCTGGTCGATGCACGTGACTCCGAGGGACGACGCCAAGAGAACCCGGTCGCCTGTGCCCACCAGCATGGCATCGACCCACGGCCCACCGAGGTCCCATTCCCGGGAGTGCACGCCGTTCAAGTCAAACATGGACGCGCGACCGCGCACACCGAGGTCAGTTGAATCCCAGGCGAAGATTCTTTCGCCGGTCGTCGAGAACTCGTAGATCCGGTGATCCGTCTTCGTCCAGACGATGGCACCGGCCGCATCGATCAGACTCCAGCGCCGTTTGCCTTCGTAGACGTACGAGACCAGCAGGTGACTGGCGTTCGCGGAATACTCCATGTGGGAGATATTGCTCAGCACGTTCGTCTGGACCACGAGGTTCCCGCGCAATTGGTAGACGCGGTACCCTGATTCAGACTCCAGAGATACGGCCACACAGTCGTTGCTCGCGGCGTAGATCGTGAAGTCGGGAGTCCACCCGGGCGGCAGGCCGATGGTCGTGTCGGCGTGCGCCCGGAGAGAGACCGTGGTCGTGCCACCTCTCTTGACTGACGCCGTCTCCGCGCCAAACCAGAAGTCGCGTCCGGAGCAACCGGCAGGGGCGGGTTCCTCGCAGAGACGCACCTTCCAGGCGCCGACCGGCACGCCATGGATGAGCACCTCCTCCGATCGAGGATCCTCGCCTCTACGATCTTCCCTCCGGACGAACACCCGGCTCGATGGGTGAACGTTCCACTTGTCCGCTTCGTCGCCCGTCGCGGCGGCGATCTCGACGACCAGCCGCTCGTCGACTGGTGCGCGGCCGGAGAACGTCGCGCGCACGGAACCCGCCGGGCGCACCCGCATGGGACCGAGGCTCGCGTCGCGACCCTGCTTGACCTCGATCTCCGCGGCCAGCGCCTCGTCTTCGACGCCGGGCCACCAGACCGGGATGAACCCACCGGTCATGGCACCGACGCGCAGCAGGTACTCGCCGGCGCCGACCGGACCCACGCACATCCGCGAATCGGGCTCGGGCGGGGCGCTCCCGTCAGGGCCTGCGGCGGCGATCTCCCGCCGGTCGGACGCGCGCAGCAGTTCCAGCGCGAAGGGCCACACGACGGCGCCTTCGGGGTCTTGTGCCCGAACGCACACCATCGCGCCCGGGTAGGCCTTGACCTGCAGTTCGAGGTCACCGGAATCGAGACGGAAACCGTTCCGGTCGTCCGACCCGCGCACGCGATCTGCCAGCTCGACGGCAAGGCCCTTGAGCGACCCGGCGTTACGCGAGCGTGCGTTCCGGATCGAGTACCACCCGGGCTGCAGCGCCGAGCTGGCAAAGTGCCCGCTGCCGTCGGTCACGAGGATGGCGCGGCCGCCTGCGTCACGACGGAGCTCCAGGGCGAACCCCGGCAGCGCGCGTCCGTCCTTCGTCCGAACGACGCCACTGACCGTGGCGCCCCTCTCGAGCACGATCTCCTGCGGCGCGTCGCACCGCAGCGCGTCGATCGACACGTTGCGTCCGAAGTACCGGCCAGGGGCCGGATCCACGCTGATGTGCGCCGCCGCCCCCGGGACGCAACGCAGGCTCACCGTCCCGTCGGGCTTCGTGGCCGCCTGTGTCCCCTCGGTCCGGAAAAAATCCGCGCGGGGGGCGGCGAGGGGAAGGGTGTGCGGCACCGCTACTTGAAGGGTGACCTGCGCTCCGGCCACGGCCTCCCCGTCCGGACCGGAGACGCGCGCGCGCAGCCGGGATCCGGCATCGCGACGAGCGGTCAGCCGCACGTTGGCCGCGTCCTCCTCCGAGTCCACCGTCACCGACGGCGGTTCGAACGCGTATTCGCCCGCGTCGTCCCGAGGCCGGATCGTGACGGGAAGCGCGTCCACGAATCCGGCGAAGGCACCTTGCCCGTCGGTACCCGCCCAGCGCGCGCTGTCGACGCCCTGGCTGGACTGCACGTCGAGGACGACGCCCGTGACGGGAGCCCCTTGATCGTCCGCGACGGTGCCTCGCACGAGGACGCCTGCGGAGACGACCAGGTCGACCGTCGTCGTGCCGTCCTGGACCGTCACGTCGATGGCGCCCGGGCCGACCTCCCGCCCATCCACACGCGCACGAAGAACGCTCCCGAAAGGGGCTCGATAGGTCAGCTGATACGTCGCGGGCTCGGCGAGGTGGAGCAGCGTTCCGTCGTCGCCCACGTTTGCCGCAACGAGGCCGCGGGGCCTCGAGCCTTGTGCGGGCCAACCCACGGGTTGAATGGTCACCGACCCACCCGGGACCGGCTGATCGCGCTCGTCCAGCGCGCGTACGACGACGGACCGAAGCACGGGGACTCTGATGGTGACTGCCGGCCCCTCACTGCTATTGAACGTTCCCGCTGCCACCGTGCGCCACGTCACTGACCCCGCCTGTAGCTGCTCGGTGCCCACTTCGTAGGGCAGAGGTCCGCACGTCAGGTTCTGCAGTCGAAGCTCGCTCCCGCTCCACTCGTGAGTCGTCGCGCGTCCCTGGTCCTGGATCTTGACGACGAGCCGGTTCGGCGCCGGCCGCCCGCTCGGCTCCTGGAGGGACAGCGCGACGTCGCAGCCGTGTGCAGCCGCGACGGAGAACGCGGCCGCGGCCACAAGTGCCCCGATCACCTTCGCCGCGCGCATCACGCCTCCCCGCGCCGGGCATGCCGACGACCGTCCGCGCGTGGTCCCTCTCGAGCAGTCCCCTCCTGCAGTCCCCACTACCGGAGGAACGGCGATCAGCTGCCGAGCAGATCGGAGATTTCTCGGGACCAGAACTTGTAGCTGTACGGGCCGGCGCCGTGCTCGTACCGGAGGATCCGACCGTCACGGATCAGGAACTTCGTGGGAAAGCTCCGAACGCCGAGCGCTGCCCCCCACTTATCGGGGTCGGCAACGACCGGCATGCCCGGGAACCCCTCCTGGGTGGCCGCATCGGCAGCGTGCTTGGCAGATCCACCGTAGATGACAGCAAGGAACTTGAACCTGCCACTCGGGCTGAAGTCCCGCTCCAGCCGGAGGAGGTCCGGCATCTCCTCTTTGCACGGCCGGCAGCCGAGCGCCCAGAAATCCACGAGGTAGGTGACCCCCGGCTCGTTGACGGCGACCAGCACCCCGTCCGGCCGCTGGAAGCGGAGGCTGTCCGGCGCGGGGCGATCGACGTGCTCGATCGGAGACCCCGGCGGTACGCAGGAAAGTGTCAGAACCAGTGAGCAGAGAAGGAGCGCGCCTCTCGTCGTCACCGCCCGTCCCCCTGTCGAACGCGCCGAGTCTACGGGGGGCCGAGCGGCCGGTTCAACTCATGCGGGCGTCCGCGCGAATCGAGCTGACGGGAAGCAGGATCGAATCACGTACCCATCACGCACACGCCTGCCGCGACCCAAGCGGGCAGCAAACCCCGGCAAACGTCATGCGGCGGGTGCTATTGGCGCGGCTGGTAGGATTCGAACCTACGACCCCCAGCTCCGGAGGGCGCGTTGAGGGCGTGGTAAGTTGCTGATCCTGCGCTATTTGCGGGCGGCTTCGACAGTTGGCGCGTTCGATTGTCCTGTCTGTCCAGCCATGTCCTGTTCGAAATGGCGCTTTCCTGGAGCTTCTCCGGACAATTCGGCGGCGGACCCTGCGGGGTCCGCCGCCGGCGCCGCCACGACTACTCAGGGATCGACGCGATAGTTGCGTAGCTATCCGGAGAGACGTTCAGTGTGACAGCCTGCGTGTACGGATTGAAGTTGCCCTCCACGAAAAGGTGGACGTAGACCGGCTGGTTGGACCCGGGAAGGTAATAGTCGTTCGTCAGCACGGCCGGTACGGTGAACTGGAAGTTCCCCGTGGTGGTGTTGATCGTGCCACCGCCCCACACGTTCGGCTGGAGATCGAGATTGGTAGTTCCAGTCATGCCCGGCGCGGTGACTGGATGCACAAATGAGGGAATCGAGGCGTGGAAGAACGTCACAACAATCTCACGCTCGGTTGCGTTAGGTGAGTTCGTGATTCCGAGCATGATATTTGCGGTCTGCAGCTGGACCGTCTGCTCCGACTCGCCCCAAACCCCATGATACCTAACCGCGAAGCCAGACTGCGCCGTGAGCGTCATCCCGTATTGATTGCCAATCGTCCATGGCCCCCCCTGATACGTGATAGGCGTTGACGTGCCGGCAAACGGGGGCTCCTCTTCGAGCATCTTCTCGCAGATCATCTCGATGAACGGGCCGAGAACTCCCGTCATCTGCGGCGAGCACGGACACGCCGGCGGATCACAGAACATTGGCACATCGGGATCAAGCTTGCACCCCGTGTCGATGCACCCGATCTGCCCTATCGGCTTCTGTCGACATCCCGGGCCCGGCGCAGTCGACAGCGCGGCGCCCACGGCTCCCAGCACGAGTAGTCCGACGATCGTGATCTTCCGGATCATGGCCCCCTCCTTAGTGGGACTCTTCCAGACCCGCGTACCCAACCAGATTGCCCGCCTTGGACACGCGAACCAGTAGTGCCCGATGCGGGCACATAGAAAGCAGTTCCCCAGGCCGAGCGGAGAACACGGTGGTTCGCTCGGAGACTCGATTCGCCACCGTGAGATCAGCGCCCGCGCACGCGATCGAGATCACCCCGCCAGCCTCGGGAACTCTCCAGTTCCAGGAATCGAGCTGGTCGAGAGCGTCCGCCGCGGAATCTAGCGTGCCGGGGAAGATCAAGAGGGTCAGTTCTTCGGAACTCTGACCGCCCAAGGTGATTGCGTCGCCTGCGGGCGACGAGAGGCGCGTCGGTCCAACCGGTTTCCCGATCAGCCGTTGAAGACGGCTCTCCAGAGAGTCTCCTGAACTCGACGCACCAGCCGGCCCGACTTCTGGCTTTCCAGATCTCTCCGCCGAGACCGAATTGGGCCGAATGAGACCACGCGAGATGTGACAGGCCGCGACACCGAGCGCAACCGATACCAGCACGTCGATCAATTGGCGGTACTTTCCGCGCATGACTGCGGTATACACTAGGCGTTGATCAGACTGCAATGGCTAGAAAAAACGCTTACTCGGACTGCTTGTGGGTTTCGCGTTCCAAGGAGCCTCCCATGAACACCACCCGTGGGTTCTCCCGCGCGCTTCTGCGAGCGCTGCTGCTAATCGGGATCACGCTGGCCACAATGCACCTGCTCCACGAAACCAGCCACGGAGTGGCAGCCGTGCTCGAGGGGCGGCCGGCACGCGCGATCGGCTGGGTACCGTTCAACGGGTCCCTCAACACTCAGATCCGCGGAGGGGGCGAACTGCCCGGAGTGGGCGTCTGGTGCGCCCCCATCTTCGGGGATGCCCTCGTATTTGGCGTCACCTTCGCTGCAGTTTCCGCATGGAGAATTCGTCCGGGTAATGTTCGGGCGGCCCTGGTTTCCATCGGGCTCGTCGGTCCGACACTCGATACTCTGGCTGCAATTGCCGTGAGCGGCGTCAGTAGGACTGACCTTGCAGTCGCCCGCCACCTCGACCCGCAATTCCCGGCGGTGGCGATATCTGCGGCCTTGGCGGTCGTGTACACATTTGCACTTCTGTACCGAGCATCTGCTGCCGCGCGCGGGCGGCTCTCGGTATCAGCGGGCGGGGTCGCGTGATGTGGCCCGTGCCGATAAACGTCCTTGGCTTTGAGGCTCGGCCGAGTGACGTGTTTCTAAGCGCCGGTGTCTTTGTTGCGGCGTTCTTCGCGTCATGGCTCGGAGCGCGAAGTGAGGGACGGATCGCATGGTTGCCCGTCCTGCCGGCAGTCTTCGCGAGCGCCTACGGCGCGGCCCTGGCGGGCTCCGTGTTCTTCGCTGATGTCCCTCTCGGCAGGGCTCTAATGCATCCCTTTGCCTCGGAGGATTACTCGGCGTTTGGCGCGCTGGTCGGGTTCACTGCCGCATTCGCGGCGGGATGTAGGGCGCTTGGCCTGCGCGCAATGCGAGCGGTCGACTTGACCTGCCCGGGCCTGATCGCTGGTCTCGCGGTTGGCCGGCTCGGCTGCTTCGCTGACGGCTGCTGCATCGGGATGCCGACCACTCTCCCTTGGGCTGTCGTTTACCCACCATTTACCAAGCCGAGCTTGATGTTCGCGGGGCGGCCTCTGCACCCCTCGCCGATCTATGAGGCCGCAGCGTGCGCCCTGCTGGCAGTAGTGATCGTCTGGATCACTCACAGACGGACGGCGCCAGGAACAGTTCTGGCCGCTACACTCATGGGGTATGGCTTGATACGTCTACTGGGGGGCTTCCATCGCTTCGACTACTCGCCGAAATGGATCGGCGTCCCCCTGTCCGCGCTCGTCGCGCTGGGGCTCGTTGCCGCGGGTTCTGTGATGGCGTACATCAGCGTCGTTTTTAAGAAGCGTACCATGCTGCACGCCGTGGACCAGTGAGCCCGCCCCTTCATGCGGTCTCCGCCTCAGCGCCGTCGGCGCGTCGCCAGCGCCCGCGGTAGACAGGTCAGTCTCGGCTGACACAGGCGCGCCTCGCCGCGATTCGTTCCCGCCCCCGACGTGCCCCCCTGGCCTTGCGTCGGCTGCATTCATCAGCGGGAACCGTCGGCTCCACCTCCAGCCTCGGCAATCCGGCCACCGCGCGTTCGCGCCCCTCGCCACGTCGTTCCTTGTAGTAGCGGATGAGCACGGTGATGTCGTGCCCAGTCTGCTCGACGATGTCTTCGGGCCGCTTCCCCACATCGAACGCCCACGTGCAGAACGTCCGCCGCAGCACGCGCGGCGTGTGCCCTTCGAGCCCAGCGCGGCGAAATGCCCGACGCCACGCGTGCGACGCGCTGTGCCGATCGGCGTAGCGCACGCCGAGCACCCTGTCGGTACCCTGCGGGCTGTCATGCTTCTTCCAGTCCTCCTGCATGACGGCGAGCTCGTCGTCGACGGCGCACGCACGGCGCCCGGTCTTTCCGACGACGATCACGGTGCGGCGTTTCACGTCGACAGCCGCCCACTCCAGCGTCATCGCCTCTTCGACGCGGCATCCCAGCTTGATCATCAGCAGCGCCCAGCGACGCAGCGCCTCGTTGTCGGAAAGCGCGGCGATGAGCCGGCCGACCTCCTCCTGGGTCAGCGCGACCGGGACCGGGATTGACTTCTGCGGCAACAGATGGCCCCGGGCCGGGTTCTGGTCGGGACGAAGCCCGAGGAGTCTCCCCTCCCGAGTCTTCGCGACGCCGTCGAACACGCCGGAGAGAAAGAACGAGTACCGCCGGACCGAATCGTCGCAGAAGCGGCGCTTGCGCTCGACGGTCTCCCTCCGCTGCGCGCCTCGCTTCGGCCGGCCCGGCGCGCGGCGCTCCAGGACCTTGCGCTCGATCGTCTCGGTCCGGAGCTTGTCGATCCACATGTCGACCCGGTCCCAGGTCATCAGCGCGAGCGGCAGGCCCTTGAACTCCGCCTCGACCGTCTTCAAGCCGGTCTCCTGCCAGCGCTGGCAGTACTTCGTCGGCATGACCTTCTGGCGGTAGATCTCGAAGACGCGGTCCACGAGCGGGCCGTGGATCTCCTCGGTCGGGCGCTCGGGCTCCCCCAACGCGACCGCGACGGCCTGCGCGACCGCGCGCCGTTCCCGCTCCTTGCGGGGCAGCCAGGTTCCGAGGCGCGCCTGCCGCTCCAGTTCCTCCGCGAGCGCGCGCGCCTCGCGCTTCTGGTTCGGTGCGAAGTCCGTCGCCTCCGAGATGCGTTTGTCCGGTCCCTTGTAGCGGATGTAGCACTTCCCGAAGCGGACCGTGACTCCCGTCGTCTTCGAGCGCGCCATCAGGCCTCCCGGTACCGCAGGTCGGCCGGGCGCTCGGCACCCGCCGGGATGATCCACGCGCGCGGGCCCAGCTTCACCGCACCTGCGATGCGCCCGCTGCGCAACCACTGGCGCACCCGCGATTCGTTCACCTGCCACGCGTCCGACGCATCTGCTACCGTCCACAATCTCGTCGCGGGCACACTCCGTGCCCCTCCGCCTCGCCGGCCCATGCTGTTCGCCCTCGCTGATTTACGTGTTGGAATCGACCGGCGCATCGTACCGATAACAGATCAACGGAGCCAGCGCCCTGTGCCCGCGCCTTGGTCCGTGCAGAAATCTTTGCGTCCGCTCCTATCCGCTCCCGTTTGGAATCTGGACAGATCGGGACAAAGCGGCGAGCCGCGCACGCGGGCCCCCTTGCGGAGGTGACGGGGTCACGGGTACAACCTCCCTCGCTTCAATCGTCGTCATTGACAGGTGAGAATCACTCGGGGGAGACCAACAATTCCATGACGCCGCTCGACGGCGGCCTCCTCTCACCGCGAGAGGTGGCCGCGTGGCTCAAAGTGTCTCGACGCACCGTGCGCCGGCTCGTGCTGGCCGGCGAGCTGAAGGCGGTCCGGGTTGGCCACCGCGACCGCATCCAAGCTGCCTCGCTACAGAAGTACCTCGGCGCCGGCGCCGTGGGGGCGCGCCAATGAGCGCCGCGCTGCTGACCGCCTCGCGGCTCAAGGCCGCGCGCCGCTGCCTGCGCTACCACCACTTCCGGTATACCCGCGGTTTCGTGGCGACCGCCGTCGCGCCCGCGCTGCGCTTCGGCACGCTCACGCATCGTTGGCTCGAAGCGTACTGGCTCGCGCCCGAGGGCGCACGCCGGGAGGCCGCCGAGGCCGCCCTCAGCGAAGCCGAGGCCGACCCGTTCGACCGCGCGCTCGCCCGCGCGATGCTCGTCAACTACGCCGCCCGCTGGCGCGACGCCGACGAGTACGAGGTGCTGGGCGTCGAGGTCGAGTTCCGGGCCCCGCTCGTGAACCCCGAGTCCGGCCGCGCCTCGCGCGCGTGGCTGTTGGCCGGGAAGCTGGACGGGCTTCTGCGCTCCCGCGCCGATGGCCGGGTGTTCGTCCTGGAGCACAAGACGAGCAGCGAGGAGATCGCGCCCGGGTCCGCCTACTGGCGCCGGCTCCACATGGACGGCCAGGTCTCGGTCTACTTCGACGGCGCGGCGGCGCTCGGCCACCGGCCCGCCGGCTGCGTGTACGACGTGCTGCGCAAGCCGAAGGCCGAGCCCCTGCGCGCGACGCCGCCCGACCAGCGCAAGTACCGCAAGGCGGACGGCGACCTCTACGCCGGCCAGCGGGCGACCGACGAGACGCCGGGGGAGTTCTTCGAGCGCGTGGCGCTGAGGCTGGCCGAGGCCCCCAACGAGTTCTTCGTCCGGGGCGAGGTGGTCCGGATCGGCGGCGAGATGGACGAGGCGCGCCACGACGTATGGATCCTCGCGCAGCAGGTCCGGGACGCCGAGCGGACCGGCCGCCTGCCTCGCAACCCGGACGCCTGCCAGATGTTCGGCCGCCCCTGCGAGTTCTGGGCGGTATGCAGCGGCGAGGCCTCGCTCGACGATCCGACCCGCTTCACCCGGCTGGACTTCCCGCACCCCGAGCTGTCCCCCGCGTTCCCCAACTGAGCCTCCCACAGGAGCTTCCCGCATGGCACAGACGCAGCCGGCGCGGCCCAGCGTGGCCGCGCCCCCGCCCCCGGTGTGCACCGCCGCGGCCTCGACGCGGATGGCGCTGAATCGCCTCACCCGCGGCAAGCGCGACGAGGCGCTCAAGATCCTGCTGTACGGCGTCGAGGGCATCGGCAAGAGCACCTTCGCGGCGCTCGCCGAGCGGCCGATCTTCCTCGGCGCCGAGAAGGGCACCAAGCACCTCGACGTGGTCCGGTTCGAGCAGCCGCAGAGCTGGGACGACGTGCGGGCGGCCGTGCGGGTCCTGACGGCCGAGGCGCACGAGTTCCGGACGCTGGTGATCGACACGCTCGACTGGATCGAGCCGCTAGTCTGGGACTTCGTCTGCGCCCGGGCCGGCAAGAAGTCGATCGGCGACTTCGATTACGGCAAGGGCTACAGCGCGGCCTTCGACGAGTGGCGCACGCTGATTGCAGACCTCGAGCGGCTGAACGAGGCGAAGGGCATGGAGCTGATTCTCCTGGCCCACGCCTGCGTGAAGCCCTGCAAGAACCCGACCGTCGAGCAGTTCGACCGCTATCAGCTGAAGCTGCACGAGCGCGCGGCCGGGCTGTTCAAGGAGTGGGCCGACTGCGTCCTGTTCGCCAACTACCAGACCTTCGCCAAGACCGACGAACGGACACGCGCCGTGCGTGGCGTGAGCACCGGCGCCCGGATGATCTACACGAGCTGGAACGCGGCGTTCGACGCCAAGAACCGCTGCAACCTTCCCGAACAGCTCCCGCTCGACTACCCGGATTTCCGGGAGGCGTGCCGGGCCTACACCCCGGAGCGGCTCGAAGCGCTCGTCGCGGCCTGCCAGGCGAAGGCGTCCGCGCTCGGCCCCGAGGCCGAGGCCTGGACGGCGAAGCAGATCGAGAAGTTCCGTCAGGACGGCCCGGCGCTCGCACGGGTCAACAACCGGCTCAACCAGAAGCTCGCCGAGCGCGGCGAGTCCGGAGGCGGCGTCGCATGAGCGTTCCCCACGACATCCTGCGCGGGCGGCCCGTGCAGGTCCGGCTCGGCCGGTCGAGCCGCAACAACCTCCAGATCGGCGTGCGCTTCGCGCTCACGGACCACCCGGGCGAGCACCTCGTCTGGTACGGCTCCTTCGCGAACGACAAGGCGATCAACGTCACGATGCGCGCCCTGACGGCCTGCGGCTGGACCGGCGACGACCCGCGCGAGTTCGAGGGCGGGCGCCTGCCGCCGGGATTCGACCGCGAGGTCGAGCTGGACTACCGCAAGGAGTACGACGAGCAGGACCAGAAGTGGAAGAGCGTCGTCAAGTGGGTCAACGCCCAGGGCGGCGGGATCGCGATGAAGAACGCGCTGGCGGGGCCCGAACTGGCCTCGCACGCGGCCGAGGTGCGCGGCTCGCTGCTCGCCTGGCGCCAGCGCAACGGGGGGGCCACCGCGGCGGCCGAGGACGACATCCCGTTCTGAGCGTAGACGCGCAACGTCGGCGCGCTGACGCGGCGTGACGGCCGGGAGAGACCGGCTCCCATCGAGGACGACGACATGGTCGGACAGCGGACGCTGTTCAACGATCCCCCTCTGCCCGCGCACAACGGCCGGCCGACGAGCCGGGCGGCGGCGGAGGCGATGCGCGACGAGGCCCGGACGCTGCGGGCGCGGGTGCTGTGGCTGCTCCGTGCGCTCGGGGCGCACGGGGCCACGGACGAGGAGATCCAGCGCGCGCTGGCGATGAACCCGAACACCCAGCGGCCCCGCCGAGTCGAACTCGTCCGCGACGGGCGGGCCTGCGCGTCGGGGCAGCGGCGCCCGACCGCGAGCGGCCGGCAGGCCGTCGTCTGGGTCGCCCGCCGGGAGGACGCGTGAGCCGCGCGCGGATCGTGGCCCCTGGCGACGCCGTGCACCATCCGGCGCACTACACGGTCGGCCGGCGCTTCGAGACGATCGACGTGCTGGAGGACTGGTTCCCCGACAACCCCTGGCTCTGGAACGCCGTGAAGTATCTCTCGCGCTGCGGGCGCAAGGGTGACGCGGTCGAGGATTGCCAGAAGGCGGTGTTCTACATCCAGCGCTACGCGCGCCTGCTGGAGCGGCGCCGTGGCCGCTGAGCGCGAGCGCAGCGCGCCGGGGGCACGCGAGCCACCACCGCAGGTCTGGTGCCCGCGGGAGGGGCTGGTGCCGCCCGCGATCGACCCGAGCACGCAGCGCGTGGCGTGCCCCCGCTGCGGGCTGCACCTCGGTGAATGGCTTCCGGTTTCGGGACTGGTGATCCTGCGCAGCCACGGGACGCGGCGCAGGCGAAGGGATGCGTGATGGAGTGGCTGCGGCTGGACGCGGGGTTCTTCGGGCACCCAAAGGTCGGCGCACTGGCGCGCCGGCTCGGGGTGTCGCGCGATGCGGCGGCGCTCGCGGTGCTGCGGGTCTTGTGCTGGGCCGCGCAGACGTGCGAGGACGGGGACCTGACGGGGGCCCACGAGGATGACATCGCCGAGGCGGCGCGCGTCCCCGGGGACCCCGGCGCGTTCGTGCAGGCGCTCGTCGACGCGGGCTGGATCGACCGCGACGGGGAGCGGCTGACGCTGCACGGCTGGGCCGAGCGCCAGGCCCCGCTGCTCCTCGGGCGCGAGCGCGTGCGGCGGTTCCGCGAGCGGAAGCGGGCGGAGCGGCTCGAAGAGACGGGTAACGTTACCGACACGGCACCGGGTAACGTGTCGGAAACGGTCCCCTACCGACCGACCGACCTACCTACCGACCTACCTACCGACCAAAAGAGAGAGAGTCCGACAACGGCCTCTCTCCCCCTCCCTTTCGCGCCGCCGGAGCCGTCTCCCGCCGAGACCGCGCAGGAGCCCGCACACGCCCCGACGTGGGAGTGGGCGGCCTCGGTATGGCGCGCGCGCTGCGGGCGCCTTGGGCAGCCGCGTAGCGCGCCGGGGGCCGCTCAACGCCGGCACTGGACGGCCCGCTGCAAGGAGCCGGGCTTCGTCGAGGCGTTCGACGAGGTCTGCCGGCGGATCGGCGCGTCGGACTTCTGCGCCGGGCACAACGATCGCGGCTGGCGCGCCGATCTCTCCTGGCTGCTGGAGCGGCCGGAGGCGTGGCGCAAGGCGCTCGACGGCCGCTACGACAACCGCGCCGCCGCCAAGGGGCGGCTCGCGGGACTGGGACTCGACGACGAACGCCGCGCCACGTTCGCGGCACTGGAGGCGGAATGAAGGCTCTCGGCGACATCGACTTCGTCGCGCGGCTGCGGGCCGTGCGCCGTGCGGCCCCCGCGGTGACTCCGGACGAGCCGCTGCCGCCGCTCGTGGAGCGCCAGCGCCGGGCTGGAATCCCGGAGCGGTTCCTAGACGCGCGGCTCCCCGACCTCGACGCCGCCCTCGCGGCGCGGCTCGCGGCGTGGCACGCCAACCCCGCGGGGCGGTCGCTCGCGTTCTGGGGCCCGGTCGGCTCCGGGAAGACCTGGGCCGCGACGGCGCTGCTCACGGACGCGATCGAGCACGGCGCGCGCGGGCGCTGGACGGGCGCGCGCGACCTGCTGGAGTCGCTGCGCGCGGAGCGGGCGCAGGGCGGCTACGGCGCGCTCGACGGCTACATGTGGCCGCCCCTGCTCGTGCTCGATGACCTCGGCCGGGAGTGGCTCGCGGGCGACGGCGCCGGCTGGAGCCGGGACCGCCTGTACGACGTGATCGGGCACCGCTACAACCGCGAGCTGCCGCTGCTCGTCACGACGAACCTGACGCCGGCCCAGCTCGGCGAGCTGGACCCGCCGCTCGCCTCGCGGCTGCTGTCGGGCGTGGTCGTGAAGGTGGACGGGCGCGACCGCCGCTTCGCCCCGCGGGGGCGCGCGTGAGGATCCTCGCGATCGACCCCGGCTCGTCTTGCGGCTGGGCGGTGGGGACGGAGCGCGGCCCCGAGGCCTCGGGCGTCTGGCAGCTCGCCCCCGCGCGCGGCGAGTCACCGGGCATGCGCTACGTGCGGCTGCGCGCGAAGCTCAATGCGGTGCGCGAGGCGTACCCCGACCTCGGGCTGGTGGTCTACGAGGCCGCGCACCACCGCGGCGGTGCCGCGACCGAGTACGCGGCGGGGGTCGCGACGCACGTCCAGTCCTGGTGCGCGGAGCGCGGCATCGAGCACGCCTCGGCGCACAGCGCGGCGGTGAAGAAGTTCGCGACCGGGCGCGGCAACGCCGACAAGGCGGACATGCTGCGCGCCGGCCGGGGGCGGTTTGCGCCGACGACCGGCACGGCAGACGAGATCGACGCGCTCTGGATCCTGGCGTGGGCCGGCGCGGCGTTCGGGTCCGAGCCCTCCACGACCGCGCACGCGCCCCGCTGAGCGCGGCGACGGACCCGAGCCGCCCATGTACTCGGACCAGTTCGGAGAGACGCTCAGGGGCCGCCGCACGGCGCTCGGCCTGACGCGCCGCGCCCTCGCCGAGCGCGCCGGGCTCGATGCCGGCTTCGTGCGCGATGTCGAGCGCGGCACGAACCTCGCCACGCTGCGCAAGCTCGCGCGGCTCTGCGCCGCCCTGTCGCGCGAAGAAAGTCAGCAGGTCGTTGGGACTATTTCCCAGAACACCCGAAAACACGTCAAGAACAGGTAGTGAAGAGGAGCAGCGATGCCTCGCGCTACCGCCACGGCCGCCAGCTACGTCAACCGCGCCCTCGACGCGCTGGCCCGCGACATCGAGAACCGCAAGTGCCTCGGGTCCGCTGACCCGAAGCACGACCCGGCGCTGTTCTTCGAGGTCGCCCGCCAGGCGTTGCAGCGCGCGATGCGCGGGGCCGTGACCGAATACGGCATCAGCCCCGAGAAGGCGCGGACGCTGACTCGGAACGCCATGGCTCAGGTCGTGGACGGGCTCAGCCTCGCGGTCCGCCCGAAGGGCGAACGCGAAGCCGACCACCGCGACGCCCTGAGCCGGGCCGAGTGCGTCGGCTCCGCGAGCGACGTGGACCTGTTCGCCGCGACCCACGGCTCCGCCCGGCGCGGCCGGCGCGTGGCACCCAAGGAGCCCGGCGAGTAGATGGCCACGCGACCGCTCAAGATCTGCGCGCACGCCGGGTGCGGCACCGCGACACCCGACCGGTACTGCTCGCGCCACGAGGCGACGCACGCCGCCGAGCGGGCCCGGCTCGATCGTCGGCGCGGCACCAGCACCGAGCGCGGCTACGGGGCAGCGTGGCGCCGGACGCGGGCGCTGTTCCTGGCCGGGCATCCGCTCTGCTCGTGCGGCGCGCCCGCCACCGACGCCGACCACATCGTGCCGCGCGCCCAGGGCGGCTCGGACGAGTTCTCCAACCTGCAGGCTCTCTGTCATGCCTGCCACGCGAGGAAGACCGCAGCGATGGATGGTGGCTTCGGGAACGCGAAGCGCGCAAGCCGCGGAGGGGATGGGGGCTGCGGATCTCTAGCGGCTCGCTCGCACGACCGCGCGCCCGGCACTGTCGCTGCTCCCGCAGGTTTCGCTAGGGGGGGTGTCAGGTGAGCGAGACGCTCCCGACCGCGACGCTGGCCGGCATGGCGGCCTGCTACAACCCGCGCAAGATCAGCGACCACGATCTCGACGCGCTGCGCCGGTCCCTGCGGTTCTTCGGCGCCGTCCAGCCGGTCGTCGTCAACACCCGCACGAACCGAATCGTGGGCGGCCACCAGCGGGTCAAGGCGGCCGAGGCGGAGGGCATCGACGCGCTGCCGGTCGTCTACGTCGACCTGGACGAGCCGACCGAAAAGCAGCTGAACCTCGCCCTGAACCGTGTTTCCGGCGAGTTCGACCGCGAGCGGCTCGAGGAACTGGTCCGCGACCTGGACGCCTCCGGTGCCGACCTCGGCCTCACCGGCTTCACGGACAAGGAGCTGGCGGAGCTGGTCGGCGGGGCGCCGGACAGCGGCGGCGCGGACGAGCCGGCGGATGAGGGCGGCTACCAGAGCCAGTACGGCGTGATCGTCATGTGCTCGAACGAGGCCGAGCAGGAGCGCGTCTACCAGACGCTCCGGGCCGAGGGCTACGACTGCAAGGTGGTGGTGACGTGAGGCTTCAGGTCCGTAACCGCTGCTCGGACTTCGACAGCTACCGCGCCGCCCGGGTGAAGTCGCTGTTCAACGCCGAGTCCGGCTGCAACTTCTCCCTCGACGCCGACCTTCCCATCGAGGACGGTGACTGGCGCATCGGGCTCGTCGTGGGGCCCTCCGGATCCGGCAAGACTTCGCTCGGGCGGCTGGTGTTCGGGCCCGAGGCGTTCTACGAGCCGAAGGGCTGGCCGGCGGACGCGCCGATCGTGGACTCGATCGCGCCGGGCGGTGACTTCGACGCGGTGACAGCCGCGCTCGCGGCGGTCGGCCTCGGGGACGTGCCGGCGTGGCTGCGGCCGTACCACGTCCTCAGCAACGGCGAGAAGTTCCGCGCGGACCTGGCGAGGATCGTGGCCGAGGCGCCGGCGCGGGTCGTGGTCGACGAGTTCACCTCCGTGGTCGACCGCCAGATCGCGCGCATCGGCGCGCTCGCGTTCCAGAAGGCGTGGCGGCGGACGAAGGGTCAGGCGGTCCTGCTCTCGTGTCACTACGACATCGCGGAGTGGGTCGAGCCCGACTGGATCTTCGACACCGCGACGGGCCGATTCGATCGGGGGCGGCTTCGGCGACCCCGCTTCGACCTCGAGGTCTGGCAGACGGACTGGCGTTACTGGCCGCTGTTTGAGCCGCATCACTATCTGAAGCTGCCCCGGATGGTGGCCGCGAAGTGCTACGTCGGCGCGGTCGAGGGCGAGCCGGTCTGCCACCTGGCCGTCTCCTCGATCCACACTGGGCGCGGCGTCGAGGCCCGGGCCTGCCGCCTGGTGGTGATGCCGGAGTGGCAGGGCGCCGGGGTCGGGCTGCGGTTCCTGAACTGGATCTGCCAGCAGAACCTCGAAGGGTCGAGCGCGGCGCGGCTCCCCGGACGGCGCATCACGACGCTGTTCCACACCTCGCATCCGGGCCTCGCGGCGGCTCTCCGTCGGGATCCCAAGTGGCGGCAGACGAGCGCCCGCTTGTTCGGCGAGGACAAGAAGCGCAGCGCGCGATCGATCCAGCGCTCGGGCGGTCCGTCGGCAAAGGTCGGGCAGGGCTACGGCGGTCACTTCCGGGCGGTGCAGGGCTTTCGGTTCGTGGGAGAGGGACGGCGTGCGTAGCGTGTACATCTACCCGGGCGGCGGCGAGTTCGGCGAGGAGTGCGCGCGGCTGGCGCGCAGCATGGGCTTCTCCGTCGTGGCGCAGCCGGCCGGCGCCACCCTCGCGCTGGCGCCGCTGCTGACCCGCGTGCTGCGCCCGGCCGCGATCGCGGCACCGCAGCTCGGGACGCTGGTGTTCCATCCGTCTGCCCTCCCTTACCACCGCGGCCCGGATGCGATCCGATGGACACTCGCGGCCGGCGAGCGCGTCTCCGCGGCGACGTGGTTCTGGGCGGACGAGGGGCTCGACACCGGCCCGATCTGCGAGCAGGAGCTCGTGATCCTCGCGCCCGGAGAGAGCGCCGGCCGGGCCTATCACACCCGGTTCCAGCCGGCCGCGCTCGTCGCGCTCCGCCGCGCGCTCCGCGGGGTGCTCGACGGCCGCCCCCGGCGCGTGCCGCAGGACGAGCGGCTCGCCAGTTACGAGTCCTTCTACGGGCGCCCGGTGGAGGCCTGATGGGGCGCCGCGGGCCGCCCCCCAAGCCGACCGCGCTGCGGGTCCTGAACGGCAACGCGGCGAATCGCCCGCTCAACGACGCCGAGCCGCAGTCCGCGACGACCCGGCCGCGGTGCCCGTCCTGGCTCTCGAAGGAAGCCAAGGCGGTCTGGCGCCGGACGGCGGACGAGCTGGAGCGGATGCGCGTCCTGACGCTGATCGACGGCGACGCGCTCGCGGCCTACTGCCAGACCTACGCGCGCTGGATCGCGGCCGAGGCGTTCATCGCGAAGCACGGCGAGGCGTACCCGATCCGCGACGAGGCGGGCCGCGTGAAGTGCATGGCGCAGTTTCCCCAGGTCTCGATCGCCAAGAACTTGCTCCAGCTCGTCCGGGCCTACCAGCAGGAGTTCGGGATGACGCCGAGTTCGCGCAGCCAGGTGCGGGCGAGCAGCGCGCCCACCAAGTCGCGCGTCCAGCAGCTCCGCGAGCAGGCGCGTGGCTGAGCCCACGGTCCGGACGAGCGCGGACCCGGACGCCTACGTCGCGGATGTGCTCGCAGGACGCGTGATCGTCGGCGAGTTGGTTCGGCTCGCGGTCGAGCGCCACGCCCGCGAGCTGGAGCGTTCGGCCGATCCCGCATTCCCGTTCGTCTTCGACCGCGCCGCCGTCGACCGGCGGCTCGCGCTCTGCCCGCTGCTCCAGCACGTCAAGGGCGAGCTGGCCGGCCAGCCGTTCGTACCCGAGCCCTGGCAGTGCTTCGTCATCGGCTCGACGCACGGCTGGCGGCGGCGAGCGGACGGCCGGCGGCGCTTCACCACGGTCTACATGCAGGTCGCGAAGAAGAACGGCAAGACGTTCGTCGGCGCCGGTGAGGGGCTGCACGGGCTCGGCTTCGACGGCGAGGACGGCGCCGAGGTCTACTCGATCGCGACCAAGGAAGAACAGGCCAAGCTCTCGTGGCAGCCGGCGAAGACGATCGTGGAGCGGTCGGCCGAGTTGCGCGAGGTGTTCGGAACTAGCACCAAGACGATCTACGACGAGGAGACGGCGTCCTTCTGGCGCCCCCTCGGTTCGGACTCCAAGAAGCAGGACGGCATGAACCCGTCCACGCTGCTCGTGGACGAGCTGCACGCGCACCCCAACGGCGACCTGTACAACAACATGCAGATGTCGATGGCGGCGCGGCGCCAGCCGCTGACGTTCATCATGACCACCGCGGGCGCCGGCCGTACGTCCTTCTGCTACTCGATCCGCGTGCAGTGCGAGAAGGTCCTGCGCGGCGTGGTCCAGGACGACACGACCTTCGCCTTTATCGCCGAGCCGGACCCCGGGGACGACTGGCGCACCGAGACGGCGTGGCGCAAGGCCAACCCGAACCTCGGCGTCTCGGTCAAGCTCGACTTCCTGCGCGAGCAGTGCGAGGCCGCGCAGCGGAATCCGCGCAAGGAGAACGACTTCCGCCGCTACCACTGCGACCAGTGGGTCGAGCAGGCGGTGCGCTGGATCCCGATGCACCGCTGGGACGCCTGCTCGACCGTGCCGGCTTGGGACTTCGAGGCCCAGGTCGCCTGGCACGGCGACGCGCTGGAGCGGCTCGCCGGCCGGCGCGGGCGGGGCGGGCTCGACCTCGCGCGGACGATCGACCTGTGCGCGGCGGTGATGCTGTTCCCGCCGGGCGCCCCGGGCGAGAAGTGGACCGTCGTGCCCCACTTCTGGCTGCCCGAGGCGCGGCTGGAGAACGGCGAGGCGGACGGCGTCCCCTACGCGGTCTGGCAGCGCGCCGGGCTGTTGACGGTCCACGACGGGAACGCGATCGACGACACGTACATCGAGGAGTTCGTCGCCGGCTGGGACGCCCGGTACGCGATCGAGGAGTGGGCCTACGACCCGGCCTGCGGTGGGACCTCGCTCGCGATCCGGCTCGCCAACCGCGGGCTCTCGATGATCGAGTTCGCGCAGACCTGGAAGAACATCTCTCCGGCGGCCAAGCAGCTCGAGGCGCTCGTCGAGCGCGGGCTGCTGGAGCACGGGGCGCACCCGATCCTGCGCTGGAACGCGGCGAACGTCTGCGCGCGCACCGACGCCAACGACAACATCCGACCGGCGAAGGACAAGAGCACCGGCCGCATCGACGGGATCGCGGCGCTGCTCAATGCCCTCGGCCGCGCGATCCACGCCGAGGAGGCCGAGATCAGCGTCTACGAGTCGCGCGGCCTGCGAGTGATCGGGTGATCGCCGCCCTCGCCCGCCGAGCCGTCGCCCGGGCCGAGGCCGAGGCGTCGCTCACCGCGCGCTGGGGCGCCGCGACGCGGGGATCGATCGAAAACCCCTCGACGCCGCTCTCCGGGAGCGTGCTGGCGGCCTACTGGGGCGGGGCCCCCACGACGGCCGGTCCGGTCGTCAGCGAGTCCTCGGCCCTGACCCTGACGGCGGTCTACGCCTGCGTGCGGATCCTGGCCGGCGCGCTTGCCATGCTGCCGCTGCGCGTCTACGAGCGGGTCCCGCGCGGCACCCGGCTGGACAAGTACCCGGCCGAGGACCACGCGGCCTACGGCCTGCTCCACGACGCGCCCAACGCGGACATGACCTCGTTCGTGTGGCGCGAGACGACCCAGGGCCACCTCTGCCTGCGCGGCAACGGCTACGGCCTGATCCGCCGGGACAACGCCGGCCGGCCGCGCGCGATCGAGCAGCTCGTGCCGTGGCAGGTCGCGCCCGAGCGGGTGAACGGCCGGCTGTTCTACCGGATCGACGGCGCGGCGGTCTCGGCCGACGAGGTGCTGCATGTCCCGGGTTTCGGCTGGGACGGGACGCGCGGGTACTCGCCGATCACCCTCGCGCGGCAGTCGCTGGGGCTGTCGCTCGCGGCCGAGGAGTTCGGGGCGCGTTTCTTCGCGAACGGCTCCAACCCCGGTGGCGTGATCCAGGTCCCGCAGAAGCTCTCGGACGACGGGTACGACCGGATCGCCGCGAGCTGGGAGCAGGCGCACGCCGGGCTCGCCAACGCCCACAAGGTGGCGATCCTCGAGCAGGGCGCCGCCTGGGTGAAGACGGGCATCGACCCGAAGGACAGCCAGTTCCTTGAAACGCGCCGCTTCCAGGTCGACGAGGTCGCGCGGATCTTCGGGATTCCCCCGCACATGATCGGGGCCGTCGACAAGACGACCAGCTGGGGCACCGGCATCGAGCAGCAGGGCATCGGCTTCGTCACCTACACGCTGGGCCCCTGGATCGCACGCTGGGAGGCGGAGCTGAACCGAAAGCTCTTCAGCCCGGCCGAGCGCCGCCGGTACTTCGTCAAGTTCAACGTCGACGCGCTGCTGCGCGGGGACATCGCGACGCGCTTCAAGGCGTACGCGACCGGGATCCAGTGGGGCTGGCTGACGCCGAACAAGGTCCTGGAGAAGGAAGACGAGAACGGCTACGACGGCGGCGATGACCACCTGCGCCCCGTGAACATGGCCGGCGTCGAGTCCGGCGAGGCCGCAGACGACGCGGCGGCGCCGGCCCCGACGGCCGGATCGGATGGAGGGATGGAGTGATCCACGTCGAGCGGCGCACGTTTCCCGTCGCCGGTCTCACGGTGCGCAGCGCGGGCGAGGGCGCCGATGGCGGGCTCGCGCTGCGCACCATCGTCGGGCACGCCGCGGTGTTCGACTCGCTCTCCGACGACCTCGGCGGCTTCCGCGAGAAGATCGCCCCGGGGGCCTTCGCGGACAGTCTGGGGCGCGACGACATCCGCGCGCTCTGGAATCACGACCCGAACTACGTCCTAGGCCGGAACCGCTCCGGCACGCTCCAGCTGCGCGAGGACGAGACCGGGTTGCTCGTCGCGATCACGCCGCCCGATACCCAGTGGGCACGGGACCTGGTCGTCTCGATCACGCGCGGGGATGTCTCGCAGATGAGCTTCGCCTTCGCGACCGAGCGCGACGCCTGGGCCAAGGTCGCCGGCGTCTGGGAACGCACGCTGCTCGCGGTCCGGACCTTCGACGTGTCCCCAGTGACCTATCCCGCCTACACGCAGACCGATGTCGGCGTGCGGGCCCGCGAGGCCGGCGCGTGGCGCCCGGTCCCGCCCGATGACTGGCAGATCCACAACCGCCGCTCGCGGCTGGCGCTGGCGGAATCCGAGTAGAGAGGGAGACGGAATGAACCTGGAGAAGCGGGAGCGCCGGGCCAAACTGATCGCGGATGCGCGCAAGCTGGTCGATGCGGCGGACACGGCGCAGCGCTCGATGACGGGCGACGAGCAGGCGCAGTTCGACCGGATGATGGCCGAGGCGGGCGCGCTCAAGGCCGAGTACGAGCGCGAGGAGCAGCTCGCGGCGGCCGAGCGTGAGCTGGGCGAGATCGCGAACCCCGAGCGCCGGGCGGCGCCGGCCGGCCCGCCCCGGCCGCCCGAGGCCGAGGCCGAGAAGCGCGCCTTCACCGCGTTTCTGCGCCGCGGCACCATGGGCCTCGCGGCAGAGGAGCGCGGCGTCCTGGAGCGCCGGAACGCGCTGACCGACCCCGAGCTGCGCGCCCTGACCACGGCCACGGGCTCCAGCGGCGGCTTCACCATCCCGACCGACTTCTCGAACCAGCTCGAGGTGGCGATGAAGGCCTGGGGCGGGATGCTCGGCGCGGTCGACGTGATCCCGAGCGAGAACGGCTCCCCCCTGCCCTGGCCCACCGCGAACGACACCGCGAACATCGGCCGGCGCATCAACGAGAACACGGCCATCAACACGACCGGCGTCGACCCGGCGTTCGGGGTCGTGAACTTCGGCGCGTACCTCTACACCACGGACGCGGTGCTCGTGCCGCTGACGCTGCTCCAGGACAGCGCGTTCAACCTCGACGCGCAGCTGGCGGAGTGGCTTGGCATCCGCCTCGGCCGGATCGTGAACCAGGAGTGCACCACGGGGACCGGCGCGTCGCAGCCGCGCGGGATCGTGACGGCCGCGGCGGTCGGCAAGGTCGGCGGCACGGGGCAGACCGCGAGCGTCACGTTCGACGACCTGATCGACCTCGTCTTCGCGATCAACCCGGCGTACCGGCCCGGCTCGAAGTTCATGATGAACGACTCCACGCTCGGGATCGTGGCCAAGCTGAAGGACGGCCAGGGGCGCTACCTCTGGCAGCCGCAGCTCACCGGCGAGGACGCGATCCAGATCATGGGCAAGAGCTACCCGGTCTGCATCAACCTCGACATGCCGGTGATGGCCGCGAACGCGAAGTCGATCCTGTTCGGCGATCTGCGCAAGTACAAGATCCGCCGCGTGAAGGACATCGTGCTGTTCCGGCTGGCCGAGCGCTACGCGGACCTGTACCAGGTGGGCTTCACGGCGTTCGCGCGGTATGACGGGAACCTGGTCGACGCGGGGATGAACCCCGTCAAGTACTACCAGAACAGCGCGAGCTGATCGCTCGGGTTCCGCCTTCTGAGTGTGCAGGCCGCCTCCCGGGCGGCGAGTCAACAAGCCCCGATCTGACTGGCTGCCCACGCAAGGGGGGGAGCGCGCCGGAGATCGGCCTGCACCTCGCCAGTCTAGATCCAGCGGCTCTTCGGGAGAGACCCCTTTGCTCAAGGTCCGCATCCTGACCTCGGTCGCCTCGGCCGGCTGGTCGTTCATGACCGGCGAGGTGATCGACGAGACCCACGATCACTTCGCCGACGCGCTCGCGCTGACAGGCGGTCCCTGCGCCGATCTGTTCCCGGATCCGACGCCGGCCGAGACGGCCACCGCGCCGCCGAAGCAGACGGCCGCGGCACGGAGGCGCTGACGTGTCGTTCTGGCCCGTGACCTTTCTGCCGGCCTCCGCTCAGACGGCCGGAGCCGCGGGGACCTGGGTCCCCGTCCCCACGGCGACGATGCTCGCGGCGATGGTCGATGTGTCCGCCGGCAGCGGCTCGCCCGTCTTCTCCGCGTGGCTCCAGGGTACGAACGACCCGCTCGACGCCGAGGGCTTCGACGTGCCGGCGGACCTCGCGCTCGCCCACGCGACGGGCGGCGGCGCCGCGGCGAGCACGCGCGCGAACGCGCGGGACATCGTGCCGGCGAAGTCCGACACGGCCGCGGCCCGCTACACCGCGATCTACAAGCACTGGCCGTGGAAGTACGCCCGGGTGCGCTGGAGCCTCTCGGGCGGCAGCCTCACCTTCGCGGCGACCGGCGGTGTGAAGTGAACCCGCGCGCGATCACCGATCTCCAGACGGTCCTCGACTGGGCGCCGCCGTTCCAGCAGGTGGACGAGCGCACGGCGGCGACGCTGCGGCGCTGCATCGAGGCCGCTTCCTGGGCGATCGAGGCGACCTGCCGGCGGCGGTTCGCAGCCGATGGCTACCGGGCCACGCACAGCGGCGACCGCGCGGCGCGGGTCGACGACTACCTGTACCTCGTGGACAACGAGGCGATGTACGCGACGTTCCCGGTGCAGGCCGACCTGTTCGTGATCGAGAACGGCGTCCAGCTCCAGGCGAGCGACACCGTCAACATCGCGACGCTCACGGACGGCGAGTACGCGGTCGTCCACAACGGGACCGGCCGCCTCTCGCGCGTCTCGGTCTCAGGGATCTCGCGTCGGCGCCTCTCGTGGGCGCCCGGCTTCGCGAACATCGTCACGATCTACGCGGCCGGCTACGAGCCGACCTCGATGCCCGGCGACATCGTCCAGGTCTGCGCCGAGCTGGCCTGGCTGATGTACCGCGAGGGGCAGCGCAACGGCCTCGAATCGCTGGTCCAGGCCGGGACCAACGTCACCTTCGTGCGGCTGCTCTCGCCGTTTGCCCAGCGGATCCTGGACGGCTACACCCTGCGCAGCCCGCAGACGGTCGAGCGATGAGCGAGACGCTCACGATGTCGGTCACGCTCGACAGCGCGGGCCTGCGCGAGAAGCTGGCCCGTGTCTCGGGCAAGGACCTCAAGAAGGCGATCCTCCGTGGCGGCGACGCGGGGGTCGCGCTGATCGTGGAGCGCCTGCGCGGCTTGATCGACGCCGAGGAGCCGAAGTACTTCAAGTCCCGCCGCAAGGGGATGCTGAAGGACTACCGCCGCTGGGCGCGCCGGCTGCGCGGGCACTTCGAGTCCGGCAACACCGCGGCGTCGTCGACCTCGACCCGGACCGTCTATGCGGCGGCGCTCGAGGACGGCGGGAGCTACACCCAGTACGTCAAGCCCTACGAGCGGAAGTTGACGCAGGCCTGGGGTCGGCCGGTCGAGCGCCCCCGGGCGGTCCAGGTTGGCCCCTACACCCGGCAGCGGGAGGAGTTCGCGAAGCACTACCTCGCCCGCGCTGTCTACGCCGTCGCGCCGCGCTTCACGACCCCGCTCGAGCGCGCCCTCCGGGCGCTGTTCGAGGAGGACCGGGTGCCCACCCAGGCAGAGCTGAAGCGGGGGCTGTCGTGAGGCGGGGGCTCGCCGAGGTTCACCGTGCCGTCCGGGACGCGCTCGCCCGGATCAGCAAGGCGGATGGCTACTGGCATGACGCGCCGCCGATTTTCCCGCGGCTCGTCGGCCCGCAGCAAGCCCTCGCCCGCCCGCCGTACATCTGCCTGCCGCTCGACGACTCGGGAGCCTACGACGACTCGGAAGGGCAGGTGCTCGGGGTCCACGTCCGGCAGCCGATCATCGTGATCTTGCCTGAGAACAACAGCACGGACTTCGATACCTGTGGTGCGGCAGATGCCTGCCGCTGGCACGACGATATCGTGCGCTCGCTCGCGCCCTCCGGTGACTCGGGCTGCTGGGACCTCGGCTCCGGCGCCGTTGTAGACGACGTGGTGATCGTCGGCAAGAACCTGCAGTCGGAACCGATTGACGGATTTCCGGCGTTCGTGATGGTGCAAGTGGAGGCGCTTGTTCGCCTCATTCGAGACCAGATCGGTCGTCCGCCGACTTGATGTGCAGGACCCGGCCGGACTGGGAGGTCGGATGCCGGCTACGCGAATTGTGTCGGCTTAGCCGTCATGATCGATCGCTCTGTGTGGCGGGCTGCCGGCGCCTAGAGAGACGCTTTCTCCTCCCGACGAAGCCCCTCATCACCTCATGTAGCAGCATCGGGAAGTCGCGGACCAAGATGTATGATTCCTGATCACGGATGCCGAGATCATCCAGCAGTGGACTGCGCGCCATGAGTTCGGATACGTCCCGAAGTCGCGAGCATTCAGCATCTATGGCAGCCAATCTGCCGGATTTTGCGACGCGGTATGCCTCCATAGTCAGCTCGTACAGCCAAGGTGCATCGTCTCGGAAGAAGCTGGCGGCGATGAGAATACCGCTTGGATCATCGTGTCCGAGACTGACCATCATCACTTCCTGTAGCATCATCGGGTGAACGCGCCGTAGTCGGCGGCGACGCATCACCTGTTCGTCCGGATCTGGAAGGCGTTCCGCCACACGTGCGGGCAGTGACTTCATCTCCTCAAGCAGCTTTGCGACGGGATTGTCCTCCGGCTGTGCCGAGACGCTCCCCCCGGGTGAGCGCTGCTCCAGGATCGCCTTCTCAGTCGACCTGAACGCAGCGACCTGCTGTTTGACTACGTCGGGATCCAACTCAAGGCCTGGTACCCGCCGGGCGAGTTGGTTCACGAGTTTGGTGAGGTCGTCTTCGCTATCATCCATATTCTGGAACTGATAAAAGGGGCCGGCGGAAATGCGGCTGAGCGAAACCCCCAACGCTACCCCGACCACTGGGGTTCCCAACTTGCCCTTGGCCACGCCGGCCTCGAATAGTATCCATGGCCGATCCAGGCTGCGCTCTGTGAACAAGCACACTACGTCCGAGGTTGACTGCAGGGCCGTCATCAATCGCTTGTACCACTCTTCGCCGAAGTCAATGCCCTCAGTGCCCTTCTTATCCGATGACCGAAAGGTCTTGATCATCCCAGCGCTGACGCTCTTAAGTAGCTTCGCGAATGCCTCTGCGAGATCGGCATCTCGTCCGTCGTGACTGATAAACACGAGCGGTCCGCTTGTAATCGCGAGCGACTCGGACTCTGTCTTTGTCTTCTCGGGCTCAGGCATCCACTCTCTCCCTGCGCGGCCATCCTCGGTGGCCGCCCCCGCGCCAAGTCTAGACCGAATCGGCCCCTGCGGGGCCGGAACTGCTAACAACCTGAAGAGGTGGCCATTGTCTCAGCTAATTGAATTCGGCGGCCCCGCTCTGCCCGAGGGCACGCGGACCTGGTTCTACGACACGACCCTCGAACTGGAAACCCAGCCGGGTGCCCCGATCGAATACGCGCCGATGCACGCGTACCCCGGCGACCGGTTCCCGGCCGAGCAGGTCAAGGGGGCCGAGAGCTACGTCGCGCGCGGCATGGCCCGATTCGTCGCGGTTGACGAGGCACCGCCGCCGCAGGCGGTCGTCGATGTCGCGCCGCCTGTCGAGGAGGCGATCGCCGCCGGTTAAGGGCAATCATGCGAAAGTCGGAGGGACGGAATGGGTGACATCAAGAACGCGCCGGTCGGCGCGGCGGTCGTCTCGCTCGGCGCGTACGTCGCGGCGGGCGGGGCCGGCACGCTGACCGACGTGGGGTACATCAAGGAAGGCGTCGAGCTGCACGACCAGACCGAAGATTACGAGCTGGAGACCGAGAACACCCAGGGTCCGCTCCGCTCGGTGCCGATCAAGAAGGACGTGACGGTGAAGGTCGTCATGGCAGAGAACGACCTCGACAAGCTGGCCAAGCTCGTGCGCCAGGCCGCGGCAGCGCTGACCGGCGCCGCGCCGAACAAGGTCCTCTCGGTCTCGGGCGATCAGGAGATGTACTTCCAGCTCCAGATCGTGACCAAGGGCGTGGCCGGCGCGACCGGCGTGTACGGCACCCGGACGATCACCTGCTGGCGGGCGGTGCCGAAGACCCGCGACGCGATCAAGTTCACGCGCAAGGGTGAGCAGGTCGTCGGGGTCACCTTCAAACTGATGGAGGACCCGAGCGCCGCCTCCTCCGGTAGCTTCTACAAGATCGCCGACACCGGCGGGGCGTGAGCCGTGCCGATCGGTGACTTCATCGCGCGGCGGACCGTGGTCGTCATTGACGGGCGGCGTTTCGTCTGCCGTCCGCCGACCGTAGCCACGGTGCACCGGCTGCTGGAGGCCTTCCCGCGGCTGGTCCACGCCGTCGCGAAGGCCGTCCACCTGGACGGCATGACGTGGGACGAGTCCGCGGCGCGGGACGTGCTCGCCGCGTTCGTGAGCTCCCCGGCGCTGGCCGGCGTCCTCGACACCTGCTGCACCCTGCACGGCGCCGCGCCCGGCGAGCTGGTCGATCTGGCGGCCGGCCGGGCCGACGTGCGGGGGCGGCTCGCGGACGCGGTCTTCGGGCTCTGCGACCCGGCCCGGATCGTCGCCTCCCTGGACCTGCCGGCGGCGGTTCGCCGGGCGGAAGTCGCGGCCAAGCCCGGCGGCGACCCCGCCCCCGCCGACGCGCCGGCTCGCATCGACACCGCACTGTGCGTCGCCGCGCTTCGCTACCACGTGACCCCGCTCGACGTGACGGAGTGGCCCTACGAGGCCTTTCTGTCGATCGACGAGGTGGAGGCCGCCCTCGCCTCGATGGCGGCCACGGCGGGCCGCTACGGCGCCACGGGAGGCTCCCGCGGCATCGACCTGACGGCGCCCGCCGACGAGCTGCGCGCCCAGGGCATCGCGGTCCTGCGTCCGAAGAAGCGGGGCTGAGGCGTGCCGGACCTCAAGGCGACGATCCGGACGGTCCTCGAAGACAAGGGGCTGATCGACGCGAAGGGCCGCATCGACGAGCTGCAGCGGACCGTGGACGGGCTGCAGAAGCAGCTCGACCGGACCAACCGCTCGGCCGGCGGGCTCGGGGACACGTTCGGCGATCTCGGCGACGTGCTCGCGGACTGGCGCGGGAAGCTCGCCGGGTACCTGTCGGCGGCCTACGTCGTCAACTTCGCCCGGACCGCGGTGCTGGAGTTCTGGGAGGTGGACCGCCGGATCCGGGCGGTCGGCGCCACGATCCAGTCCTTCGGCGGCAACGTCCGCGAGGAACTGCCGCGCGTCCGCGAGTTCATCGAGCACCTGCGGGACGCGGCGGGGGTCACGGCGGACGAGTCGGTGCCGGCGTTCCAGAAGCTCGCGGGCCTGACCGAGAGCGTCGGCGCCGGCATGGAGCTGACCCGGCTCGCGGTCAGCCTGTCGAAGCAGGGCTTCGGCGACCTCGCGCGCACGTCCGAGCTGCTGGCCGGACTGCTCCAAGGCGAGGTGGCGGGCTCTGCCAAGAGCCTCGGCCTGTCCCTGAAGGACGCCAACGGGCACACCCGCGATGCCGCCGAGCTGCTGCGGATCCTGTTCGACCGGGCTGAGGACTTCCGGAAGTCCGCCGATGGGACGACGGGCACGCTCACCGGCGTGAAGGGCGCCTGGGCCGGGTTGAAGGCCGCGGTCGGCGAGGGGCTCTCGCCGATCGGCGCGATCGCGGTCGGCGTCCTGACCGGCGCGCTCGAAGCGCTGCGGGCCGTGCTCGGCACGGTCACGAACATGGTCGGCGCCCTCGGCAACGCCGTTCTCGGACTCGGCTCCGGGGTCTGGTCGTTCCTCCGGGGCGAGGGCTTCGAGGCCGGCTGGAAGGCGTTCGACGAACGGATCGGCCGCAACGTGGCCCAGGTGCTGAGCCTCGGCCACGCCGCCCAGCAGTTCCACGAGGTCGAGAAGCGCCGGGCCCAGGAGCAGGCCGAGGTGATCGCCAAGGCGAAGGCGCGCGAGGCCGAGGCGCACCTCGCCGCGGCCGTGTCGGCGGCCGAGAAGGCCGCCGCGGCGCAGCTCAAGCTGGCCCGCGAGGGCTCGCTGGAGGAGCTGAACCTCCGCACCGGAATGATCGCGCAGCGCTACGCCGCGGAGATCAAGGCCGCAGAGGGGAACGCGGCGCAGCAGAAGGCGCTCCGCGCCGCGCTCGATGCCGAGCTCGCCGCCGCGGCCGACGAGTGGGAGCGCGAGGGCGCCCGGCGCCGGCTCGATGCGGAGAAGTCCGTCGTCGAGGCGCGGAAGGCGCTGCACGGCCAGGCCAGCGACGCGCGGCTCCAGGACGAGCTGCGCGCCCTAGACCTGGAGCGCCGGGCGCGGATCGAATCCGAGCGGCTGTCGGCCGAGGAGATCGCCGCGCTCGACCAGGTCTACGCCGCGAAGCGGCGGGCGGCGCGCGAGCAGTTCGAGCGCGCCCGGCGGGACGCCGAGGAGGCGGCGCAGGCGGCCCTGCTCCGGTCCCGCATCGAGCTGGAGAAGCAGGGCTCGGCCGCTCGTTTCGTGCTCGAAGTCGAGCTTCTCGAACGGGAGAAGGCCGCCGCCGTCCGCAAGGCGCAGGAGCGCGGCGAGTCCGTCGCGGCGGCCGAGGCGCTCTACGACAACCGGCTCGCGCTCGCGCGCGAGAGGCGCGCCCAGGACGAGGCGGACCGGCAGTACGCCCGCGACCGGAGGGTGCTCGAAGCGCGCCTCGGCGCCGCCGAGAAGGGCTCGGACGCCGAGTACGCGCTGCGGGAGAAGCTGCTCACGCTGGAGTTCGAGCACGCCGTCGCGAGCACGTCGGCCCTGACGGACGACCTGTACGCGCTCTGGGAAGAGTACTGGGCAAAGCTCGACGCGCTCGCCAAGGAACACACGGATCGCCAGAACCAGCAGGCGCTCGACTCGGCCGAGATCCTGGCGCGCGTCCTCGCCGAGGGCGAGGGGCAGACCGCGAATCCGAAGGCCCAGTGGGACGCCGAGATCCGCGCCAAGGAAGCGTACTGGGCCAAGGAGCGGGAGAAGTTCAAGGGGAACGCGAAGGCCCTGGAGAACATCCAGAAGGCGCACGACGCGGACCTCGCGAACCTCGACCGGCAGCACAAGCGCGAAAACGCGGAGCGGCAGAAGGCGGCCTTCGCCACGTCGTTCTCGCTGCTGCGGACCGCGTTCGGCAACAACAAGGCCTTCGCGATTGCGGAAGCGATCGTGAACACCTACCAGGCCGCGGCCCAGGCGCTGACCGTCATGCCGCCCTGGCTCGGAATCGCGCTCGCCGCGATGGACGTGGCCGCGGGCCTGGCCTACGTCTCCAAGATCCAGAGCACCGACGCTACCAAGGGCGCCGGCTTCGATGACCCCGTGAACGACGCTTACGCCCGTGAGATGGGCGGCCGGCGCTGGGCCCGCGACCTCGTGAACCAGATCGGCTCCGGCTTCCGCTCGGAGCTGGCCGCGGTGGCGTCTCCGTTCGGGGCGCCCGCCCCGGCCGCCGCGGGTGGTACCACGATCCAGCAGGCCGGCGATACGTACAACTTCCACGGCGAGCTGATCGACGAGCACTCCATCCGGTCCTTCATGCGCCGGGCCCGCCGCGTCGAGCGGCGCGACGGGGCGCGCTACCAGCGATGAGCGAGCCCGCCTTCCGCTTCACGCTGATCGACCCCAACGGCACCGAGCACGACGTGACCGACCGCGCGGACGCGGACTCGCTGACTTCCCTCTCGGAAGAGACCGAGGACGACCTGCTCCAGGCGACCCACAGCGACATGACGGTCACGCTCGACGACGCGGACCGCGCGCTGCGCGGTCTGTTCGCAGGGGTGACCCGCGGGCAGGTCTTCGAGCTGGTCGTCGAGCGCGAGACCGGCCGGCGCCGGCCGAAGTGGGAGCGGGTGTTCGCGGGAGTGCTCGACATCCCTGCGTCGGTCCGCTTCGACCACAAGGCAGAGGAAGTTCAGCTCCAGGTCTTCTCGTACTCGAAGCTCCTCGAGCTGGCCTCGGCGGACGCGCTCCGCCGGTCGATCTCGGGCAAGACCGGGAGCGTCACAGCCGGGACGGCGGTCGTGACCGTGGCCCCGGACGCGACCGGGCTCCTCGTCGGCGACGAGGTCAGCCTCGAAGTCACCGGCGGCAGCCGCGAGGCGCACCGCATCAAGGCGCTGACCAGCGCCACGCAGGTCACTGTCGACGCGAACTTCACCGCGGCGTTCACGGGCGCGCCGCTGACGGTGACGACGCCGTTCCCGCGCGGGGAGACCGTGCCGGCGCTCGCCGTGCGCCTCTTTGCCGCGGCCGGGCTGCGCGACAGCGAGATCGACATCGCCCAGCAGCTCTCGTCGGTGCCGTTCCCGGGGCAGCTCAACACGCAGGGGCTCCCGGCGACGACCCCCTCGTCCGTGGTGGAGAAGTCCGGCGCGCTCAAGGTCTACACCAACGGCCGCGTCTACTCCGCGAGCGGGACGGCGGCGCCCTTCACCGACGGCGGCGCCTCGGCCGCGCAGCTCGACTGGCGACCCTACCTGACGGCCGAGCCCGCCGCGCTGCTCGCGACCGCCACGAACGGCGTGCGCGATTACGTCGACCCGGCGCACCCGCTCTGGGCCACGGCCGACGTGGACAACGGCAACGGCACGCGCACGCTCTGGCTGACGAAGAACGGCGCCAACGTCTACGCGCTGGACACCGCCCCGACCGGCTGGGACCAGCTCGGGCGGCACTACGCCGGCCTCGAGGTCGCCGGCAGCTGGGGCGAGGTCTGGGTCGGCTGGACCGCCACCTGGGAGACACGCCGGCTGATCTACTCCGACCCGGACACGGGCTACAAGGAGTACGAGTACACCTGGAACGTCCGCGCGGAGACCGCGCGCGTCTCGACGGCCAGCTCCACGCTCCTCGGGACGTTCCCGATCGCCTATGCGCCGCGGTTCGTCGCGGCGGATGGCCGGATGGCCGCCCTCGAAGGAGCACGCAGCGAGACTGTCGTCGGGGACGCGGAGGGCGGCGCCGGGTCCGAGACCCTGCCCCCGAACGTGGTGCTGTTCGACCGCGCGACGCCGACGCTGGCCCTCTCCGCCGAAACCGCCTCCCCCGCGATGGCGACCTTTCGCCGCTTCGGCGGCTACTACGCCGCGGTCGTTTCGGGCCGCGCGGTCCGGCTGTGGGACGCCCGGACGGGCGCCGTCGTGGCGGACTACCGGGTCACGACCGGCACCGGCGGGGCGCCCGCCGCGACCGTCTTTGATACCGGAGGGGCCACGACGCCGGCCTACGTCGGCTACGTAGGCGGGACGTGGTTCGTGGTCTCGACTGCCTTCGCCGGGGTCGTGCCCTACGCCGACTTCTCGGACCTGTCCGTCGCGGGCGCCCTGCGCGAGCTGGCGGTGATCACCGGCTCGCACCTGTACGTGGACGATTACCGGATCGGCCATCTGATCGGCCGGCGCTCGGACCGGATCGCGGCGCGCGAGCCGGTCGAGATCGACGCCCCAATCGAGTCGGTGGAGATGCCGGTCTGGGAGTGGCTGCGGCGCAGCGTCAAGGTTACGGGCCGGGACGAGGCTGGCGCGGAGATCGTCGTCGAGGCCGGCGCCCCGGGCGAGTCCGCCTCGCGGCTCGAAGTCGAGGTCAAGGTCCCGATCAACCTCGGGCTCGCGAGCGCGCTCGCCTCCGCCTACCTCGATTACCTCGGTGCCCTCCCCGCGCCGCGTCAGCTCGACGAGACGATCCCCGAGCCCGCCGAGCGACCGCTGCGGCTGCTCGACCTGGCGTACCGGGACGGCGGCACCTTTGTCGTGCTGCGCGTCGAGACGAACTTCGCGGACCGCGAGCAGCGCGTGCAACTCGTCGAGCACCTCGCGTGAGCGGCTACGGCTTCTACGTCCTCGCGCGGGTCGCCCCCCCGAACGGCGAGGAGATCGTCCTCGACTGCGAGCAGCTGACCTTCGCGCCTGGGCCGACGCAGCGCAGCCTGTCCTACGCCCTGGACCAGAAGACCCGCGAGGACGTGAACGGCCGGCTGCGCGTCCGGCGGCGCGGTTTCCGCCCCGAGGTGTCCCTGACCTTCATCGACGGCGGGGACATGCTCGACTCCGAACTGGTGGCCCAGCTCGTCAACGCCTTTGCGGATCCGCAAACGGCCGTTTTCATCTCCCTCGACGGCGGCGCGGTCTGGCGCGAGGCGGCGCTGACGAAGTTCAGCGGGCCCAAGCCGATCAAGGGCAAGCCGTTCGCGGGCGCGCAGTACGACCTGACGCTCCAGTGCGTCGACCTCATCCCCGAGATCCCCGGCCTCGGTGCCGGCAACTGGTAGGAGATCCTGGTGTCCCCTCGCCTCGGCTGGCTCGCGCTTCTCCTGCTCGCCTTTCCGTGGACGGCAAGCGTTCCCGCGCCCCCGGAGCCGATCCGGATCGTCGGCCGGGTGATGGCCCCCGGCGGCACGCCCGTCGTCGGCGGCGGCAGCGTCGCCTGCCGCCTGACACCTGAGCCGGCGACGGCGCCGGACGGCTCGATGGTGGCCACGGTCCAGACCGGGACCATCGCGGCGACCGGCGACCTTTCGCTCTCACTGATCCCGAACGACGCCCTCGTACCCGCCGGGACCGTCTACGTCTGCACGTTCCAGGTCGGCGGCGCAGCCTCGCGGAAGCAGCCGTGGACCGTTACGTGGCAGCTCGCGAGCGTGCCCGCCGAGCTCCATGTCGGCGCGGTGCCGCGGCTGAACGTCGCCCCCGGCGCGGTCGTGCCCGGCGTGACATACGCCGCGGATGCGGACCTGAGCGCGAAGCCGTGCCGGCAGGGCGTGGCCGTCGCTGCCGATACCGGCGGCGTCTACACCTGCGATGCGGGCACCGGCCTCATGACGCGCCGCGACCTGTACGTCGGCCGAAGTGGAAGCGAGTCCGTTTCGGGCGTGAAGACGCTCGCGGACGGCGCCGTGTTCGGCTCCCGCTCGATCGTCAGCACCGAGTACGGCTACCCCGCTCCGGTCGAGGCGACCTTCGCGAACGCCGCCGGCAGCCCGGGGTACAGCGGCGCCCGCATCATCGCCAAGCACGCGCCTGACGCGACCTTCGATCCGTGGGAATCAACGGAGGCGCTGTCCGCCACGGCGACGGCGAGGTTCACCGGCAATCACCCGAACCTGCTCGTGCGCGGCGCCTTCCTCCAGGGCTCGCTCAATTACGGCGATGCCGACGCGGTCTCCGGCTCCATGGCCGGGCTGCACGGCGCTTCCGTCGCGGCGGTCACCTACAAGGCAGGCAGCGACGCGCTGGCCCTCCCGGACCTGACCGGCCTGCACGCCTCCGTCAACAACAACGGCCCCGGCGTGAACGTCACCACGATGCGCGCCGTTATGGCGAAGATCTCGGGTGGCTCGGGGAAGACGACGCCCAATGCCGACGCGATCCAGGTCGCACCGCCGGGGCTCAGCGGGCACACCGTCACGAACTATGCCGGCATCCGCGTCAAGGACCAGTACGGCGCCTCGGCGACGCTGACCAACGCCGACGCGCTCGTGGTGGACGCCCAGGGGTTCAACAACGCGGCGCGCGGCAACCTCCGGCTCGCGGGCGGGCGCTGGAACAGCGGGCACCTCCAGATCGCCGACCAGCACCTCTGGTACGACGGGACGGGTCTGCGCTTCAAGTCGGGCCTGCCGGCGAGCGCCACGGACGGGACCGCCTTCTCGTCTCTCGCGCTGGACAGCGCGGTCGCGCACATCGCGGGGGCCGAGACGATTGCAGGTGAGAAGACCTTCGACCGGGACGCGGACGGGACGGGCGACGATGCGGAGCCGTGGGAGTTGCCCACGCTCCTCTTCGAGGACTACGCCGGGCAGGGGCTGGGCAAGACGGGCTCGTTCTCCAGCGGCACCAGCGCGGTGGCCGGCTCCTACCTGACCGCCGTCCCGCCCGCAATCCCCGAGCAGGACAGCAGCGTCGTCGGCGGGGTCTACATCCGCCCCGGCACCGCGGCCGGCAACGACGCCGGCATGGTCGTCGCGGGCACCGCGTCCACGACGACCAACACGTTCCGGTTCGAGGGGGTGCAGTCGTTCGCGGCCCGCGTCCGGCCCGGCGCGACGGGCGCCACGGCCACGAACAAGCGGCTGCTGGTCGGAGGCGTACGCACGGTCGGCAGTCAGGACCTCGCGACGAAGACCAACGCGATCGCGTTCTGGTGCTCGCCCACGGCGGACAACGACGGGGATGGCGTTGCCGGGGACAGCAACGGCGACGGGGACTGCGCCGATGCCGGTGAAGACCCCGACGAGTGCGCCTGGTACACGCTGACGATGGCCGGCGCGACGGACGGCGCCTTCCTCGTCGGCCGCGCGAACACGACGGCCACCAACACCGCGATCGACTGCACCGGGACGGACGGCCGCTACCTGCGGTTCCAGATTTCGCCGGTTGCCGGCACCAGCGCGCGGTTCCAGATCGTCAGCTCGCAGTCGAGGGTCCTCTATGACGGCACGCAGCTGACGAACGTCCCGTCCGGCGCGCTCGGGGCGGGCGGCTGGTACGTGTGGCGCGAGGCGACGAACGCCGGCCAGGGGGACACCTACGTGGACTGGGTCTACTACCGCGGGAAGCACCGATGACGCCGTCGCCGTCGCGCAGCGTCGTGACGCGGCTCTTCGAAAGACTCGAACTCCAGGACGTGGCTCTCGCGCGCATCGAGGAACGGCTCAAGGCGCTGCCCTGCGAACGGCACACGGCGGCGCTCGACGGCAACGGCAAGGACGGGCTGCGCGTCCGCGTGGACCGTCTCGAGCAGCGGGATCGCTCGCGCGCGAAGGCGCAGTGGATCGTGTTCGGCGCGGCTGTCGCGGGAGCGATCTCGTTTCTTCTCGAAGTTCTCAAACTCGTGGGGTGAGAATGGACCTGAACACTGTCTCAACGATCGCGTTCCTCGCGCTGACGATCTGGCGCGAGGCGCGCGGCGAGTCCCGGGCGGCGAAGCTCGCGGTCGCCCACAGCATCCTCAACCGCGTCGCGCGGCCGTCCTGGTGGGGGCAGGACGTGCTCGGCGTCGTGTTCAAGCGCTGGCAGTACAGCAGCCTCACCGCGCCCGGCGACCCGAATCTCGTCGCGTGGCCGGGCGGGCGCGACGCCGCGTGGCAGGAGTGCCTCGCGATCGCGCGCGACGTGCTCGGCGGTGCGGCAGGCGCGCCCGCGTTCCCGGGCGCGGACAGCTACCACGACACGAGCATCGCGCCGCCTGCGTGGACTGCGAAGGCGCGCTACTGCGGGCAGTCGGGACGGATCCGGTTCTACGACGTGGACCACGACTTCGAGGCGGCGGTGACGGGGCACCCGTTGGCCGCGTAGCGGAAGCACCGGTACCCGGTCCAGGGATTTGCCCGAGCCGGGCTACGCGGGAAGGCAGTTCCGACACTCCCGCCAACCTGGGAGCGGTGCGCCGTCGAGCGTGCCGCCCCGAGATCGCGGCGTCAACCACCCGAAAGGAGAGACAGTGATCCCCTTCTTGAAGGCGCTCGTGTGGTCGTTGCTCTGGGACAAGGCCGCCGCCGGCCGGGCCGTGCGCGGGCTCGTGCTCGCCGCGCTGCTCGCCCTGCTCCCGCTCATGCAGGCGCTCCAGTCCGGGCGCCCGGTGACATGGGCCGAGGCGAAGTGGTCCGTGTGCGCCGGCATCGGCGGGATGCTGGTCGGCTGGCTCCGGGGCGGCGAGCCGAACGCCCCGGCTCGCCCGGCCGGGGGCGCGGTGTGAACCGCGCCCTTGCCGTGGCGGGGGCGGTGCTCGTGCTGGCTCTCGCCGGGTACGCCGGGACGGTGACTTGGCTGCTCCAGCGGGAACGGACGCGCGCCACGTCGGCCGCCAAGGCCGGGCAGGAGGCTGCCATGGGGGCGGCCGGGGCGGTGGTTCGGAAGCCCGCCACGGCCGCCGACGTGCGCGACGCGGCCAAGCCGGTTCAGGCCCAGGTGGACCGGGTCGTGGCGGCGTGCCCGGCGGTTCAGACGACCGAGGTCGTTACGTGGCGGGTCGACCCGGTTCCGGTGCCCCCGCAGCCAGCCCCGGTCGAGGCCGCGTCGCCCGCGACGTTGCCACCGGCAGCGCCGGTCACCGAGATCCAGGTGCGCGGCACCGAGGCTCGGCTCGAAACGGCTGAGGGCACAGTCGCGGCCGTGGGGGAGATCGAGATCTGGCGGATCCGGCCAGAACCCGAGGAACTGCTCGGCAGACGACCTTGGCGGGCGGAAATGTCCCGTTTCGTGAGAACGGAATCGGCGATCAGCAAGTCAGGGCGGTGGGGCTTCGCTCCGGTACTGACGATTGCGCATGGCCGCCTCGGCGCGGGTGTGCTGGCACTCAGCCCGGCGGTCGACGTTGCGGGCGCGAGAATCGAACTTGTAGGTGGGCTCGCAGCATCGGGCGGCGTCCGAACCAGCGTTCTTGGGGCGGTCCTGCGCTGGTAAGCCGTTCGCGATTTCGCCAATGCGCAACTACTTGCTATAGGCTCACCGGTTAATATGGGCAAAACGAACAGAATCCCGGTTGGGCAGCGCGCGGGCGCCGAGAGGAGGACGGGTGGCGAAGAAAACTGCGCTGGTGTCCGCGTCTAGCCCAGCGAAAGTCGAACAGCTGCGGACAGACGATCTCTACTTGGACGCCAAGAACCCTCGCCTATTCGGACCAACCGGTAAAACGGACCAGACGCAGTTGCTGCGCGCCCTCTGGACCAATGGCGCCCTGGACGAACTCGCACTCTCGATCGCCGCGAACGGCTACTTTACGGAGGAGCCGCTGTTCGGTGTGAGGGAGGGCGGGAAGGTCGTGATCGTCGAGGGGAACCGGAGGCTTGCCGCCGTCAAGATCCTCCGCGACCAGAGTCTGCAGCAGACCCTCAAGGCCACGGATGTCCCTCAGCTCACCGCGCGTGAACGCGCCGATCTCGACACGCTGCCGGTGTCGGTCTATCCGAATCGCAAGAGTCTCTGGGCGTACGTCGGCTTCAGGCATGTGAACGGCCCAATGACGTGGGATTCGTGGAGCAAGGCCCAGTACATTGCGCAGGTACACAATGAGTTCGGCGTGGACCTAGACGAAATAGCCGAGCGGATCGGCGATAAGAACCAGACGGTGAAGCGTCTCTACAGGGGCCTCATGGTTCTAGAGCAGGCGGCGAACCAGGCCAACTACTCATTGGATGACCGGGCCAAGGCCCACCTGTCGTTCTCGCATCTTTACACCGGTCTCGATTATGCCGGCTTTCAGCAACATCTAGGTCTGCCCAAAGACGGCGGATACCAGCCGAACCCTGTGTCCCGGAAGAACATCGGACATTTGCGAGAATTGATGGTGTGGCTGTTTGGGTCGAAGCAGTACGACATACCGCCGGTTGTTAGGACCCAAAATCCAGACCTCAAGAAGCTCGACGAGATCCTCAAGGAACCCAAGGCGCTTACGGCCCTAAGAAGCGGCCTCGGCCTCGATGTGTCGTACCAGATCAGCATGGGCGAGAGCGCTCGCTTTCGCGAGTTGCTCACCCATGCCAAGTACGATCTTCAGCAGGCCAAAGGACTGGTTCTCGAAGGATACCGGGGAGAGGTCGACCTCCTCGACGCCATAACGCGAATTTGCGAACTCGCGGCCAGTTTAAGGTCCGATATGGAATCGGCCGGTTCCCCGACCGGTAAGAAGCGGTCGCGGTCGTGATTCCGATTCCTCCTCCCATCAACGATCCGATCACGCTAGCCGACTGGCTTGAGATTCGTTCTCTCTTGGCAGCTGACCTTAACGCAAGCGAGGGCGATCTGCGGCGGGCGCTCTCAACGATGGGAGAGCCAAACGGCGAGGAACTGACCGCTGACGCGTTCAGTGAGTTGGACAATCGGCAGAGATCCTGCGGTGGCGCGTATCCGTTTACCGTAACGCGCAACGTGCTCCAGGCACCCGCCGCGACGGGCGCACATTGGTGCTACCTGTTCTGCCTGTTGTTGTCCTACAAGGGGGCAGGGCGTCAGAAGATCGACCTGAAGACTAGCAACATGTTCGAGGAAGTCGCGGAACTTGCCGCCAAACGGTACGTGAAGGGCCGCTCAATGAAGTTCGGCTTTCCGCGCCGCGTTGTGCCGGGCAACTTCCTCGCGGCGATCACCCACATGTGCGCGAGCATCAGAGAGGGGGATGGACCTCGTACCAGCCCGTCCTCAAGAAACGCGAAGGACGCGGCTCTTGACGTAGTGGCTTGGCAGCCGTTCCCGGACGGGAGGGCGGGTCAACTCATCCTCTTCGGTCAGTGCGCCGCTGGCGCCAATTGGGACGAGAAGAAGAACGAACTGCAACCAGACAACTTCATTAAGCTCTATTGGCGTGCACACCCGTGCGTCAACCCCATAAAGGGGTTCTTCTTGCCATTCTGCGTTCATCCGGATCGATGGCAGGAAGTTTCCATTCACGCCGGTGCTATTTTCGACCGGTGCCGGATTGCCCACCTCGCGACGCAAGAGGCTGCACCTCCCGGCATAGCTGCGTGGACAGCCGGTGCGCTCGATGCGATTCGAAATTTGACGAAGAAGACGAGCACTGCACGTCGCCCGCTAAGACGGGGCAAGCCGTCCGAGATGAAAGCGCCTCGACTACCGAAGAGAGCGTCGACCCGGCGAGGATCTGCCGCAAGAAAGCGGAAGCGCTGACATGCGTCACCGATTCCATTCCATTTGCCCCTACTTCGCTATGTTTCCGGAGCAGTTCGCTCAGGATTGGATAGGTCAGTGTAGTGCGCCGGGCGAGTTGGTGTTCGATCCGTTTTCGGGTCGCGGAACGACTCCATTCCAGGCGCTGCTCATGGACCGTGGAGCCTTGGCAAACGACGCAAATCCGGTGGCCTTCGTGCTAACGGGGGCGAAGGTTCATCCCCCCAAACTCCGCAGCGTTATCCGCCGGATCGACCAGTTGGAGAATGGGTTCGAGGAGGAGAGTACTTCGGCGCACCGCAAAGCAATGCCGAAGTTCTTTGGTCGCGCATTTCACCACCGCACTCTCGACGAGGTCATTTATCTCAGGTCGTCACTTGACTGGCGGAATTCATCGGTTGATCGCTTTATCGCCGCTTTGTGCCTTGGCTCACTTCACGGCGAAATGGACAAGTCGCACTCCTACTTCAGCAACCAGATGCCTCGGACGATCAGCACTAAGCCGGCGTATTCGCTGAAATTCTGGCGAGAACGCGATTTGTGGCCGAAGCGACGGCACGTCTTCGCCCTATTGCGTGACCGAGCCGAGTTCAGGTTTGCCACGCCGCCGCCCAGCGCGACCGGATCCGCTTACCTGTCAGACGTGCGGGCGATTAGAACGCGAGCATCAAGGTTTGATGGTGAGGTGGCGCTAGTGGTAACGTCGCCACCATACTTGGACGTTACGAATTTCGAGGAAGATCAGTGGTTGCGGTTGTGGTTTCTCGGAGGGCCGCCGCGGCCGTCGCGAGGCTTGCACTCGCGCGATGACAGGCACGAGCGTCCCGACGGATACTGGCAGTTTATCTGTGACTCGTGGCGAGCCATCCGTCCGTTGCTCGCCGCGCGTTCGTACTTCGTGTGTCGAATTGGGAGTCGCAGAATATCCTCAGAGAACATGAGGAAGACCGTGTCAGCCTCCATGCGGTTCCTCGCGTCGCGTTCGAAGCTGGAGCACTTTAGCGTCGGCGAAATCGGGAGGCGTCAGACGGATGCATTCCGGCCGGGGACCGTAGGTTGTCGTTTTGAGGCGGACTTTGTATTCGCGCTTAGGCAATAGAGCGTCAAACAATTTGCTGAAGTGCGTGTCCTAGAGAACCTGGTTCGCGACACACAAAGAAGGTCCACCTGCCGAACCCCCGGTGGTGATTCACTGCCCGCACCCACTTCTGCGCGCCCGCGTATTTTGCGCGGTCCTGCTCATCTTCCTGGCCCTTCACCTCAAGTATGAGCATGCGGTCTTGGCCCTGGCCGTCGCTCAACCGGACGATGAAGTCCGGGATGTACTTGTGAGTCGCGCCCTGCCACTCGTACAGCACCTCGAAGTCGAGGTGGTCGTTCTTGACCCACGAGAGCACGCGGTCGGATGCCTCGAGTTGCGCGACGGCTTGCCCCTCTCCGAAAGCGAAGCTGTCGAGGACGGCGTGCGAGACGTGACTCCTCCACGTCTCGACCACCTTCTTGGTCGTGCGGAACTGGACCGCTGCCGTGCTGCCGATTCGCCGGTAACGCTCGATGCGGGGCAGGAGCGGCGCCTCACCCGCGCCGGTGTCCGGCTCGATCGCCGCAAGCAACCTGGACACGATGGCGTCACGGTAGATCGCCAGCGCGACCTCCTCGATGCTCGCCCCAAAAGCGAGCCTGATGCGGGTGCCGAGGTAGTTCTCCACGATCCGGAGCACCTGCGGGAACAGCAGCCGCGCGCCTTCGTGCTTCTTCTCTGTTGACGCGTTGCTCTCAAACGCCGTCCGACCGCCGGCTAGGACCTCGGTTACATCGCGGGCGATCTCAAAGGAAGTGCGTTGCAGGCGGTGCTCGGCATAGAACTGCTCGCGCGTGAGCGTCTCCGTGCCGCCCGCCGTAAGATGCCGCGCCGACGGCATCGGCGCCCAGCCGAGCTTCGTCCTCGTCACGACCTGCGTGGGCTGTATCTGGGGGCTCACCTCGAGCTCCGGGATCATCGCCACGTCGCACCGGACCCGCGCGCGCACATCGACGATGTAGCCTTCTACCCGCGGGAACTCGATCGCCATGCCCTTGCGGCCGGGCAGCGCCTGCACGAGCGTCGAGACTGGCGGCTGCGTGTTCTGGTTCGGCCGGACGCCCTTGACGGGGATCACCTCGAAGGGTACGCCGAAGATGTCCGCGTACTCCGGAACCAGCATCCCGGTCGCCGGGTCCACGTCGTAGCTCATGCGCCGGAGGGCGCGCCCGACCACCTGCTCGCACAGGAGCTGGGACGTGAACGCGCGTAGTCCGAGGATCTGCGTGACGTTCTGAGCGTCCCAGCCCTCGGTGAGCATCCCGACCGACACCACGGCCCGGATGTACTTCCCCGGCGGCTCAATCCCTTCGTAGCCCTCCGGCGCCTTGTCGTCCGGCCACGAAGCCTTGCCGACCGTCGCCGTGGTCAGGCGTAGGTGCTGGGCCGCATCCTGCTTGGTGCCACCGTCCGCCGCCTCGGCCGCTTCAAGCGCCTTCGAGTCAATGCGGAAGGTGTTCTCGCCCGCCAGCTCGGAGGTGATCGCGCCGTTCCTCAGCTCCGTCTCGATGATCTGGGACAGCGCGGTGTTGGCGGCCACGACGATTAGGGCAGGCGGCACGGGATAGCCACACTGCTGGAAGTGCGCGAGCGTGTCCTTCCACTTGGCGGCCAGCGTAGCCAAGGCGCCCTGCGCCTCGCGCCACACTGACTCCGGCTTCGCGCGGCGCCGCGTCGTTTCGCGCTCCGAATCCGGGAGCTGGGACATGATGTGGTGCCAGAGGTGGAAATACTCCGGCTGGGGGCGCCCCGAGTTCGTCTGAATCGGGATGCGCGGCACCTTCGTGATGCCGCTCTCTATAGCGTCGACAAGTCCGAAATCCGACACGATCCACGGCAGCGGCGAGCCTTCCCTGTAGCCGGTGCCCTTGAGGTAGAACGGAGTCGCCGACAGGTCGATCACCAGCTTGATGCCCCGCTGCTTATTGATCCGGTCGAGTCCGCCCACCCACACCGTCGCTTCCTCGGCGAACTGCTGTGCCTCCTTCTGCTCGTCCGTTCCGAGCTCTTCGAATAGTGCGAGCTGTCCATCATCATCCGGCGCGGGCGCGGGGCGGTACGCGTGGTGCGCTTCGTCGTTGAGGACCAGCAACTCACCGGCGCGACCGATCTCGCGCTCTAGGACGCGGCGCACGAATGCGGCGTCGCTCTCGCGTCCCTTCTTCACGATCCCGCGCGCGTTCGTGTCATCCTTGATCGCGAAGACGTGCCAGTTGGTCACGAGTAGTCGGCCCCGCGCGAGAATCTCCGCGTACCCGTGCGGCAGCAGATCGAACTTTTCGTAGTAGTTGCCCGCCTGCTGCGGGCACAGGACCTGGAGCCGCTCGCGAACCGTCAGGTTCGGGCACACCACCAGCACGGCGTCGCTGAACCGCGAGTCCTGCTTATTGGTCAGCTTATTCAGGACCGACCAGGCCGCGACCATCGCCATGACCGTGGTCTTGCCGGTGCCGGTCGCCATCTTCGTGCAGAAGCGCCGAAGCGGCTTGTATCCGCGCTTGATGCTCTCCTCGTCGTTCGGCGCATCGACTGGAATCTCGATGCCCTGCCGGTCCGCGGGTGATGCCTCGATCAGCCAGATGATGGTCTCGGCGGCCTCTCGCTGCGCGAAGAACAGCGGGCGCCGATCGTCGCTGTGCCAGTATTCGAGCAGATCCCGCGTCACCGGGGTGACGCCCGGCCAGCGGCGGGTGCGCCAGTCGGCGACGCGCGCGCGGATCTCGTTCACGAGGGGAATCGAGAAGAACTCGTTCGCGGCGAGCGCGCCGGAAGCTTGCGCCGTCCGGGCCACTCCGTAGTAACCGGCGGGTCGCCTGCCGTCTTTGACCACAGGCGAGACGCCGGTGAAATCGTAATGCCGCGAAGGCTCGAAGAACGGGCTGTTCAGAATTGGGTTGTCGACTGCGTTGCTCACGCCGGCACCTGCACGTCAACGATCTTCACCACCTCGTTGCCGCGATCGTCGACAACCTTGACGGCAACCTTCTCGCCCGGCGTGAACGGAACCGACGTGGTCCCGCGCAGCGCTTCGAACCGGTCCTCGTCGATCGAGCCTTTGAGCGCCCTCTGGAGCTTCTCCCACGGATTCTTCGTCTTCTGGCTCGGGAAGAACGCCTGACAGATGCAGAAGGTGCGACCGTCGTAGTCGTGGTCGAGGAACCAGGCTGCGACGTTCTTGCCGTCGTCGTGCGAGGTCTCGCCGGTGATCGGGTCGTAGATGTCGACGCCGGCCAAGGTCACTGTCACGTCGCCATTCTTCGCGCGCGCGGTCCGCACGTCAGGCAGGCCAAATACGGTGAACAGCTTCGTTGCCCGGCTGCTCTTGAGCAGATCACCGACGAGGATGTCAGGCGCCGCGTGCACGAAGTGCATCTCGCAGCCGGGAACGCCGCGCGCGATCATCGACAGCGCCTCGGCGTCGCAGGCGAAGCCGACGAACAGCAGCAAGTCGTAGCGCCGCGCCTGTCGCGTGGCATCAAGTACTTGCTTGGTCGTCACTGGCGCGTGACGAGGGCCGAATGACACGGCGATGGTGCGGCTGTCGCCCTCGATTCCGGTCTCGCTCTCAGCGTGAATCCACTCGTGCGCTGTGCGCATCGAGCGCAGCGTCGGCAGCGGCAGGCGCTTGCCCTTAAAGTCCACGCCGCCCGTCCTGCGGAGGAGGTCAATCATATGAGCGGTGTGGTCACCGGCCGGGTCAGCTGGCGTGGCGTTGTACTCCTCGCCGCCGCCGTCACGCAGGTCGCCCTCAGGACCGGGGATCGGAGACGCGCCCGGATCCTCCATCGACGCGACGGGGATGGCCTCCACCGTGAAGGGGCCGGTGACGCGGACCTTGCTTCGATCCTCTTCAGGTTGGTCGTAGAGCACTTCCTGATCGGGGCTCTCTCCGATCAGATGCTCCCGCTCCTCAGCGCTCTTACACGTATCAAGCCTCGAATTTTGGGCAATCGACTTGAGCGTGATGTGCGGGACGGTCTTGTAGATGAAGCCATCACGCACTCGGTCAGAGCGCAACCTAAAGAACGGGTAGCGCGCGGTGAGCAGTCGCTGGCGCGCGATGGCAATAGCCACCCGAGAGGTATCGCACGTAATCCAACGTCGCCCCAGATGTTCTGCGACGAATGCGGTTGTTCCGGAGCCGCACGTCGGGTCGAGGATAAGGTCGCCCGGGTCCGTCGTCAGGAGAATGCAGCGCTCGACAGCCTTTGTTGTCGTCTCGACGACGTATCGCTTGTCGGACGCAAAACCAGCGATTCCAGTGTCCTGCCAGACGTTGGCGAGCGGGAACGCAGGGAAGTCGTCGAGGTACCGCACGTAGTACACGCCCGTCCCGGTCGATTCGACCCGCTCGGCCGCGATAAGCCGCCTCATGCCCTCCTCGTTTGTCTTCCAGCGGCTTTGTGAACTCGGGCGGAAGGACTGCCCGTTCAGCTTCACTTCGAACCAGCAAGCGGACCCCTCGCCCTTCTCGCGGCCCACACTTTGGCTGGTGAGATTGTCCAGCCGGTAGATGCGAGACCCCTTCGGAAGGGTTGAGGGATCTGCCTTTTCGCCCGGTGTCAGCGTGCGACGGGTGCCGTCCGGGAGCCGGACACGCCCGTAGGCGGACCCGCCGGCCGCCGTGAGCTGCTTGTCGAGATAGAGCTGTCGGTACTTCGTCGCGGCGGTACTCTTCGCGAACCAGAGAATGTAGTCGTTGGTCGTCGGGATGAATCTGCTTGTCGCGCCTGACGTTTTTGCAAAGCTAAGCAGCGCAACGAAGTTCTCACTACCGAAGATCTCATCGAGAAGTTCGCGGACGTGGTGGAGATTTTGTTCTCCGATCTGAACGAAGATGCTCCCGGCGTCGGAGAGCAAGTCCCGAGCGAGGAGCAGGCGGTCTCGGAGGTACCCGAGATAGCTGTGAATTCCGAGAGTCCACGTGTCCCGGAACGCCTGGATCTGCTCCGGCTCGCGCGTCAGGCTGAGGTCATCACCATCTCTGATATCGCGGCGCGAGATGGCCGGCTGGAAGTTCGAGTTAAACTTCACCCCGTACGGCGGGTCGATGTAGATGCACTGAACCTTACCGGCCATCTGCTCGCGCTCGAGCAACGAGTTCATGACGAGCAGCGAGTCGCCGAGGATGAGCCGGTTCGCCCAGTTCACGTCATGGGCGTAGAAGTCGATCGCCTGGGACTCCGGCAGATCGTCCTCCCCGAACAGACTTCGCTGCGCGTCCTCGCGTCTGACGGCGCGCATGATCGCCTGGGCGGAGACGCGCTCGTGGATGTGAAGCGAGACGGTATCGACCTCGAACGACGTGCGTTCGGCCTTGCCCGCCCACTGCAGCTGCGGATCGAGGTGCGGGTCGTAGCTGTACGTCTTCGTCGCCTGCCTCGGCGAGCGGTCGAAGTCGATCAGGCCGGCCGGCGGGTTGTTCTTCCGCGTGGCATCGTGCCGGTAGTCGCCTGTCGTCTCGCCTGCAGCCGCGCTTCTGCGTCGGCGTGCGCTTCCGGCGTTTTGCCCCGGCATGGAGGGCTTGGGAATCGGCGGAGTCAACCTTGAGTCTCCGTCCTTCTGACCGTTCGCGCTGTCGCTGCCGAGGATCCGCTCAACGAGCAGGCCCTTCTCACGGCCCGAGTCATCCAGCTCCAGCGCCGAGCAGATCGCTTTCAGCTCATCGCGCTTCAGTGACCGTAGCAGCTCGCCGAAATCGAGCGAGCGCGCGCGGATTACCGCGTCGATGTGGGACGCGACGGCGCGACGGTCGTCAACGTCCAGATCGTACTGTGCCGTGATTTCGGCAAGGCGGTCGCGCGACAGGACTTCGAGCGCGGCACGTCGGGCACTGGCCGGGAGCGCTGGCATGTCGGTCTCCCCACGCGGAGACGCCCGTTCCCCCTCCGCGGAGCCCGGGCGTGTCTTCGCCGCTTCAGCGTTGGGTTTTAGTATCGACTGCCGGGTTACGTTGGCGATAGTGGGGGCCGGCGATCGACGGGTTTGGTCCTCGGAACCGGGGCCGCCGCGAGATGGCGCTTTTTGGGAGCTTTTCCGGCTTACCGCGCCGGCACTAGACTTCGCCGATTTCGTGGTTTGCGTCGTTTCCCCGGTTTCTGACGCTTATACGATTGGCGCGGCTGGTAGGATTCGAACCTACGACCCCCAGCTCCGGAGGCTGGTGCTCTATCCCCTGAGCTACAGCCGCGCTCGGCGACGAACCGGAAAGACTTCGGTGCAGCGGTGGGCGTTCCGCGAAGCTGGTCGGGGCGGCCGGATTTGAACCGGCGACCACGTGCTCCCAAAACACGTGCGCTACCAGGCTGCGCTACGCCCCGGTTTCTCTTCCGAGTGACCGCGGGCTGCCCGCAAAGCCCGGGGATGCTAGCACCGGGGTGCTCGGGGGGTCAAACCGCGGGTTTGTGCGGCCGGGAGTGGGAGGGCGGGCGCCCGCGTGGGCGGACCATCGCGCGCCTGCGGCGCGCGAGGCCCGCCCCTACGCCTTCCCGCCGCTACGCCTTCCCGCCCCTACGCCGTCCGGCGCCGCTCCAGGTGCCGCTCCCGGCGCGGGCAAGGGGGGGCACGTAGACTCGACCGGTGGCCGCGTCGGTCGGGTTCGTCTACCAGGCGACGTACCGGCTGGAGGCCGGGCGGCCGGTCGTGTGGCTGTTCGGGCGGCTGCAGGACGGCCGGACCTTCCTCCTCCGCGACACGCGCCGGCAGCCGCGGTTCTGGGTTCGCGCGCAGGACGCCGACGCGGCGCGCGCCGCCGGCGCGGCGGAGGTCGGCGAGGCGGGCGGTCCCGGCGCACGGCGCACCCTGGACGGCGCGCCCGCGGTCGAGGTGCGGGTGGCGGTGCCGGCCGACCAGCTGGCCCTGCGGGATCGCCTGCGCGCGGCGGGGGTCCCCACGTATGAGGCCGATGTCGGGTTCCCGACCCGGTACCTGATCGACGCGGGGATCCGGGCCGCGCTCGCGATCGACGGGGTGGAGCGCGCCGGCGCGGACATCGCGGGCGGGCTGCGCGTGGACGTCGTCTTCGACGACCCGGAGATCCGGCCGGCCGAGTGGTCCCCGCGGCCGACGGTGCTGTCGCTCGACATCGAGACCGACCCGCGCGCGAGCCGGGTCCTGTCGGCGGCGCTGCACGGGTGCGGGGCGTCGGAGGTGCTGTGCGCGGCGGCGTCCGGCGGCGCGGCGTCTGGGGCGCAGGCGGGGTGTCCGGAGGGGGCGGTCCTTTTTGCGGGCGAGCGGGAGCTGCTGGCGGCGCTCGCGGCGCGGATCGTCGACCTCGACCCGGACGTGCTGACGGGCTGGAACGTCGTCGACTTCGACCTCGCCGTGCTGGCCCGGCGCGCCGAGGCGCTGCGCGTGCCGTTCGAGATCGGCAGGGCGCCGGGGCGCGTCCAGATCCGGCGCGCGCGCGGGTTCCGCGCCGGCATCGCGAGCGTGCCGGGACGGCTCGTGCTCGACGGCCTCGACCTCCTGCGCGGCTCGTTCATCCGCATGGAGCGCTCGTCGCTCGACTTCGTCGCGCGCGAGGTGCTCGGCGAGGGGAAGACGCTCACCGGTCCTTCTCGCGTCGACGAGATCCTGCGGCTGTGGCAGGAGGACCTCGACGCGTTCGTCACCTACAACCTCACCGACGCGCGGCTCGTGACCGAGATCCTCGAGAAGCTCGACCTCGTCACGCTGGCCGTCGAGCGCAGCCGCCTCACCGGCCTCACGCCGGACCGCGTGGCCGCGAGCATCGCCGCGTTCGACTTCCTGTACCTGTCCGAGCTGTCGCGGCGCGGCATCGTGGCGCCGTCGGTCGGCGACGGCGCCGTCGAGGAGCAGCCGACCGAGGGGGGCCACGTCCTCGAGCCCGTCACGGGGCTGCACCGCAACGTGTTCGTCTTCGACTTCCGCAGCCTCTACCCGAGCGTGATCCGCACGTTCCAGGTGGACCCGCTCGGCCTGCGCCTGGCGGACGGAACCGACGACGCGATCCTCGCGCCGAACGGCGCCCGCTTCGCGCGCGAGCCGGGCATCCTGCCGCGCATCCTCGACGACCTGTTCCCGCGGCGCGAGGCCGCGCGGCGCGCCGGCGACGCCGTCACGAGCCAGGCGATCAAGATCCTGATGAACTCGTTCTACGGCGTGCTCGGCACGCCTGCGTGCCGGTTCTACGACCCGCGGCTCGCGAACGCGATCACCGGCTTCGGCCGCGAGCTGCTGCTCTGGACCAAGGCGCGCTGCGAGCAACTCGGCCACCGCGTGCTCTACGGCGACACCGACAGCCTGTTCGTCGAGGCGGGCGTCGCGGACGCGGACGCGGCGTTCGCGGCGGGCGGCACGCTGGTCGCCCGGCTCAACGCCGACCTCGCGGAGCACGTGCGCGCGACGTGGCGCGTCGAGAGCCGGCTCGCGCTGCAGTTCGAGAAGATGTACGCGCGCCTGCTGCTGCCGCACATGCGCCGCGGCGAGGGCGGCGCCCGCAAGCGCTACGCGGGGCTGCGCCACCGGCCCGGGGCGCAGGGCGGCGCCCCGACGGGGGCCCCTGCCGGCACGGTCGAGTTCACCGGGATGGAGGTCGTCCGGCGGGACTGGACCGCGCTGGCCAAGGAGGTCCAGCGCGAGCTGTACCTGCGGTTGTTCACGGACCGGCCCGTCGAGGAGTACCTGCGCGAGCTGGTGGCGGGCGTGCGCGCGGGGGCGTTCGACGACCGGCTCGTGTACCGCAAGGCGCTGCGCAAGGACCTCGGCGCGTACACGCACGCCACGCCGCCGCACGTCGCGGCCGCGCGCAAGCGAAGGGGGGCGGCGGACGGTGACGCCGGATCCGAGGGGCGGTCGGGAAGTCGCCTGGTGTCGTACGTCATCACGATCGCCGGCGCGGAGCCCGAGGACGAGCGGCGGAACCCGATCGACCGCGAGCACTACGTCCAGAAGCAGGTGCGCCCCGTGGCCGAGCCGGTGCTCGAGGTGCTGGGCCTCGAGTTCGACCGCGTCGTGCGCGACGACCGCCAGGGCCGCCTGTTCTGATCCGTCCCGC
>JADHED010000433.1_pt1 | contig 50958 bp, 37 predicted proteins | sample 8952041 | NCBI WGS metagenome assembly JADHED01 (sample SAMN16124423, study PRJNA663239) | bioreactor sludge metagenome | isolation source: sludge (control) | place: India:Bengaluru | collected 2018-09-08 | reverse complement strand
TCTTCCGATCTCCCCGATACAAAATCTAGCGATATAGATTCTGTTATCAATCTGATAAAATCATTAGACTCTTCTCACATCACTATGAACATTGGGGGTATGATGCCGGCAGCAATTGATGGTAATCTACCTCAGCAGAGGCAATACCTGCTGACAGCCCTGAAGAGCCGTTCCATACTATTGCCCTTCGAGCTTGCTGTTGCAGATACAAATGGCAAACTCATTAATTGTAGCACTGATACGCTAGCATTTGAAAAAATGTTTAGGATAAGCCCCAAATACGAAGGCAGCAAATGGGGTGCTTCTGCTACTAAACAAACAACGGTAGTAGGCTTTAACAATGTGCCCCTGTATATACTGCAAAAGATGTTATGGTTGCTGATACTGTCTGTCATTTTTATACCACTGTTTGTTTACTCTTATGTATATGTACTCCGCACTTTCTTCAGACAAAAGAAAATGGCAGAGATACGCAATGACTTTATCAATAACATGACGCATGAATTAAAAACCCCTATCAGTGGTGCATCTATTGCTATAGAACTATTACGTGACAATAATAATCAGGCAAAGAAAGAAGAATATGTACAAATAGCACAGAATGAGCTGAAACGACTAACCAGTCTTGTGGAAAAAGTATTGAATATGGCAGCATTTGAGAACAATGAAATAACACTTGCACTAGAAACTGTAATACTCCAACCTTTTTTCAATGAGATTGTAAACAATGTGCAACCATTACTTAATCTTCACAATGGCAGCATTCGTTATAATGTATCGCCACAATACCTTGCTGTAGTTGCAGACCGATTCCATTTGCAAAATGTTATTATCAATCTTGTAGACAATGCCATTAAGTATAACGACAAGCCCACCCCTGCAATTGATATACAAATCAGCCAGCAAGGCAACGATGTTGTAATACGCGTTGCTGATAATGGGAAAGGCATTCCGGCTAACTATACCGATAAGATATTCGACCAGTTCTTCCGTGTACCATCCGGCGATTTGCATGATGTTAAAGGCTATGGTTTGGGGCTTAGTTATGTAAAAGCAATCGTAACATTGCACAAAGGCACTATCACTGCTGATAGTCAGCAAGGTAGTGGCAGTACTTTTATAATCACCTTGCCTCAAAAATAAAATACATGGCCGCACACATCCTCCTTGCAGAAGACGAAGCCGTACTAGGAAAGCTTATAAAAGAAGCTATGGAAAACAAAGGCTTTACGGTAGGCTGGGCAAAAAACGGCAGTGATGCTTTGCTGGCATACAAAAAAGAACAGCCTGACATTTGTGTGCTAGATGTAATGATGCCGGGCATGGATGGCTTTACATTAGCAAAGCAAATACGTGCAATAGACGCTGATATACCCATCCTGTTTCTTACAGCCCGCTCTCAAACAAGCGATGTATTGAAAGGTTATGAATCGGGCGGCAACGATTATCTGCGTAAACCATTCAGCCTTGAAGAATTGTATGTACGTATTAATGAGTTGCTACGGCGTACTAAAAAAGCTGTGCTTACAGAAGATACTGCAGATGAATACAAGATTGGCAAATACATTTTTTTGCCGCTTGCACAATTGCTATGCATAGGCGATGAAAAAATAAAACTGTCCAGTAAAGAGGCTATACTGTTGCAAGAGCTGGTAGTGCACAAAAACAAATTAATGGAACGCCGGCAAACCCTTATTAAAATATGGGGTGATGATAATTTCTTTAATGGTCGCAATATGGACGTATACATTGCAAAGCTACGCAAACATCTTTCTGCAGACCCTTCTTTGTCCATCATCAATGTGCGTGGTCATGGCTTTAAACTTGCGCAAGAATAGCATTCACATTAATTAACACTCATTAACCTTCATTACATCTGCTGCCTCAACGGCCTCAATAATTTTGATAAAAATAAAGAGGTAACTGAAATGTACAAGAAAATTACTGCAGCATTACTGAGCATCTGCACCTACAGTATAGCAATAGCACAAAGCAATTCGCCAACTAATATGATAGACGGTTGGGATCTGTTGATGAAAAACAGCGAAAAAGCAAATCCTAACTTCAAACAAGACCTGCAAAAACTGAATGAGCAAATACAACAAAAAACTGCTATTATACTACAACGTACAGCGGCACAAAAAACAACTGCAGTAAAGGAGATACCTATAGTCTTTCACATTGTCCTAGACCAGAACCAGATAAATCAGTTGGGTGGTACTAATGGCATTATCGAGCGTGTACAATCTCAGTTGGAAGTACTAAACAAAGACTTCAATGCAGCTAATGCAGACAGCCTCACAATACCAGCTGCCTTCAAATCATTGTACGGTAATGCAGGTATAAAATTTTCGCTGGCACATAAAGCTCCCGATGGCAATTACAGCCCGGGCTATGAAATAATTACTACTACTAAATCAGGATTCGATATACAAAATGGCACTACCGGTACAGGTTACTATTGCAGCGATGCTAAGTTTACATCTTCAGGCGGTGCCGATGCGTGGGACACAAAGAAATACATCAATGTATGGATACTGAACATAACACCTATCGGTATTGGCGGTGTAGGTACTCCTCCTCCATACCCTATATACGGTGGCACATCCATCTTCCCATGGAATGAGCAAGGTATTGTTATATCATATATGGCTTTCGGTAAGCGCACGAATAGCAGCCAATTCTTCCCTTTGAATGCAGCTGTAGCAGGACGAACATTGGTACACGAAATGGGGCATTTCTTCAATTTGTTTCATCCGTTCGGCATGAGCACAATGGACAATAAAACATGTACTGATGATGATGGAGTAAACGACACACCGCTTGAAAGCGCACCTACACAAAGTATCTGCCCATCCTTTCCTTTGCTCGATACTTGCAGCAAAACATTTCCCGGTGTGATGTTCATGAACCATATGGACTACAGTGCAGATACTTGCCGAACCATGTTTACAAAAGAACAGGCCGCACGTATGAATGTAGAACTTGCTGGTGGTGGCTATCGCGAACAATTGGGTAACGACCCGGGATTGATACATTGGTGGCCTTCTTCAGTAAATAATGTAGTAGACAACAATGATGTAGCCATATATCCAAATCCTGCAACAAACAGTTGCACTATCAATTGCAATAACAACACTGCTAAAAGTATAGAATTCATTAACAATCTAGGGCAGGTTGTTTATACCATCATACCGGCAGCTAACGAAACGATTGTGCATGCAGAACTTAACAATCTTGCAAAGGGTGTATATGTTATAAAGTGTACATTCAACAATACCATCAATACTACCAAACTATTGCACTACTAAGCGCATATATCTTTAACAGTAAGCGCCTGCACAATGTGCAGGCGCTTACTGTTATTATACTATTCTACTTAATCTTTACACCTGCATTAACCTTAATAGTCTTTCCGGTTGAAGATTCCAGAATCACATCTTCAAAATATAGTCTATCTCCGGCATTAAGCTTGGTAATCATATTAGTCAGCTCTTCAGTAGCAAAGGTACTGCCTTGCTCATGGTAAGGCCCCCATACTTTATCGCCATCTTTGGGAACATAAGACAGTACATAGCTTTTTATCTTGTATTCTTTATAGGCTTCTGTAAGATGCAGATTAGGATCTGCCAGTAGCTTATTCTTTTCAATAATACAATTCACAGCAGAGCTTACTATGACTGCATCTTTTTTCTTTGATTCTGCAATCCCTACTAAAGATGTTATTGCAAGGAGCGAGGTTATAAGTAGTTTTTTCATACTATGAATATACAAAAAAAACAGAGCCACTTTTTAGTGGCTCTGTTGAAAATATATTTATTGACTGAATATTAGTCTTTCAATACAGTACGGCTGATAACGATTTTCTGCACCTCGCTGGTACCTTCGTATATCTGCGTAATCTTCGCATCGCGCATCAGGCGCTCTACGTGGAATTCTTTCACATAGCCATAACCACCGTGTATCTGTACAGCTTCGTTGGTTACCCACTGTGCTATTTCAGATGCATACAGTTTTGCCATAGATGCAGATAGTGTGTAGTCTTTGCCTTCGTCTTTCGTCCATGCAGATTTCAACACCATCAGCCTTGCACCTTCAATAGCCGTAGCCATATCAGCCAGTTTGAAGGCGATTGATTGGTGGTTAGATATTTCTGTACCGAATGCTTTACGCTCTTTAGAATATTTCAGTGCCAGTTCGTATGCACCACTAGCTATACCCAATGCCTGTGCAGCGATACCTATGCGGCCACCTGCCAGTACTTTCATAGCGAAAGTGAAACCAAAGCCATCATCGCCTATACGGTTTGCTTTTGGAACTTTCACATCCTGGAACATGATGCTGTGTGTATCGCTACCACGAATACCTAGTTTGTTTTCTTTTGCACCAACTGTTACACCAGGCCAGTCTTTATGCACTATCAGTGCATTAATGCCTTTGTGTTTTTTATCAGGATATGTTTGTGCTATCACCAGATAGTAAGATGCTGTGCTACCGTTTGTAATCCAGTTTTTAGTACCGTTCAGCAGGTAGTAGTCGCCCATATCTTCAGCAGTAGTGCGCTGAGATGTAGCATCAGAACCTGCTTCAGGTTCGCTCAGCAGGAACGCACCAATCTTCTGACCACTAGCCAGTTCTGTCAGGTATTTTTGCTTTTGTTCTTCGTTACCGTAAGTTTCAAGACCCCAGCACACCAACGAGTTGTTTACACTCATACATACAGAAGTAGAAGCATCTATTTTAGAGATTTCTTCCATAGCCAGCACGTACGATACTGTATCCATGCCAGAACCACCGTATTTAGGATCTACCATCATACCCAGAAAACCGAGTTCGCCCAGTTTCTTTACTTGTTCTGCAGGAAACTTTTGGTGTTCATCACGTTCAATAACACCCGGCAACAGTTCATTTTTTGCGAAATCGCGCGCTGCTGCCTGTACCGCTAATTGCTCTTCTGTAAGTTGAAAATTCATATTAGAATAATATGCTTTACTGTAAAAAAATGTGCTGCAAACCTACGCTTTTTATCCCTAATTTCTAAATATCTACCAGCTATGTTTAATAGATTCATATTCTGAACGTAGCAGTCCGTAAACAGCAGAATCTTCCCGCACGCCATTGCGTCCGTAATGCTGCCTCAGCAATCCTTCATATTGAAATCCGTACCTCTGTATCAGTTTTATTGACGGCGTATTCAACGGGCTGACAAATGCCTCTACCCTGTTCAGGTTCATTTGCTCAAAGCCATACATCAGCACCATTTTCATTGCCTCTTTCATATAGCCCTTATTCTTATCTTCCTCATAATAAAGCCCATACCCTATTTCAGCACGTTCATGTACTGCTTTCCATGTATGGTAGCCTATACGGCCTATTATTCTGTCTGTTTCCTTTTCTACAATTAGGAAGTTTTTAAAACTCAGATAATAAGAGGTGAGCCCTTTAATGTATTTCTGCTTTTCCAGTTCAAAATCTGCCTCAGTAGGATTGCCCAAATAAGTCATTATTTCCTGATAGCTCCAGTTATCAAACATGTAGTCATATAGCTCAGGTGTCAACTCTTTTAAATGCAACCTACCGGTTTCAATGACTATCGTATCGGGTACCATTGTTTCCATAGCTACAAATGTATGATGTTATATAAAAAAAGCCCGGCATTTGCCGGGCGATGTATTAAAGTTGAATACTTACTAATTCATCTCGATAATCCAGTATCATCGTTCCCGGCGTGCTAGGACTCTCATCATACTCCTCGTTGCGTAGCATATACTCATTATTGTTGTACCATATCTTATTTTCAAGACTATTGGCGTCGTTGCTTTCCATATAGTAAGCATCTGTAAAATTGCCTTTCGGTACTGTCACGCTCTGATTAATACTTTTAATAACACAAGTCTGGTTGCTATTGTCAACCCATGTATCATTAATTGCAGCATTCAACTTCAGTGACATTTTAGCGCCTCCGCTTGTCATATTGTAAACTCCGTCCGATGTAAATCTCATCAAACCGTAGCCTGTAAGTGTGCCATTGTCCTTACGTTCAACAACAAACCATTTATCCGAACCAATTGTAGAATCTCGCAGCATGGTTAATGTGTACTGTGTGGTAGAAACTAATGTAGTACCATTGGCATCGTCATAATCTGAATGCCTGTAGGTAAATACAGACCCGGACTTCACAGCAGTAGTTGTGGCAGGGGTAGTTGTAGTAGGCGTAGTCGTTTCATCTTTCTTACAAGCAGTCATTAACAGGACAAATGCGGCAATCAATTTGGGGTACTTTCTCATAATGTGTAATTTTTTTATAAATATAATCTTTAATAAAATGTTTGCCAATGCCTTAAGCCACGTACTAATACGCATTTATCCGCCATCTAATACTTCTATAAGCGAAATTTATTTGGAAAGCATAAATACATGTACGTACATTTGTTGTGCAAACATTAAAGAACTAATAAACGAAAAGACAAGATTTATGAAAAAATTACTGGTACTTACCGCAATGGCCTTCGCACCTGTTGTAATGATGGCTCAATCAAAAACTGTAGCTGCAGCTGCAACACCTACAAAATGGAACTTGGATCGTAGCCACTCCGGCGTTAAATTCAGCGTTTCTCACCTGGTGATATCTGAAACAGAAGGTACTTTCAAAGTATTTGATGGTTCGGTAAACGCTCCGAGTGCAGATTTCAACAATGCTGCTATCAACTTTTCCGTAGATGTAAACAGCATCAATACAGACGATGAAAAACGCGATGGTCACCTGAAGAGCGACGACTTCTTCAATGCAGAGAAATACCCTACAATGAAGTTTGTTAGCACTTCATTCAAAAAAATAAAAGGAAATCAATACGCACTGGAAGGTAACCTGACTATCCGCGATGTAACTAAGAAAGTGAAATTCGCAGTTACTTATGGTGGTACAGTAAAAGACCCTTGGGGTAATGTAAAAGCAGGCTTCAAAGCTTCTGGCAAAATCAACCGTAAAGACTTTGGTCTGAAATGGGGTGCTGTAACTGAAGCTGGTGGTGCTGTAGTAGGTGATGAAGTGAATATGGATATCAAAGTTGAGTTTGCTCAACAAAAATCATAAGCATAGGTTGGTTTTATAGTAATGGTGGGGTTTTAGTGAACAGTCCTGACAATAGTCAGGACTGTTTTGTTTTTATGGTATGATGTGCAACATACAGTCCAATATCGTGTATAAAGCAAAAAGCCCGGGCAAGCCGGGAATATCTTTGCAATTTGGAAGAATGATTAACCTATAGTTTGTACAGGAGCATCCTGTGCATGCACCGGCATAACCATTGTCAGGTTTCTAGGCCTGCGTGGGTGTACCTGTGGACGAGGTATTTTGTGTGAAGGTCCGCATGATTCCAATATTGCTGTAAGGGCAAATAATACGCCCGCGAAAACTATCAACTTTTTCATAACTGTGAAAATAATAAGCAATCCGCAAAAAAACAATCCATAAAAACACTTTTCCTACATAATTTACAAACCAGTTAATCATATCTCGGATATATAATTCATGACTACTGTAAGAGAAGCTATTATAGAAGATGCGCTTAGTATTCAACAACTGGCTGAAGCCGTATGGTGGCCTACTTATGGCCCTATACTTGCAGAGGAGCAGATAAAATATATGCTGTCAAAAATGTACGACCTGCAAACCATCAGCCAACAAATTGCATCAGGTACACAAAGCTATCTGCTTCTATATGTAGACGGCATACCTACAGGCTTTGCAGCCTATTCGCCCAGAATGGAAAACCCTGAAGTATATAAGCTGCACAAACTATACTGCCTTACGGAAACAAAAGGTAAAGGCTACGGCAAACTGTTGCTACAGTCAGTAGAAACAAAGGTGAAAGATAGCGGCAATAACATATTGGAACTGAATGTAAACAGGCATAACCCTGCATTGGGCTTTTATGAAAAAATGGGCTTTGCAATAGCTTATAGCGAGGATATTGATATTGGAAACGGATACCAGATGAATGACTATGTAATGCGCAAGATTTTATAGTTTGACTGCGAAGGATGTTAAACCAATTGACGTCTAAATAGTCATAAATCAAATATATGCCTATGCGTACTCCCACATTCATTGCTGCTGCATTAGCAGCAACATGTTTTTTGCCTGCTTGTAAAAAAGACAGCGATAACGCTACCCCGTCAGGCAACACAGGTTTTTCTAAAACTGACTATGAAATAATTAGCGCGACATTAAACCTGCCTGAATCTGCATTCAACTACACAGGCTTCAACCTGCCTGCACATTTTCTGGCACCACCTGTTGCATCTACAGATAATACACCTGTAAATACTAACCCTACAACTAACGATGGCGCAACATTAGGCAGGGTACTCTTCTACGATAAAACGCTGTCTATCAATAATACTATTGCGTGCACATCTTGCCACAAACAGGCTAACAGTTTTACAGACCCTTCGCAGTTCAGCCAGGGTTTTCTTGGCGGACTTACTGACAGAAACAGTATGAGTCTTGCCAATGCACGCTACTATGTAAACGGCAAGTTCTTTTGGGACGAAAGAGCCGTGACACTGGAAGACCAGACACTGATGCCAATTCAACATGCAGTAGAAATGGGCATGACACTTGACAGCCTTGAGAAAAAGCTAAGCACTAAAGACTATTATAAAGTACTGTTCAAGAAGGCATTTGGTGATGAGAATATAACAAGAGACCGAATCTCTAAGGCACTGGCACAGTTCATAAGAGCTATGGTATCATATCAGTCGAAATATGACGATGGGCTTACAGCACTTGGGCATGCACCTGCGCCTAATGAAGACTTACCGGGCTTCACCCAACAGGAAAATCAGGGCTTGAGAGTATTTACGGCCAACTGTGCAGGACCATGTCATAATACAGAATTACAAACCATGCCCGTAGCACGTAATAATGGTTTGGACTTAGTATACGCAGACAATGGTGTAGGCAAAATAACAGGACGTACCATAGACAATGGCAAATTCAAATCCCCATCACTGAGAAATGTGATGCTTACTGCGCCTTATATGCACGACGGCAGGTTTCAGACTATAGAACAGGTTTTGGAGCATTATAGTACAGGCATCAAAAACCATCCTAATCTGGACAATAGGTTGAAAGACCCTGCAACAGGAGTGGCAAGACCTCTTAACCTAACACAACAACAAAAGAATGCAATTGTAGCCTTCCTGAATACATTGACAGACAGTAAGTTCACTACAGATATTAAGTATTCAGACCCTTTCAAATAAAGCATTAAAAACATCTCAATATTTATAAAAGCCTGTGCACTATTGCATGGGCATTTTTATGGATTATGTATCCCACAGTTAACTAATGACCCAACACAAACAATGTAACTGCCTCTTAAATGATTAGTATAATATAGCATAGGCAAGGTGGTGAGAAGAAAATGGTTACAAACGGTTACGGATATTCTGTAACAATAAGCATAAAAAAAGTCCCCTGAAATCAGGGGACTTTTCTGTTATGAAGTCTGAAATTATTAATCTCTCCTCAAGTTAGGGAATGGAGGTGCTACGTTTGTAGGACCTTCTTCACCAGGCATTGCAGAACGATACATTACACCGTTAGCATCACCAGCTTGACCATATTGGAAGATAAATTTGTTACGATCGATACCGTGTTTTTCGCTCATGTATTCGATGATAGCGTTAACACGATCCCAAGAACGTTGTTGTTGGATTTTGCTACCGTTACCGGCACCAGTAATAACAACTTTACATGTTGGGTTTGCTTGCATTTGAGCTGCCAGTGTAGCCAGTTGAGCCTGAGCTGCAGGACGGATCTTAGAAGCATTGTTATCGAAGTTGATGTTACCAGCACCTATGCTACCGCAAGATGAAGTAACTGTACCACAACCTTCCGGACAAGGACATTTACCTACACCGTCAGCGTCAACAGGTTGACATTCAGTTGGAGTGATCAGTTGCTTATCGCGATCATCAGGTACACCATCACCATCTGTATCCAGTGGGCAACCGTGGCTGTCAACAGCAACACCAGCAGGAGTACCAGGACATTTGTCGAATTGATCAGTGATACCATCACCATCGCTGTCAGGCAGGATTGGGTCAGGCAGTTGCATGTGACGAGGGTAAGACAGCTCGTTGTATGCATGATCCAGTGGGTTAACCCAGTACAGAGGCTCAATGCTCTTACGTTTGTTACCCAGATTAAAGTTCAGACCCAAGTTCAGGTAGTTAACACCATCATTTTGGTTAGTCTGTACAGGAGAACCGAATACTTGTTCTGACCAACGCTGACCATCTAACAGATCATCATCCCAAGGAATAGTAACGCGGTCTTCGATAGACAGATTGATACGTTGGCTCAGACGGATTTGGAAACCAATACCGAAGCTAGGTGCAAACTGTAAAGTTTTGTTGTTGAAGATTTCAGGACGACGACGATCGCGTTCGTTTTCTGCATCTTGCTCATATTCACCATCCATACCTGCTTGTAAAGCTTTTTGGATGTCTCTACGATTTTCGTGTATTTGATTCCTAACCAGGTAGAAAGAATCAGCAGGGCTTTGATTTCTCAAAATAGCGTGGAAATCATAAGGCTGACCATCTTTACCCCTAGCATCAACACGTGTATTGTATGCGTAAGCACCCAAACCTACGAATGCATAAGCAGAAATACCTGTTTTAGCTTTGTGGAATTTGATATTGTTCAAAGAAGCTATCATATCCAAATTTAATTGGTGCGCTTCTATACGGTAGTTGTAGAATACCGGATTAGTTGGAATATTAAGATTTTCAAACAGAGCAGCCTGATAAAAATCTTTCCAAGCCGGATTGTAACGGTAGTTACGGCTTTCTTGCCATTGCATACCAGTTGCAGTACCGTAGATATATTGCAAACGAGTTGAGAACACATATCCCCAAGCTTTGCGAACATGTAAGTGATAACCGAGTCCAGCACCACCTTTAGCATTCCATGCCATCAGTGTAGGAACATCACCAGATACGTTATATAAACCAGCACCGAAACCGATTTCCCACATGTTACGAGGACGTGCAGGGAATGCATATTGATGGTTTAAGAATTTGCGATGTTGTTTCATACGGAAGCCGGGTACGTAATTCGTATCCAAAACATCATAGCTCTGACCGCGATATGTCATATCACGTCCAGACCATTTTGCGGTTTGAACACCTTCTTGCGCAAATACCGGCTGCGTTGCCAATAAGGAGCATACACTGGCTAGCAATAGGTACTTTTTGTTGACCATAACAGATTATTTAATTATACAAATTTTGGTTAAAATACTCAAAACATGACAAAGGTACACTACACCATTTAAAAAAACAAAGAACATTAAAACTAAATATCTTATATTTTTTCAAATATCACATTAAGCGTATTGGCAGTAAAAGTAGTGCTAACTATCAATTACATCAACGATTTTTGCTTTTTTTACTATAGGTTAACATTACATTTACCGGTTATTAACACAATATGGAGCTAGTAAAGCAGGTTATAGGACAGGAATTAGACTTATTTGAGAAGAAGTTTTCTGATAGTGTTAAAGGCTCAAATCCTTTACTGGACAGGATTATGCGGTTTATTATACGCCGCAAGGGCAAGCAAATGCGCCCTATGTTCGTATTCCTATCTGCCAAAATAGCCGGTGACATTAAAGATAAGACCTATAGAGCGGCCTCCCTAATAGAATTGCTGCATACAGCCACACTTGTACACGACGATGTTGTGGATAATGCTATGCTGAGGCGTGGTTTTTTTTCAATAAATGCACTTTGGAAGAACAAAATTGCGGTACTTGTAGGTGACTATTTACTGGCAAAAGGGCTTTTACTATCCCTTGACAATGAAGATTTTGAGATTTTGAAGATAACATCGCGAGCCGTAAAGGAAATGAGTGAGGGTGAGCTTTTGCAAATGGAAAAGGCCAGAAAACTGGATATTAAAGAAGATATATACTTTGAAATCATCAGGGCGAAAACTGCCTCTCTTCTATCATCTGCCTGCTCTGCAGGTGCATATTCAGCAACAGATGACCTGAAAGCATCTGAACATTTCAGGCTTTTTGGCGAAAAAGTGGGAATTGCCTTCCAGATAAAAGACGACCTTTTCGATTACGGTCAGGATAATGTAGGCAAACCAACGGGCATAGACATTAAGGAAAAGAAAATGACATTGCCGCTTATCTATACCCTTAATAATGCAGACGCTGCTACGAAGCGTAAAATTATCTACATCGTCAAAAATCAGAATACCGACCGTAAGAAAGTGGAAGAGGTGATAGACATCGTCAACAAATCGGGCGGTATAGAGTATGCTACACAGAAAATGAATGCTTACAAGGAAGAAGCACTTGCCATGCTGAAAGAATATCCACAAACACCGGCAAGAGATGCGATGGAATCTTTGGTTAACTATGCCATAGACAGAAAGTACTAGCCTATAATTTTTTCTGCGAACTGTTTCAGCCTCGCTTTGTTTATCTTGCAACTCCTCTTGCAAGGGGCAATAATATGGCTAAGAAAGAAAAGGTTGCTGCAACCAATAATCATATAGAAGTACTAGGCGCACGTGTACACAATCTCAAAAACATTGATGTACGCATTCCCAAAAATCAACTGGTAGTTATTACAGGCATCAGCGGCAGTGGTAAATCGTCGTTGGCATTCGATACCATTTTTGCCGAAGGGCAAAGAAGATACATGGAAAGCTTTGCTGCCTATGCACGCCAGTTTATGGGCGACCTTGACAGGCCTGATGTAGACAAAGTAAGCGGACTATCTCCTGTTATATCAATAGAGCAAAAGACAACGAATAGAAACCCACGCTCTACCGTTGGCACTGTTACAGAGGTATACGACTTTATGCGCTTACTGTATGCACGTGTTGCTGAAGCCTATTCTTACAATACTGGCAAGAAGATGACCAAATTCAGTGAGGATGAAATCGTGGAGCATGTGCAGCAAAACTTTGATGGCAAAAAGATAGTATTACTTGCCCCTATAGTACGCGGACGAAAAGGGCACTATCGAGAACTATTTGAACAGCTACGCAAACAAGGCTACCTGAAAGTGCGAGTGGATGGTGAGATAGTGGAAATGAAAGAACGCATGCAGCTTGATAGGTACAAGATACACGATATAGAACTGGTGATAGACCGCCTGATAGTACAACCTGATGCAATGGCACGCCTGAGCCAAAGTATACAGAAAAGCTTGCAGACAGGTAAAGACCTGATGTTTTTGCTGGATGCAGATAAGAACACAGTAACACAATACAGTAAACAACTGATGTGTGCAGAAACAGGGCTTTCTTATGAAGAACCTTCTCCTAACACTTTTTCATTCAACTCTCCGTATGGTGCATGCCCTAAGTGCAAAGGGCTTGGTAGTGTGTATCGGGTAAACATGAATGAAGTAATACCTGACAATACTAAAAGCATTAATGACGGCGCTATTACTCCACTGGGCGGTGAACGTGAATCTTGGACATTTAATCAAGCAACCATACTTGCTAAGAAAAATAAAATACCGCTTAACACCCCTGTAAAAGACATACCGGCAAAGCAACTGAACATATTGCTGTATGGAAATGAAGAAGGCATCATCACATACGAGAATGATGACAGTGAAGGCTACACACAAAAAGTAGCGGAGAATCAATACGAGGGTATTGTAAACATGCTCCTACGTTGGTTTAATGAAACAAGCAGTGAAGCAATACGCGACTGGGCAGAAGGCTATATGGAACTAAGCACCTGCCCTGAATGCAATGGTGCAAGGCTGAAGAAAGAAAGCCTGTGGTTTAAACTGGCAGAAAAAAATATTGCAGAGCTAACGCAGATGTCTTTGCAAGATTTGGGAGAATGGTTTAACACTGTTGAAAAGAAACTGAGTAAAAAGCAGAATACAATAGCCAAAGACATACTGAAAGAAATACGCGACAGGCTGCACTTCCTCTTGGATGTAGGTTTGCACTATCTGACATTGGACCGTGCCACCCGTACATTAAGTGGTGGCGAAAGCCAACGCATACGTTTGGCTACACAAATAGGTTCTCAATTAACAGGTATTACTTACATACTGGATGAGCCGAGTATTGGCCTACACCAACGTGATAACCATAAACTGATAAGTGCACTGAAAAACCTGCGTGATGGTGGCAATAGTGTACTGGTGGTAGAACATGATAAAGACATCATGCTGGCATCGGACTATCTGATAGACATAGGTCCCGCTGCCGGTAAACACGGTGGGCGCATTGTAACACAAGGAACACCTGCTGAGATATTGAAAGGCAATACAACTACTGCCGGCTACCTGAACCATCAACTGAAAATAGAAGTACCCAAAGAACGCCGCAAAGGCAATGGCAAAAAGTTTGTGATAAAAGGCGCCAGTGGCAACAACCTGAAAAATGTAAACATAGAAATACCCCTTGGCACATTTGTATGTGTAAGTGGGGTATCAGGCAGTGGTAAGAGTACACTGATAAATGAAACACTCTACCCTATTATTGCCAAGCATTGCTACCACAACTTCAAGCAAATGCCAATGCCCTATAAAAAGGCGGACGGTGTAGAGAATTTTGATAAAGTAATTGAGATAGACCAAAGCCCGATTGGGCGTACGCCACGTAGCAACCCTGCAACATATTGCGGTTTCTTCAACGAAGTGCGCCAGTTGTTTGCACAAGTGCCGGAAGCTAAGATTCGCGGATATAATGCAGGCCGCTTCTCCTTCAATGTAAAAGGCGGCAGATGCGAGGAGTGTCAAGGCGGAGGTATGCGAGTGATAGAAATGAACTTCCTGCCCGATGTATATGTGCCTTGCGAAAAATGTAATGGCAGACGCTATAACAGAGAAACGCTTGAGATACGCTATAAAGGAAAATCTATTGCCGATATACTGGACATGACGGTGGATGAAGCAGTGGAGTTTTTTGTGAATGTGAACTACCTGCACAGAAAAATAAAAACACTGCAAGATGTGGGGCTTGGCTATGTAACACTGGGGCAGAGTGCAGTAACACTTAGCGGTGGAGAGGCACAACGTGTGAAACTAGCAACAGAGTTATCGAAACGCGACACGGGGCAGACCATTTACATACTTGATGAACCAACTACAGGTCTGCATTTTGAGGACATCAAACACCTGTTGGCCGTACTAAACAGATTGGTAGAAAGAGGCAATACTGTACTGGTAATAGAACACAATCTGGATGTAATAAAAGTAGCAGACTATGTAATAGACATGGGCCCCGAAGGTGGTAGCGGTGGTGGTCAGTTGGTAGGTGCAGGCACACCTGAAGCTATTGCAAAAATAAAAGAGAGCCACACAGGCAGATACCTGAAAGAAGAGTTATAAAACAATAAAGGCTGATGAAATTCATCAGCCTTTATTCATATTATTAATAAAGAGATTACTGTACAACAAACTTCTTATTCAGCACTTCATTGTTTTCAGTATTGATTAATTGTAAAGAGTAAACACCCGCAGCCCATTGTGCAGTGTTTACTACAGCTTTGTTTTGTATTTCTGTTGTATATACCTGTTGCCCCAGTGCGTTGGTAATGATTGCTATATACTTTGCACTGCCTTTCATCTCTATATTTAATACTTCTTTTGCAGGCACGGGGTATACTTTAGCATTATCGCCATCTAAACTATTTACAGAAGAAGACCAAGGGAATATACGGAAACCTTCATTACTCATATCAAAGAATACATTGCCCACTCCTTTTACTTTTACCCTACAACCACCTGCATAAATACCTGCAGGTATGTTCACCGTTTCAGAACCGTCGTTAGCAGTGTTTGATGCCAGTGTATATGGGAATGTAATACCGTCATCTACAGACAAAAGAATATCTACATTGCTGCAACTAACAGGCGCTGCGGTTGTGTTGGCCACATCCCATGTTACAGTAGATGAAGTTCCCGACTGCAAGTAATCTGCATATACATTCGGATAAATAACCTTGAATGGTCCAGATGTGTTTGTTACGTCCAGCGTAATCAAATCGTCGTGAATATAAAATGTACCGCTACCATTTAATATATCCCTGACCGTCAGTTTAAAGTTGAGTGTACGTGATACTTCCGGCAGTTTTTCACCCAGATAACTAGTAACATTTCTTCGCAAACTATCCAGACGAGGGAATATGCGTGTTCTTGAAAAATCAGGATTAATTGAACGGAATATAGGTCCGCTAGATGTTGTATTGACAAATGAAGAACCAAAGCTGCCTAAATCCCATTCTTCCCAACAGTAGGTGAGTGTATCGTGGTCTGCATCTGTAGCAGCAGGTGCTATAAGCTCAAATGGAGTGAGATGCGGCACCTGATAAGTTTGCTGATAACCCGGAACAGATGGAGGGGTATTCCCGGAAGCAGCCGATGTAGCACAAATAGCACCATCTACTGCCAGAAACTCAGTAATTTCATCAAGACTCTTAGCATGAAAATATGCATCACTATGGCTTTGAATATTATTACCAAAACAAATTCCTGCATAAGCCATGATTGTGGTTCCCCCACCAGGTTCGTATGCTGCATTTGATACACCATTTGATGCACAAGAACCTGTATTAGCATTGAAAGTGTGCACTGCACCGAATTGATGTCCCATTTCATGCGCAACAAAATCGTAGTCGAACGCTGCTCCCAATGGATTTGGTTGACCTGTTACTCCTTGGGCTTTTTGCAATGGATCACAAACAGAACCTAACTGTGCAATACCGCCTCCCCCAGTACTGAAAACGTGCCCTATATCATAGTTTAGAGTTCCGATTACGGCATCAACATTCGATTGATTTTGCCCCATCATTGCATTACCACTACCGTTTGCATATGGATCTGAACCTCCATCCAGGTAGATAATATCATCATTGTTACTAATTAAATCCATGTGTACACCCACCTCTCTCTCATACAAACCATTAACTCTGTTAATCGAAGTAACGATAGCACTCAACGACAATGCTTTGCTTGGGGTGCCACCACCAGCAGCTGCTACAGAGTACTCCCCTGTACATGCAATTGCTAACCTGTAAGATTTACGGTTGACTCCGTTTGCCTTCATTTGTATTGGCGGGTATTTACCACGCCCTATGCTCATTTGGCTATGAGCCTGTATTTCATTATCTACATTATTGTTATTACTGCAAAATGCGCCGTCATTGTTACGATTCATATCGCGCTGATAGTAGCACACATAATACCCCCCTGCACTATTAGCACCATAAGGGTCTATAATATATGTATTACTACCATCGAACACAAGCGCGTGAAAACCTGTGTAAGTAAAATCGAACTTCGCTGTAATGCTTTTATTATCAATAGCTACACCTGTATACGTTTTTATCTCAGGAAACTTTGCTGCTAACTCTGCTTCCATACAGGGTGCTGCAGACACTACAAAGCTTCTTGTTTTTCCATCCGGTGTTGGTAATTGTATTGTTACACCATTGGTGCCCAAGAGCGATTTTAGCTGAATTTCCTGCAATTGCAATAAGGTATATGCATTGGGGAATACTACCTGCTTTACTGATGCTGGTACGTTTGACACTTTGCTCCACATTGGGAAATTTGCAGAGGCATTCAGTGATAAGGTAAGGCATAGTGCCACTGTAATTCTTCTCATACGGAGCGTATTTGAGTTGGGTTTCAGATAACTAAGTTAGCAAAACCCATGCAGGAAAATGTAACCTGCATGTCTTTTTTATGACAATTACGCTAATCTGAAATCTTGCGAATGCCTAATCTCAGCGAGTTTATTATCAATACTACATCGCTCAACGCCATAATACCCGCGCCATAAGTGGGCTTCAACATGCCCATTGCTGCTATAGGAATGGCAATGATATTGTACAAAAATGCCCAGAACAGATTTTGTTTGATGGTTTGATCGGTATAAATACCCAAACGTATAGCCTTAGGCAATGTCGACAATTGGTTGTTTGACAATATTACATTGGCAGACTGTATAGCTATTTGTGTAGACTCGCTAAGCGATATACCAACCGTGGCTTTTGCCAATGCAGGCGCATCGTTGATACCATCACCAACCATGGCAGTAGGCGCTTTTGTGAGCAACTCATCCAGTTTAGCATTCTTCATTTCAGGGCTGTGCTCTGCATACACCTCGTCCAAACCTAACTGACTTGCTAATCGTTCACATTTCTCCTTTTTGTCGCCACTGAGCAAAATGGTTTTAAAGCCCATTTTTTTTAGTTGATTGATAGTTGCTACAGCATCCACTCTTAACGCATCTGTAATACGCAGTGCACCTGCATACTGATTGTTTTTACAGAGATATAAATCGTAACCGGCTTTAGCCACATCTTTATTCAACCATTTTTCTGAGCCCAGTTGCCAAACATTGCCATGCTCGTCTCTTGCTTCCATTCCCTTGCCTTTTACTTCTTTCACATCTGCAAAAGCAGTTTGTTTTTCATTTTTCCATTGGTTGCTTACAGACTTTGCAATAGGGTGTGATGAATGATTTTCAATAGATGCGACAACGGATTTAAAATCAGCTTCGTTGATAATATTACCATCAAATACAAATTCATCTACCTGTAGCTTGCCTGTAGTAAGTGTACCTGTTTTATCGAACACTATCTGCCTGATAGTCTTTAGCCTTTCCAATGTATCTCCACCTTTTATCAACATACCGTTTCTGGCTGCTCTGCCTAACCCTACAGCTACTGCTGCAGGTGTTGCCAAGCCCATAGCACACGGGCAGGAAATAACCATGACTGCTATAGCACGCATCATAGCTTCCGCAAAACTATGATGCAGAAAAAAGTAATTGACAATAATGGTAAGCAATGCGATACCTGCAACCACCGGTACAAATATGGCGCTGATTTTATCGGCTAGTTTTTGCAGTGGTGGTTTTGTACCTTGCGCCTCACGCACCATTCGTATAATGTTAGAGAGTACAGAGCTGTTACCTACTGTAGTAGCCTTCACTTTAATATTACCATCTACTACCAGTGTACCACCAACAACAGCATCTCCAATCATTTTACGTACAGGGACACTTTCGCCTGTTATCATGTGTTCATCTACCTGCCCATCACCATATATTATTTCACCATCTACGGATACACTATCGCCATGATTCACCATTACCACATCACCCGCACGCACATACTTACTCTCCACATCCAGTATAGTCTCTTTACCAACGCTATCTGTCATAATGATGCGTGCATGTTGTGGTTGCAGTTTCACCAACGCATCTATTGCCACTGTGGTAGATTTCACGGTCTGATGCTCCAGCCAGTTGCCTAACATGACAAGCGTGATGATAGATGCCGCCGTTTCAAAAAACAGGTAATCATGTGCACGGTCTGTATATGCCACAAGACCAATGATAGAATAGATATACGCAGCTGATGCACCCAACACTATCAGCACATCCATATTAGGCAGCCTGTGTTGCAAAGAACGCATTGCGCTTTTACCAAATACCCACATACCTATTGCATATACAGGTGTGGATAATACCAACTGCACATAAGGATTGTGCAACCAGTGCCAAGAGATAAACATATGCAGCAACAGCGGTATGGTAAATGCTGCACAGATTAATAAATATCTTGTAGAATAGTCTGTATGTGTGTGTTGCCCATCTGCGGCTTCATCACCTTCTCTCACTACACGATAGCCCATACCGTCTATCGTATCATATATTACTGCTACATCCTGCGTATCAGGCAGCGAAAAACTCACCTCGCCCGATGCGGCATTGGCAGCAATATTGGTTGCCCCTTTCTTTTCCAGCAGTTTCGATATCGTCAATGCGCAGTTGCCGCAGGTCATCCCCTCTACTACTGTTGCATGTGTTTTCTGCATGATGTTTTGTACCGGCATTTGATAGTATCTTCGCGCTACTATGGCACCGGCTCCGTTATTACAAATTTCCTATTCTTTGGCCACAATAGAAAATGCTGTAAATCAGTTGTGGCAATCTGCACATCAATATAATGTATGGGCATTCAGTGGCGAGATGGGCGCAGGTAAAACCACTTTTGTACATGCCCTTTGCAATGTACTGGGCGTACAAGACGCTGTAAGCAGCCCCACGTTTGCACTGATAAACGAATACCATTTTTTGAAAGACGGTGCAGACCGCATCATATACCATATGGACTGGTACCGCCTGCGCGATACAGAAGAGGCCATTAACGCCGGTATGGAAGACTGCGTGTTGCAAAAAAATAACTATTCCTTCATAGAGTGGCCGGAGAAAGCACCTGAACTATTGCCACACCCTCACTTGTGGATATCGATAGAAGCTACAGGACCGGATACACGCAGTATGACTGTATGGGTAAAATAGGCCCACACAGTAGCATATTTTTTATATCTGCTTTATGACTATAATCAATAGCCCTTCTGCATAAGTTTTATATCTTACAGTATGCATTTGATTGATGCTATCATAAAAGGATTTTTGCTAGGACTGTTTATGGCTATCTCGGTAGGCCCTACCCTGTTTGCCGTATTGCGCTATAGCCTGAACCACAGCTACAAAGCAGGTATTGCTTTTATAGCAGGGGTATCGCTGAGCGATATACTGTATGTAACAATAGCCAATGTTGCTGCAGAATGGCTGGAACTGCTAAATGAATATGAAAAATACATTGCATATGGCGGTGCTATTGTATTGATGATTGTGGGCTTAGCCGGGGTCATCAGAAAATACAAACCTGTACGCCCGAGTGCAAAAACCATCACTATCAGTGGCGGACACTATTTCCGCATATTCAGCAGTGGGTTTCTGATAAACACATTTAATCCCGGTGTTATCATAATATGGTTGGGGGCTGTTACTGCCACTGCCAATACTACATCTCTATATAGATTTGTACTGTTTGGAACTTGTTTGGGGCTCATATTATCAATAGATGTATTAAAAGTATTTCTTGCAGATGGCATCCGCAGAAAGCTGACGTTACGAAGAATCATGTATTTGCAGAAAATATCAGCTATCTGCATACTTACCATAGGTATCGCCTTGTTTTTCAGTACGGCGCTGAATATTCACTTCAAACAGCCCGAAATCAAACAAAGGACAGTATATCAGCAAATTCAATCTGTATATAATACAAACTTTGCCAAAGCTTAGTATCTTTGCCGCCTCATGTCTGACGCGATTCGCCACGAATGTGGATTGGCTTATATCCGCCTGCTGAAGCCACTGGCATATTACCACCGCAAATACGGTACAGCTTTCTACGGCCTTAACAAACTGTACCTGCTCATGGAAAAACAACATAACCGTGGACAGGACGGCGCCGGTATAGCTACCGTAAAACTGAATACAGAACCGGGACACCAGTTTATGCATCGCCTGCGGGTAAGCGGCGCACAAGCCATCTCCCAGATTTTCCAAAACGTACAACAAGAGGTTAGCGAGCTTGAAAAGATGTACCCTGAGATACGCCAGTATCCGGGACTGCTGAAAGGGTATCTGCGCTTTATGGGTGAGGTACTTTTGGGTCACTTACGCTATGGTACACAGGGTAAGAACAATATTGAGTTCTGCCACCCGTTCCACAAGCCGGATATCAACCCGACACGCAACCTTGCAATGGCGGGCAACTTCAATCTGGTAAATACGGATGAGTTGTTTGATATGCTGAATGCACACCCTACCAGCACCATCCGCGAGAGCGATTTGGGCGCTATGATAGAGATGGTGCATTACTACCTGTGTATGGCAGATGATACAGACCCGCAGAACCTGAATCTGGAAGGTACACTGAAACAAGCTGCGGCTCATTTCGACGGCGGTTTTGTATGCAGCGGTCTTGTAGGTAATGGTGATAGCTTTGTACTGCGTGATGCTAACGGTATACGCCCGGCATATTTCTACAAAGATGACGAGGTAGTGGTAGTAGCGTCTGAACGCCCTGCTATCATGACAGCATTTAATGCACCACTGGAAGAAGTAAAAGAATTGCAACCCGGGCATGCTGTCATCGTTAAAGCAAACGGCGATTTTAGCAATCCACGCATATTGGCAGAAAAAGAACTGAAAGCCTGTAGCTTCGAGCGCATCTACTTCAGCCGCGGTAGCGATACCGAAATATATAAAGAACGTAAGCAACTGGGGCGCAACCTTGCAGAGAAAGTATTGCAGGCTGTAGACTATAAGCTGAAGCATACCATTATATCATTCATACCGAATACGGCAGAGACTGCTTTCTACGGTTTGATAAAAGGACTGGAACAATTCCTGAATCAGATAAAAGTAGAACGCATCACATCGGGCAAGCTGAATGCTGAGGAAACAGAAGAACTCATTAACCGCCGTGTACGTATCGAGAAGATAGCCATCAAAGACGTGAAGATGCGCACCTTCATTACAGAAGATGCCAGCCGCAACGAGATGGTACAACACGTGTACGATATTACCTATGGTACCGTAGAGCGTGGAGTGGATACATTGGTAGTAATAGATGACTCGATAGTACGTGGTACTACGCTGCGCGAAAGTATCATTAAAATGCTGGACAGGCTGGGACCAAAACGCATCATTATTGTTTCTTCCGCACCACAGATACGTTATCCGGACTGCTATGGTATTGATATGAGCCGCATGGGCGATTTCATTGCCTTCCAGGCTACGGTGGCACTGCTGAAAGAAAACGGCAAAGGAAACCTGCTGGATGAAGTTTACAATAAGTGTAAAGCAGCTGATGAAGGCGGTACGCTGAAAGAACAAAACTTTGTACAGGAAATATACGCTCAGTTTACACCTGATGAGGTAAGCGCACAGATTGCTAAGATGCTGCGTCCTGATGATGTAACAGCAGAAGTGGATATCATTTACCAATCAATAGAAGGGCTGTATGATGCATGCCCTAAGAATCATGGTGACTGGTATTTTACGGGCAACTACCCTACTCCCGGTGGCAATAAAGTAGCCAATAAGGCCTTTATCAACTACATGGAACGTAAGGAAGGCAGAGGTTATTAATTGATAAACAAACACTTAGAAAATCTGCTGAAAAATTAATTTTCAAATACTGAATTATTACATAGTTTCGGTGCCTTATAAAAATAAGGCACCTTATTTTTTGTGTGAAAGAAACGGTTGCAGCGACTAATAATCGATACCGAATACTGAACAAAACAAACACAACCAAACCGGTTGTAAAACTGTTATCATAGAAGACGATTTTTGTTTTTAAAACCCTTAAAACAACAACGCTGACGAAGAGATGATTAACATCAAAAACAAAGAACAAGAAGCATGCTCGCTACTGGTAGTAGATATGAACGGACGTGTGTGTTATGAAACAAGTATGGAACCATTGGCTAACCTTACATTAGACCTGCGCTCTTTACTATCAGGTATCTACACGCTAATATTCCAAACAACAAATACCAGCTTTACACAACAGATAGTGAAATACTGATTGCATATTATTTGCACTACACACTACATAAATAAAGCCGCTCATTGAGCGGCTTTATTATTATCAGGATAGTTGCTGTGTATTAGTATTAGAATGTTCTGTTTACACCAACCATATAACGGAATTGTACATAATCCGGATTTGCATACGGCGGACGATTGAGCAGCAAAGGCATATCGAAACGCAGGGTAAGCGGGTTGGCCTTATTGAACCAGCCAAACTTCTTAACCGTCAATGCAAAGCCAAGACCTGCATCTACACGTATATCGCTCCACATAGTAGTAGGTGCTGTATTCCAGTATTGTGAAAGTGTAGCATTGCTCAGTTCTATAGCGCCTGCATCTGCAAACAGGTATGCATCAAGGTGCAGATAATCGCGCAGGTATTTCGGGCGGAATTTTATGTAGTCGTCAAAATCTACCTCCGCACTTGCAGATGCACCACTTCGACCTTTATATCCTATCAGTATATTGCCGTTGCGTTGGTCTGCTACAAAGTAGCCTGCATAGCCACGCAGATTCAAACCACCACCCATCTGGAAATGATTAGTTTCGTATTGCGAAATATTGCTCCAGTTATCAGGAATGAAACCAATGCTGCGGGTATATTTATTTTCCATCAGCTCTTCAGGGTTAGCGCCTGCCAACCACAATGCACTTTCGTTAGGTACATTGGTACCTGTACCGTAGCGACCGAAGATACGTGTACGGATTTCCAGTTTACCCAACCTGTTGTAGTTAACTGCTTCCAATTGTGCATAAGCATAGTTGAATGCAGCAGGATTATTACCTGTCAAGAATGGCGCACGCAGGCTGAATTTATAATTACCATGTCCCCGCTTGTATACATAGCTATGCGACCATGACGCGTTGAGCGACGAGTTTGGCATAGCACGCGCACTGCTCCATTCGTTCTGATATATCAGGTAATCTCTGTCGTAGCTGAGTGAACGCCACATGGTCTGTGCATAGAGCGACAATGTATTGCGGCTGTTAACAAGATAGTTTCCGCCTGCACGATGATACCACATACCATCTAAGAAACGGCTGTTGATTTGCGATTGCAGCTTAGGCATCCAACGCGTGATGGGTGATGTATGCGAGAATGTATAATTGACAGGCACATATTTTTCGTACCAGCCCTGGCTTTTTGTAGACTTGAAATCGTAGTGTTGCAATACGTGGGTGTTCCACCATATAGTAGCGTCTATTTTGTGCATAGTGTACAGATAATCTCCTTCAAAGTGAATACCTGCTTTGATACCATCAACAGGATTGTACCACACATCAGGACGTACATACATACGCTTGTGCCTTCTATCCCAAGGGCTGCTGACACCACCATCCAGTTTTACCGCAATAGCTTTAGGAGATAATGGCAATCCGCGTGTTTTATAGTTATCCAGTATGTACACATCTGCCAGCCTGTAGCTGGTATCTATCTGCACATTGCGAATACCATTGGGCACTTGCACATAAGCAGTGTACTCATCGTGCAGCTTGCCCCAGCCATACCATTTAGGCAATACAGTTGCGTTTGTTTCTTTTACAAACCACGTGTTAGGTATGTGGAAGTTTTGCTTTTCGCCATTGCGTGTAGTAACGGTGAAATCTATCGGCATTTGCATCTGCCCCCTGCGGCGGAATTTGATGGCAAATGTATCATCCGATTTTTTGCGGATACCTTCTATGCTATAGTCAATCGCTTTGGTCGTTTCCAACCATTGGTCGAAGAACCAGTTCAGATCTACCTTAGTGTACTGTATAATTGAATTGCGGAAGTCTTCGAAATACGGATGTGCAAAACGCCACTGATGGAAATAGTTTTTCAGTGCTGCCTGAAACAATGAATCGCCCAAGGTGTATTGCAGGTTATACAGCATTGTAGCTGTTTTGTAATACACACCACGATAACCACCCTCGTGCCCTACGGCATCGTTAAAGTCATTTGAATGCGTATTGAGCGGTAGCTCTTCTTTATTCAATGCATCAAACAAGTATGCATTATACACTCTCCTGTCTACAACAATCTCAGGTTCGTGAAACAGCCCTTTGTAGCCTTTAGGTTTATTATCAACCAATGTATCTCCATCTATGCGGCGCAGCCCCCATGCTGTCAGGAACTGCGTAAAGCCTTCATCCAATGCCGCACGGTATGTTTCGTTATTACCCACTTGTCCGTAAAACCAGTTGTGCGCAATCTCATGTACCAGCAAACCACGATAGCCGGGGTCACTACCACCATCCAATGTCAGCATCGGATATTCCATGCCATCGGCAGCATCTGCAGCTACCATTTTAGGGTATTGATACATGCCTACATCTTCAGAGAAAGTCTTGATGATTTTTGCAACATATTCAGCAGCATTTTGCCAGCCTTTTGCGTGCGGTTCCTGTACAAGTGCCACACATTCTACACCATTCCAGGTAGTAGTGCCTATGCGGTAGCTTGGGTCTGCAGTAAATGCGAAATCGTGTACGTTGTTTGCTTTGTAGCGCCATACTTTGCGCTCACCTTTTTTATATGGTATTATCTCGCTCGGCTTTTCGTTCCAGGGCTTCTTTGCAAAGTTTTTGATATCCAGTTTTGCACGCAGGTCTTCAGGCAGTACTTCTTTCCTGTTTTGCAATGCACCTGTTGCTTCTACTATGTAGTTTGATGCAAAATCGAGCGATACATCGTAAGAACCAAAGTCTGCATAGAACTCTTTGTTCAGGTGCTGATGCGTGTCCCAACCAAACTTACGGTCGTACACACATATTTTAGGAAACCACTGCACACCATTATAATGTTTGAAGCCCCAGGCATCATACATCTTCATTCGGCGGCGTGTAGCACCGTTATCATAATAGGTTTTGAAATCCATGCTGAAAGTAACCTTGCTGTTAGGGTACAATGGTTTTGGCAGATATACTTTCAGGATGGTATTATCCAGCTCAGTTTTAACGGTTTGCCCGTCTGCTTTCATATTGTCTATGGTAGTGCCAAGCCCTTTGCGCTCGTACCTGCCCATACGCACTTTGGTATTGATGGCTTCTTCCAGATCGTGCAGGTGAGAGCCTTGCACAAATGCATTCTGCCACAGGTGGAAGTAAACAAAGTATAATGTATCGGGAGAGTTGTTCCAATACTCCAACGCTTCTCCTGCTGTAATGATATTGGTTTCCTCATCAATCTTTGCATCTATTTTATAGTGCACATCCTGCTGCCAGTATGCCCCATCGGGTTTGCGGTTTTTCCAGTACAGCGGATTGGATGTGCTTCTGTAATCGCCGGATTGTGCAAACGTTGTTGTTGCAACGGTAAGACACAGCAACAGAGATAAATATCTTCTCATATTAATCTTTTCGTAAAACTGCGTGAAAATACAACAAGGAAAATTGGCAAAAAGGGGGAAGTTTATAACAGATGTTAATAGCCGTGCGGATTATTTAAGGCATTTTTTACATTTAATTTACTCTTAATCCGAACTAATTGATATATTTTTGTAAGTGAGGTAAATGAAGTGTGTGGTCGATATCGGATGCAGCCCCTGTATGAGCTAACACCAGAGCTACAACCACAAAGCCTTCATCATATTACCGTTCTCTAATAGCAGAGCGGTTTTTTTATGTAATTACTAATTGGTATTGAGGAATTGATTTACTGCTTCAGTCCAATCATTTTTATGAGCTATCAGGTAACTTTCATGACCCGATTCAGGAAATAACACCAATTGCTTTTTACCCGCAAGATTTTGGTATACTCTATCTATCTCCGTACGGGTTACTCTGTCGTCTTTTTCGCCAAACATCAATAATGCAGGACAAGTGACCACTTTTGCATAATCCTGTGGATTATGATTATACGCCCAGAATCCATTCTCAAGCCCACCCCAAAACATAAGCATGTGTGCCATCGGAAATTTGGGTACATGCATCATATCGAAACGGATAGCAACTGCATCATACATTGTCCCGAACGGACACTCTATCATAATAGCTTTAGGATTGACATATTGTTCATGAACTGCACGAAGTATTGCAGCAGCCCCCATAGATGTACCCAACAGATAAATATTCTGCTCACCTTGCAGCTTGCAATAATCAGCACAAACCTTCACATCTTCAGCCTCATTATAGCCAAGTGTTACCTGGTTGCCAGATGATGCCCCAGAGCCAACAAAATCAGCAAGCATAACCTTATAGCCCATTGCGTGTAGTATCTCGGCTTTTTCAACCATACCCGACTTCTCTCCTGAAAAGCCATGAAAGATTATAATCGTACCCTTTGAGGAATCTTTATCTAATAACCAACAATCTATATTGCCCCTGCCCTTCAGCACAAGATGCTGATATGCATGGGGTTTGGGTTGATTCTTTGGTTTGGGATTATTAACACCTGTAAATAGTATCTTGATTTTATCAGCAGTAGTTAGTTGCCTAGCATCAGTTTTGGCAGATACTTCATTAGAATAATGTGTGAATTTATAAGCATGAATAGCCGCTACAATATTCAGTAGAATAAATATTACAAAAAGCCAACGCAGTATTCTCTTCATAGTTTACAGGCAATGATTTCTTTACTCCTCCCAGCCCAATTCTTTCAGCATACGTTTAGCTTCGCGTTTGCGTGGTCCGCCTTCGTCTACTATGCTTAGCAGTATATCTTTTGCTTTGTAGCGATTGCCCAGTGCAACATAGCAACGTGCGGCACCTATTGCAGCTTCCTGGCGTTTGCCTTTACTGCTTGCACCGCGCATTTCCTGTGTATACAGATTAAGCGCATCGCTTGCCTTACCCGATTTCAATAACTGTTCTGCTTTATCGATTTTGCTGACAGGCTCTAAAGCCTCTTTTTCACTTACTGTTACCGCTTTTACATCTTCCGTAGGTTGGAAGCTATTGCCCGTAGCCCTTGATGTATTTCCGGGTTGCATATCCGCTACATCAGAGCGCTCTTCTTTCGGCTTCATACGCTGCTCTTCTACAAACTGGTTCTTGGCAGATGTTGCGTATTTATCAGGATTATCGTTTTTGATGGCCCCCAGTAATTGCTGTGTTGTTTTCTTGGCAGCAGCAGCTTCTATTTTATTTCCCAGCCTTTTCAGCAATCCCTCTTTCTCTTTTTCCGGTGTTGGTGCCGCCATTGCTACTACACCCTTATCTTTTGTTGCGGGGCTTTGTGTTATAGAAGAACCTGTACCTACTTCTGTAATACCGTTATTAACCATATCTGCCGCAGCAGCAATCGCTTCTTGTGTATCTTCTGCATATTGCGCTGCAGCGGGTTGTTCTATAGGTGCAGGCTTAGGTAGCTCCTGTGCTACAGGCTGACTTTCCTGCATTACATCGTTTGTAAGCCTATAGTACCATATACCCACTATTGCAAACAAAATAGTAGCTGCCACAGACATGGTTCTGAAAGCAAAATAACTCCTTACAGATTTTGCCTTTATCATGGCAGGTGAAGGCTTTTTCTGTGTGTCGCGGGTATTGGCAGTATTGGTTGGTGGCATATTTATATTGCGTGGCACCTGCGGGTTGGCAGCACCAAGATGTTTTGTAAGAAAATCGGCATTGATGGTATTCATTACTTCTACACCTTTTCCCTGCTGTGTCATCAGTCCATCCACAGCATCGCTGCACATAGGGCAACTATGAAGGTGTTGCTCAACAGCATGCGCCTCTTCGGGGCTCATGCTGCCGCTTACATACTCCTTCAGTTGCTTTTTAGTAAGACATCTGCTCTGCTCGAAAATATGTTTCAATTGTTCACTACTCATGTGTTCACGTTTCTTTTCGCCTCCAATTTTATTTTCAGGTTGCGCTTACCGTTCTGTATGGCACTTTTCACCTGCATCATACTATAGCCAGTCTGATTTGTAATCTCTACATAGCTCATCTTTTGCAGATAAAACAGTTTGATACAGGTACGCTGCTCCTCATTCAACTCCTCTACGCATACTTCCAGATTATCCAGCAATTGCTCCTGCTCTATCTTATGATGCCATTCGTCCTCAAATTCCATATTTTCTCCATGTTCAGCATCGGTATTTACCTCATGCACAGGCTTGCGCAACTGCATGAAGCAATAATTTTTGCTCACTTGGTATAGCCACGGTTTGAAGGCTTCCACCTTGAAACGACGCAAGTCTTCCAGCAGTTTTATGAATATCTGCTGCATGGCATCTTTGGCAGCTTCCGGGTCTTTCAAGTATTTGAGGCATATACCATATACCAGATGCCCGTAGCGCTCAAACAACGTAGTAAACGCTGCCTGTTCGCCCCGCTGTGCATAGCGGAATACCAGTTCCTCGTCGGCTAATTTTTTATAATCTCCCTGCGGCAAAAGTCAATTCCCTTTAGTCAGTTTCAGTTGAAGTAAAAATAAACAAATAGGTGTTAAGAAATCATCATAATACATATACTCAAAAAGAGTATATACAATCTTGTCACATAAGGTTCAGAACCTATGTTTTTATGCTTCAAAAAGCTATATTTGCCCCACTTTATTTACAACACACATAGTTTTAATATGAGTTCATTATTCTACTTAGTCCCGGCGTTTGGTGTGCTGGCACTGCTATACACTATGGTCAAGGGCGCATGGGTTAGCAAACAAGATGCCGGCAACGACCGCATGAAAGAAATTTCTAAGTACATAGCAGAGGGTGCTATGGCGTTTTTGAAGGCAGAGTATAAAATACTCACCTATTTCGTAATCATAGCAGGTTTGCTGCTGGGCTTCATGGGCTACAGCAATCCCAAATCGAGCCCTGTGATAGCACTTGCTTTCATCATCGGAGCTGTATTCAGCGCATTGGCAGGTTTTATAGGTATGCGCATAGCTACCAAAGCAAACGTACGTACTGCACACGCAGCACGCACCAGCCTCAGCAAAGCACTGTCTGTTTCTTTTGGCGGTGGTGCTGTAATGGGTATGGGTGTTGCCGGTCTGGCTGTGCTGGGTCTTGGTAGCCTTTTCATCATTTTCAAAATGATGTTTGCACCTGATGCAGCCGTAAACAGCGAAGAAATGGAACGTGCTATTGAAGTACTGACCGGTTTCTCTCTGGGCGCTGAAAGCATTGCACTATTTGCACGTGTGGGTGGTGGTATCTACACAAAAGCTGCAGACGTAGGTGCTGACCTAGTAGGTAAAGTAGAAGCAGGTATTCCTGAAGATGATCCGCGCAACCCTGCAACGATTGCAGATAACGTAGGTGATAACGTAGGTGACGTAGCAGGTATGGGTGCCGATCTGTTCGGTTCTTATGTTGCTACCGTATTGGCTACAATGGTACTGGGTCGCGAAACTGCATCAATGGATAACTTCGGTGGTTTTGGACCGATATTGCTGCCTATGCTGATAGCAGGTTTCGGTATCGTTCTTTCTATCATCGGTACAATGATGGTACGTATATCTGACAGTGCAGGCATCAGCACAAGCGCTGTACAAAGAGCACTGAACATGGGCAACTATGGTTCTATGGTGTTGACTGCAATTGTTTCTTACTTCCTGGTAATGTATATCCTGCCATCTTCTATGGAGTTGCGAGGACACGTATTCAGCAACACACAAGTATTTGGTGCTATTGTAATAGGCCTTGTAGTTGGTACACTGATGAGCGTTATTACAGAATATTATACAGCTATGGGCAAACGTCCTGTACTGAGCATCATTCGCCAATCTGCAACAGGCCACGCTACAAACGTAATTGGTGGTCTTGCAATCGGTATGGAAAGTACATTCCTTCCTATTCTGGTACTGGCAGGTGGTATATGGGGTTCTTATGCAATGGCAGGCCTTTATGGTGTGGCAATTGCTGCTGCAGGTATGATGGCTACTACGGCTATGCAATTGGCAATCGACGCCTTCGGTCCGATAGCTGATAACGCAGGTGGCATTGCTGAAATGAGCGAACTGGAAAAAGAAGTACGTGAAAAAACAGACGTACTGGATGCGGTAGGTAACACGACTGCTGCTACAGGTAAAGGTTTTGCGATTGCATCTGCTGCACTGACTGCGCTTGCACTGTTTGCTGCCTATGTTGGTGTTGCAGGTATTGATGGCATCGACATCTACAAAGCAGAAGTATTGTCTATGTTATTTGTTGGTGCTATGATTCCTTTCATCTTCTCTTCACTGGCTATTCGCGCGGTAGGTGAGGCTGCCATGGCAATGGTTGAAGAAGTTCGTCGCCAGTTCCGCGAAATACCGGGCATTATGGAAGGTAAAGGCAAACCTGAATATGACAAGTGTGTTGCTATATCTACAGATGCTTCTATCAAAAAAATGATACTGCCGGGTGCCATCACAATTGCGGCTCCGCTGCTGGTAGGTTTCCTTGCGGGTCCTGAAGCACTGGGTGGTATGCTGGCAGGTGCTACTGTAAGCGGTGTACTGATGGGTATGTTTCAAAACAACGCAGGTGGTGCTTGGGATAACGCTAAAAAATCTTTCGAGAAAGGTGTTGAAATAAACGGTGAGATGTACTACAAAAAATCAGATCCGCACAAAGCATCTGTAACAGGTGATACGGTGGGCGATCCGTTTAAAGATACATCAGGCCCATCAATGAATATCCTGATTAAACTGATGTCTATCGTTGCGCTGGTTATTGCGCCAACACTGGCAAACATGTACAGCAATAAAACTACAGAAACAGCTAAAACACCTGTTAAACAGGAAGTGAAAGCGCCTGTGGTTACAATGAAATAATTGAAGTTTATTACACATAAACAAAAGAGCCGCTCAATAGAGCGGCTCTTTTGTTCTAACGAAATACAAATAATGTACGTCATATAATAAAGAGTTCTTTTAAACCTTTCTAAAAAAACCGACCTTATGAAGAAAACCCTTTATTTATTAGCTCTATTGCTTTGCTGTACCAAAGCGTTTAGTCAAACCTGCACCGTGTCATTCAGCACAACTGCATCCCCCTCAGGCAACCAATTACTGAGAGCACAGATAAACAATACGACCAGTACAAGCGTTGGCAGCCCATCTCAGGTTGTAAGTTTTTTGGTAAGATGGGGGGACTTCACAATAAACACAGTGTCAACGGGTATAAGTAGTCACACATATGGCCTACCCGGTGTTTATACAATTAGCCTTATTAAAACAATAACTGACACAGTTACCTCATCTTTGATTTGTATAGACTCCTCTCAACAAACCATTACCTTAGCTTACCCACCTTGTGGTACAACACTCACTGTAAACGCTGTGGACCCTACAGGTAATGTTTCTGTCAGTGCCAACACCCCTGCTGCTGCAACAGGGATGACATATAGCTGGAATTGGGGGGATGGTAGCGCCAATAGCACTGGTGCAACAGCAAACCATATGTATAACACTACAGGGTTATATACAATAACGCTTACTGCAACAAATGGTACTTGCTCTTATACCAATAGCACAACAGTGAATATTGTTTCAACATGTGGCGGCTTAACAACTATTTCATCGGCTACTGTTAGTGGGTACAACGTAGATTTTACAAATAACAGCTTTTGTCCTCCATCAAAATACATGGTAAGTCATTGGGACTATGGGGATGGTAGTTATCATTATGGTGCCCATAGCACACATAGCTATACCCCAGGAACATACAATGCCATCTCATATACGTTTTGGTTTGATACATTATCAACAAGTACGCTAATGTGTCAAGACTCCAACCTACATGTTATTAACATTACTGTATCTCCCGGTAATACTATATCCGGCTACTTAAGACAAGACAGCGCAAATAATATTACCAGCCCTCAGTACAAAGTCTGGTTGATACAACATGATACAATTACCAACAACTTGTTTGCAGTCGATTCTGTAACGATTACCGGGAGTAGTATCGGGTACACAACCTTCTATCAATTTAATAACAAACCGGCAGGCCTCTATCGAGTTAAAGCAAAATTGCTGAATGGTCCGACATCGGGCATGGGAGCAATTCCTACTTATTATCCGGATAAACTACTCTGGAGTCAGGCAACCATCATAAACCATACCGGCGGCTCCTCTATTAACAAGGACATCAGGTTGCAATATGGTACAGTTGTAAGCGGACCTGGATTTGTTTCAGGCAATGTATTGGCAGGTGCTAATAAAGGCACTGCATCAGGCATCCCCGGCATGACGGTCATTGCATTTGACACGCTAAATCAAGCTATTGCATTTGCCACAACAGATGCAAGCGGATATTATACACTATCAAATTTACCTACAGGTAAATATCATATTTATCCTGAAGATGCAGGATACACCACTACGAAGGCTACAATATCTATTACAAATACTAATACTACCATTGCAGGTAACAGTTTCATCAGGTCTTTAAGTTATAAAACCATCAAGCCCTTTATGCTCAACATACCTACAACAGGTACACAAACATTTGAAATATACCCCAACCCTGCTAAGGATAGAATATATGTAAGGTGGTATTCACCTGACAATCAAAATGTAAAAATCATTCTATCCGACATTACAGGAAAAGTGATTCAGCATGTAACCAGAGAAAACATTGGTGGGAATGAAATTATATTCAATCAGTTGCAGCCAGGCTTATATTTTATCACAACTGAATCTAACAACAATAGGCAGACACATAAAGTTATAGTGCAATAGCGCTTGTGTGTAATAAACAAAACACCGCTTATTGAGCGGTGTTTTTTATTGCGGTTTGTTATACAATTTACTTTTTACAATGCCTCTTTTGTGCAGCCAGTGTGCCATAGATACACGCAACACACCAAAGCCATACTTCATGCTGCGGCTAAAGTTGATGCTGCTGGCCTCTTCAAAATATTTAGTAGGGCATGTAACCTCACCTATTTCGTAGCCATTCATAAATATCTGTGATATCATTTCATTATCGAAGACAAAATCATCGCTGTTATGTGTGAAATCTATAGAACGGATGACCTCTGCACTGAATGCACGATAACCTGTATGGTATTCACTCAGCTTCTGCCCCAGCATTATGTTTTCAAACAATGTTAGGCAACGGTTGAAGATGTATTTGTACATCGGCATACCACCTTTCAACGCACCTTTACCAAGTATACGGCTACCAAATGATACAGGATACACATCAAACGCAATGACCGCTGCCATTGCATGAATCAGCTTTGGTGTGTACTGATAGTCGGGGTGGAGCATAATAACTATATCAGCACCTATCTCCAATGCCTTGGCATAGCAGCTTTTCTGGTTGCCGCCATAGCCTTTATTCACCTCATGACGAATGATGTGTTTAATACCCAATTTTGCACCTACCTCAGCCGTATTATCAGGGCTGTGGTCATCAACCAGTACCACATCGTCTACTATATCAAAAGGTATCTCTGCATACGTACGCTCCATTGTCAGAGCTGCTCTGTATGCAGGCAGTACTACCACTATTTTTTTACCGTTCAGCATATATTATGGTCAAAAGTAAAACGTCTTAATTCAAAAGTGAAATCGAAGGCCTAATTCGCTACTTTATAATCACCATCAACAGGCTTCATACCTGTTACAATAAGATTGCTGGTAGCTTTGCCCAATATCCTGTCTTCCATATCATACACACGGCATTCTACGTGTATTATCTTCTTACCGGCGCGTATCACTTCAGATGTCGCCCTCAACCTGTCACCTTCTTTTATCGCATACAGAAAGTCTACATTCAGGTTCAAAGATGTGTAGTGACTATTCGTATCAAGGCTTACTACTGCCCATCCTATTACCTCGTCCATCACCAGTGCCATCATACCGCCATGTATATTACCATAAGGGTTCGTCATATCATGCTTCACCTCCAGCGATATGGTTGCCTTACCCTTATCTATTGCCTCCAGTGTAAAATTCATCCAGTTGCCTGCTGCAGAACGGGAGTCTTTTACTACCCTTCCCAGATAATTATCCTTTATAAACTGCAACAATGCTCCCTGTGGTATGTCCTTGTAATTATTACTGTAACTCATTTCTTCATCTTATTTTCTTTAGCAACTTTCAGTGCTGTTACCATCTCTATCATTTTATCTATTCGGCGCCGTCTTGTTTCGGGCTTTTTTGCCGCTACTATCGCCTCCACATATTCTTTTCTGTGACTAAAAGACATTGTATTAAAAAAGGCTTCCAACCCTCTAACCGATTTCATAGCAGCTATAGCATCCCTTGGCAATTCTACTGTTCTATTTATATAATCTATACCTTCTGTTTTACGCTCTGTAGCTTTCTTATCTCTCAAATAAATTGCATTCGGGTCTTTTTGCTTTATCCGCATAGCAGTCCAGACATCGCTGATTGAAACAGAGCTCACAAAATGATAGGTTGATTGATTGACAACATCCCAACCATTATCTCTTACAAGATCCGAAATGATGCCGCTACTCTTCTTAGGATATGCTATCCAAACAACTGCATCTTTTTGAAGCCTAGATATCAGTTTATCGTAATGCTTATCCAGATCAACCTTGTTGCAGGCAAACAATATGGACTGATTGTATTTTGCCTTGCCTGCAAAATTGATTTTTACCTCAAAAGCATCGAACATTTCCAAACAATCATCAGGCATATTCAACACCAGCACGGGGCTATCCTGTTTGAACCTGAGTTTGTCAGTTACAGCCATTACACATGTAATTTGGGCGCAAAGTTACCTGTTTTTATGTGGTATGCCCAAAACAAAAGCGGACCGAAACAATTCGGTCCGCTCAATACTATATTAAAAATTAAAGCTACCTGGTAATTACAAATGGCTTCGTCGCCATAGCTTCTGCATCTATCACTTTCAGTACATAGTTGCCGGCAGGCAAGCTACTTGTATTGATTTCTTCTGTTTTCGTACCGTTCGATTTCAGTTTCAGTACCGTTGACCCGACACTGTTAACCACTATCACATCTGCACCTTTAGCAGGAGCAATATCAAAAGCTAACGTAATGTTGTCTGTTGCCGGGTTTGGATACAAATTCAGGCTTTTACCAGCTTCTATATTTGATATACCTAGTGGTATAATCAATGCTGTAGTATCAGAACCGCAATCGTTAGTAAGTATTAGTAATACCTTGAAGTTTCCACTTGTTGCGTAAGTATGAGTAGGATTTTGCATGATTGAGCTTGTTCCATCGCCAAACAACCAAAGTATTGTATTGGCATTAGACATACCACCAACTGTAAAGTAGTACTGATTGCCCGTACGTGTATATGTAATACCTGAAGTCTTTGGTAACGGTTTCAAGGTTACGTTCACAGTATCACTACCAACACAATAACGATCAACTTCAACCCAATATTTCCCTGGTTGATCTTTCACATTAATTATTTGTGTTTGCAGTTGATTATTCCACAAATAAGTTGCTCCAAAGTGACCAGCATCCAGTATTATATCCTGCTTTTCACACCCTTCAATATCCGGCCCCAGGTTTACCACAGGTGCCTGGCCAACATTTGCTTTTATTGGTAGCAAAGGACTCTCGCATGCTGCCCCAGGCATACTGTAAAATACAGTTCCATTAAACATGCGCCCGGCATTTGTACCACCAAACTGACTACAAAGACCTGTACCTGTTTGTATCGTCATATCAGCGTTAGTAAATGTTGTAGTACCGTTTGTATAAGAAGCATTGTAGTTCACATAAATACCGTATGTATTGCCCGAAGTAACAAACATCGGGTTATTAACTGTAAAGTTTGTGAGTGATGTTGTTGAACTAACACTAACTGTTGCTGTACCAAGCAATGTCCACGCACCGGAATTGGTTTCATTACCAACATAAGAACCAATCCTATAATAAACATTTACTGTTTGAGAACCAGTTGTAGAAAACAGTGCGGCAAAACTATCTATACGAAGGTTTGCATTAGGAACAACATTAAACATTGCTCCGCCTCCGCAACCATTGCCAGCAGCAGACGTTGTAGTTAACGAACCGGTAGTTAATGAAATTGGTTCAGAGCATACATAGAGTAGTGAGTCTTTTTGAATGTTAGGTATTTTCAATGTATCTCCTACATATAGTTTATTCAAGTAGTTTGGCGATCTATACCAATTATGCCTGTACCCATCAGGTATTACGTGTAGCATAGCTTCCTGACCTATACATACAGAGTCGTTTCTTACTATAGGAATATTAGCAGGTGTTTTAATTACGATATTACTTGTGGCAGATGTATCATTTGACGGGATATCATCAGGACCAGCTTGTGTAATAATGCCTCTAATACTATGATTTCCTATAAATGTGAAGTTATAGTCAGGGAATGTTAAAGTATCTGCAGTAAATGGGGCCAATGTGTTGTTATAAGATATGATATTTGTAGATATAGTAGGTCCTGTCAAATACATACCTACAGTAAACCCGCTGACAGGTGTAGTACCATTATTATATATAACCAATTTAGCAGGTACTACTTTAAATGGACACCATTCAGACCCATCTTTAGGAGAGAGTACTGTTTGTACTTTCACATCTTTATTCGGCGCCGGGGTTATTGTAATTACATAATCTTCTGTTTCGCCTGATGCATTGTTGGTACAAGCATTTGCAGCACCATTGCCCGATGTAGCACTCCTTATGCGTAAACCAGTAAGGCCTGTCAGCGCAGTAGGTGGCACACGGAAAACAACTCTACCTTCAGATGTCATATTATTGACACTAACCCATTCACTTTGCTCAAAGCTGCCATTTTGATTAGCATCTATCCACATAGAACCTATTGCACCACTTCCATATTTTACATACAATGTATATAAACCTCCAGCTTGCAATGCGGCTGTTCTATTGCCGCTTGGTAAATATTGAGTATAGAAAGGCGCTACACTACCAGCAGAAGGGCTTTTGAGAGTAGTTTCTAATATACTTACAGAATCTATTGAACCTGTAGCACTACCACCCAAAGAACCTTTACAATAGCATATATAAAAGTTATTAATGCCGACAGAAACAACGTTTGTTATTGATGATTGGCTACTGTTAGTACATGTCACAATACATCTGAAATCTGTCGGGATATTGATATTTGTGCTTAGAGCAGATGTGTTTGAAGAAGTAATATTTGTAAATACCCCACCTGATGTTGGGCGAGACTGCCACTGATAAGATATACCACCTCCTGTACTTTGTCCACTTATAGTCATTGTAAATGCATTGCCAGGACAAACCGAAGCAGGAGCAGCTATAGTACCTGCAGTAGGTGTGCCTGAACAAGGTAACAAATAAGTGATACGTAATTGTGGTTGCTGTGCTGATGTTCCGGGATATCCATGAATATTATATGAATTTGTAGAACCACGCACAAAGCCTATTACAACATTGGGGCTATTAGCATTTGCCTGAAAAAATGCAAGACCTGTAGCAGAAACACTTGCAGTAACCGTTGCAGCTGCGGGCCAAGATAAAGAGTTTAGTAATGTACCACTGTTAATATTAGTATACAATGTTGCACCAGCAATAGTTGCAGGATCTCCAATAAAACCACGTATTGAGTTTGTAGCTGTGGACAACGTAGAGGAATATGTTGTGAATATTACATCCACTGCTGTAATAATGGCACCTGCGGGTAATGAAGAAAGATTGAATGATGCCCAACCTCTGTTTGCACCAGTCGTGGTACTTATATTGGTAAGATTTCCGTCTACTTTTGTACCGCCAGCGTTAACTGCACCGGTTTTGAAGGAACCTGTGGTACCAGTTGCATTTATAGTAACTGTAACTTGTGCTCCTACTGATGTATTGATCAGCATAACAGCAAACATCAAAACGCTTCTGATGTATGTTTGTAAATTTCTTTTTGACATAACAAGGGTATTTATTCTGTTTAACGTAAGGGAGTAATCAATTAAATAGACGGCAAGATGAGAATGGGTATATGGTTGTAATGTGTACAACAAAGGTAGAGCAATATTTTACTCAGCAATTTTATTTCCTACTTTTTAACCCGTTTTTAATTAGTAATTTTTAATGTAAAATTAATATCCTATTTTTCTTAACTGCTTTTTAACAACTCAATCTATGCCTAATCAAGCCAATCTATTAACACTATAAATTTGGTCTATATTAGTTTTATGGCGTAGGTTTGTATAACTATTATCAATATTATGACCATTACACAATTAGAATACGTAGTTGCTGTTGCCACATACAAAAGTTTTGTGGCAGCTGCTGATAAATGCTTTGTTACACAACCAACACTTAGCATGCAAATACAAAAGCTGGAGGAAGAACTCGGCATAAAACTCTTTGACCGCAACAAACATCCTATAGCTATTACAGAGCTTGGTGCAGAAATTGTAGAACAGGCCAAAGTAGTATTAGCCGAATGCGAACGCATTAATGAACTGATACAAAAACAACAAAACACAGTAAGCGGCATCTTCAAACTGGCAGTTATACCTACTGTTGCACCATATATATTACCTGGCTTACTGGAAAACTATGCTGCGAAGTACCCTGATGTTAAACTTCAGGTTAAGGAAATGGAAACGAAGCAAATCATTGCCGCACTTCGCAATAATGAACTGGACGCAGCTTTGTTGAGTACACCACTCGAAGAATCGAACATTAAGGAATACCCGCTGTTTTCAGAGCCATTTGTTGCATACTTTTCTGAAGATGAGCCTGCTTTGAAAAAAAGAATGATTGCTGCATCTGATATTGCTATGGAGCGCATATGGCTGTTAAATGAAGGCCATTGTATGCGCAATCAGGTGTTGGATCTTTGCAGCGATCAGGTACAGGCATTGCAGGCAGATAAGCCATACCGTTATGATAGCAGCAATGTAGAAATGCTGCGTAAAATGGTTGATAAAAATAAAGGTATCACAGTATTGCCCGAGTTAGCAACGCTTGAGTTTACTGAGGACCAGCAAGACCGTGTACGCTATTTTGAAGACCCGGAACCTGTAAGAGAGATCAGCATAATCACAAACGATCATTTTGTACGCTCATCATTATTGCAAACTGTGACAGAAGAGATAATAAACCTGGTACCTGAAAAAATGCGTGTACAAAAGAAAAACAGAAAAGTATTACGTATACAATCTGCTAAACTGTAGCAATTATTATACGATTGACACCGTTTTCCAATACTGTAAGATGCGGAAATACAGATTTTACAGTTCGTTCAACGGTATTCCAATCTGTATTATTAAGTACAATATAATTCAATACAAAATGTCCGCCGGGCTTTACGCATCGGCGGCATTTTTTTATAAAGTCTTCTGAAGTAACAAATGCGGGCACTACCCTGCTGTTGAAGATATCTACCACAACCATATCGTGCATCTCGCTAAAATCGCTCATAAACAAGAAAGCATCCGCACATATAGCTTTCGATTTAGCTACTATCTCTGCTGGCAATGTCTGCAAAGCCCATTGCAAAATGGTATCATCATACTCAACAAAAGTATATGCAGGTTTATGTCCCTTGTTATAAAGAATCTGTGCAGCACTGCCAAGCCCTGTACCTAATACTAATACAGTCTTTACATTATACAACACGGCACCAAGATGATTGAATGCTATTGTCAACGGACGGTATCTGTTGCCATCTGAATATAAAGCATCGTACGTAGCCAGTTGAAATTGACCATTGGACAGACAAAGCTCTAATACAAAATTATACCTTGTAGAAGCCTTAGCTATCCGTACCGGGTACAGATAGCTAAGAAGTTTTTTGTATAATGGTATATGCAGCAAAAAATTATCGCTTGTACAATGCCTGCGCTTTAGGCAACCAACCTTTTATTTGGCTTATGCGTGTTGCATCACTAGGGTGAGTACTGAGAAATTGAGGCGGTTTTTGTCCACCTTTTGCAGCCATTCTTTGCCAAAATCCTATTGCCTCATCCGGATTGTAACCTGCCATAGCCATAAAGTATAGCCCCATCTCATCTGCTTCACTCTCATGTTTGCGAGAGAATGCCAATACGCCAAGTGTAGAGGTAGCACCAATTGCATAATTGAATATTTGGCGTGCTTCAGCTGGTTTTGATGACATTATTGCGGATAACCCTTGTCCACCATATTGAGCAACTAATTGCTGACTTACACGTTCATTGCCATGCCTTGCTATAGCATGTGCTATTTCATGCCCCATTACTACTGCCAGTCCGGTTTCGTTTTGTGTAATAGGCAGTATACCTGTATACACAGCTACTTTTCCACCTGGCATACACCATGCATTCACTTCATTACTATTTATGAGGTTAAACTCCCAATTATAGCCTGAAATCAAATCAAGCTTTCCTCTTTCCTGCAGAAACTGCTTTACGGCAGCTACCATCTTATTACCAACGCGCTTCACCATTTCGGCATCATTGCCGGCAATGGGTTTATTTGTACCTACAAAATCTGAATACTGCTGCATTGCCAACTGCTGCATTTCATTCTCCTGCGCAAGATTCAAGGAACTTCTTCCTGTAACAGGGTTTTTAAAACACGAGCTCATTACACTTGACATTGTCATTAAAGACAGTACAATACATAGTTTTTTCATACCGTAAAATTACAGTTTAATCAATCCCTCAAAAATTAAATATACTATTTGCGAAACCTACGCTTGCGGAACAGTGGTACTTTACTCTCGTTACCACTGAGCAGCCTGTTAATGTTTTTGTGGTGCGTTAGTACCACCAAACAGGCTGTAGCAATAGCAAAAATGCGATAGCTAAGCTCCGGCTCCTTGAAAATAAAAAGTATCAGTAATGGGAAAGCAATACTAGCAACTATGCTGCTTAGTGATACATAACGTGTCAGGTAAAGCATACCTACAAATACCATTACAAGACTGATAGCTGCTAATGGTTGTATGGCGAGTATCATGCCGAAAAGGGTTGCAATACCTTTACCGCCCCTAAAATCGGCCCAAATAGGGAAAATATGCCCTAAAACAGCTACAAGGCCCAGCAATATCTGTAAGTTGGTAATAGCCTCAGACTGCCAACCATATTGAGATAACAGTGAAAGCTTTACAGCAATAAAGCCCTTTAGCATGTCTACAAACATTACTGCAGATCCTGCTTTTGAGCCTAATATCCTAAATGTATTTGTAGCACCTGCGTTACCACTACCATGCTCTCTTATATCTATGCCATACACCCGCTTGCTTACCCAAACGGCCGTAGGAATAGAACCTATCAGGTATGCCAGTACTATTAGTATTGCAATCGTCATTCGTTTAATTTCCTGTTGAAGAAAACAAATATAACCTTTAGGGTCGGTAAATCCTATACCAAAAGGAGGTGCAATTTACCACTTTTTTGAAGGAAATATTACCTTATAATTAAATGATAAATATATACTTGCGCTCTATTTAATACATTGTAGGGTTATCCAGCCGTTCAGTATGTTGGTTTCTATACCGCTGAACCCTGCATTAGCAGCTGCAGTTTTAACAATTTCTTCGTCATCAGTCAGCAAACCACTCATTAGCAAAATACCGCCTGTTTTTACAGACCTGTGCAAATCACCCATATAATGCAATAATATATGCCTGTTGATATTGGCTAGTATTATATCATAATCCTTAGGGGCAACATGCTCCATACTACCTTGCAGCACTGTTATATTATTGCAGCCATTACGCTCTACATTTTCCTGAGAGTTTTCAAAAGACCACTCGTCATTATCTATTGCCAATACACTGCCTGCACCAAGTTTTTCTGCAAGTATAGCCAGTATGCCCGTACCTGTACCAAAGTCAAACACTTCTTTACCATTAAAGTCTATGTACTGCATTCTTGTCATCATCAGCTTTGTAGTAGCATGATGCCCTGTACCAAAAGACATTTTGGGGGTAATGACAACCTCATAAGGCGTTATGACATCAAGCTTATGAAAGTCTGCACGAACTGTACAAAAGCCATCAACTATCACCGGTTGAAAATTCTTCTCCCATTCAGCATTCCAGTTTTGATGTCCTAAGGACTCTACATCATATGGCACTTCATACTCCGAAGCAATCAACTGCAGTGTCTCAGCGTCAAAATCTACAGTATCTATGTATGCCAGCAGACTTTCGTCCGTTTCTTCAAAGCCATTATAGCCTTCTACAGATAATCTGGCAATTAACACTTCTCTCTTAGTAGCTTCGATGGTATGTAATACCGCTTTGTTGTATTGCATATAGGCTGCAAAGGTACACATAAAAAAACAGCCTCTGAATGAAACAGAGGCTGTATATCTTCTATGAGGTTAATATTACTTATTAACCCTGTTGCCACGTTGATTCAGATCCGGTTCTGTATCCGGTTCACCATCTTCGTTAGCATTATCGTTTTGTTGCAGGTTTTTAGACTGATCGTCCATGTTACCAGGCTTAGCACTATTGTACAAGATGCGACGTGTAGGAACATCTGTTACAATACGGAATTCAGTACGACGGTTTAGTTGACGACCATCAGGATTGTCTTTACCGTTAACTGTATTTTGAGCCGCCGGCATTGCAGCACCGAAACCTTTGGCGCTAAGACGGCTTTGTTCAATACCGCCTGTACCTACCAGATAATCGATAACTGCTTGTGCACGTTTTTCAGAGAGTTTCTTGTTATAGTCATCTTTACCTTTACCATCTGTGAAAGAGTAAACCTCTACATTGAATGAAGGATTGTCTTTCAGGAAAGCAACTACAGAATCCAAAGAAGCAACAGATTCAGGACGCAGTTCTGCTTTATCAAAATCGTAATAAACATTGTTTACTGCGAACGTATACACAGGTGTAATCTCATCCATATAGATAGTTACAGTAACTGTATCACCCGGGTCTGTGCGCTTGTAATCCATAGTACTAACAGATGCACGAGAAGATGCATATTGTGTTTTATCACCAGTTAATACGTATGATTTACCACGAGCCATGTTGAAACCGAAAGTACCATCTGTAGAATTGAATGTTTTCAGGTCGCCGTTTTGATCTACCATTTTAATTACGACCTCACTCATTTGCTGTTGTGTTTTACGATCCACAACTTTACCCATTACATACAGTTTTGGTTCGTACTGTATGCGCCAGATGTCATCACAACAAGTTGGGTTTTTCAAAGCAATTGAACCGATACGGTTTGATACTATGTATGCATCCGGTTTACCAACTGGGTCTTTGATGAAATACATTTCATCAGCAGCTGTATTGATAGGATAACCCAAATTCTGCACGTTAGTGTAGCGAGATGGACCACCTGTTGCTGAATAGATATCGAAACCACCCATTGTTACCCAACCTTTAGATGCGAAGAACAGTTTGCCCTCGCGGCTATCGTAGTATGGAGTAATTTCATCTTCTTCTGTATTTACTTGCTTACCGGCATTTTGAGGACGACGGTAATCGCCAGTACGGGTATCAATTACTGAATACCAGATATCATAACCACCACGGCTTTGCAGTTTGCGGTTTGAAGCGAAGAATAGCACTTCTTTCTTACCTACTTTAGCACAATGAGGGTTTGTATTAGAACCACCGTCGTTAATACCTTCGCCTAACAGTTGAGGTTCAGTCCACTTAGATTTTTCAAATTTAGAAACATAGATTTTACATTCTACTTTCAGAGAATCCATTTCACCGCACTTAGTGAAGTAGAAACGATCTCCGCCAGGACTATAGCAGCCATTCGATACGTGGAATTTCTTGTTATTGAAATTACCATCGTTGAAAGGCAATGCCCATTGGAATGAGTCAACTTGCTCTACATTCTTTTGTTTGTGAGACACCATAAAGCGAGACATATAGTCACCAGTACGTTTGTCGATTTCTGCTGCACTGTTTTGACGCATTGTAGAGAATAACAACGTAGAATCGCCAAGTGGGTATGGAGCTGATTCAGTATACGCACTATTTACGTTAGGACCTGCGTTAACGATGCTAACCTGCTGTGGATCCTTGATAGAATTCATAGCCATGTTACAACCTTCGATTTCACGCAAGGCACGCTTTTTCATTTTCTTGTATGTCTTTGGGTTATCTGCGATGAACTTATTGAACTTAGCAATAGCAGCATCGTAGTTACCCAATTGCTTTTCCATCAGGGCAGACCTGTAGATAGCTTCCGGATACAGCTTAGAAGATGACGTATACACTTCTGCATAGTAAGCAGCAGCAGGCGCATAGTCTCTTGTGTAAGAATAGCACTCTGCCAGCTGGAAGGTCAGGTACATATTACGTTCGTCTTCCTGCTTTAGTTGTTGGTAATACTCTATCGCATTGAAGTAGCTTCCACTGCGGAAGAGGTCGTCAGCCCAACGAAGTTTTTTATAGTATGGAAGTTTAGAAACAGGATCGTCTGCTTTATTTCTATACTTTTCTTTGCGTTGCTGCTGAGCGTTAGCATCAATTTGAATTGTAACTAAAACCGTAGCCAGAATCAGGAACAGCCAATTTTTTCTCATGTTAGCGAGCGTTGTTAATGGGTATAAAAGTATAAATTGCTTTAAAAAAAAGAAAGGGCTTTAAAAAATTTTTTTGCCCTTTCTTTTTCAGATATTTTTTATTACTAAAAACGTGTACAAGGATAGATCAATTTGCGAGCGAAATCAAGCGGATCAGGTGCTATGTACACCAGAGAGATTTCGAAGCCACCATTGCCATTAGAAGCTGTTTTAAGGCTAGATGTATTGTAGTCGTAGCTAACACCTACACGCAGACCTTTGAACTCAACACCAGCATTCACCATCAGTGCATCATTTGAGCGATAATAACCACCCAAGAATACTGCTGTAGTAAAATTACGGAACTCAGGATTACCAACTATCAGGTGGAATTCATTACCTGCTACCAGTTCTGTAGCGGTAGACTGAGATTGATACAATACCGCAGGACGCAGGCTAAATGTTTCACTCAAGTAAGCAACCGCACCAACTTGTGCAGTGTAGCGCATACCAAGACCTACGTCACTGTTACGCTTCTTCATGAAAGATTCTTGTGGTTGGTTCAGATTGTTGGCACCAAGACCAATAACATAACCAAATTTAGACCCTACAGAATGTGCCCAAGAAAGACCTGCATTTAGGGTAAAATAGTTAACCCTGTTATTCATAGCCTCGCCCGATGTACCAGGATCGAAGCCTTGATTGTTAAATTCGTTAGGGAAATACAACCTTGTCAGGTCGATACTTTTTTGCGTATAACCACCCTGAAAGCCTACTGACAATGTTTTGTTCTGTCCGCTACCCAGGAATTTGTGATAAGCGATAGAACCCAACACAGACAGATTAGAAAGGTTACCATCACCAGCACGGTCATTATACAATTGTAAACCTGCAGCCAGATTATCATCATGCGAAAGGTCGTTGATGATTGGAGCGTCCACAGATACCGCGTACGTTTTGAAAGGAGATGTTACACTCCTCCACTGATCGCGATAAATAGCTGCTGCACGCCATTGTCCGCTGAATGCACCCGTGAAAGCAGGGTTCACAATAAGCGGCGATGCGGTGAACTGCGTAAAGTGGATGTCTTGCGCCTGAACGCTGTTGATGGTAAGCGCTAATGCCGCTACCAAGCTTGCCCGGCTAATTGTATTTTTCATCGTCATGATATATTAACCTGTTATTGTGTTAGTATCTGAATGTTAAAAATATACTTTTCTATTAGTGAAAAAAACTGCTTTTTCAACCTGTTGTTTCAATATACAGTTCAATCCCAACGGTTGAAAATACGGAAATATTTCAAAGTTGCAATGCCTGTGCTTATAATTTTTAGTTTAGCAGCTACCTGTCAACTACCTGTCAAACCTGTTAAAATTCCTGATTTTACTACCGTGTATGAGATATAGACAGCCTACTATTTATTTTGGTTGGATTGCATTTTATTTCAATATATACCTCTGTTGTATTTCTAAATTTAGCCATGCATACGCTATATTTTTCCTGTACAGTTTTTTTATAATTGTACTTTTGTATGCTACTGCCTGCTATGGCCAAAACGACAAAGACTACCCAGAAAAAAGCTGCTGAGCAGCCCGCCGATAATATTACGACTCCGAAAATTGACCGTATCAGGCAAATAAGGCTTGGTGCAGGGCTGTTTTTAATGCTCTTCGGCATCTTCCTGACTGTATCTATTATCAGCTATTTCTACAACTGGACTGTAGATTTCGATAAAGCATCATTGAGTTCCCTTACTGACAGCAAAACAACTGTAGAAAACTGGGGGGGGCGCTTTGGTAATACGCTGGCGCAATCGCTTGTTTACAAAGGTGCTGGCGTAGCGTCATTGGCTATCGGCATCTGGATATCTATGCTGGGGCTAAACATGATATATGGTAAGCGTGTAGTACCTGTAATGCGCTACCTGCGTTGGCTTTCAATATTACTGCTGATAGTAGCTCCTATACTGGCTTATATACTTCCGCATTCAGTATTTCCGTATGGTGGTGCATGGGGCAATGTAGCAATAGAATACATGAATGGCTTCTTTGGCCACGGCGGCACAGGCATGATACTTTTTGCCATTATATGCTTCTTTGCATTTGTGGTATTTGCATTAGACATCTCCCCTATTCTGCGCCGCGCACGCACTACAGCCAAAGCGGTTGCAAGCATTATACCTACCGCTGTAAAAACAGAAGATGCTGTAATTGACGAAACAGCGCAAGCACCTGCAAAAGAAGAAATACCAACTCCTAAAACCACTGTAAAAACAGAAGGCGGCGATTTTGTGAAGCCGATACTCATGGAAGAAGAACCTGTACAGGACGAATGGAACATGACCATGACTGACAAAGCTTCACCACACACCAATACACTGAAAACCACAGCTGTTGCAGATCTTGGCATGGCAGCGGAAGAAACTGAAGAAGAGGAAGAAGAATTGATGGGTGACGCAACGGATGACATTGAAACAGAAGAGGAAGAAGTTGAAGAAGACGAGCCTGCCACAGAGGTAGAACTGACTGTACCAGTGGCTGAGAAAGAAAAGAAAGCACCACAACAAGCTGAACACGAGCTGGCAATAGAAGTAAAACAGGACGAGGAACCTGTTGTAATAGCGCAGAACGCACACATCAGCATTGAGGACAATGAACCCTATGCTCCCGAGCTGGATTTGAGGGACTATAAATTCCCTACGCTCGACCTGCTGCAAGACCGCACAGAAACAATAACGCTGGATAAAGACGAACTGGAGAAAAACAAAAATCAGATTATCCAAACACTTCGCAGTTTTGGCATAGAAATACAACGCATCAGTGCAACAGTAGGACCTACTGTTACGCTATATGAAATAGTACCTGCTGAGGGTGTGCGTATATCTAAAATCCGCAATCTGGAAGATGATATAGCACTGAACTTGGCCGCATTGGGTATACGTATCATAGCACCTATACCGGGGCGTGGTACCATAGGTATAGAAGTGCCTAATACAAACAAGCAGATAGTATCTATGCGCACGCTGTTGGCTAGTGAAAAGTTCGCAAAATCGAACATGAGCCTGCCGATAGCTCTGGGTAAAAAGATTGATAACGAAAACTATATCGTTGATCTTGCAACCATGCCACACTTGCTGATGGCAGGTGCTACCGGTCAGGGTAAATCGGTAGGTATCAACGCCATACTGGTATCGCTGCTATACAAAAAGCATCCATCGCAACTGAAGTTTGTGATGATAGACCCTAAGAAGGTAGAACTTTCTATATACCGCACTATCGAAAAACACTTCCTTGCCAAGCTGCCAAACGAAGAAGAAGCCATCATAACAGACACCAAGAAAGTTATCTATACGCTGAATGCGCTGTGTATAGAAATGGATAATCGTTATGAATTGTTGAAAGAAGCTGGTGCAAGGAATATCAAAGAATACAACGAAAAATTCATAGCACGCAAACTGAACCCGCAACGTGGTCATAAATACCTGCCGTTTATAGTGCTGGTAATAGATGAGTTTGCCGACCTTATAATGACTGCGGGCAAAGAGGTGGAAATGCCTATTGCACGCCTTGCACAGTTGGCGCGTGCCATTGGTATACACTTGATTATTGCTACGCAGCGCCCGAGTGTAAACGTTATCACGGGTACTATCAAAGCCAACTTCCCAGGGCGTATTGCCTTCAAGGTTTCTGCTAAGGTTGATAGCCGTACCATTCTGGATGCAGGTGGTGCAGAGCAGCTTATAGGACGTGGTGATATGCTCGTGTCTTACGGCAGCGAACTGCTGCGTGTGCAGTGTGCGTTTGTAGATACACCTGAGGTTGAAAAGATTGTTGATTTCATTGGTACACAACGTGGCTATCCTTCTGCGTTCGAACTGCCTGAATATGAAGGTGAAGATGGCGAAAACGATAAAATTGTTGACCTGACGAACCGCGATAAACTATTTGAAGACTGTGCACGTACTGTGGTACAAACACAGAGCGGTAGTACCAGTATGCTGCAACGCAGATACAACCTTGGCTACAACCGAGCAGGCCGCATCATGGATCAGTTGGAAAGCGCAGGTATTGTAGGCCCTTCTATGGGTAGCAAACCACGCGAAGTGTACTTTAAAACAGAGATGGAACTGGAAGAATTCCTGAGCACATTAAACGACTAAATTCTACACGCATATTGTTAAACTTTTACCGCAGGTAAATGTCTTAGCATAGAGATAACTTATTTTTGCAATCAAAGACTACGTAAGAAGAAATGAAAAAAATCCTGAGTTTAAGCATCGTGGCCGTTATGGCATTGGCGCAACCTGTAATGGCACAAGATGCCAAAGCTAAGAGCATACTGGAAGCAGTGAGCAAAAAAGTAAACAGCCTGAAATCGCTGAAAGCAAATTTTGCACTGCACCTTACAGGCAATGGCGGTAAAGTAAAAGAAACAAAGAAAGGCACTTTCTATATGAAGGGCCCTAAATACCGTGTAGAAATAGCAGGACAGGAAATAATGTGCGACAACAAAACCGTATGGACGTATATGAAAGCTACCAACGAGGTGCAGGTGAGCAACTACAATGCAAACGAACAAACGCTTTCTCCTACAAAACTGTTTACCAATTTCTACGACAAAGAATATACCTACAAGTATATAGGCACACGCAAAGTAGGTAGCAAAACTTGCGACATCATTGAGATGACCCCTAACAATAAAGGCAAGCAACTGAGCAAAGTAGAACTGGCTATAGATAATACCAGCACTATTGTGGGTGGTAATGTTTGGGAAAAGAACGGCAATATGTACAAATACGAAGTGAGTGGCTTTACACCAAACGCTGCGGTAAATGACGGCATGTTCGCTTTCGACAAAAAGAAATATCCGGGTGTAGAAGTAGTTGATTTGCGATAAGTTGAACATATTTAGTAACCGATAAAAGCTGCCCAAAACCGGCAGCTTTTTTTATTGTTACAACATTGAAATAAAAGATGCTATTACATAGCTTACCAACATCAACAAATAACACAACACACTTCCTGTACTGTTGCTGTTATTAGCTGTTATATACTCTTATCTACTGTTCTATCCTCTCCTAGTTGCAAGGTAGCTGCAACCACCTTGCAAGGGGGGTTGCGTAAGTGGTTGATTGTGAATGGGTATAGCGAAGGGT
>JADHED010000432.1_pt1 | contig 51001 bp, 60 predicted proteins | sample 8952041 | NCBI WGS metagenome assembly JADHED01 (sample SAMN16124423, study PRJNA663239) | bioreactor sludge metagenome | isolation source: sludge (control) | place: India:Bengaluru | collected 2018-09-08 | reverse complement strand
GCAACAGACTTTATCATATTTATCGGTTTTAGGTGTGTTAGTTTTCACTTTGCCTAAGTTTAAGGTGTTTCTTGATATGTAATAGTTAATCTAGATAATCGGCTTCTTGTTCTTTTACATTTATTTTTAATGCTGAGTAAAGTGATTTATGAACATAGATTTTAGTATTATTATCGAAGTCATTCGAAGTAATTGGTGGTTCTTTGTCATAGAAAAACTGCAGTGGATAACTTGGGCCTCTTTTTACGCCAATAATACCTATTCTGTAAAGTATATATAATAATTCCCGCAAGAAGTCTTTAAAATCTTCAGGTTTACACTTGCTGTTTTTCCATTTAATTGCAATAGTCCGTAATTCCCCCTTGAAATGATCACAGAAGTCATTTTCAACTATAATTTCTGCAAACATCTCTTCCTTAATATTATAAAAATTAAAGCCGTTGTGTATGCCAATTAAGAATTTACATGCTTTTGATATTTCACCATAATTTTCTTCCCATTCATCTTCTAACGCTTGCATTCTTTCAACAGAATAGTAGGGCTCTGCTCTTTTGATTAGATTATGCGTGAAGTTGAATTTATTATCTGCGTTTTCTATGATTTTGTTAATAAAGGAAATGATATCTCTAGGCCTTAAATAGGTGCGTTCGAGAATGTAGTCAAATCCAGTTACAAAGTTTTTTGATTGTTTGTCAAATAAGTTTTCTATATTAATTGAGTTGTGAGATAAATGTTTTACTCGCTTGTCTACTAATGCCCTTAGCTTGGGTTTCTCCCACTCAAGATTTAAATAAAGGTTACTATATTTTTCTCTTTGTCCACCTCGATGTTCTTTGCCTGTAAATATTAAATGGTGCAAGTTATCTCTTAAGGCGATTACAATTTTTACACCAGTAAATTTTTCTTGAAATTCTTTTACGACCTCGATCATTGCTGCTACGAGGTCATATACGATTTGTGGAGATACCCATTCTTTATCAAGATCATCTATTACTATGAAGAATTTTCGCTGAGAAGTGTTGAATACTTCATTTTTGAGGATTTCAATTAAGTCGTATAGCTCGTCGGCTTGTATCTCACTAATTATTTTTTCTGCTTTATGCTTTACTTCTTCAATTTTTTTTGTGTTGATGCTTGTAGATTCTTCCGCACCGGCTTTTAGTATGTCAAAATTCCCCCCAACTTCTGCTCTTATTTTCTTTTCTAAATCTTGTTCAATTTCCCTAATTCTGTATTCTGTTTTTAGCCAAAATTCATCTGACCATTTTTCAAAATAAGAAAGAGCTTTTTTTCGTGTTGTTTGAGCCCTGTCATTTCCATTGGATTTGCCGAACAGCCTTTGCAAAAGAGTTGCTTTACCTGTCTCAGTTTCTCCCAGATATAGTTTTAAAATCTCGACAATAAATACGTGTTTCCACAGGACCTTGTAGAAGAAGTTTAGGTTTACTTTAATTGAACGTAGGTGGTCAAGAATTGTTGAGTTGCTTAGGTGTTTTAGAGACATTGATTCAGGTGCTAAACGCCTAGTTTTTTCTTCGGTTTCAAGAAGTCTTTTTATTAAGGCGGATTTCCCTGATCCTGTTCGACCAATGATAATACATTTGGGACTGTCAATGTCAGATAAGACATCATATGCACCATTTTCTACAAATACTTCGGATAAGTATCTATCAGTTTCTGCGTCAGGGGCTCCAATAATCTGATGTTTGTTGAATTTGAATTTAGCTGGCGACTTATGTTGGTATTGGTTCTTTTTACTTCCTTGTTTCATGTATAAAATTAGGTTCTCTAATATACAATATATTTTCATGGTGAAAGTTTTATAGATATGATTTTTTTGTATTCCCATAGTACTCCAATCCCTTAACGGTGCTATCGCCTTTGCCGTTTAATAGTAGCACAGGTGGTGGCTGCATAGTTTAATAACCATCACGCTCGGCATCTTCAAAGCGCATGGTGGGGCCGGTGAAGCGGAGGGGTATTTCCATTGTTTGTCCGTTGCGCCATTTGCATATTATCAGTTGTGCCTGGTCTTCGGTGCTGCGCCCGTCGTCTGTGGTGCGTATGCCTGCCTGCCAGTCGCGGTGTAGGAGCATCACGGCATCGGCATCCTGTTCTATAGCGCCGCTCTCGCGCAGGTCGGCAAGGGTAGGGCGTTTGTTGTGGCGGTGTTCGCTCTCGCGGTTTAGCTGGCTCAGTGCCAGTACGGGTATGTTCAGCGTCATGGCAGTTATCTTCAGCGCACGGCTGATGGCGGCTATCTGCTGCTCTCGCGGGCGTTTGCTGTCGGCGTGTTCCTGTATCAGTTGCAGGTAGTCAACAATCAGCAGGTGCAGGCCGTGGCTCTGTTGCAGTTGCTCGGCGCGGCTGCGTATGTCGTGTACAGTCAGTTGCGGGTCGTCGGCAAAGAAGATGGGCAGGTGTGCCAGCGCATCGGCGTTGCGTGGCGATTTCATCACCATACTAAAGCTCATGTTTTTCTCCTGTGCCAGCATGCGTGCATATATCTCTGCCGATGTCATCTCCATAGATACGAGTGCGGTGTGGTGCCCTTGCCTGGCGGCGTGTAGTGCTATGGTGGCTGCCAGTGCGCTCTTGCCCACAGCGGGGCGTGCGCCCAGTACTATCAGGTGGCCGGGTTGCAGTCCGCCGTTCAGCTCATCGAGCGCGCGTATGGTGGTGGCTATGCCTTGCTGCTTGCCCTCGGCAGCGGCTTGTACCTGTTGCTCTAAGCGTTGTGCGGCAGTGCCTGCGTTTATCCATGTGTTTACGTTGCGTATGCTCAGTGCCTCGCGGATGCCGTCTTGCAGTTGCTGTGCGGTGGTGCTGATATCGTCTGTGCCGTTGTAGGGTGTGGCGGTCAGTTGCAGCATCATGCGGCGAGCGGCAAGGTCGCGCAGCAGGGTACACCAGTTGGGCAGGTGGCTGGCAAGGTGTTTTTCCTCTGCCAGTTCGGTAACGTAGAGGGCGGTGGGTACGCCGTCGAGCGTCAGCACGCCTTGTGTGTATAGCTGTGCGGTGATGCTGAGTGCATCTACCTCGGCGCCCTGCTGCCAGTTGTGGTGCATGGCTTTATACACGGTCAGGTGTTCGGCTTGGTGAAAGCAGCCTTCGCTCAGCAGATGGTACACGGTGCTGAAGCTGTGCGGGTGCAGTATGCAGATGCCCAGCACACCACGTTCTATATCGGGGTTGTAGTGCAGGTATGGTTGGATGGGTGTGTTCATGTTGTGGTGTTTGGTGTTTTCGTCATTTCGACCAACGGGAGAAATCTCCTGAGGGTTGGTACGGGTGTTTGTTGTTTTACTATTTGCGAGTGTTTTGCCATCCACTGTGCCTGCGCTTCCTTTACTTTCTTTTGCGGAAAAGAAAGTAAAACAAAGAAAGCCGCCGGGCATTAAAGACTGCCTAATGCCCGGTTGTCTCTTCGATGAGCTTCTATGCTACTGTGCTGCCAGACTGCGTCCCTTGATGCCTTTTTCTTTTTACTTTTTCTTTTTACTTTTTTATTTCCATCTTGTGGAATGCTTACTACACAATTGGCGATATTGATTTCCGGGTATGTGCTGCTGCTGACGATTGCGGTGTATTGGCTGCATTGGCTATCGGCAAGGCACGGCCTCAAGTGGCGCAACTGGTATACGGTGGTGCGGATTGTATGCCTGTTGTATGCGGCACTGTATCTGGTGCTGCCTGCTGTCTTCAGGGTAGAGGGTGTGATACAATACCTGTCGCTTGGGGTGATGCTGACTGCCGTTGTGAATATTGAGCATTTTCTGTGGCATCCCAAATACCCGCGCTTGGTGCGTGGCTTGTATGCGTTGCTGTTTACGGCAGAGCATTTTATGGCTACGTTTTTCTTCATCATAGTAGTGGCGGGTTGATGCGTTTTATTGATGTAATATTGTGCTATGAGCAATGAACAATGGCTGCTTTGGCTGATACTGTATATGCTGGTGGTGCTGGGTGTGGCACGCTTGCTGTATTGGTTGCTTGCGCGTACATCGGCAAGTGGTAGTGTGGTGCTGCGCGCAGTGCGTGTGCTGTGCGCAGTGGTAGCTGTGGCATATCCTGTGGTGCTGGCTTTTCCAGTGGATGATGCGGTGCTGAGTGGTGCATCGTTGGCGGCTGTGTTTACAAGCATTGTGTGTATAGAATACACTGCATGGGGTAGCCGTATGCCTTGGATAGCAAGCTTGCTACTGACGGTTTTGTTACTGTGTATTAATCTGGTGGCGGCGTTTATGTTCGTCATGTTTTCCGGTGTTTGGAGGACTTAGTGTATCTCCTTAGTTATTATTTTCGTTCTCTTTAAGCTTTAGTGCTGTTCTCATCTTTCTCTTTCTTTTTGCTTGTCCAAAAAGAAAGAGAGAAAGAAAAAGGACCCCCTAAAACCAATGCTCCGCATGTTTTAGGGTTAGCTCTACGCTGTTGTTATGCGGAATACGCATTTGGCGTGGTCAGTGCTATCGCACATGACGGTGCTATGGTGCATTAGTGCTGGTTTCTTCATAGGTGTTGATGGCTTTTTCTTTTTTAGTTTTACTTTCTACTTTCTACTGAATACTTTTTACTAATCAACTAACCAACCAATCAACCAGTCAACTAATCAGCAGGCTTCACCAAATCTTCTGGTTTTATCTTGCCGCGGGCTATGGCCAGTTGTTCGTCTATGATGCGGCTGCGTTCCATTTCTTCTTTGTGGCGACGCATGGCTTCCTTAACGCTGATGTTGGCAGGGGCTGCGGGTAGTTGCTTGCCTTTGTATTTGCCGCGCTGCGCAGTGTTGTCTGTAAGCGGATTGTAGTGCTCGGGGTTTTTAGACATATCCTGCCGTTGTATCCAGTTGTTGAAGTGGAAACGATAATCGCGCTCGCTCTTTACATGCTCGCCACCATAGCGCAGCCATTTGTTGAAGGCATCCAGCCACAGGGGCAGGTGTGCTTCGGTTTGTATCCTGCCGGGGCGCAAGTGTATGGGTACGAAGTGTACGGTGTCTGCCAGTGCGCGTTGCTTCAGGTCGTCGAGCGTAGCAAAGGGTAGGGGTGTGTTGTTGTTTACGTGCTGCTCCGTAGCGATAGCGTTATGGAGCGTTGCAGCAGGAGTAGCAGTATTACTCGTATTATGTAATACTACTTCTTCTCTACTCTTTTCTTCTGTTCTGTTTTCTTCTCTTTTCTTCTCTGCTACAATTTTGGTTGGCTGGGCTATAGCTGTTGCATCCGTATCTGTTGGCTCGGCTACAGTTTTGCCATGTTTTACAGCAGCACCTTTCTTTCCACGTTCACTCAGCGATGCTCTTTTTTCTTCTAATGGTTGCATTACATCTATCAATGCAGGACACCACAAATGTGTATCATCGCACTGCAACAGGTGAAATTTATTGATGCAGTCATTGATGAATCTTTCCAGAAAATTATATTCGCAGCGCATATCGTCTGCCAGTTCTGTATAGGCAAATTCGTCTGTTATATCCAGTTTGTATTCGGGCTGGCTGCACAGTATCTCCTGCAATATCCACCAATAGCCATAGCCCGCACCGCCATAGGTATTAAACAGTGCTTTCAGTTTACGATTGCTGCGTGGGTTGGTTTCGTGCGGAAACCAGGGCGTGAATTTCTTACTCATAGTTTTCAGGTTTTTAGACGGGTTGTGTTTATATATTAATTGTTATTCTGTTGTTATAGGTTCGTTTTTATTTTGTTGCCTGTAGCGTGTGGTAGTATATTGGTTGTTCAAAACAAAAAACTTAAACACCCCACTCATTGTGCAGTTAACACAACGTATATACAACGGGCTTACCAACAGCCTGCGTTTCCTTACCGCAGATGCGTATCGTCCGTACCTACAACAGGCTACCGCATTTGTACAAGAGCGCCGCTATTTGCCACTCAGCCAATACCGCAAGTATCTGACACCATACCGTATGCTGCTGCTCGCTATGGCACTGCCTGTACTGCTGTTTACATTACTGCGATTGCCACACAGACAAGAACTGGCATTGGCATATATACTCCTTACCGTCCTGACATTCGTGGTAGAGGTAATGCTTTTTGCCATGCAGTTTACCCGCAGGGAGTGTGTATGTATAGAGTTGCTGCTCATGGTGTTGCTTTTGCCGTTCGGGTATATGATGATGTAGGTCTCTTTTATTCTTCTTCGCGTCATTGCGAGGTACGAAGCAATCTTATCTCGCACAGTGTCGCTCTTCAAGAGTATTTGCTGCGCTCATTGCTAGCGCTTCCTTTCTTTCTTTTGGCAGCAAAAGAAAGAAACAAAGAAAAGCTGCAAAGCATTGATGACATCAGAATGCTTTGTGTATCTCCGATGCTGCAAGAGTACTACTGTGCTGCCAAGCTACTAGCCTTGATTGCTTTTTCTTTTTTCTATGCTGCCGCACATGACGGTGCTATTGAACGTTTTTTGTATAGTTGATATCTTTCTCTTCTTCTGATTATCTGATATATTTGTTTGTGGATTTTTATTCGATAATTAGTTACTGGTTACTATACGGTGTGCCGGTTTTGTTGTTGTTATTGTTAGTGCAGGCAATAGTTGTCTTGCCCAAAGCAGCCCCACTACGTCCTGTTCTCATAGTAGTTACCCCTATTTTAAGTCTTGTATTTACCTGTATTGCCTACCTGTTTGGTGAGCAATTATTGCATGTCCATTTTAGAGTCACAGCTATATCAGTAGTCTTGCTAAGTCAGTCTATAACAATTTTTTCTCTTTTTTTAAGACATATGCTAGCCAAAGTGGATGTTTCATTTGTGTTAATAATGATAATTGGTTTTTCATACGTCGTTATCCCTATGTTGATGAAAGCATGGGTTTTATATAATATGATTGTTTCCCGAAATACCTGAAAATTATCATGCCGCATTCTTCCTTAACTGATTTTTCCTTGTCGTAAACAGTTGTTTCAGTTCAGGGGCATTGTCTATACGGTCTTTATTTTCGTTGTATAGTTGCAGTAGTTCTTCTTCAGTAGTACAGCTGCCAACGGCTTTTGTCAGCCCCTTCATGCCGAGGAACATAGAGGTGGGTATCCAGCCAGTGTCACCCCCTCCGCCCCCTGAAGGGGGAACTGTGTTATGTTCATTCAGTAGCTCCCAATTCAGCAAATCTTCTTCCCCCTTCAGGGGGTTAGGGGGTATGGTTACAGTTATGGGTATCTCTGTTTCGTCGAGTATACCAAGTCCCAACAGATCGAGCGTAGCACGGCGTTTGGCTTTTGTCTCTGCTTTCATCATGGCATTGCACAGGGTTTCGCCCTTCAGGTTGATGATGGGTACGGCACCGAGGCTTTCTGTTTTACGGCCATCGGGGGTAGATGCTTGTGCGGTTACTACATAGCATCCGTTTACGTTTTCGCGGCTGCGTATTTCGTGGCTCACACGGTGCAGTTTGTTTAGCTGCTGTGCACCACCGCGGTCGCAATACATAATCTCGCGCCCATGCAGTCTCAATATCCTGAATGGTTGAGACAATGGGTCGAGCCCCAGCTTGTCGCATACTTGTCGGTAGTAGTCTACCTTTTGTGCGGGCGATAGCCTGCTGATATCGCCATGTATAAAGAGGGTGGATATAATGTCTTGATGGGTGGTTGTGTTTTGTTCTTGTTTCATGATAGTGTCTTTTGATTCGTCTGTTGTTCTTTGTTCTTCACTTATGGTTTATTGCTCTTCGCGAGTGTTTACTTTCTTTTGCTTGTCCAAAAGAAAGTAACAAACCAGCCTGCCGGCAGGCAGGGAAAAAGGACCCCCTAAAACCAATGCTCCGCATGTTTTAGGGTTAGCTCTACGCTGTTGTTACGCGGAATACGCATTAAGCGTGGTCAGTGCTATCGCACATGACGGTGCTATTGAGCTGCAGTTCTATGAGGTCCTTTTATCTGAGGGTATATTGTCAACTGATTAACTATTCAACAAATCAACCAGTCAACAAACACACTATTCCCCAAGCAGCTTATACAGTAGTTTGTGTTTGCTGCGCTGGCTTTCTGCAAATGCGCCGAGGTGAAAGCAGGCATAGGCCAGTTCGTTGGCATTGGTTAGTTCTTCAGATATAGATGCAATGGCATCGGGGTAGGTAGTGGTTTCTGCATGGCACTTGTCCATTAGTTGGTCTATCTCCGTTTCTCTTTGTTCTGTGATGCTGAGTGCACGGGCAAAGCTTTCATCATTCGTCTGTACGGACTGTACGCTGATACAATTATTCATGTGATTGTTGTTTATTAGTTGATTGGTTTATCTGTTGATTAGTTGATTAGTTGATTAGTTGCTCTGTTGATTAGTTGATTAGTACTTAGGATATTGAAGTCCATACCAATCAACCGGTCAACTAATCAACGAGCTACATAGGACGAGGCGCAACGGGTGTGTTGCGGCGGGTGGTTTGTTTAGCAGTTAAATCACGATAGCCAAATTATCAACACACCTTGTATTGTTGCGCCCCGCTCTATACAGCGTAATATGTTTATTGCCTTAGTTGGTTCTGTTTGCTTATCTGCCGTTGTGCAGACAGTTTTCATTTAATAAGGTATGGTTCAGTATTGTTGCGTGCGTTATGCTGCAGCTTCCATACCGTTTACAGGGGCCGGCTGTGTAAGTGTGATGCGGAAGGTAGTGCCATCCTGCTCCAACTCTACATCGTAGCCTTTCAGCGCCAGCTCTGCCAGTTTGCACACCGCGCCAAAGCGTGTGGCATATACACGTGGTTGTCCATTTTCATCTGCCAGGTAGGTATTGCCTTGGCATACAGTGAAGCCGGGCATCTGGCGCAGGCGTGTTTCTTTGTAGTCTATCTCGCGATAGAGTTGTTCTTTGATATTGACAGGCTCGTTGCTGTTGTCTACAAAGCGACGTACCCAATCAAGCGCCTCCGGATTACGATAACTACGGATCCAACTGCTGACACGGTTGTAAAAAATGTTCTCTTTCATATATCTGTGTTTTATTGTTTACTTGTTGGTCTGTTGATTAGTTGATTTGTTGCTCAGTTGATTTGTTTATTCATTCTAATCAACCAGTCAACCAATCAACCAATCAACTGATTAACCGATGCTCTACGAGGTATGTTTTCAGCTCTGTAGTGCTGATGCCGTGCGGGGCATATATCCATTCGTAGGTTGGTTTGGTCTGGTGTTCGCCGCTTATCAGTTCGGTCAGGCACCAGTCCAGCCGGCAGGTTTTGTACAGCCATTGTTCAAAATCGGCACGGCTGATGCGCAGGCTCTCATTCACGTCCATCTGCGGGGTTGTCCACTCTATCAATATGTGCGTGTTTGTAATACATATTGCTTCGAATTCTAAATAGTTTATTATCTTCGCATCGTGTTTTTTATTTTTTGTTTTGAAAGGCCCGCAGTTTCTACTCCGGGCATTTTTTTTTACCCCCTCCGCCCCCTGAAGGGGGAACTGAGTAGCCGATAAGGCTTCAACATTATAAAAAACACTATCGTTCCTGCTTACATCATACATCCACACACCGCACTGCCACGATGGGGCGCAATACATACGCTGCGCTGCCAGTGCCTCGCCGATAATGCTGCTTACCGCATCTGCCATACCGCCTTGCTGCGGGCTATGAAACATTTGCTTCTGTATGATGTGTCGCATGGTTTATAATCTTTTTAGTCGTTTGTTTATATCCGTTCTTCTTCTCTTTTATGCTGCCTCTACATATACATGCATATTTACCGCTTGCAGGTAGATGCGTAGTTTATGTACAATAGGGGCGGTGGCTTCGCCTGTTTTCAGTACGCGGCTGATGGTGCAACGGTGTATGCCTGTCTTCTCTGCACAGTCTTTAATAGCACCATATCCCTCCAACATACTGCGCAGCTGCGCGCGCTCGGTGATAGAAAATTTTTCGGTCATCATGGGTGTTTGTTTTAAAAGTTTTATACATTTGTGCAACAGTGTAGCAACAATGTAGTTTCATTTGTACAAATGTACAGATATTGAACAATTGTCCAAATATTTTTTGAAGAATTTTTTTTGATGATTGGCTGGTTAGCTAATAGGCTGATGAGCAGATGATGTAAAGACGGAAGGCAGGTTATAAAGTGTATGCAATCAGCTAATATGCTAATCATCAAATCAGCTAATTAAAAAAACAACCCACGTTCTATGATACAATTACACGAAGGCGAGGCATTGCAGAATGCAGCCCGTATGAGCAAGCTGGGTATTCATGGCCTGGCAGATGCGATGGAAGTACCACGCAGCACGCTCTATTACAATTTTAAAAAAGAAAGGCTCGATGATGAGCTGAAAGAAAAAGCGGCCAATGTATTGGGGATAGATGCCGACAGGCTTTTTGGCGGCGTGTACAACCCCGCGGCAAACCGTATAACCGGCGATGCACTGCGGCGAATGAAAGCCTTTGGCGACGGTAGCATACCCGAAGGCATTCCTGTAGTACCTATTATGGCACAGGCAGGCTACAGCAAGCATTATCTGGATCCTACATTTGCTACAGAGCTGCAGCAGATGCACCTGCCCAACCTGCCATATCGTGGCGACAGGTACCGTGCATTTGAGGTAAGTGGCGATAGCATGGAGCCTACACTGAAGGAAGGCTTCCTGATGGTGTGCGAAAGGGTAGAGCCCGACTTCTGGAACAGCACAGCACAGTTTTATATTTATGTAGTGGTAACAGAAGACCGCATCATGGTAAAGCGCCTCTTCCGCAAAGACGACCGCACCTATGTATGCATCAGCGATAATGAAGAATTCTACCCGCAGTTTACCCTGCCTATGAGCGAGATAAAAGAGCTATGGCTCGTAAAACGCAAAATAGACTGGGACATGCCACCACCTAAGAAGTTTGAAATAACGGTGTGATAAAACAATTCCTCCCTCGCGTTGCGGGGAGGAATTGTTTTATGGGTATACTTTATTCAGAAGTCGGTAAAGTTTATTGATTATTATGAGTTCTCTAATCTTATAAGTATGACTATGATAAAAGTAATACTCGTAAAATATTGAAATCATTTTCTCAGTTTGTTATTCTTTTCTGCTAAACATACATAGTAAATAGCTATAGTAGCAAAGGGAAGTAAAAAAAAACTCAAAACAATTTGAGTTACATTTGTTTAGTTTTATAACGGTGGAATACAACAATGATAAAAAAAGTCAAAATTTCCAATTTTAAATCTGTACAAGAACTAGAAATAGAACTTGGGAAGATAAATGTCTTTATTGGTGAAAATGGTTGCGGAAAGACAAGTATTCTCGAAGCCATTGTGATGGCCGGTGCTGCAATGCAAGATAAGTTGGATAATGAGTTTATTAGCTCTAGAGGTGTACGAGTAACAGATCCCTCTCTTATGAAGTCTGCGTTTAGTGTAGGTACAGATAAAGTAGAAATCAGTCTGGATGAAGATGAGTTTACTGACATGAAATTTGTGCTGACTCCTAATAAAGAAATTGAATATTCGTGGCATGTAAGTCTAACCCTTGAAGGGTCTGATATTATTAAGTCAATGTTAACTCTAGATCAAACGTTAAATCGTGATAAATTGATTGAACGTATTGTAGATGAGGGCTTACAAGATATGGCTGACAAAAATAGAGATATAGAGCAAATCAAGAAGAATATCGAGAAAGCAATAAAAACAGTCTTCAAAGAGAAATTTTCTAAGCCAATTGAGGAATTTATGCCAAGTTATTTCTCTAAATTAAGTACGCCTAATTTTCTCTTATATGCACCTGAAAATTACTTTCTTAGACGATTTGAAGAGGAAGGTCAAATTCGCCCTTTAGGTATACGAGGTGAAGGATTATTTCGTCATTTAGTTGAACTTTCAAAAGAAGAAAAAGATACGTTTAAGGCAATAACGAAAGAGTTAAACTTAATAGATTGGTATGAAGGGTTTAATATCCCAACGGATCTCAGTTTTTCAGAACGTAGGATTTCAATTACAGATCGTTTTATTAGTGATACTATTAAAAATTTTGATCAAAGAAGTGCTAATGAAGGTTTTTTGTATTTGCTTTTTTATTTCACGTTGTTTTTGAGTAAATACACCCCAAAATTCTTTGCTATAGACAATATTGATAACTCATTAAATCCACGTCTTTGTTCTAAACTAGTTGAAAGGCTTAGTCAGTTAGCAAAAGAATATGATAAACAAGTAATATTTACGACGCATAATCCCGCAATATTAGATGGTCTAAACTTAGATGATGATGATCAAAGGCTGTTTGTAATATTCAGAAATGCAGATGGGGAGACTAAAGCACGACGCATTAAGCCTTTGACTAAAAAGGACAATGAAGAGCCTGTAAGATTGTCGGAAGCATTTGTTAGAGGCTATTTAGGTGGACTACCAAGTAATTTTTAGAAGATGGCGGAAGAATTGACAATTAGTATAATAGCTGAAGGTCCTACGGATTATGTAGTGTTGACTCATGTATTAACAAGCTTTACTGAAGATAAAAATATTCTCTTTACGCCATTGCAGCCAAAGCGTGCTGATGATGGAGAGTGGGGAAGTGGTAATTGGGATAAGGTTTTTAAATATTGTTCGAGCGATGACTTTAAAAAAGCATTAATTGACACACATAATTTTGTTGTAATTCAGATAGATTCTGATTGGCTTTTAGGAGATAGTGTTCCTAAAGAATATAGGGTTGATGGCATAGCTCAAATGAACCCATTAGAAGTTGTTTCTGTTATAAGAGATTTGTTGATTAGCCAAATTGGTCTTGATTTTTATAATAAATATCATAACCGAATTGTTTTTGCAATCGCTGTAGATTCAATTGAGTGTTGGTTTCTATCAATTTATTTTCCTAAAGGCAATGTAAAAGCAGCAAAACATACAAATTGCATAGATACATTAAATAAGCCACTTTATAAGAAAGAGGGTTTTTATATTGATGCTAAAGACCTTAAAGTATATAGGGAAATCTGTAAAAATTTTAAGAAAAAAGATGATTTACTTAACTACAGTAAACCTAATGATAGTTTCCGCGTATTTATAGAGGAATTGGCAAACAAACTTCCCCAAGTACAAGAAGAACAAATGATTGATGCTTAAAATTATCGTCAATAATATTCTTATGTGATACATCACTGAATCAAGTTTCAAACAACATTTTCCTTGCGAGTACTAAAAAAAACAATAACAACTTCTACCCCTCCTTCACCACCTCCACACTCTTAGCCAGTGTCTTAAAACGTACACCGTTCTTTTGCAGTATGGTAATGGTGATGGCGCCTGTTTTGCTGGTGTTAATATCCTGCACAAGGCCTTCTTTGCCTTTGTGCGTACCGGCTATTACTTTGCAATAGCTGCCGTCTTTCAGTTGTGTTGGCTCCATATATCAGTTGGTTATTTCCTTTTCTTTTTGTGCCTTGTGTATTTGCCAAATACGTTTGCATACCTGTCGTCAAATTTTACTATGCTGATGTCTGCGTATTTAACTCGTATGGGGTCTTCATCAATATATCCTTGTGCGTCAAAATGAGAAATGTGCACTCTTTTCTTTGTTATTCGTACGATAGGTCCTATAATGAATGCACCAATCGAAGGGTCTTCACATTCTACAATTACGGTTAGCTCATAGCCTTCGATAGATTTGAAAATACTATTCCAGTCGGTTAAGTCTATAGTGTAGGGCAGCGAGACCTTGTCAATTTCTTTTTCCCAAACCATTATCTTATCGAAATACTTATCGACCTTATTATTTCGTACTTCTGCAATCTGTGCAACTGGTAGAACAAGATAGCCGAGCATGCGAAAATCATTTACCTCTTGCAGTATGATGAAGTCTTTGGAATAGGCTACTATGTAGCCGGAGCTACTTTCAGTGTGTGCATCCGCTACTTGTCGGATTATTGTTGTGTACTTTCTGCTGTTGCAATGGAGTTTTATGCTGTCAAGGATTTTCATAAGTTCGGGTTATTCACCCAAATATACATATTGTGCTCCTACCACAACACCCCCTGCTTCGCGCCAATCGGAGCGGCAGTAGCATCGGTAGTGATGTGAAATATATCGCTGTGGGCGTAGCGGGATGCTACGTGTACCTGCACATCGCCTGCATGTTGGCGGAATAGGTTGAGCGCCAGTTCGGGGTTGTTATTGTCGCGGCTCAGGTGGGCGAGGAAGAGGTGCGTCATGTACTGTGGCTTGTGTGCCAGAAAGAAGTCGAGCGCCTGCTTGTTAGATAAGTGTCCGTAGCCGCTGCGTATGCGGTCTTTCAGGTGTTGCGGATAGCGTCCGTTATCCAGCATTTCCTCGTCGTAGTTAGCCTCCAGGTAGGCGGCATGGCACATACGCATGTGTTGCGTCAGGTTATCGCATACGGCACCTATATCTGTAAATACACCAACGGTTATATCATTGTAAGTAGCTACGAAGCTGAACGGGTCTACTGCATCGTGCAGCTTGCTGAAGCCCGTTACGCTGATGCCGTTTACATCTATCACTTCGCCATGTTCTATACGTCGGTATAGTTCGGGCTTAAACTTCAGGTGGCTGCTATAGTGTGTCTTGTGGTTCAGATACACGGGTATCTTGTAGCGGCTCGATAAGAGTTGCGCACCTTTTATATGGTCTGTATGCTCGTGTGTTATAAAGATGGCGCGCACCTTGTTGATGTTCAGCCCCATCTTGTTCATCCGTATCTCCGTCTCTCGGCAAGAGAGCCCCGCATCTACCAACAAGGCATCTTGCCCGTTGCCGATGTAGTAGCAGTTGCCATTGCTGCCCGAATTGATAGATGCTGTGTACAGTGCCATAAAGAGGCTGCAAAGTAACGATATTGTGCAGACATAGCCATGTGGCAGGGTATATACGCGTCTGTAAAGATGATGAGCAACAACTACACCACCAATCGCTACGACCCTGTAACGCTGCAACAGATGGCTGTATGGTACAATTCAGATTTTATTTTTGTAGCATCGGTTGGTATCAGGTATTAACTGTTTGATGTCGTAGTGGTGTATTAAACACAATCTGAATCTTGATACGTATAGTGGTTTTTGTGATAATGTTTCGTATCTTATAACTATTAATACTACATCCTATGAAGATTGTTTTGTCTTTTCTGCTCTTATGTATCAGCATATATACTGCAAATGCAGCAACAATTGTCAGTGGTATCATTGCAACGAATACTACATGGACGCTTGCCAATAGCCCTTACATTGTAAAAGGAGGCCTATCTGTCGATTCCGGTGTTACACTTACCATACAACCAGGTGTAGTGGTGAAGGTAGATAGTACTATGCCTTTTTACATAGATGGCAGGCTGATAGCCGAAGGCACCATAACAGACAGCATCACCTTTACTTCCAATAGTATTAATCCGCAGCTCAATCCCTGGCCGGGTTTGTCTTTCAGAATAAAAGCAAGGAATGATACCAGTAGTTTTAAGTATTGCAAGATAGAGTACGCAGTTACCGGTATATACAATGCAGGTACCAGTACATTGGTGTACAATTCTGTAATCAGGTATTGTAGCAATGCGGCAATATACCTCACCACGCCATCGTTGCCTACCAATTGCTACAATGTAGTAAACAAATGCCTGATAACAGAAAATGAAAAAGGTGTTTGGGATTCTCAAAACACACCAATACCGGGGTTGCTTACCGAAAATGATATTACTCACAATGTGCTTGGCTACTTTGCACAAAGCAGCAACAACGGTATGGTGACGACAAATAATAATTTCTTCTACAACGGTACCGGCGTTTCGCTACAGGGAGGCAATGTAAGAGGGCTGCGATTCAATAATTTTAAAGGGAACAGCAGCATGGCACTGGCAGTAGTTGCAGGTACCATATACACACAGGTATCCAACAATTTATTTATCTACAATGATATTGCTTTGTGGTTATCCGATGTTATGACCGCATCGGTTACCAACAATACAATTGCATACAACAATCAAGGTATTTACCATAATCAGAATAGTTTTAATCTGCCCAATCCGTCGGGCATGGTCATCAGTAACAACTGCCTGACGAATAATGTGATTTATAATTTCAGAGAAAACAGTTCGGTCGATTTTCAGGCAACAAACAATTGGTGGGGCGATACTGCAATAGCACATATCGACTCGTTCATCTACGACTACTATGATAGTGTGGCTTTGGGTAGGATAGCTTATCTGCCGGTGCTTACAAGTGCATCGGGCTGCCAGGCTGTAACACCACCACCGCCATGTATGGCACCTGTTTTGACAGAGTGGAAAATAACATCTCCCGGACAAGCTACCGGAAAATGGACTGCCGTTTCCGGCATCAGAGAGTACGAGTATGATGTAAGGACAATAACATCTCCAAAACCATCCGGAGGAATACCGACAAATAATATGCAGGCTACGATAAGCGGATTGGCAGCTGATACCACTTATGTGTTATGTGTGCGCTCGCGCTGCTGGCAGCAGCCCTTCTTTTCTGAATGGGCATGCGATACACTCACAGTACCTAGTAGTATAGGAACAGTGCAGCAAGCACCGCAGCTACGCATATACCCCAACCCCAACAATGGAGTGTTTATGATAGATATACCTGCCAATATGCAAGCAGGCGAGGCTATGGTAATGGATGTAAACGGGCGCATCCTGCAACGCAAAACATACATTGCAGGCACCACGCTACAGTTTGATATGAAAGATGCAGCGAAGGGTGTGTATGTGGTGCGCTTTACCACAGGCACTGCAACATCGCACGCCACGATGGTGGTCAACTAAAGAGAATGTTTTAATAGTGATAAAGGATAAATCCCCTGTCGTTTGCGGGGAATTTTGTTTTATATATTTGCGCTATGAAATTATTACCTGCCCTGTGCTTGCTGCTGAGTGCATTTGCATCTTGCGATGCTGCATCGGCACCCGACAAAGAGTCGGCATGTTCAACTGCTTTCAGTATCGTACAACAATCTACAAGATATGCGCTTGATGATGCGCACACTGTCGCTTACACAGATGCAGAACTGCAACAGTTGCCACCATACAGATATGCAACACATTATTTGCCCACATTGCAGTCTGCATACTTTGACATGTCTGAATATAACATAAGAGCTAAGCGCGATTACTACTACCATATTCATTTGAATAAAGACGCAGAAAAGGTGTGGCTGGAGTGTTCAAACCCATCTGCGGGAGAAGATGCACACGGTGGTAATTACTGGGGCGATTTATACTACATTGCCTATAAAGTAGTTTTTGCAGACAGCAGCTCGTTTTTTAGTATGCACCCCATAGGGCAGCCTGTTATGGTTTCGCCAATATATATGATTATTGATGGAGGAATAAAATCTCAAAAGGCTTTGATTGCACCGGGTATTTATGACCGTAATACCGTACCGGCTAAGTACAATTTGCAGGCACCACAAGGACTGTATCAAAAAATGCTTGGCAACCCTGTTATACGTATAGATGTGTATCATTATGAAACAGCCGAAGATCGGGCTGAACATAAAGAGGGTGCTGAAGTATTAAAAACCGCATTAAAAATATCTGCCAAAGATGCGCAGTTGCTGCAACAATATCTGAATTGTGTGAAGGATATGCCTGTGCCCGAGAGGTAGTATATGTTCTTGTGTTTTTGTATTTTACTACAACCCAAACCTCTCTTATGAAGAAAGCCCTTTTAGTATTATCTCTTGTATGCAATGTCGCTATTACACATGCACAAAAGCATCACCTGTATGCAGATGCGGGTATATCGCTGTCGCAGTTTATGCCCGGTGCTAGTGTTACGTACAATTTCAATTTTGTGCCATATACGTCTATAGGTATAGGTGCGCAGGCTTTTGGCTACTTTCCTACTGTTACTAACGGGCATACACTGGTGCCTGCAGTATATGGCGATGTGCGTTTTAATATCCGCCCTAAGAAACGCAATCAGTTTTTTGTGTTGCTGGATGTAGGCATGAATTTTTATAAACATAACAAATCTGGCCATGTAGAGAACTACTGGGCATACTACGTAGATAAAGATAATGGTGTATACAGCAGTCTTGGTATTGGATATCTGCACAAGTTTGCAAAACGTGGCGCTATCTATACGACGTTAAAAACTGTGACGAACCATTATCAGGAAAGAGCATGGAATATATTTACCGGCGAACAGAGGTCGGGCGGTGCCAGCCGTGGTACGCTGGCAGTTTCTTTCGGCTTCCGTTGGTAATTATTATTTTATATGTGTAATGCTGTCTAAGTATTCTTTCAGCTTACCTTTTTTATCGGCCTCTGCCATTTTGGTAAGCGCTGCTCCGGGCTGCAGTTTGTTCTGGCTTGCATTGCTGTATTGTATCAGTCTTTTTGCGGCTGCTTCGTTTGCTTTTCGCGGGGCTATATTCTTGTCATTCATCATAGCCTCTGCCAGTGCTGCAAAAAATACCATTCCTTCTTCTCTGTTTTCTTCCAGCAGTTGCACGGCAATATTGTCAATGGCAAAAGAATAGTCATCGGTTTTTTCCATCCATATCATCAGATAGTCTTTCGCATCTTTGCGCATTTGTTGGGCAGTGTCTGCCGGGGTAGAAAGAATGTAGCTGATGGCTTTCTGTGCAAGTGGGTTCATATCTTCTTTTGTTTTCAGTTCGCTGAGCGAAAAGATTGGCTCTGATTGTGCAAATGCCCCGATGCTGAAGCTGAATAGGGCTGCAAATAGGAATAGTTTTTTCATCAAAGGTTTATTTCCTTCTAAGATATGCAATTTTCGTATTATGCAGGTGTGATAGTGCGGCGTGTATAGCAATTAGTAGAAGTCTTTAACATCTACAAGTGCGCCTTCTCTGTTGTAGTATTTCCAGGTACCGTTGCGCAGCGATTGGTATTGCAATGACTTCTTGGCCTGTTTTACTTTTTTGCCTGTGGATGGGTCTTGCACCGTCACACTATCTATCCAGGTATATGGTGCTATTATATAGTTGCCTTCTTGTTTCAGCTTACCGTTTGCATAGTAGTAGCGCCAGTACCCTTCGCGCAGCAATGTTTTTGACACATTGTCGGGGTGTTTGTATTTTCCTTCTGCTATTACCTGATTATGTTGATTGACCAGTTTTATGGTTTTGTTTTGTACGTCAACATGCAATGTTTTGCTGTTGTCAAATTTGTATGGTACAGATACAACCGCGCGTTGTGTCCCTTCTTCTGTAAGCAGCGAATCTCTAGGGATAGCTTCTAATGCCATAGCTACCGAGTCTAGCTCTGTAGCATGTACAGCACATGTTGCCGAAAATAAAAGCAGTATGAGTAGAACAAAAGGCATAATTAAAAGTAGCAACAACCTTACATTTTCGACAGATATGGAGATTAAAATGTTTTAATCTCAGCATGACTAATATATTGTAAATCATGCTGTAGTAAAGGTTCTTCTTGTCTGAAAGGCTTATGGATAAAGGCTTTGCGCCAATGGATGTTTGCATCCTGCAAGATTGTCGTATAATTGCATGCTAAAATTTTAACCCCGCTTTAATCCTGTCTTAATCTTGTTTTAATCTCTTGTATGCCAAATAGAACGGTAACAATACAGCAGGCTATTCAGAAATGGAAAGCAAGAGGATATTTACCTATGGTGCTGATACTCTTGTCGGCTATTGTCCTTGCATCCATACTCTATATATTCAGTAGTGGCTTGTATGCATTGGTAGTGTTTGTAGGTGGGGTGTTTTGGATGGTTCGCTACGGAGAAAAGAGACGTACCGAGTGGCGTTTGTGGGCTTATGATAGGGTATCAGATATTCATCAGTTGCAGCGTAGTGCTGAATTGGCGATGGTTTTAAAGTTGCGCTCTCATGATAAAATAGGCGTTGCAAATGCACAACAAAAAGAACGCCTGATGAGCCTGATTAAGCGTTTTGAAGAAGAGCAGGTATTTGAGGATGATGCATCTGTGCCACAAGAAACACTGATTCGCCCGTCTTCTGTGTTTAGTGATTCACAAATGCTTTTTAAACTGAATGATATAGGTATAACAAGCGGTAATGGTGAGTTTGTGCCTTGGAGCGATGTGCAAAATGAAAGAATAGCATTTGTTTCATATAGGAGAACAAGTATGCTAACAGGTGGGAAAATGCCAGTTGGTAGCATAACATTTTTCAGGCTAACTGGCAGGGACTTGCCAACTGATGGTAAGGCTTTCTTCAGGTTTGAGTGTAGCTTGGGAAGTATGGAATGCCCCATGTCATCGCTTGATATAGAACCATGGAAACTCGACCTGCTCCTGTACATCTACCGCGGGCGCTATGGGGCGAAGATGAGGCAAACACAATCCTGATTATTTACAGCTTTCAAATAAAATTTGCGCAGTCAAATAACTGCATATATATTTGCAGTCAAATAGCTGCATATATGGAACTCAGAAGAGATGTATTTCAGGCCATTGCCGATCCTACACGCCGCGCCATCCTTACACTGGTGGCACTACAGGCTATGACGCCCACTACCATTGCCGAAAACTTCGACTCCAGCCGCCAGACAATATCCAAACATATACAGATATTGACCGAGTGCGAATTGCTGCGACAAGAGCAGACAGGGCGTGAAATATACTATTATATCAATGCTAAGAAGATGAAAGAAGTAGCAGACTTTATAGAGCCCTTCCGCAAAATGTGGGATGATAGGTTCAACAAGCTGGAGAGCATCATGAAAAAACACAAATCGAAAAACGCATAGCCATATGGAACAGAAAACAAAAATACATGCCGAAGACGGCAGGCAGGAACTAACCGTCACCCGCATATTCGAGCTGCCTGTAGAGCTGCTCTTTCAGGCATATACAGATGCCGCGATTGTTGCAGAGTGGATGAGTACCACAGTACTGAAGCTGGAAAATAAAGCACATGGTGGTTATCAGTTCGAAACCACCGATCCGATGGGCAATAAGCATGGCTTCAACGGTGTGATACATGAGATAGTGCCCAATGAAAAAATCACCCGCACTTTCCAGATGGAGGGCACACCCTTCCCTGTGCAGTTGGAGTTTCTGGAGTTTGAAAGCATAGATGCGGATAACAGCAAACTGACCATGCACATAGTATATAAAACAGCAGAGTGGAGAGACCGTATGTTGCAAATGCCATTTGCATTCGGCATTAATATGGCACACAACAGGCTGCAGGAAATTGTTGACGAACTAAGATAACACCACATGACAAAGCGTAATAAAATAATCTATTGGGTAGCCACGCTATGGCTGGCACTGGGTATGGTATCTACCGCCATTGTGCAGCTGATACACATGCCCGAAGAGGTAGAGAAGATAAACAAGCAACTGGGCTATCCTGTTTATATACTCACCATCATCGGTGTGTGGAAGCTGCTGGGCGTGGTGGCTGTATTAGTGCCACGCTTTCCGCTGCTGAAGGAGTGGGCGTATGCAGGCTTTTTCTTTGCCATGAGTGGTGCGGCAATATCGCACATAGCAATGCATCATGGTATGGGCGACATCTTTCCATCACTGCTGTTACTGCTGCTGACGGTAGCGTCATGGTACTTTCGCCCTACGGATAGAAAACTGAATTTTAATTAACTTCAATTATATGCCAAAGAACAAACTCACCACATCGCAAAGCAAAGAACTGTTGGATATACTGAAAGCACGTTTTGAGAAAAATGCAAAACGTCACAAGGGTATTGCATGGGCCGATGTTGAAAGCAAGTTGAATAAACATGCCGACAAACTATGGTCGCTCAACGAAATGGAGATGACAGGTGGCGAGCCCGATGTAGTGGGTATGGATAAAAAGACGGGCGAATACCTGTTTTTCGATTGCGCAGCAGAAAGCCCTAAAGGCCGCCGCAGTATTTGTTACGACCATGAAGCACTGGAAAGCCGCAAAGAACACAAGCCCGCCAACAGTGCCGTAAACATGGCTGCCGATATGGGTATAGAACTGCTGAACGAAGAACAATACCGTATGCTGCAAACCCTCGGCGCTTTCGACCTCAAAACATCGAGCTGGATACAAACACCCGATGCCATACGCAAACTAGGTGGTGCTGTCTTCTGCGACAGGCGCTACGATACCGTATTTCTTTACCACAATGGCGCCGAGTCTTACTACGCAGCCCGTGGCTTTCGTGGTGTGTTGAGGGTGTGATTATAAAAAGTACGCATCAATTTCATTCCTGTGGTAGTCAACTATCCATTGGTTTCTTATGGTATAGATGTCACGTATTTTATCTGCATCGTTACTCCATACATAACACCCTCTGTCATCGTACATATAAAAGCCGCGGTCTGTAATAGGTTCAAAGAAGTATATGCTTTGGTTAATGCAAGGGTCGAAGCCCATCTCCGCATTGGCGATGCCGTTCAGTATGTTGTGAATGTTTATTGTGCCTACTGGTAGTTTGCCGATTGTCAGTCTTGTTTCTTCTTTCTCGAAACTATCATTGCCGTCTTCATCCGCAATTAAATAGTTGTTATTGATTGTTTCTGTCTGATTGTAGAATCTTGCAAATTGTTCTTTGGGAAATTGCTCGTACAAATATTCGTCATGCGATTTGTTGTAGTCATATATCAGCACATATATCAGTGCATTTGCATTTGGAAAAGTATCGTTAAATATGGCAGTTGCTCTGTCTGTAGCTTGCTGAACTCTTTGGAACGTGCCATTGCCCAAGTCACCGCCCAGTTCAAATCGAATATGTACATCTCCGCCAATAGAGTGCGGGGTGTCGATTTTTGAACCTGCGTATACTTTGTCGAAATAAGACTGCAATTCATCTTTCAGCATATTGCGAATATATTAATTGCGGGTTGCAATTGATGGAGCATTCTCCTAAAGATTTCTTAACTCGGAACAATCCTCTTTCTTTTGGTTTGGTTTTTGCATCCCTTGGGGTATGAAAATTGAAACAACTTATGACTATGATGCACATGGCAGGCAGTATGCCCGCCACAGGCAAACCGATCCGCGCATAGCAGCACAGGTACACAATGCGCTGGGTAGTGCGCAATCCGTTCTCAACATTGGTGCAGGTGCAGGTTCTTACGAGCCGCAAGACCGTTATGTAGTAGCCGTAGAACCATCGGCAGTAATGCGTGCACAACGGTTGCAACAGGGCAAAGTGCCCGCAGTAATAGGCTATGCAGACGCCTTGCCTTTTGACGATAATAGCTTTGATGCCTGTATGGCCATGGCAACCATCCACCACTGGCCCGATATGGCTGCGGGGCTAAGGGAAATGTACCGAGTAGCAAAGCATAATGTAGTAGTGCTTACGTTCGACCCATCGGCACTCAACCAAATGTGGAACGATTATTATTTCCCTGCGGTAATAGCTGCAGAAAAGAAACGATACCCTGAAATCAGTTTTATTACAGATTGTCTGGGTGCTGATAAATGTGAGGTATTGGATGTGCCTGTGCCTGTGCCGCTTGATTGTGTGGATGGTTTTCAGGAAGCATTCTACGGCAGGCCCGAGGCTTTTCTGGATGAGCATGTGCGCAATGCACAATCTGCGTGGGGCTTTGTAGATGCTGAAACAATTAAACAACACGTGCAGCATCTGGCAGATGAATTGGCAAATGGCGAGTGGGACCGCAAGTACGGACACCTGCGCACACAGCCACTCTTTCATGGTTCTATCAGGTTGGTGGTTTGCAGAAAGGGGTAGTTTTTAGCTCACGGTTAATCTTCTTTTTGTAGCGAACACAAAAACTTAAAAATGTTTAAAATTTAAAATACAGCATTTGCTTTCTGTATAACTTTAGCCCTCACTCAAAAACACCGCACACAATGGCAACAGTAAATGTTTACCTCAATTTTGATGGTAATTGCGAAGAAGCATTCAATTTTTATAAGTCGGTTTTCGGCGGAGAGTTCTCTTACATGGGGCGCTTCAGCGATATGCCACCAACAGAAGGCAATCAGATGCCTGCAGAACATGCCAACCGCATTATGCACGTAGGCTTGCCTATCAGCAAAGAAACATCGCTGATGGGTAGCGATACAGGTGGCGAATGGGCAAGCAGCTTTCAAGCAGGTAATAATTTTTCTGTCTACGTAGGTGCATCCAGCAAAGAAGAGGCAGACAAATTATATGCAGGCCTTTCAGCAGGCGGACATGCTACTATGCCTATGGCCATGACATTCTGGGGAGACTACTTCGGTATGTGTGCAGACAAGTTTGGCGTATCGTGGATGGTGAGCTATAACGAGCAACAACAACAAGCATAGAACAATAAATAACACACAATGCACAACGCCCCTCTTTGCAGAGGGGCGTTTGTATATATGGGATTGTGCAAGAGAGACGTGTTTGATTATTGCAGGTGTTTCTTCAATGCAAATACATAACGGTGCGGTTTGTAGATGGCAAAGTAGCCATAGCCTGTTTCTATATTCGTTGGCAGGTTGATGGGTTCGCCAGTCAGTTGGTTGATGAGGTAGCCTGTGCGCTTGTAGGTTTGCAGGTATTTAAAATAGCCGTCGTCTATGCGCGCTACCTGCACTATCAGCGTATCCTGCGGTGATAGTTTCAAAGTGTATTGTTGTGTCAGTTCGCCCGTTACATTGCTCTGTATCATTTCTATTTGCTTGGCTTCAAACCCTGCAATAGCGGCAGCATTTTGCGATGGCGATTGTGTAAGGAGCTTTACATTCTCTCTCAGTTGCCTTGTAGTGGTATAGCCCATAAAGTAGTGCGCGCCTTGTTTGGCATCGGGTATAGTTACATTCAGCTTGTAGAGTGTATCACCGTTTTTATCGCCTATGTAGGTAGGCATTACCTGTCCGCGTGCGGGCTGCGGCATATAGGTAGTAGTAGCTGTGGCGGTTACACCCTTTCTGTAGTCGGCAAGCTGCAGTGTATAGGTGCTGCCTTCTTTCAGTTGTATGCCTGTGGTAGCATACATGCCTGCCGATACTTTGGTAAGGTTGCGTGCAGTGCCACCAGCTTCGGCAATGCTTATCATGCCGCTGTCTATCAGCATGCTTTTAGGTATGCTCGAATTGCCGGTGCTGTCGCTGATATTCGTTATTGCATCCAGCGAATAGCCTGCTGATACGAGCAGGGTGCGGTCGTCGGGCATGGTAGATGCAATAACGGGTTGGTCTTTGCGCTGCGGTATATCTATGGTCAGCGGTTTGGGTTTGCGACAGCTATACAATGCTGTAGCGGCTACTAAGATGAAAACTATTTTCTTATTCATAAAATTGGTTGTTTACAGATGAATGTTGAGTGATGCAGCGGTGATAGTGCCAAACAGGCCGCGCTGCTGATATTTATAACTATTGCTTTCTTTATCGAACACGCGCTGCACACTGTGCGGCTGTGTACGGTTGAATATATTGTACACACTCAGGTGCGCATCGGCCTTCACCCGTTTGCTGATGTTGAATTTGTATTGCAAATCGGCATCGGTACGAAAAGCGGCAGACATACGTAGCTCGTTGCGGCTTGTATAGGCAGGCATGGTTTCAAAGCCCGTAAAGCCAGGTTTGGGTACCATGTACTGACTTGTTTGCCCTGTAAACGGTGCGCCTGTGGCATATACAGTTGTTGCGCTGATACTCCAGTTTTTGTTGATGTCGTACATGGCTACTACGGAAAGTTGATGACGGCGGTCGTTGCGTGCATAGTATTCCTTGCCCTTGTTCAGCGAATCGAAACTGCGATGTGCAAAAGCCAGTGAATAACCAAACCATCCTGTCAATCTGCCGTTTGTTTTTGATGCAAATATTTCCAATCCATAAGCACGTCCCTTGCCCTGTACCAGTTCATCTTCATACTTATCATTCATCAGCATTTGTGCGCCTTCTTTATACTCGCATAGGTTGTGCATCCATTTGTAGTATGCCTCTGCGCTGATGGTGATGTCTGCATCGGCTATGTTATAATAGTAGCCCGCGCTTACCTGGTCTGATGTTGCAGGTTTTGTACGGTTCGTTGCCGGGTACCACATATCTGTAGGCAGCATCAGCGAAGAGCCCGTTACCATGTGCATGTATTGTGCCATGCGTGTGTACGATGCTTTCAGCGAGTTGTGTTCATTCAGCTTGTAGCGTAGCCCCAATCTTGGTTCGGGGTTGATGTATGTTTTGCTTGTAGTAATTGTACTGCTGACGCGTACACCTGCTGCAACCTGCCAGTTGCTGTCTATACGTATTTCATCATTCAGGTATATGGCTGCTTCGTTGTTATATATTTTTTGTCCTTTGCTATTACCAAAGCGTTCTACCATTGGTCCTTCTGTATGCAACACGTTGGGGTGGAAGTAGTGGTTGATAAAGCTGAAACCTGCCGTCAGTTTATGCCCTGCAAAATAGTTGAGGCGCAGGTCTGTATTGATGCCCAAATCTCTGATGGCTGATTGCATCTGAATGCGGTTGCTGTTCAGCCTACCATCTATATTGTAGCTGAAGCCTGAATAGTAGGTAGTAACATCGCCCGAAAGTTTATTGTTTTTGTGCAGGTGATTCCAGCGTAATGATGCGGTATTGTTACCCATCTTCATGCCGCTTTGTATGTTGTCCTCAGTTGCTTCTTTGTCCTGTTGGTTGCTTGCCTGCAATACATCTCTGCCGGTGTAGGCACTCAGGTACAGGCGGTTACGGCTATCTGCTTTGTATGCCAGTTTCATGTTCATATCATGAAAGTGATAGGGCACAGCCTTCATCACCTTGTCTATATACGTGCGCCTGCCCGCTACCATCAGCGATACCTTGTCTTTTACAACAGGAGTTTCCACACATACCGATGATGATATAGTGCCGATGCTCAGGTCTGCTTTTGTCTGTGTCATACTCGCATCTTTGGTGCGTACATCCATCACAGAAGAAAGCCTGCCGCCATACTTGGCTGCCCAGCCGCTTTTGTATAGCTGCACATCCTTCAGCGTAGCATTGTTGAATACCGAAAAGAAGCCCAACAGGTGGCCTGCGTTGTATAGTGGTGCGCCATCCAGCAGTATCAGGTTTTCATCGCCGCCACCACCGCGAACATACATGCCTATGGTACCTTCGCTGCCACCCTTTACACCGGGTGTCAGTTGCAGGGCTTTTACTACATCGGCCTCACCGCCAATGGCGGGTGCTTTCAGCAGCATGGCAACAGGCAATACTGTTTTGCCCATTTGCATGCTCTCTATTACCATTTTGCCCGATTGGCTTTTTATGGTTACCGCGCTCAGTTGCCTTGCGTTTTTTGTTGTAGTGCTATCTGTTGTCTGTGCATTGGCAATAGTGCCGGTCAGTATCAAACAGAGGGTGTGTAGTGCTTTCATATTGAAACGATATACATGCACAAAACACAAGAACACTGTGCATCCCCCACAGGAAAAAATATATTTTTTGGCGTAGGGGTTTTGGCAGCGAAAGATGTTTTACTATCAGATTCTTCTTACGATGTAGTGAAGACAGTCGCTGCGGCTTTTCAAAGTTGCGGATGCCTGTCTTTCTTTTTTTTTGGGGCTTGTCCGTTGTAGTAGAAATAGATATTTTTTCCACTATGTTTCACCAGCCTATACATACATTGTTGCAAGGGCTTGTAGTCTGCTATTGGTTTATAGATGCAGCGGCCATTCCGCACAATACCAAAATGCTACCCGATGGATATAGCGATATAATGATAAACCTCGGCGAGCCTTATAAACTTGTGCGGCATGATGGCAGCATCAGCATAATAGAAGGTAGCGTTCTGTACGGGCAGCGAACAAAGCCATTGTTGTTGCAACAACCCGGTGCGGTACGTATGGTAGGCATCAGGCTGGTGCCGGGTAGTGAATTTTTATTCAGCGGGATGAAGGCATCAGACCTGGTAAACAGCTTTGTGCCATTGGCAGATATGAATGGCAATATAGCTGACGTGCTGCAAGCACTATCTACTGCAACAAACGATGCTGATAAAATAAAATATACTGAAGCACTATTGCTTGCGCTATTGCGCACAGATGTCGGTGCAGAAAAGGCATTGCAGGTTACGCGCATTATAATGGCTGCAAAGGGAGATGTGGTAGTAGAAGATGTAGCACTGCAGCTTGCCGTGTCTTACAAGCAACTGGAAAGGCTGTTTGCAAAACAAGTAGGTCTATCGCCCAAAATCTTTGCCAGAGTGCACAGATTCTACAATGCATTTGTACAAGTACGTGCGTTGCAGAAAGCCAACTGGATGCAGGTATTGCACAGTTGTGGTTATTACGATCAGGCTCATTTCATTAAAGACTTCAGTTATTTTTCGGGCATCACACCTACGAAACAATTCACTGCAAAAGACACAATAGACGATTTTTTTTGGTTTAGCCTGATGTCTAAAATTTACAATGCAGGGAATGGCACATAGTATAATTTTGCCGCAAACAACAAGTAAGTGAAAGCCGCAGACATACTACATAAATACAAGCAGCACACCGCACGATGGGTACAGGAGCTGCAAAGTTTTCCCGAAGAGGCATTTGCTAAATCGGCACCCGGAGAATGGAGTGTGGCACAGGTGGCCGACCATATACATCACACTACTTTTAAATGTGTAGAAAATGCAATGCTTTGTTGCGATGGTAAGGGCGAGCGCGGGCGTTCGGGTTTTGGTGCGGCTGTGTTCAGTTTTATGGGTTCATTTCCGCCGGTAAGGTTGCGCATAAAAAACATACCACCCAACACGGGTAGCATATATACACCTGCTGCGGTAAGCAAAGAAACAGCTATAGCCAATCTGCTGGCGGCACAGGCGCAGATGGAAGCTGCTATTATACAGATAAATGCCGCCGATAAAAACATACGTATTGCGCACTGGGCAGGTGGATGGTTCAACGCTTTGCAATGGTATCACAGTGCAGAGATGCATATCAAACATCACTTCAGGCAGTTGGCAAGAATCAAAAAAGCAATCTGATAATCCCCGTTTTTATATGGGATAATTCTTGCTTTGTAGATGTTGTATTTATGTTGTCAATGCATATTGGCAACCTCATATTTGCGCAAATCTGATTGTGTTGTATATTAGCATTGATGCATATAGAGAAAAAGTTTGTACGGGTACTGTCAGTGCTGGGGATGGTAGTAGCCACAATGGTAATATTTGGTTGGATAATGGGTATTACCACACTTAAAAGTATCATGCCTCAGTTTGTTAGTATGAAGGCAAATACGGCCATCTGCTTTTTGCTTACGGCTTCTGCCATCTACCTTTACAATCCCGAACAAAAAAAAGCAATGCTATACTACCGTGTAGCTACAGGCTTGTGTTTGCTGATAGCTCTGCTGACAATAATGCAGTACGCGCTGGATGCCAATATTGGTATAGACGAGCTTTTGTTTGATGATGAAGCGTCAGGCAACACACCACATCCCGGTCGTATGTCTATTATTACTTCACTTAGTTTTATAGCATTAAGTGTTGGGCTGCAAGGCATACCATCAAAGCGTCTTTTGTTCAGGCGAATTGCACAGGCTTTGTTTCATAGTATTACCATCATTGCAGTTGTGGCAATTTTCGGCTATATATTTCGTGTGCCAGGTTTCTACAGTTTTACCTTTATTACAGGCATGGCATTGCATACGTCATTGCTGTTTTTGGTGTTGTCGATAGCATCTTCTGCTTTATTGCCCGGTATCGGTTATGCTCGCGTATTTGGCGGAAAGGAAACCGGCAATCTGATGGCAAGGCGTATGTTCCCGGTCATGTTTGTAATGATAATGATATTAGGTATCATCAGGTTAGAGTTACACTGGTATCATACAGTAACTGTAGAGATGGGCATTGCATTGTACGGTCTTTCTTTCCTGATGGCCAGCCTGGTGCTGATACGCAATACTGCCTTCAAACTAAACGCTATAGACCATAAAAGAAAACGTGCCGAGGCAGAGCTGCGCAACCTGAATGCCATGCTGGAAGAACAGGTAGAGATACGTACCCGAGAGCTGAATAAAAGCAATCTGCGCAACCAGATATTTGTAAACGAGGCACCTACCGCCATTGCCATGTTCGATACCAATATGTGCTACGTAGCGGCTTCGCAAAAATGGCTGAATGACTACGGGTTGGTGGGCAGGGATATCCTCGGCAAATCTCATTACGAAATATTTCCGGAAATAGGCGAAGACTGGAAACAGATACACCGCGAATGTCTGGCAGGCGCCATCAACAAAAATGACAACGCACCATTTCTTCGCGAAGACGGTACAATGCAATGGCTTGTGTGGGATGTGCGCCCGTGGTATGCATCAGAAGGACAGATAGGCGGTATCATTATGTATACCGAAGATATTACCGAACGCAAGAGAATAGAACAGCAATTAGTACTTAGCGAGGCACAGTTTCGTGGTGCATTCCAATCATCACCCACGGGTATTGCCATCGTATCGCTACAGGGCAACTGGGTAACGGTTAATCCTGCCATCAGCAATATATTGGGCTATACAGAGGCAGAGCTGATGAAGCTCACCTTTCAGGATATCACCCACCCCGATGATATAGCGCCTGATATTGCTTTGGTAAATGAATTGCTGGAGGGTAAACGCCAATACTACCAACTGGAAAAACGCTATCTGCACAAAAACGGCGAATACATCTGGGCTTTACTATCTGTATCGCTGGTGCGCGATGCGGAAGGCAATCCTAAACATTTTGTATCGCAGATAACAGATATCAATACCCAGCGCATTACCCAACACAAGCTGAAGCAAGCGCTGGACAAACTGGAGGGTATACTTGGTGCCAGCTCTCAGGTTAGTATCATCAGTACAGATACCAATGGCGTGATTACCAGCTTCAACGTGGGTGCAGAAAACCTATTGGGCTATAGCAGGCAGGAAATGGTGAATGTAAGCACACCGCAGATAATACATGTGGCAGAAGAAGTGATAGCGCGTGGGCAAGAGCTTACAGCGCAACTGGGTAAAACTGTTGAGGGCTTTGATGTGTTTATAGAGCTGGCAAAAGTGCAGCAATACGAAACACGCGAATGGACTTATGTGCACAAAGATGGTACACACTTTCCAGTGCAGCTAACAGTAACAGCCATACGCGAAGCAGGTGAGATAGTGGGCTATTTGGGTATAGCGGTAGACATCAGCGAAATAAAACGTGTGGAGCGGGAAATAAAATCGCTCTTGGATGTTGCAAAAGACCAAAACGAAAGACTGAGAAATTTTGCCCATATTGTGTCCCACAATCTGCGTTCTCATTCGGGCAATATATCTATACTTATAGATTTGTTCCTGCAGGAAAATGAAAATATGGCAGAGGATGAATTGCTGAAAAACCTAACACTGTCTGCAAACAACCTGAAAGAAACTATTGTGCACCTGAACGAAGTGGTGGCAATGAATACTACAGTAAACGAAAATATGAAGCGTCTGCACTTGAAAACATTTGTAGATGCGGCCGTTCAAAACGTAAAAGCAATTGCGAATGATAAGCAGGTAAATATTATCAATCTTGTAGATGACGGGCTGTATGTAGCCGGTGTGGATGCTTATCTGGATAGTATTGTACTGAATTTTCTGACAAATGCGATAAAGTATAAGTCAGACGGCAGACAGGCGTTTGTAAAAATAGATTCAACTACAGAAGGCGGTTTTGTAATGCTGAAATTTGAGGATAATGGTATTGGTATGAACCTGAAGCTTGTTAAGCACAAGTTGTTTGGTATGTACAAGACCTTCAGCACCAACCCCGATGCCCGTGGCATAGGGCTGTTTATCACAAAAAATCAGATAGAAACACTTGGTGGTAAAATAGAAGTGGAAAGCGAAGAAGGGATAGGCACAACTTTTAAAGTATATTTGAAGCATGAAAAAGAAAATTGACATCGCATGTATAGTGGACGATGATCCCATATATGTATTCGCAACCAAGAAGGTGATGCGAATGGCAGACTTTTGCGAGTCGTTTCTTGTTTTCAGCAATGGTAAGGAAGCATTGGAAAGCCTGAGTGCTATAGTACTGGCAGGTGCAAAAATGCCCGACGTTATTCTGCTGGATCTGAATATGCCGGTGATGGATGGCTGGCAGTTTCTGGATGAGTTTACACAGATACAGCCGCCCAAGAAAATTACTATATACATTGTTACATCGTCAATAGATCCTGAAGATGTAGAGCGTGCAAAGGCTTATGCAGATGTTCGTAATTACATTGTAAAACCTGTTACGGAAAAAGCGCTCATGGACATTCTGCAAGACTACAAACCTGAATAGCATATAGCGATACTGCAATGCAATACTCCAAGCAAATAGCCAAACACCTGAACGAAGTATATAATGGTGGCAACTGGACATGGGTAAACCTGCACGATACGCTGAAAGATGTATCGTGGCAACAGGCCACTGCCAAAGTGTACGATATGAATACCATTGCGGTGCTTACGTATCACATAGGGTATTACGTAGCTGCTATACTGAATGTATTGCGTGGCAATCCGTTGGACTCAAAAGATGAGCACAGTTTCAATCATCCGCCCATCAACAGCGAAGCCGACTGGCAAGCCATGCGCAATGGCATACAAGATAACTGGCTGGCATTGGTTGCTGCCATAGAGCAATTGCCCGATGAAAAGCTGGCGGAATATTTTACGCAGGAAAAATACGGCCTCTACTATCGCAATCTGCATGGGCTGATAGAGCATACACACTACCACCTGGGGCAGATAGTCATCATCAAAAAAATACTGAAGGCAGAGGGGCGATAAGTTATTGAATCACAAATCTACCTTTAGCAGCAATCTCTTTTACATCATAGTAATACATGCCTGCAGCCCAGTTGCTGATTGCTATTGATGAAGTGCGCGCATCAACAAGTGTTTGCCTGTACACTACTGCGCCCATGCTGTTGGTGATTGTGAGCAGTCCGTTCATTTTGTGCGGCGATGTTATGTTTATTATATCCCTTGCAGGGTTAGGGTAGATGTGGCTGCTGTTTTGTAGTGTAGCACTTACTATGCCTGTGGCTGAGGGAATGGTATTGTACAATACATATACAATGGCACTGTCAGCAGGGTTGTCGTTGTTGAAGAGGGTATAAGATACTAAGTACTTGCCGGGAGTATGGTTGCTTTCCAGATATACGTACACTCCTTTAAAGCTGCTGTCTATTGCTGCCGGAAATAGTTGCACTACATCTGGGGCTATGTATACACTTGATGGGTAGCAGTATTGATAAAAGCAAAAGCCGTGATCTGCATCGGGGTCTGTGCTGTGTTCTGCTTTCTTTGCACCAAGGTTCATGCTGACGCCCGTATTGTTCTGCACATAAAACTTTGCATTGATGGTTGTATATGGCGGCTTCTGAACAAATTGAGGAGATACCTCTATCGTGTCACCGTTTACAATATTTCCCGAACCATCGCGAAGAATGATGTTTTGTGCATCGGCAGCGTATGCCATGGTAAGAGCAAGCAGCGTTGCGAATATGTATTTCATTATCACTCGGGTTTTATATACCGAATGTAGGGCGCGCAATCCGTTTAAAAATCCCCCGTTTGGGTGTACCAACCTTATTGCTACAGTTTACCGTCATCTATAGTTCGAAGGCGTATTTTACATTGCTCCAAAAAGCATCCAGTGCTATGATGCGTGGTTTCAGGAATGATATGAGCACAGGCCAGTCTTCCTGTTTCAGTATGTTGATGTTTTGGATTGTAGTGCCGACAAGGCTGATGCTTTTGCCGTATTTGTCTGTAGTGTTTTCCTGCCAAGCCCATTCCTCGCCCAGCTCGTTGTGCAGCAGTGTTTGTAATTGCAGCAGTTGCGCGTAGTGTTGTGCGCGTATGGTATCGTCTTTATGTGCCAGTACAATGGCTATGCTTGCATGTGTATGGTCTGCATCCATACGGAAGCTGATGCCTGGAATGCCTGTTTTATAATTTACCCAATTCACGCGCTCGCCATCTGCCGGCACAACGGGTTGCATATACCTGCCAAACGTAGTCCAGAATGTTTCCTTCAGCCTTGTTACCTCCTGCCTGCTGTACATGGTTGCAAGATAGGGCGTTTACGCTTTCCCCGCCACACGCTCTGCCAGCTTGCGGGCACGGGGTATGATGATGAATGCCGCTACATAGGCAACGGGTAGCATCACACTCCATGCTTTCAGAAACTTAAGAAACCAGTCTTCACCAAAGCCATAATTGCGCATCAGCCCTACAAAAGCCATTATCAGTGTCATTGGGAATACGACGAAAAAGGTGTTGATGTATTTGAAGTATTTCTTGCTAATCATAAATTATGTAATGTTCGTTCTTCTCAAAAATTATGATAAAATAAATAAATTTGGCAGATTAGATTTATTTAATGTATCTTTGAGTTAAGACAATGGTTTTTGAGTCTTCTTGCAGTTTCTGATTTGCGTTAGTTAATATTTCTTTTCAGTCTACATTTCGCCCGCGGCCATATTTTTTATTTTATTCAATTCATTTTTTATGAACATTTTCGTAGGTAATCTGAACATTCAGACCACAGAAAATCAATTGCGCGATGCGTTTACTGCGTTCGGTACTGTAGATACTGTAAAAGTAATATTTGATAAATATACTAATCAATCCCGTGGTTTCGGTTTTGTAGAAATGCCTGATAACGGCGAAGCTAATGCAGCTATCGAAAAACTGCATGATAGTTTTATGGACCAGAGCGTAATGGTAGTAAACGAAGCAAGACCGAGGACAGAAGAACGTCGCGGTGGCTACAACGATAGTTACAAAAAAAGGTCATACAGCAACCGTTATTAATATCGGTATACAATGCAGGCTCTTTTTTAATAAAATATCCCAATTGCATTTTTAAGAAGAGCCATGCCGAAAAAGGTATGGCTCTTTCATTTCAATAATTTAATCACAATTTTAAAAACAAGAGAACATTTCAGGATTTATGGCAAGTGAAACAATGGGTAAAAAAGACCGTGAAAAGAAAAAACAAAAGAAAAAACAGGACAAGGCAGAGAAGATGCTGAACCGAAAGGACAACAACAACAAGGGAAAAGGGCTGGAAGATATGATGATGTACCTGGATGAAAACGGTAATCTTTCTCCCACACCGCCCGATCCGCGAAGAATGCGCGAAATAGCACCTGAGCTTATACAAATAGGCGTACCGAAGAAAGAAGAACTGGAGGCAGTAGATAAAACACGTACAGGTATCGTTCGCTTTTTCGACATCACCAAAGGATATGGTTTTATAGATGATTTAATAACCAAAGAAAGCATCTTTGTACACAAAAACCAGGTAAAGGAAAACATTGGGGAAGGCAATAAAGTGAGTTTCGAAACAGAGAAAACACCCAAAGGCCTCAGCGCAATAAATGTAAAACGCGCTATATAAAAAACAGCAGCACGGAAATGTGCTGCTGTTTTGCTTTTATGGAGTGTTTACTACTATTGAAAGTAGTTTGTACGTTTTTACAGCTGCTTTTTTATGAAATCTGAATAATGTTAATCCGTGTTCTTTGGAATGAACATTATTGATTCCGTTTTGTGTTAATAGGTACACTATGTATTCGCTAATAGCTATATTATGCTTTTTAGCTTCTGATACAATTGGGTCGTTATTTTCAAATGCTGAAAAGTAAAATTTAGGGATGTTATTTTGATAGATAATGAACTCCCCATATGAAAAGTCACTATGACTCACAGATGTATAGCAGCCTATTCCGTAGTTTATCTTTATTACAGGCGTGGTAAGCAGGGGGATACTAAACTCACGGAGTTGTATTGGTAATATTGCATTGCTTTTTATTGTCATTATTGCATTCTGATCTACAATAATAACATTCTATTTCTCCACATTACTTGCCTTTTTGGTGCAGTGTGCTTTATATTTAAGTTGTGTTCAGGTACATCCTCCTTTTTATCACAGTGCTGTCAGCACAAATACCCGTGTTTGCGCAGGCAAATGCAGACTCGTTGTTGCAGGTATTGAAAACTGCCAAAGACGATACCAATAAAGTCAACATGTTCAACGATTTATCTGCTATATACTTTCAGACAGATCTTGAAAAAAGTAAAAAGTATGGTGCGGAGGTACTTGCATTATCCGAAAAATTGGGCTGGGATAAGGGTTGTCTGCGTGGCAATTATCTGGTAGGGCGTTGTAATGCGGTACAAAACAACCTGCCGCAGGCACTTAAGCATTTTCAGGCAGCACTCACCTATGCCCGAAAAATGAAAGCCCCCGACCGCGAGGCATTGGTGTTATCTGCCATCAGTGCCGTATATGCCACCAACAACGATTATGAAAAAGCCTTGCAACATGGTTTGCAGGCTGTAGAGGTGTACAACCGTGCAGGCATAAAGTACCAGCAACACCTGATGGTGAATATCGGGTATCTCTATATCAGGCAGGATAAATATGAAGAAGCCCTGCAATACTATAACAAAGCGCTGGAGCAGGAGCTGAAGTACGGCACTGCCGCTACCCGCGGAGAGCTGGCTAACATATACCTGAATACAGGTGGTGTGTACATACGCGTAGGCAAGTATGTGCCTGCTTTGCAACACTATTATAAAGCAGAGGCTATGCTTGGCGAAATGGGGCTTACCAAAAACCAAGTGATGGCACAGGCAAATATAGGAGAGTGTTATATACGTGCTGCAAAAGGCATGAGTGTCGTGCCACTGCCCGATAGCCTGAAAGACGTGAACCAATGCCTTGCAAAAGCTGAAAAGTATCTGCTGATGGCTAATGCAAAAGGCGAGGAATTGGGTTTGATAGATATAAGATCTGAAGTGGCAGGTAGCCTGATGTCGTTGTACGAACTGAGGAAAGATTACGCAAAAGCATACTATTACCAGAATATACATGTAATAACACGAGACAGTCTTCGCGATATCAGCCGCGAAAAGGAGTTTGCACAGGTAGAGGCTCAATATGCCGTACAGAAGCAAACAGACTCCCTCAATTATCAGAACAAGCTGAAAGACAAAGAAATTGCTGCACAAAAACTGCAACGCAATTCTGCCATCGGGTTGGTATTGCTGGCAGGTGTCATCAGTTTGCTACTCATCAATCGCCAAAAGCTGAAGCATAAGCAAAAAACTGATATGGCAGTTGCCGAGGCACGCCGCAGGGAAGAATTGGCATCGCAACAGCTGGTAGATTTTACCCGCAGCATACAAGAAAAGAACGACTTGCTTGAGCAATTCAGTGCCGAGCTGGAGAAATACCGTACCCAACAACCCGATGCCAACGAACAGGCAGAAAAGGAAAATTCACTCCAGTTATTACAACGTTCTGTAATACTTAACGACGAGCAATGGTCCGACTTTCAGGCGCTGTTCAATAAGGTGCACACAGGGTACATCAACCGAGTAAAAGAAAAATACCCCGACCTCACGACAGCCGAGCTACGCTCTATCCTGCTCACCAAACTGGGGCTATCTAACAAGGAAATGGCTGCTATGTTGGGGGTAAGTCTGGAGGCTGTAAGGGTAAGCAAGCACCGTTTACTGAAGAAAATACACCTGCCCGAGGATACAAAACTGGAAGATTGGGTGAATACTATCTGATTTTTATGTCTTTCTAATTTATTGATAATCAATTTGTACGGATGGGTAACGCCCGCTGTAACGTAATTGTAACGCCCATGAAATGGAGTTGTAACGCCCAAAATTTGCTGTGGAGACATTCGTGTCGCATATTCGTATCACATTAAACGAACGACATGCTGAGGGCAATGGATAAATACTCAAAACTTTCATGGATGGTTGTAGCACTGGTACTGCTGGCAATCGCCCTGTTGTATTTCTATCCTCTATAGGTAACGCAAGTGCTTCTCCGGCAGGTCTCATTCTTTTTATCAAACAAACACATTCACAAACAAAACAAATGTATTTCTAAGGGGCTGGGCCGATATTATCCTCCTCATCTTTCCAGATAAGGAGGAATCGGGCCGGAGAGATTCCCTTTAGAATGCCCCTTAAAAAAGAGTAAGCAATACAATAGCGTGATAGGCTAAACGACAAGACCGGGTTCGCCCCGGTTTTAGTGTTTTTACACCTGTCAATTTCACTTCTTAACAATTGTCAAGGTGATTGGCAGACAGCCACCATAGTTTTGCCGCAGAAAAAACATAAAACAGGGTTTATGAACAATCTGCGGACAAAAGAAAAACTATTTGGGGTACTCTTTATTCTCGTATTTCTATTCTATGGCATAGGTAGCGGCATGGTAGATGAGTTGGCGGCGTCGCCCGATGCACTGACGCAAATAGCCAATAACAAAGCACAGGTGGTAGTTGGCATCATACTATTGGCAGTGCTGCACAGTATGGGCAATATAGGGTTGGCAGTTATTATGTTTGGTATCGTCAGGCAGTACAGTACTGCAAAAGCATACGGCTATCTTCTGTTTGCAACGATGGCTACGGTGTTGCTGACGGTAGGTGGAGTGTTGCTGTGGCAATTGCTGCCATTGAGTGATGCCTATGCAACGGCTACCAACAAAGACTGCGTGCAACAATTAGCTGCCGCATGCAAGCAAGGCAATGTAGCAAGCTACCAGCTAGGTATGGCTATGTGGGCAGTGGGTGGTGCGCTGCTTGCTTCAATATTATATAAAGTGAAATTAGTGCCTCGATGGCTAAGTATATGGGGTATGGCAGGGTATGTGTTGTTGTTTGCAGGTACAGTGGCAGAGCTCTTTCAAATGCACATAGGTGTGGCGCTTTCTTTACCCGGTGGTTTGTTTGAGATTGTGCTGGGTATCAGGGCTATTGTAAAAGGGTTTAGTATAGTTGTCAATTAATAATTGGCAACTGTTATTTTCTCTCATTCAGTTCGTACCATGTTACGGGCAGGTCTTTAAACTCTTCAGAAGGACCGTCGAAGGCAAAAGTCTCTACGTATTCAAAGCCCAGTTTTTCCAGCAGGTGTCGAGAACCCTCGTTGTTTACATCAGTCATGGCATATATGTCTTTAAAGCCCAGCGCATCCATACCATAGTCAAGCGATGCCTTTGCCGCCTCGTAGGCATAGCCCTTTCCCCAGTGTTTGCGTATGTGCCGATAGCCAAAGTCAAGATGGTTTATATGGTTATTGACTATTTCTGTAAATCGTTTAAAACCCGTCCAGCCAATAAACTCGCCTGTGTCTTTCAGTGTTACTGCCCAGCGGCCTATGCCGTTGTCGGTGTATTGCTGCCTTACAAAAGCAATTACTTTTCGCACTTCTTCAATATCTGTCAGTGGTTTGTTGCCCAGATATTTATGCACCTCGGGGTCGCTGTCCATTTCAAACATTTCGGCAGCATCTTCAGGTAATAGTTCACGGATTATCAGTCTGGGTGTTTCTATGCGGATGCTCATTTTGTAAGTGTATAGTGTTGTGGCGAATATACGAAGTATGTATAACAGGCCGTGAGTGCAATGTGCATGTGTTTGTGCAGAAAAGCTCAATGTTAAGTTTTTTCAGAATGACAATACTTAACACAGGAAGTATTACTTGTGCGTTAATTTTATGTTACTAAATAGTTGTTAATTAAAAAAGATATTATGAGTAATACCACTACGGTAAAAAAAGCTTCACCTGCCAAAGCAATTTTGAACGGCATCACTAAAAAAATTGAAACAGCACTCGCAGATTTGAAACAGGAAATGGGAGAGAAGCGATTCAATAAAGCTGTTAAAAAAGCGGGTAAACTCTTTGCCGCAGGTGTTAAGAAGAGCAAAGTGAAGAAGACCGCCAAGAAATCTGTGAAGAAAGCAGAAGCCAAAAAAGCACCTGCTAAAAGAAAAACACCTGCTAAGAAAGCAAAGTCTGCAAATGCAAAAGCAGCCAAACAGGCATCATAACAGTATGTAAATACAGGAGGGGAGAAAGGCTGCCATTGGGTAGCCTTTTTTTGTGCTGCCAGTATGAAATATTTCAATTACATATAGAGGGCTCAGTTCTCGTCCAATATGCCAGATGTTTCTATGCAGATGTTTATTCTATAAACTGCATGATATATTCAAAAGATGCTTACTTATTAATTGGTGTTGATTTAGGTTTTTCAATTAGCCGTAGTATACTTTCATAGTCAATATAAGTTGAGCGTTCAACAATGATGGCATCATATCCTGTAGATGCCCGCTCTTCGGAGTTTAGAATATATAACCATTCGCTTGGATAGCTAAAGTGTGTTTTAAGATGTGTTTTCAGGTATTGTATATAGTCGTATTTGTGTATTAAAACATAATCAATATAGTGCCTGGATGTAATAGCAATTTTTTTGTTGCTGAAATCGAAACTGTTGCGTTCGTAGCGAAAAATAGAGTTTAAAAATTTTGCGTCTTCTGCCGATATGTTTTCTGACGTGTCTATACCGGCAAGAGCAAAATTCTCAGGGTAGTTAATCTTGATACCATTGAAGTGTTTTATTGATTTGTCAATCCAACCACCTTTGAAGTCTCTCTTGAAATTGTGGGTCATGAAAAAAACAACTGCATCTACATTGGGTATTTCGGTTTTTTGAATTGTGTTTAATACAACCAAGTGATATTTTAATTGCGTATCAGTAGCTTGCTTGCTGTATATGAAAAAGTCTTTTTTTGTAGCAGGTAAGTATTGGGCGCTGTATGTTTTATCCTCGCCTATATTGGTGACATACATGATGGTTTTGCCTTTAAAATCGTATCCTGTATGGCTGAATAGTTTATTGCAAAGCACTGCTTCGGCGTCATTAAGTTTTGGATTGCAGTCTGCACCTATTGGCTGTGCCAGGCAACTAACATACATTAGTATTGATAAAAGCGTAATGAGTATAGGTTTCATGCAAGCTAAATTGTCGGGCTACTAAGTTTTGTATATTTATACATACGAATGTACGAACTATGAAAAAATATACCACCGTTGCCGAATACCTGCAAGATATACCCGAACAAACTATAGAACGCATATATGAATTGCAGGCTGCCATAAAAACTGCCGTGCCAAATGCAGAAGAAGTAATAAGCTATAATATGCCAGCCTACAAACTGAATGGTAAGGCGTTGGTATATTTTGCTGCCTATGCAAAGCATGTAGGCTTTTATCCTACTTCATCGCCGATGGTTGTGTTTGCAGATGAGCTGAGCAAATACAAAACATCTAAAGGGGCCATTCAGTTTCCGTTAGATAAAAAAATACCTGCCGCACTGGTAAAGAAAATAGTAAAACACCGCATTGCCGAAGAGGCAGCACGTGCTGCGGCAAAGAAGAGGAAATAAGTATTGTTTATTTGTGTTGTTACAGATGGCGGGTCAGAGCCCGCCATGACGCGATTGATTTATATTATAACGTCATTACGGCCTTGAGCCGCAATCTGAAAAAAGCAGGTTGTTTTAGAATTTAGTAGTTGGATATTATTATGAAGAGGAGCTTTGTATATATTATGTCTAATCAGTCCGATACAGTTGTATATATAGGCGTTACTGCTGATTTGGAAAGACGAGTGTTTGAACATAAAAATGGAACAGGTTGTGTGTTTACATCTAAATATCATTGCGTTAAACTGGTGTATTATGAGGAGTTTAATGATATTCGATATGCTATATCCAGAGAGAAACAGTTGAAAAACTGGATGCGAGAGTGGAAGAATGAGTTGATAAAATCTCTAAACCCAACGCTAAAAGATATTGCGGCAGATTGGTAGTAGTGATTGAATATATACATACACAAAGCCCCCGCAGAAGCAGGGGCTTTTTTACCGACTCTCATACTTGATTCTATGGTGCTACTTCAAGTTTATAGTTAAGCATTATCAGGTTGTTGTCTGTGATGCGTATGGTGTACATGCCCGGCGCAAGAGACGAGACAGAGATTGTATTGTTGCCACGCACTGCGGCTGTATGTAATACAATTCTGCCTGTCACATCATACACTGCAATGTTTGTTTTGCTGGATGGGTTGTTCAAGGATATGTTCACTATATCTTTTGCGGGGTTGGGGTAGATTTTTATGTCTTCAGCATTGCTAATGCCTGCTACATCGGCAGTAGGTAGTTTTATCAGGTAGCGGTGCAAGGGAGCCAGTATGCGTTGAAATAAGAGATTGTTGCCTATACTATCCTGGTTTGATAGCAGTGTGATACAGATGCCATTTAGCGAATCGCGAAAGTTTTCGTTGATATAGCCAAAGCATGTGCCACCATGTGCATAGCCAATGCGACCGTTTACATTTGCATATCTGAATACGCCTAAGCCATAGGTATTTGTGCCACCACCCATAGATACAGTTGTCATCATCTCGTTCAGCGATGTTGAGTTGATGATTTTGCCTGTCATCAAATCGTCCCAAAAGTGTACATTGTCTTCTGCAGTAGATATAATGGCACCTGCCGAATGCGCCATGCTCTGGAAGGCAGTAATATCGTAAGCGTACTCTTCCTGTATATCTTCCAGCTTTGTGCCTCCCGATGCTGCTACAGACCAACCGTGTGGTACAGTGCCACCCAATGCCTGTTGCGGAAACAGTACTGTCTTCTGATAATTGCGTGGTGTAAGAATCCTTTTCTTAAGTGCCTCGTGGTAGGGTTCGTTCAGCACTTTGCTGATAATCATACCTGCCAGTATATAGCCCGAATTGCTATATTCCCAACCCGCACCCGGTGCAAAGCTCGGCGTGCTGATGAATTGCAGGTCGTCCTCAGGCTGCCAGAATTTTGTAAAGTCTGCATTCAGCGCTGCAGAAAATGCGGGATTGTTGGTGAAGTTGTATAAGCCACTGGTATGGTTCAGCATCTGGCGAATGGTTATCTGTCCGTTTACATTCGGTACGTTCTGTATCCACTTGCCAATGCTGTCGTCAAGGTCCAACTTGCCTTCTTCTTGCAGTTGCAGCAATAGTGCGGCAGTAAATGTTTTGGTATTGCTGCCTATAGGCAACCAAGTATCGTGGGTTATTTTTTCTGTGCCATGAGACACGCCGTAGCTGCCCTTCCATACACCCATGCCGGGTATCAGTACTGCGGCAGATACGCCTTTTACTTTGTTCTTGGCACATGCGCTATCCAGCAGGTATTGCAGATGGTTGGCAAATGCCTGTGGTATTTGTGCCTGCGATGCCAGGGCAGTATACACAAGCGAGAGAGACAGTAATAGTTTCTTCATACAATAACAGGTTTTTGATGAAGCAAAACAACAAACTGCCCCTGCCTTCAACAAATCTATTAGACGAACCCGTCTGCATTTTCGATAAAAAACAAAGCCATCATTTTGTCGAAGAAAAAAGCTGTTTTGTCTAAATGATGCCCCCGTTAGGTATTATCTTTATTACTTGCAGCTATGAAACCACTGGCAAGAATATTCAATATTATCAATAGCCGCCTTGTCAGGAATATCCTGTTCTGGGCAGCGATGATATATATTGTCTGGAATAACGACCGACCGAACAAGATTTATACACCATCCGTATACATGTTTGGTATTGCCATCACCACATCTATACTGATAGCCTATACCTATGTAAATAACCTGTGGCTGATGCCCGTATATATGCGGCCTAAAAAATATAAAGCATACACATGGCGTGCAGCACTGCTTACGCTAATTACGGCTACCATTTTTATTTTTGCCGTTAAGGCATTGCTGGTGCGGTATCCTTTGTTGCGCATTCACCACATCAGTTTGTTTTCTACCGTTGTCGATACTTCGCGCACTGCAGAGCAGATATTGTATGAGATAAATACTTGCTTCTGGGGGCTGACGGTTTGGTTGTTTATACTAAGCACTGCATGGTATATGAACGACTATGCACGCCAGCAGAAGGCATTAGAGGCAGTACAGCGCAAGCAGGTAGAAACGGAACTGCATTTTCTGAAGAGTCAGGTAAATCCGCATTTTCTTTTCAATACGCTGAATAATCTTTACGGCCTTTCGCTGAAGAAAGCAGATACTACGCCCGATGCTATACTGCGGTTGTCATCTATACTACGATATATGCTCTACGAGTCGGATACGGAACGGGTATCTTTTGAAAAGGAAAAAGAAATTATGCAGGCATACATCAATCTGGAATTGCTTCGCCTGCCTGCTAATGACGATTTTCGGTTTGTAATAGAATCTGACAGAGAATATATGGTGCCGCCGCTGCTATGGTTACCTGTGTTGGAAAATGTGTTTAAGCATGCTACACGTGTTATTACCGACAAGTATTTTATAGAATATCGCGCTACCGTAAAGGATGGTGTGCTTGTAATATACTCTCGCAACAACTACAAACCCAATGGCAGTAATGTGGCAGAGGGCGGCATAGGCCTTGCCAATCTGCATAAGCGATTAGAATTGCTGTATCCTGACAAGCACAGCGTTGTAGCAATGCCCGATGGTGATGCATTTGTAGTGGAAGTAAAAGTATCACTCTAAAAACTACTGTAAAGATGCGCATACTGATAGTTGATGACGAGCCCATAGCACAGGATATACTGGAGACATATATTGCCCGCATACCCGGTTGCAATTGGTGGGCAAGTGCCGCAACGCTTTGGAGGCATTTACCGCCATCAATAAACAACCGGTAGATTTGCTGCTGTTGGATATAAACATGCCCGAAGTGCTGGGTGTAGATTTTGTGCGGTCATTAAAAAATCCGCCGCTGGTTATTTTTACCACTGCATATACAGAATACGCTATTGAAAGCTATGAACTGAATGCGATAGACTATCTGCTGAAGCCCATATCTTTCGAGCGTTTTCTGAAAGCCATACAAAAAGCAAGCGATGCATTGCAGCAAACCACACCAACTGCACAGCAAGCAGATAATACAGTATTCATAAAAGCAGATAACAAGCTGATACGCATCGACCTGAACCAACTGCTATATGCCGAAAGCCTGCGCGACTACATACAACTGCATACTACAGAAGGAAAGAAGCTGATACACTGCACCATGAAGAGCCTGGAAGAAACACTGGCGCCATACCCCAACTTTCTGCGGGTGCAGAAGTCTTACATCGTAAATATAGCCTGCATTACTGAGGTTGACGGCAATACCATCCGCATCAAAGAGCATAGCATCTCCATAGGTAATACCTACAAAGAACAGGTGTTTGCTGTGCTGAATAAGCATAGGCTGGTATAGCACTGTAAAGTTTCTTCATCACATTTATGTCATATTGTAGTTCAACTATTGCAGAACGTAGTCTGATAACATAGTTTTGAATTACTAAAACCTAACCTTATGAAGAAACTAACCTTTATTCCTTTTGCTGCGCTTCTTGCATTTGCAGCATGTAACAAAAACAAGGATGTACAGAATATAGTAAATACCACAACAGGTATATCAACCGCTAAAGTAATTGCAGACAGTGCCGTGAATATCATTAACCCTACAGATAAGTATATTACATTCGGATGGGTAGATACATCTCATTCAGGAAAGGGCTCTGCCTATAAATACATTGACAGTATCAGGATAGCGCCGAATGATACAGTAAAGATTCCTACTGCTCGTTTTCAGGGTTATTTTACTTGTGGTTATGGTTATTATAGTGATGACTATACAATCAATAACTGGTATGAAAGGTATAATCACCCTTACCATAGAACAGCTTTTGCAGGTGATGCAAGTTCAAAGATTGTTATTACAATAGACCCTAATGCCAGTACTTATATTACAAGGCTTTTTGGTACTTGGTTCACAGATACGCGAGAATGGGTTGCTATAGATGCATACAGCGCAACCGGCACTTCTGTATGGAGTACGCTGAGTGTAGCAGATAAAAATCAGAAAGTTATTACATGGTTTTATGGTGGTATAAAATTTATAGGTACTTGTGCCGGTATGCCTGACAGTGCAGATTTCAAATATCCTGCATTAGCCGCACCTCCAGCGTTTGCAGTAGAAATGAAAAGTAATATGTACCCCTCATCAAAAATCACCTCTTTCAAGCTTACAGATGCACTGCCTACAACAACACCAATATCTACAACTGCACTCGATACTATGTTCATGACCATAAACGGAGCACCACCTTACTACAAACTATATCGCAAGCCTTAAATACAACAGCCCTGCCAATCGGCAGGGCTGTCAGTTTATAGTTGATACGTTTTATTCTATTACAATTTGCTTTGTCAGCAACGCATCATCCAACCTCAGCTTCAACAGGTAGTTGCCTTTGGGAGCTTCAAATTTTATGTTATGTATGGTAGTATGTGGTATTTCTTTTTGCAGATACACAAGCTTGCCTGTAACATCGTACACCGTTATACTGCCGTGTTGAAAATTGTTGTTTGCAAGTTGCAGGGTGAAATTCCCTTCGCCTGGGTTGGGGTAGAGGGTTAAGTGGTTGCTGCTTGTTGTGTTAATGTTGTTTACATAATTGGTAGTGTCTTTGATGCTCCAGAGTTCGCGTCCGGCAGATGTAAAATATGCCGATGTGTATAGCGCAGAGTCTTGTTCGTACAGAAAGAATTTGCTTCCGTTTGCAGGATTGCTGATGGGAGCTATGGGAGGAGCGATTATTTTGGTGCCTGCTGCAGTACCGTCTGTTACCCAAAACTGTCTGCCGGCTGTGCCTTGTACCGCTGTAAAGTACATGTGCTTTTTGTAAACGGTCATTTCATAAGGTGCACCATCGTTTGCACCGGGGTTCAGGTCTTTGAACATTTGTGTGCCGGCAGTAGTACCATCGCTTTCCCACAGTTCATAACCGTTAATGCCATCATTTGCAAGAAAATACAGTTTGTTGTTATATACGCAATACGGCCCCGGATAGCTATTACCTGCACCGGTATTAATATCTTTTACCATTTGTGTGCCTGCTTCCGTTCCGTCTGTAGTCCAAAGTTCTATACCATTAAAACCATCTGAGGCTGAAAAATATGTTTTGCCACTATATGAGGCAAATATTGGATAACTGGTGCTGCCGATTGCACCGGGAATGATGTCTTTTATCATTTTTGTGCCGGCAGTTGTGCCATCTGATGTCCATAGCTCGTAGCCTGTTGCAGCAGTGGTTGCGCAGAAGTATAGAGTATTGCCAATAGCTGTAAGGCTGTATGGTGTGCTGCTTGCAGCGCCGGGGGCAATGTTTTTTACCATGGAAGTGCCCAATTGCGTACCGTCTGTTACCCAAAGCTCACTGCCGTTGATGCCATCATCTGCAATAAAGAATAGCGCGCCGTTGCATACAGTAGGGTGTGCAGCCATCGAACCTGTTGCACCCGGCAATATATCCTTCACCATTTGCGTACCCGCAGTTGTGCCATCTGTAGCCCATAGCTCTACACCATTAGTACCATCAGAAGCTGTAAAATATAGCTTGCCGTTAAATACCGCGAAACTATAGCTGTTGAGCGAAGATCCTGCTCCCGGGTTAATGTCTTTGAGTATTTGTGTGCCTGCGGTAGTGCCATCCGTTACCCAAGGCTCTATCCCATCCGCTGTTTCTGCGGCAAAGATGACTTTAGTGCCCAATGCGGCGAATGGGACAGGTATTGAGCTGCTACTTCCCGGCCGTACATCTGCTAACTGCATAGTGCCTGCCGTTGTGCCGTCACTTATCCATAATTCGCGGCCCGCAGCATCAGTAAATGCTGAAAAGACGAACTTGTTGCCGAGCTTGACAAAGGCGCTGGGTCCGGAGCTTTGTGATGGCCCTGTATTAAGGTCGTAACCTGTAAATACAGGTATAGGCTGTGCTTGTGTGCAGGCAGCAGCCAAACAGCATAGTAATGTAAAGAACTGTCTCATATAGTATGGGGGTTATTATTTAGAGGTTATAATCTATTCTACTACAATTTGTTTAGTCAGCAGGGTATCATCCAGCCTTAGCTTCAGCATGTAGATGCCTTTGGGAGCGTCCAATTGTATTTTGTGTATGGTAGTGTGTGGTATTTCTTTTTGCAGATACACCAGTTTGCCTGTTACATCATAGAGCGTTATGCTGCCATGTTGAAAATTGGTATTAGCTAACTGCAAAGTAAATATGCCATCGCTAGGGTTGGGGTATATGCTGAATGATGTTTTGTTGGTATTGCTGATGCCTGTTGGTGCAGACGTGTCTGTCATTATCCATAATTCATTGCCGGTGCCATCATAGTTGGCTGCAAAGTACATGCTGGAGTCAACAGGATTGTACACAAGGCCAATACCCGAAGGGTCGTTCAGCGGATTGGCATTGGGCGATATAGGCGGGCCGACAATTTTAGTATTAGCCTCAGTGCCGTCTGTTTGCCATAGTTGTCTGTCGTTGGCTACTTGTTCTGCCACAAAGTAGAGCTTGCCTTTGTAGGTTACAAGATAACCCGGGTCTGATGTTGTAGCGCCGGGAAAAATGTCTTTCAGCATATAAGTGCCCGAAGCGGTGCCATCACTCATCCATACTTCTTTTCCGTTGGTTGTGTTTTTTGCAATGAAAGCTATTTTGTTGTTGTATAGTGTCAGGTTGGATGGAGAGCTGCTGGCGCTTCCGGCAATAATATCGGTTACTATGGTAGTGCCTGCTGCTGTACCATCCGTCACAAATAACTCTGCCCCAGTAGCACCGTCGTTGCCATAGAAATATAATTTGTTATTTAGCGCTACATATCCTGCACCGTCCCATGCTCCCGCGCCTGTGCCGGGGAAGATGTCTTTGAGCATTTGGGTGCCGCTTGCAGTGCCGTCTGTGTACCACATTTCATAGCCTTCTGTTGCTGTTTGCGGAACGAAAAACATTTTATTATTGAAATTGAAAAAACCTTTGATGTTGTTCAGGGAAGAGTTTGCACCCGGGTTAATGTCTTTTACCATTTGTGTGCCGGGGCTTGTCCCGTCTGTAGCCCATAATTCAGTACCATTTGTACCATCATCTGCCGTGAAGTAAAGTTTGCCGTTATATTCATGAAAGTGATACGGGCCGCTACCGTTTACACCTGGATAGATGTCTTTGAGCAATTGTGTGCCTGCAGTAGTGCCGTCACTCACCCACAATTCAATACCTTTAACACCATCTGATGCAGCAAAATAAATTTTGTTATTAAATACAGTAAAATCGGCAATGCCAAGTAGCCCGTCATTTACACCCGGGTTAATGTCTTTCAGCAAGTTAGTGCCTGCAGTAGTACCGTCCGATACCCATAATTCATAACCTGCGGCAGCAGATTTTGCAGAGAAATAGAATTTCCCGTTCATGAAACATTCTCCCTTGTTGAAGTATTGTGAGTTTAATGGACCGGCTGTTATTTCTTTTAGTAATGTGGTGCCTGCTTGCGTACCGTCAGACAGGTATAGTTCGTTGCCTGTTGCCGCAGCTTCGGCACTCATTACCATCTTGCCATTCAGCGGACCTTTTATCCATGGGTCGCTACCGGTAGCGCCTGTGTAGATGTCAACAGTTTTGAAAACAGGTGTTTGTGCATTGGTGGCAGATGCACCAATTAAAAGAGCAGCGAGTATTAATTGCTTCATAAGGGTGAAATGATATTATATAGAATTAAAAATACTGCAAAACACATTGACAGACAAATATACATAACAACAGCCCTGCCGATTGGCAGGGCTGTTCACTCACACCTACATGCATACCCCTATGCATTTCTTTCAATTATTTTTTCAGGTCAAACCTGTCGAGGTTCATCACTTTTGTCCATGCAGCTACAAAGTCGTTTACAAATTTGCTTTGTGCATCGTCGCAAGCATATACTTCTGCCAATGCACGCAGTTCTGAGTTAGAACCGAATACCAGATCGGCACGTGTACCTGTCCATTTCACAGCGCCTGTTTTGCGGTCGCGTCCTTCAAATGTTTCCTGCGTGTCTGATGTTGCAGTCCACTTAGTACCATAGTCCAGCAGGTTTACAAAGAAATCGTTTGTAAGCGCGCCAACACGGTTGGTCAGTACACCATGCTGCGAATAGTCGTAGTTAGTACCCAATACACGCATACCACCTACCAGTACCGTCAGCTCAGGAGCAGTCAGCGTCAGCAATTGTGCGCGGTCTATCAGCATTTCTTCTGCTATTGTACCGAATTTGTGTTTTGCATAATTGCGGAAGCCATCAGCCAGTGGTTCCATCACTGCGAACGATTCTACATCTGTCTGCTCTTGTGTAGCATCTGTGCGGCCCGCGGTAAATGGTACTTTCACATTGTGCCCTGCATTGCGCGCAGCTTCTTCCACACCTGCATTACCTGCCAATACTATAACATCTGCCAGCGATACTTGTTTATCGCCACCCGCAGCGTTGAAATCTTTTTGTATGCCTTCCAATACACCCAGCACACGTGCCAGTTGTACAGGATTGTTTACAGCCCAATCTTTTTGCGGAGCAAGGCGTATGCGTGCACCATTAGCACCACCACGCTTATCACTACCGCGGAAGCTGGCAGCAGATGCCCATGCTGTAGAAACTAATTGCGATACACTAAGGCCTGAAGCCAGTATTTTTTTCTTCAATGCTTCTGCATCGTTATCGTCTATCAGCTTATGTGTAACGGCAGGCAGCGGGTCTTGCCATATCAGTTCTTCGGCAGGTACTTCTTTGCCCAGATAACGAGCACGCGGGCCCATATCGCGGTGCGTCAGTTTGAACCACGCACGTGCAAATGCATCTGCAAACTGGTCAGGATTTTCGAGGAAGCGACGAGAGATTTTCTCATACGCAGGGTCCATTCGCAGCGACAAGTCTGTCGTCAGCATAAATGGTGCATGACGCTTGTTCGGGTCGTGTGCATCAGGTACCAGTCCTGCACCTGCACCATCCTTCGGCCTCCACTGGTGTGCACCTGCGGGGCTCTTTGTCAGTTCCCATTCGTAGCCAAAGAGGTTTTCGAAAAAGTTATTGCTCCATTTGGTAGGTGTTGTTGTCCATGCACCTTCCAAACCACTTGTTATTGTATCGCCACCTGCACCTGTGTTGTAGGTGTTGTTCCAGCCAAGTCCTTGTTCTGCCATTGTAGCAGCAGCAGGTTCTTTGCCTACATACTTACTTGGGTCTGCAGCGCCATGTGTTTTACCAAAACTGTGTCCACCTGCTATCAGTGCTACCGTTTCTTCATCGTTCATGGCCATGCGGGCAAATGTTTCGCGGATATCGCGCGCAGCTGCCACAGGGTCGGGATTGCCGTTAGGGCCTTCAGGGTTTACATATATCAAACCCATCTTGGATCCTCATTACATCCCCAAATAAGATAACCATTCTTCTG
>JADHED010000431.1_pt1 | contig 51015 bp, 40 predicted proteins | sample 8952041 | NCBI WGS metagenome assembly JADHED01 (sample SAMN16124423, study PRJNA663239) | bioreactor sludge metagenome | isolation source: sludge (control) | place: India:Bengaluru | collected 2018-09-08 | reverse complement strand
ACTCCGGGACGGAGAACGCGACCTTCACGGGCTGCACCCGGTTGATGCTGACGAGGGCCGTCTCGTTCGCCTTCACGACCCCGCCCGCGTAGACGAGCCGCCGGCCGAGGCGTCCGGCCATCGGCGCGACGATCCGCGTGTACCCCGCGTTGACGCGGGCGTCCTCGACCGCTGCCTGGGCGGCCGCGACGGTCTCCTCGCCGGTGGCCACCGCGGTGTGCGCCCGGTCGTAGTCCGCGGCCGAGACCAGCTGCTGCCGGTGCAGCGACCCGAGGCGCCGCTCGTCCGCGCGCGCGTTCTCCAGCTGGGCCCGCTCGCGCGCCAGCTGCGCCTCGGCGCGGCGCACCTGGGCCTGCAGCTCGCGCGCGTCGAGCGTGAAGAGCAGCTGCCCCTTCCGGACCTCCGCCCCCTCCTCGGCGTGGACGGTGTCGATCACGCCGGCGACCTGCGGCCGGACGGTCACCGTCTCGAAGGGCTCGACCGTCCCGATCGCCCGCAGCTCGATCGGCACGTCCCGTTGCTCCGCCGTCGCGACGACGACCGGGACGGACGGGCGCGCCGCGGGCGCCGCCGCCTCCCGGGCGCAGCCGGGGACCGCGAGCGCCGCGATAGCGCCGAGAGCCGCGCGGGCTGCCAGGGTCGCGAGGACCGCACGGGCCGCGAGGACCGCACGGGCCGCGGGCGTCGCGAGGGCCGCACGGGCCGCGCGGACCGCGGGGGCGACCGGGGTCGCGAAGAGCAGGCCCTCCGGGGCCGCGCGCCGGGGGCGCACGGGGGCCGCTGCGATTCGTGTCATGTCCTGACCCGTAAGTACGGGGCGGTGGGGGCCCCACGAGGATGGCACGGGATGGCGCCGCGTCCATAATGCGACCGTTCCCAAACCCTTACGGAGAGCGACATGCGAGGTTCTTTAGGGTCCATCGTCATCCTCGTCCTGTCCGTCGCGGCGGTCGTCGTGCCGCCGTCGTTCGCGGCCGCGCCGGGCAAGACGCCCCAGGACGCCGCCGCCTTCGTGGAGCGGGCCGAGGCCGAGCTGCTCGGGCTCTGGATCCAGTCCGGCCGCGCCGACTGGGTGGCGCAGAACTTCATCACGCAGGACACCGAGCTCCTGACCGCCGCGGCCAACGAGGCCGTGATCGCCGCGACGACCCGCCTGGCGCAGGAGGCGACGGCGTTCGACGGGCTCGACCTGCCGCCCGACGTCGCGCGCAAGCTGAAGCTGATCAAGCTCTCGCTCGTGCTGCCGGCGCCCGCGGACGCGAAGCTGCGCCGCGAGCTGACCGAGATCGCGGCGGGGCTCAACGCCGACTACGGGCGTGGCAAGTACTGCCCCGAGGGGCGGGACTGCCTCGACCTCGGCGCGCTCGAGGACATCATGGCGACGAGCCGCGACCCCAAGGCGCTGCTCGACGCGTGGGCCGGCTGGCGGACGATCTCGCCGCCGATGCGCCCGAAGTACCAGCGTTTCGTCGAGCTGACGAACCAGGGTGCGCGCGAGCTGGGCTTCGCCGACACCGGCGCGCTGTGGCGCTCGAAGTACGACATGGCTCCCGACGCGTTCGCCGCCGAGATGCAGCGCCTCTGGTCCCAGGTCCAGCCGCTCTACGATTCGCTGCACTGCTACGTGCGCGCGCGCCTGCAGCAGACGTACGGCAAGGAGCTGGTCGCGGACGGCAAGCCGATCCCGGCGCACCTGCTGGGCAACATGTGGGCGCAGGACTGGTCGAACGTCTACGACCTCGTGAAGCCCGCGAAGGGGGGCGGCGCGTCGATCGACCTGACGGGCATCCTGAAGGCGCGCAACGTCGACGAGATCGAGATGGTCCGCTTCGGCGAGCGCTTCTTCTCCGGGCTCGGGCTGGCGCCGCTGCCGAAGACGTTCTGGGAGCGGTCGCTGTTCAAGAAGCCGGCCGACCGCGACGTCGTCTGCCACGCCTCGGCGTGGGACATCGACTTCGAGGACGACATCCGGATCAAGATGTGCATCAAGACCAACGCCGAGGACTTCGTGACGGTCCACCACGAGCTCGGCCACAACTACTACCAGCGCGCGTACAAGGGGCAGCCGCCGCTCTTCCGCGACAGCGCGAACGACGGCTTCCACGAGGCGCTCGGCGACACGCTGGCGCTGTCGATCACGCCGAAGTACCTCGCGCAGATCGGGCTGATCGAGAAGGAGCCGGAGAACGCCGGCGACATCGAGCTGCTGCTGCAGCGGGCGCTCGAGAAGGTCTCGTTCCTGCCGTTCGGGCTGATGGTCGACGAGTGGCGCTGGGGCGTGTTCTCCGGGCGGATCAAGCCCGACCAGTACAACAAGGCGTGGTGGGACCTCGCGCTGAAGTACCAGGGCGTGGTGCCGCCGGTCGCGCGCAGCGAGGCCGACTTCGACCCGGGCGCCAAGTACCACATCCCGGGCAACACGCCGTACGCGCGCTACTTCCTGGCGCACGTGCTGCAGTTCCAGTTCCACAAGTCGCTGACGGACGTGGCCGGGCAGACCGGCCCGCTGCACCGCCGGACGATCAACGGCAGCCGGGCGGCGGGCGAGCGCCTGAACCGGATGATGGAGATGGGGCTGTCGCGGCCGTGGCCCGAGGCGCTCGAGGTGCTCGCCGGCACGCGCACCATGGACGGCGGCGCCGTCGTGGAGTACTTCGCCCCGCTGAAGAAGTGGCTCGACGAGCAGAACAAGGGTCAGAAGTGCGGCTGGTGACCTGACATTCGTCACCGGCGCGCGAATGATCCAGGGGCGGCCCTCGGGCCGCCCCGCGCTGTTTCGACGGCGGCGCGGCGGCGCGACGCGCCCGCTGCGGTCTCGCGTGCACGCGGCGGCGCGAGGCGCCCGCTGCGGTCTCGCGTGCACGCGGCGGCGCGAACGCGCCCGCTGCGGTCTCGTGCGCGGCGCGCCGGGCTTCGCGGCCGCGAAGACGCGTTTCCAGCGCGCGTGGTGGCGCGCGAGGCGACGCAGGGGACCCCTGGGCCTCCGCGGTCACTTGCCGGATGATTTCAGCGGACGCGTGCGAACGCGCGCTCGCGCCTCACGGGCGCTCTGGGTCGTGCGCGGCGCCGCGGTCGGGAACGAGCGGCGTGGCGGGGTCCGGCGCGCACCACGGCCGGGCGTGGCGCACGACGACCCCCTTCCACCACCTCGCGAATCGTCCGGCAAGTGACCGCGGCCGCGCGTGGGCGACCCCGCGCCGACGCCGCGCCGACCCTGCGCCGACCCCGCGCCGATCCCCCGCGCCGACCCCGCGCCGACCCCGCGCCGACCCGGCCCTCGCATTCGCGGGGGGGTTGTCCCCAGGTCCCGCGGCCCCGCGATGCGACCGGGACAACCCCCCGGGATTTGCGAGGGACGAGGCGGATCGCGGACGGCCAAGGCCGCGGCGCCCCATGATACGAACGAGCGCGGAATTGGACGGACGCCGCGGCGCGCGGAACCGCCTGGCGGACTCGCAATTAGGGCCCCCTTGGGCGCGGAGGCTCGCAGGACGGGGGGACTCGGGGACAACCCCGCCCCGAACGCGAGACGCCCCCGCGGAACCCGGCAGCCGCACACGAATCCGAGGCCGGTCCTCCGCATAAACCCGGCGCGCGTCGGCGTTACGCGGAACACTCAGGGGGAGCCCGCCGGAGAAGGACCGACGACGATGCCGCACCGCTCGAAAGCCATGCTCCACGAGGTCGTGATGGCGCGCGGCGAGCCGCTCGTGCTCGCCCTCGATGACCGTCCGGAGCGCGAGCCGGACCTCGTGCAGCAGCACGTGGGGCAGCACGACGCCGACGACGCGGAGCGTCTGACCGCGGCGTTGAGCGACGGATTCGATCTTCTCTTCGGCGTCGACGCAGACGAGTAGGGCCGCGGCCTCCCGCGAAGCGGGATGGCCGCCCTGGTGAACCGGGCGGCCATCGCGCCGACGCGCGAGGCCGCGACCCTACACGGAAGGCCGCGACCCTGCAGACGACGAGTCCGGCCGCGACCGTCAGACGGTCACCTTGCCGTTGACCATCCAGGACATCCCGAAGCGGTCGACCACCATCCCGAACGCCTCGGCCCAGAACGTCTTCTCCATCGGCATGATCACGTTGCCGCCGTCGGCCAGCGCGTTGAAGACGCGCTGCGCCTCGGCGGTCGACGGGTACGACAGCGAGAGCGAGAAGCCGCTCGGCTTCTCGAACGGCGTCTCGCAGGTCCAGTCGGAGGCCATCAGCACGTGCCCGTCGATCGTCAGGCGGGCGTGCATGATCTTGTCGTCCATGCCCGGCGGCATCGGGCACTGGTCCTTCGGCGCCTCGCCGACCCGCATCAGCATCTCCACCTTTGCGCCCAACGTTCGCTCGTAGTAGCGAACGGCGTCGGCACAGGTCCCGTCGAAGAACACGTACGTCCCAAGTTCCGTCATGAGCGGTTTCCTTTCGGCGCTGGCCAGGGGGCAGGATTACCCCGCCTCGGGCAGCGGTAATCTACGCCGACGGAGTCCTGAAAAGCAACCACGTCGTTCACAATCAGGACTTCCGGGGTAGACTGGCCCCGTGGCAGGCAAGCGCAGGTACGACGACGCGTGCGCGGCGGCGCACGCCCTGGACCTCGTGGGCGAGCGCTGGGCGCTGCTCGTCGCGCGCGAGCTGATGCTCGGGCCGCGCCGCTTCACGGACCTGCGCGCGGGCCTGCCGGGCGTCAGCCCCAACGTGCTGACGCAGCGGCTCGCGCAGCTCGAGGAGTTCGGCGTCCTCCGGCGCCGCCGCCTGCCGGGGCCGGGCGGCGCGGTCGTGTACGAGCTGACCGACTGGGGACGCGAACTCGAGCCCGTGCTCCTCGCGCTCGGCCGCTGGGGCGCGCGCTCGCCGCTGCGGCGGCGCGACGCGCCGCTCGGCGCGACGTCGCTGATGCTCTCGTTCCGGACGATGTTCGACGCGCCGGCCGCGGCCGGCCTCCGCGCGTCGGTCGAGCTGCGCGTCGCGGGCGAGACCTTCCACGCGGACGTGCGGGGCGGCCGCCTCGCCGTCGCGCCCGGGCCGGCGGACGCGCCCGACGCGGTGATCGAGGCGGATGCGGCGATGCTCGCGGGCGTGGTCTACCGCGGGGCGCGCCTCGCCGACGTGCAGCGCGCGGGGCGCCTGCGGCTCGCGGGAGACCGCGCGCTGGCGGGCCGCTTCCTGCGCCTGTTCCGGCTGCCGGAGCCCGTGGCCCCCACGGTCAGGGAGAAGCCGACGGTCAGGGAGGAGGATCCGGGCGCTTCCCCGGATCGGGACGCGGCCCGCCCGGGGGCGCCGCCGCGCCGGACGAAACCGGCGGCCGCGCCGCGACGTCCGCGAGCACGCCCTCCAGCCGGCCGGGGTCGACCGGCTTGACGAGGTGCAGGAAGAACCCGGCGGCGAGGCTCCGCTGCCGGTCGTCCTCGCGCCCGTAGCCGGACAGCGCGATCGCGGGGAGCTGCTGGCCGCGCGAGCGGACCTCGCGCACGAGGTCGTTGCCGCTGCCGTCGGGAAGCCCCAGGTCGCTGATCAGGACGTCGAAGCGGCCGCCGTCCAGCGCGCCGAGCGCGGTCGAGATCGAGTGCGCGACCGTCACCTTGTGGTGCCATAGCGACAGCAGGTCGCGCAGGACCTCGGCGCTGTCCAGGTGGTCTTCGACCAGCAGGATCTGCAGCCCTCCGCGCGACGGCGCGCCGGCCGCGGGGGTCTCGGCCGCGGGCGTCTCGGCCACGGGCGTCTCGGCCGCGGGCGTCCCCGCCGCGGGCGTCTCGGCCGCGGGCTTCTCGGCCGCGGGCTTCTCAAGCGGCGCGGCAGGGGCGCGGCTTCCCGCCGCGTCGTCCTGCACGGTGTCGTCCTCCGCGAGGAGCAGCGGCAGCGACAGCCGGATCGTCGTGCCCGCGCCGCACCCCGCGCTCTCCGCGGCGATGGTCCCGCCGTGCCGCTCGATCATCTGCCGGCTGATCGCCAGCCCGAGCCCGAGCCCGCCGAGGCGGCGGGCCGCGCGGCCCTGGGCGAAGGCGTCGAAGACGCCGTCCAGCTCCGCCGGGTCGATGCCGGCGCCGCTGTCGAAGACCTCGGCCACGACCACGCCGCCCGCGCGCCGGCAGCGCACGCCGGCGCGCCCGCCCTCGGGCGTGAACTTCGTCGCGTTGTTCAGCAGGTTCCAGAACACCTGCTGGATCCGCACCGGGTCGGCGTGCAGCGGGTAGGGCGGCGTCCCCCGGTCGAACGAGAACGCGATCCGGCGGGCCTCGATCGCCGGGCGGCAGACGTCCACGGCCCGCTCGATCAGCTCGACGAGTTCGACCGGCTGGCGGTGCAGCTCGAGCAGGCCCCGCTCGATGCGGGTGATGTCGAGCAGGTCGTCGATCAGCCGCGCCTCGAGCTGGACGTTTTTCTCGATCGTCTCGAGCCGCCGCCGGACCTCGGGGCGCAGTCCGGGCTCGCCCAGCAGCACGGCCAGCGACGACACGACGGGGGAGAGCGGCGTGCGCAGTTCGTGGCTCAGCGTGGCGAGGAAGTCGTCCTTCGCGCGCGTCGCCTCCTCCGCGGCGGCGCGCGCGCGCTCGGCGTTCTCGCGCGCGGCGTCGATCTCGAGGTTCATCCGGCGCAGCGACGCCTCGCTCTCGCGCAGCGCGCCCTGCGCGCGGTACAGCGCCTCGACGCTCCGCTCCCGCCGCGTCCAGAGCTCGCTGATGCGCGCCGCCACGCCCCACACGAACGCCGAGAGCAGCGTGGCGAGGCCCGCCACGAGCAGGCCGGTGCCCGCCTGCTTGTCGTACAGCCCGCGGTACTCGCCCTGCTTCAGCAGGAAACCGAGCGCGACGGGCAGGAGGAGCGCCGCGGGCAGCGCCCGGCGCGCGAGCGCGCCGCCCGGGTCGTCGCGGCGGAGGACGACCATGGGGCCGCTGTCCGGCGAGGCGAGGACGAGCCCGACGCCCAGGCACGACACCGCCAGCACGGACGGCCACGCGATGCCGGTGATCGCGGCGACGCTGTACAGCTGCTCGATCCGGACGATGAACCCGACGGCGGGGACGAGCACGACGAGCAGGGCGGCGACGCCGAGGTACGGCGCGAGGCGGCGGCGCCGCGCGAGGGAGAGCAGCCCGGCCCCGAGCAGGAGGAGGCTCGTCGATCCGGGCGGACCCATGCGGTTCGGGTGGGTCGTCCCGAGCGCCCCCGCCGGCTCGGCGAAGACGAGTTCGTCGATGCCGAGATGGTCCTGGAAGACGTGCTCCTCGAGCGTCGCGGCGCCGAGCCCCAGCACGAACGCGGCGGCCGCGACACCCACCCAGGTTCGCGGGCGGGACGGGCCCGGATCGTGGAGCAGGAGCAGCGCCGTCCCGGCCGCGATCTGCGCGACCGCCATGTTGAACTTGACGGTCAGATAGAGCGTCGCCCACGCCTGCGCGAGCCCGGCGATCCACGCGGCCACCCAGAACGCGCCGATGGCGATCGCCACCGCCGCGAGCACCCGCACCATCCGTGCTGAGGCCAAGGGCCCGGCCCTGCCTTCGACGATCGGTCGCCGGGAGACCGTCTCCCGCCCGGGCCGGAGAGACGTCCCCGCGACGAGGACCATCTTACCGGGCGTGGTGATCGTGTGGCGATCCGCATTGCTGCCCGCACGAACGCGTCCGTACTATTGACAGGCCCACCTTCCGTTCGATTTTCGCCTCCCCCGGTGCGCCCGTGAGCGACGAGACGACGTCCCATCCCGAGACCCACCCTTCCGCGGCACCCCTCCCCGAGGAGCCGTGCCCCGCGTCGCCGCCCGACCATGACCCAGAGCACCCGGCGCCACCCCGCGCGATCGTCGTGGACGACGACGAAGGCAGCGCCTTGGGCCTCAGCGGGCTGCTGGAGCAACTCGGCTACGAGACCATGACCGCGACGTCGGGGCGGCAGGGGCTGCGGCTGGCGAGCGCGTTCCTGCCCGCCGTCGCCTTCCTCGACCTCCAGATGCCGGACAAGCCCGGTCTCGAGGTCGCCCGCGAGTTGCACGACCAGCACCCCGACATCCACCTCGTCGCGGTCAGCGGGTCCGGGATGGAGGCCGAGGCGCGCGAGGCGGGGTTCGCCGCGTACTTCGCCAAGCCGCTCGACCTCGAGCGGTTCGAGACGGAGTTCGCGCTGGGGGCTGCGCCGCGCTTCGGAAGGGCGGCGTAGGCGGTGACGTAGGCCGTGGGGCCGCTCTGACTACGGCCGCGTGTCCGACGGGGCGCGCCGCAGGGTCTCGGACGGCAGCTCGCCGAAGCAGGCCCTGTAGGCGCGGGAGAACTCGCCGAAGTGCCAGAAGCCGTGGTTGAGCGCCTCTGCCGACACCGTCGTGGACGCCGGCGTCGCCGCCCGCAGCGCCTTGCGCACGCGGTGGAGCCGCACGCGCGCCAGGTACGCGGTCGGCGTCATGCCCATGACGTCCCGGAAGGCGTACTCCAGCGCGCGCTCGCTCACCCCCGCGGCCTGGCAGAGGTCGGTGAGGTAGAGGCGGTCGCCGGAGTAGGACAGGGCGTGCGCCTCGGCGACCTCGACGATGCGGCACTGGACCTGGCGCCTGCGGTCGCTCGACGGCGCGCGGAACTCCGTCGGGGCGCCGAGCGCCTCCAGCAGCGTCTCGAGCAACTCCGCCCGGGCCGCCACCCGCGCTTCCCTGCGCTCGTTGAACAGCCCCGGGCGGCGCGCGGCGGTGTCCGCCAGGCGCTTGCCCCACGCGAAGAAGCGGCGCACCGCGGCGGCGTCCCGCTGCAGGATCTCCACGCCGCGGGGCCGGCGGAAGGCGTCCTCCCGCTGCCGGCCGCGGACGTGGGCCTCGATCTCGCCGGCGTCGAGGAGGGCGAAGACGCTCTCGTATCCCGGCTCGGTCACGAAGACGGCCTCGGTGCCGGGCTCGACCAGCATCAGCGTGCCGGGCCGCACGGGCACGCCGTTCACGAGGCCCTGCGCGTGCGCGCCCCAGGCGCCGCACGCGACGAGCTTCTCGCTGACCGTCGTCCGCGCGCGGACCCGGAGGTTCGTCCGGTGGTACAGGACGACGGATCCTTCGAGGCGGACGATGACCCGTCTGGCGCTCAGCTGCTGCGACGCCAGCGCCACGACGTCCTGATCGATCAGCTCGATCGTCTCGCCGGCCGTCGTCGGGTCGGTGATCTCGACGACCGTCACCGCCGGCACCCGCGACGGCGACGGCAGCGAAAGGGACGGGCCCCGCGGCACGTGGTCGGCCGTGGTCACGGAGTCCTGCGGAATTCCGATAGACCGGCGGGCTGGAGCACGTCAATACTCCGGCGAAGACGCTGATCGCGCGCAGACGCTCGCGCCACGCAGGGGCGCTGGCGCCCGCCCGGGATTCTAACAGGGGCGGCCCGCGGAACGTGCGCCCGGAGACGTGGCTGCCCGGGCCCCCCCTGCGCCCGACCCGCGCCTGCCGGGTCGTGCCGCCGCCAGCGCGACGTTCGCCGCCAGCGCGACGTTCGCCGCCAGCGCAAGACCCGAAAGGAGTTCTCATGAGCCGACGGGCGAGGGGGTGGACCGTGGAGACCGCGCCGCAGGATCCCGAGCGCGCCGCATCCGCGAGGGCCGGCCGTCGCGGCCGCCGCCGCGTCCGGTGGCCGGCGACGCCGTGCCTCGCCGTCCTCGTCGTGGCGCTCGCCGCGTGCGCCCTCGCCTCCGCGGCGGAGACCCCCGCGGCGCAGACCCCGCGCCGGCCGAACATCGTCGTCATCCTCGGCGACGACATGGGCTTCGCGGACATGGGCTCGTTCGGCAGCGAGATCCGGACGCCGAACCTGGACTCCCTTGCGAAGGGAGGGGTCCGCTTCACGAACTTCTACACGCACGCGAGCTGCTCGCCCACCCGGTCGATGTTCCTCTCGGGCGTGGACACGCACCTCAACGGCCTCGGCAACATGAGCGAGTTCACGGCGCCGAACCAGATGGGCCTGGACGGCTACGAGGGCAACCTCAACGACCGCGTCACCACGCTGCCGCAGCTCCTGAAGGACGCCGGCTACCACACCTACATGGTCGGCAAGTGGCACCTGGGGAAGGAGCCGACCCAGATCCCGGCCGCGCGCGGCTTCGAGCGCGACTTCACGCTTCTCGACGGCATGGGCAGCTACTGGGACGACTGGAACTTCTCGGCCGCCAACCCCAAATCGCTCTACACCGAGGACGGGCGCTACCTGAGGCGCCTGCCGAAGGACTTCTACGCCACGAAGACCTACACCGACAAGCTGATCTCCTGGATCGACGCCAACCGCGGCGACGGCAAGCCGTTCTTCGCGTACGTCTCCCACCAGGCGCCGCACGAGCCGTACCACCTGCCGAAGGAGTGGCGCAACCGCCACGTCGGCGAGTACGACAAGGGCTGGGACGCGCTGCGTCAGGAGCGGCTGAAGCGGCAGGTCGAGATGGGCATCGTGCCGGCCGGCACCGGGCTCGCCGAGCGGATGTGGTTCGTGCCCGACTCCATCCTGCTGGCCCCGGCCGCCCGCGCGGTCATGGGGAAGAAGATGGAGATCTACGCCGGGATGGTCGAGAACCTGGACCACCACGTCGGACGGCTCATCGACCACCTCAAGAAGATCGGCGAGTACGACAACACGATCTTCATCGTCTTCGGCGACAACGGCGCCGAGGGCAACGACCTCTACGAACTGATCGCCGGCTCGCCCGGCTCGCGCGACTACCTCTTCGCCGCCATGCACTGGTCGCAGAACCATCCCAACGCGTGGGGCGCCCCGGGCTCCTGGCTCGCCTACGGGCCCGCCTGGGCCCAGGTCTCCATGACGCCCTTCAGCCAGTACAAGGCCTGGCTCGCGGAAGGCGGTATCCGGAACGCGCTCGTCGTCAGCGGGCCCGGGGTCAAGCGCCCCGCGGGGAGCGTGAACACCCAGGCGACCATGCACGTGGCCGACATCATGCCGACGCTCCTCGAGGTGGCCGGCACGAGCTACCCGAAGACGTACAAGGGGAAGGACGTGCCCCCGGCGCTCGGCAAGTCCTGGGTCCCCGTTCTGGAGGGCCGGGCCGAGTCGCCGCGCACGGACCAGGACGTCCTCGCCTGGGAGCTCTTCGGCAACCGCGCCCTCCGGCAGGGGAGCTGGAAGCTGCGCTGGGAGTGGAAGCCCTTCGGAAGGGGTGACTGGGAGCTCTTCGACCTCGCGGCGGATCCCGGCGAGCTGAAGGACCTCGCGGCGGAGCACCCCGACAAGCTGAAGGAGATGGTGGCGCTCTGGGACGACTACGCCCGGAGGAACAACGTGGTCGTGCCCAACCGCTCGCCTCACGAGACCCTCGAGAAGGTGCTCCCGCAGCGCGTCCCGGTCCAGGCCGGCTACCCACCGCTCAACCTGAAGCGCCAGTACGTGCCGCCCGCGGACATGCTCGCGGACCCGAAGGAATGAGCGCCGCAGCGAGGCCGCGTCTTCGCGAAGGAGCCGATGCGATGAAGGACGAGAGGGGTTCGAGGAGACGGGTGATGCGCTGGTCGCTCGCCGCGTTCGCGGTCCTCGCCGCGGGCGTGCTCTGCCCCCGGCCGGCCTCGGCGCAGGTGCCCGCGCGCTTCTACTGGAAGACGCTCGCGGGCGCGCAGGCGGTCCCGCTCATCGTCAACTCGATGAGCGGCAACACGAACCCGTTCGATCCCGCCCTGACGCCGACGCCGGGCGCGAACTTCGACGCGACGCTGGCGCTGGCCGGCTACGCGCGCACGCTGTCGCTGTTCGACCGCGCGGCGATGGTCGCGGTGATCCTGCCGATGGGGCGGATCTCGGGTGACGTCACGGTGGCCGGTGAGACGACCAACCTGGCGACCAACGGGTTCGGCGACCCGATGCTCGAGTTCGACATCAACCTGCTCGGCCCGCCGGCGCAGAAGAACCTGGTGGACGTCCTGCGCTACGAGCCGAAGTTCTCGCTCGACCTGCTCGTCGACCTGGCGCTGCCGATCGGCGAGTACGACAACGACCAGCCGCTCAACATCGGCCAGAACCGCTGGTACGGCCGCATCGGCGCCCCCATCGTCTGGCAGCTCGGCGCCTGGGTGCCGGGACGCCGCACCACGCTGGAGTTCCTGCCCGCCGTCTGGCTCTTCGGGGACAACGACGACTACGTCGGGCAGACCCTCGAGACCGACCCCATGTACCAGGTCGACGCGCACCTGACGCGCGACTTCGCCGAGCGTCTCTGGGGGTCGCTCGACGGCGTCTGGTACACCGGCGGCGCGGCGACGATCAACGGCGTCGAGGGGGACGAACTCGACAACCTGGGCTTCGGCCTCACGCTCGGGTACCAGATCAACGAGAACCTGGGGCTCACCTTCGGCTACAAGTCGACCGTCAACGACAGCGACCCGTCGGACCTCCGGATGGACGGGTTCATGGTGTCGTTCGTTTCCGGATGGCACCCGCTCGTCGAAGGCGCGCGCCGGCTGCACAAGGAGTAGGCGCCCGCATGGAAGAAACGTCCTTCGTGACACGCAGGGCCGGTCGCGGCCGTCGCGGCGGTCGCGCGGCGGCGGCGTTTCTTCAGGGTCGCGCGGCGGCGGCGTTTCTTCCGGGGCGCGTGGCGGCGGCGTCGGCCCTCCTGCTCGGGGCGCTGGCGGCGCTCGCCGGCTGCGCCCACATGGGTCCCAAGACCATCGCGGTGGACCGCTTCGACTACAGCACGGCGGTCGCCGACTCGTGGAAGCAGCAGACCCTGCTGAACATCGTGAAGATGCGCTACATGGACGTGCCGGTGTTCGTGGACGTGGCGTCCATCGTCAGCGGCTACTCGCTGCAGACGGGCGTGACCGTCGGCGCGACGGCGTCGTCCACGAAGGCGGTCCAGGGCGACTTCGCGACGCTGGGCGGGCAGGCGATCTACACGGACCGGCCCACCATCACCTACGTGCCGCTGACCGGCGAGAAGTTCCTGAAGGGGCTGCTCACCCCGATCGACCCCAAGAACATCTTCTTCCTGATGCAGTCGGGCTACGCGGCCGACTTCCTGCTGGCGCTGACCGTCGAATCGCTCAACGGCGTCCACAACCGGTCGGTGGGGGGCGGCACGCTGCGCGAGGCGTCCCCGGAGTTCTCGCGCGTGCTGCAGCTGTTGCGCGAGGTGCAGTCCGCCGGCGCCGTGGGGATGCGCGTCGAGGAGGACAAGGCGAAGGGCGCGACCGGCGTGCTGTTCTTCCGGCGCGACGACATGCCCGACGACATCAAGGCGAAGGCGGCGGAAATCCGGCGGCTGCTCGGGCTTTCGCCTGACCAGCAGCGGTTCAGCCTGGTCTACTCGTCGGCGCGCGGGGAGGAGAACGAACTCGCCGTCAACAGCCGGTCGATGCTCCAGATCATGGGGGCGTTCTCGACCTACATGGACGTGCCCGAGGAACACCTGCGGGACCACAGCGCCGTGCCTGCCTTCGAGCACGACCCGGGGGGGAAGGGGCAGGACGTCGCGCGCATCCACAGCGGCAAGGAGAAGCCCGAAACGTCGTTCGCGGCCGTGAGATACCGCGGCTACTGGTACTGGATCGACGACGGCGACCTGCTGACCAAGCGCGCGCTGACGGCGGTGATCTACTTCTTCACGCTCGCGGAGACCGGCGGCAGGGAGAAGCTGCCGCTCGTCACCATTCCGGCCCAGTAGGGCGGCACGCCGGCCGAAAGGCCGGGGCGGCGCGCGAGTGTTTCTCCCCGGAAGACGAATGTGGTAGAAGCGGGAACGCCGTACCGCGCGCCCGGCGCGGTACCGCGGGCCCGAGCCGGCTGCCGCGCCTCCGTCACCGTCGGCGGTCGCCGAAGGGCGCATGGATGGGTGTCGACATGGATTCCGTCCGAGAGTCCCTGCGGCAGCGTGTCGAAGAGCTCGAAGGCCTGCTGCAGCGGATGCCCGCCTACATCTGGATCGCCCGCGACCCGGAGTGTCGCGAGATCGTCGGGACCGACGCGGCCAACCGGCTGCTCGGGTTCGCCCCCGGCACGAACACCAGCCAGTCCGTCGTCCACGAGGGACTCGCGCCCAAGCTGCTCCAGTTCGACCTCGCCGGGAACGAGCTGGCCGTGGAAGATCTCCCGATCCAGCGGGCGATCGCGAGCCGCGCGCCGGTCCGCGACTTCGAGTTCCAGATCGTCGTTCCGGAAGGCCGTCGCGTGTGGCTCCGCGGCCACGCGGAGCCGCTGTTCGAGGCCGACGGGCGGACGATCCGCGGCGCGATCGGCCTGTTCATCGACGTGACGCCGCTGCACGAGGCGGATCGCAGCATCCGCGAACGGGATCACCGGCTGCAGCTCGCGACGCAGGGGGCCCGCGTCGGGTTCTGGGACTGGGACATGGAGTCCGGGGCGCTCCGGTGGTCGCGCGAGAACGAGGAGATCTACGGGGTGGCGCCGGGATCGGTCCGCTCGTACGCGGACTGGCGGCGCTTCGTCCACCCGTGGGACGTCGAGCTCGTCGAACGCGAGGCGCAGGCCGTCGCCAAGGCCGTACACGAGTTCGAGTTCAGGATCGTGCGGGACGACGGGCAGACGCGCTGGGTCTACACGCGCGGCGGGCCCGTCCCGGGCGCGCGCGGGTCCATCGCGGGGATCAACCTCGACATCACGGATCGCAAGCGGGCCGAGGAGGACCTCTCCCGCGCGCGGATGGCGCTCGAGGCGGCGCGCCGCGCGAATCTCCTCGGGATCCACGACTACGACGTCCGCACGGGCAGGATCACGGCCGACCCGCGCTGCCGGGAACTCCTGGGCATCGGCGCGGCGGACGAGTACACGATCGACGACTTCTGGAATGCGATCGTGCCCGCCGACCGCGAGGCGGTGCGGGAGACCCTCGCCCGTGCGTTCGATCCCAAAGGATCGGGCGTGTACGTCGCGGAGTATCGCGTGGGCGCCGGGGAGGATCGGCTGCGCTGGATCCGCGCCAACGGCGTCGCGCAGTTCGAGGGGGACGAGGTCGTGCGGCTGATCGGCACCGTCCAGGACGTCACCGAGGCGCGCGAGCAGACGGAGGCGCTGCGCGATGCGAACCGCCGGAAGGCCGAGTTCCTCTCGATGCTCTCCCACGAACTGCGCAACCCGCTGGCCCCGCTCGGCAACGGCCTGCACCTGATCCGGAACGGTCCGCCCGGCTCGGCGACGATGCGCCGCGGCCTCGAGATCGCGGAGCGCCAGTTCCAGCACCTCAAGCGGCTGGTCGACGACCTGCTGGACCTGAACCGGATCGACTCGGGCAAGATCCGCATCGACCTGGAGTGGGTCGACCTGTCGACGCTCGTGCGACGCATCGTCGAGGACCATCGCGGGCTGTTCGACGGGCGCGGCGTCACGCTGGAGCCGCACGTCCCGGACTCCACGGTCGGCGTGTGGGGCGACGCCGCGCGCCTCACGCAGTCGGTCGGCAACCTGCTGCAGAACGCCTCCAAGTTCACCGATCCCGGCGGCTGGACGCGGGTGTGCCTGGAGGCCGGGGAACGCGAGGCGGTGCTCACGATCACGGACAGCGGCGTGGGGATGGACCACGAGGCGCTGGCGCAGGCGTTCGAGCCGTTCGCCCAGAGCGGTCGCACGGTCGGCCGAACGTCGGGCCTGGGGCTCGGTCTCGCGCTGGTGAAGGGCATCGTCGAGCGCCACTGCGGGTCCGTCGGCGTCAGCAGCGAGGGGCCGGGACGAGGAACCCGCTTCACGATCCGGCTCCCGCTCGCGCCGGAACCCGTCGATCCGGCCGTCCCCGAGGCCGAACCCGCCCCGCCGGGACACCACCGCATCCTGATCGTCGAGGACCACGAGGACGCGCGGACCAGCCTGCAGTGCCTGCTGGAGATGCTGGGCCACGCCGTGGTCGCGGCGAAGGACGGCGAGACCGCCCTCGCGATGATCCGCGAGGCCGCCCCGACCGTCGTGCTGTGCGACATCGGGCTGCCCGGGATCAGCGGCCTCGAGGTCGCGCGTCAGGTGTCCCGGATGAGCGGCTTATCCCGGCCGAGGCTCGTCGCCCTCAGCGGGTACGGCACGGAAGACGACCGTCAGCGCGCGAAGGACGCCGGTTTCGACGCCCACCTGACGAAGCCCCCGAACCTGGAGGCGCTGCAGCGCCTGCTCGCGTCGCCGGCGGAGGTGGGCCGAAGCGCGCCGGGCAGGGGTGCGCGGTCCGAGGGCGCGCGTCCGCACGAGGAGCGCTGAGGCTGGCGGCCGGATCTCGTGAGCGCAGCGCCGCGGCCGCGGCGGACCGCCGCGCGGCCGCTAGATCGCGGCGACCGGCAGCTCGATGGTGAAGATGCAGCCTTGGCCGGGCAGGTTCCGGACGCGGATGTCGCCGCCGAAGCTCCGCACCGCCTTGCGGCTCACGTTGAGCCCGAGGCCCAGGCCCGAGCGGTCCTTTCGTCCGCGCGCGCCGAACGCCTCGAAGAAGGTCTCGGTGTTCCCCTCCGGCAGTCCGCCGCACTCGTCCTCGACCTCGATCGAGACCAGCCTGTCGTCGCACACGGTGCGCACGGCGACCTGGCCGTGGGTGGCGGAGTACTTGAAGGCGTTCTGGAGCAGGTTGAAGAGCGCGGAGGCGAGAAGCTGCGGGTCGGCGTGGACGGTGACAGTCTCCGGCGCACTGGAGAAGGTCAGGTTCATCTCGTAGTGCTGGGCCTGCAACGAGGCGCTCTCCTGGACGTTCCGCAGGAAACCGGCCACGGGAACCCGTTGGATGTCCTGGGACCCCGCCGACAGGCGCACCTCGGCAATGGTCGTGTCGAGAACGTCGCGCATGCTCAAGAGGTTCCGTTCGAGGAGGGCCGCCGTGCTCCCGCCGAGGGCGACCTTCCCCGTCTTCATCGCCGCGTAGGCCAGAGTCGCGGAGGAAAGCAGGTTGCGCAGCTCATGCGTCAGGTAGCCGATCCGCTCGGCCTCGCCGCGGCCGAACGCCGCCTCGCGCTGGTGGGTGAACTCGGTGACCGCGCCCGCGATGGCGTTGTCGAGGCAGAGGTTCAGGGTCTGGAAGTCCTCGGAGCTGATGGCGACCTTCTTCTCGACCGCCGCCTCCGTGATGGCCTGGCAAATGTCCCGTAGTCGTGGACGACCTGCGCGACGGTGAAGCCCTCCTCGAGGAGTTCGCCCCCGTGTCTGCCTGCGGCGTCGCCGATGGCCGTCGGGGAGAACGGATGGGCCGTGGCCCTGAGGCGCAGCGTCTCCGCGAGCTGGGACAGGAAGAGCGGAAGACCGTTCTCCAGTTCCTGGATGGAAACGGCCGGCCACCGCCTCGACGCGACCTTCGAACGTGCGCGCGCCAGGATCTCCTGCACGTTCGCCGAGATGAACTCCGAGAGCGACATGGCGGCTCCGTCGGGCACGCGCAGGGGCGGGACAGCCGAGGCGTTCTGAGCGCGCGGGTGAGGCGACGGCGGCGACGATCAGGGCCTGTCGCCCTCCGGCACGCCGATGGCCCGTCCCCTGCTCGCGCGAGGGCGACCCATCATAGGCCGCCGCCCGACCGGGATCGAACTTGTTCGTAGCCGTGCCAAGGACGCGCCGCACGGGCCCATACCTGCTCGGCGGTTCCTCGGCGCCCGCGCCGGCCGTGGACAATGTTCGTTGAACCAGGACCGCAGACTCAGCGGTGTGCTCGGGCCGCCAGATAAGGCGATGCGCTCCGTCGCGTGTCGTGGCTCGTCGATTCTCGTGAACTTGGCGGAGAGGCAGGGATTCGAACCCTGGGTAGGGGTTAAGACCTACAACGGTTTAGCAAACCGTCCTCTTAAGCCACTCGAGCACCTCTCCGCAGGTGCCTTCCGCTCCCGCGGGGCCCCGGGGGGGGCCGCGAAAGCCGGGGGATTATGCCTTCCCGTCGCCCCGGATGCTAGGGAGCCCGGGCCGGGCGCCGCGTTCCGGGCCGGGCCGCGGCGGGCCGGCCGCGGGGTCGCCCCGGCGCACCGCGGGAGCTGGACGATCCGCACCCGTTCGGCCCCTGCCGGTTAGACTGGCCGCGGCCCGACCCCGCAGGAGACCCCTGTCGTTCGACCCTGCAGGAGGGCGCCTGTCATGGCCCGAATCGTCCCCGGCGAGATCGACGCGCTCGAACTCCTCGTCGTCGTCGACAACGAAACCGACACGCTCTCGACGATCGACCCCGGCGTGCCGCAGGTGAGTGAAGTCGCGGCGCGGGTCGCGCGCACCGAGGCGGGGCGCGTTCACGACGGTCACGCCTGCAAGGTCGTCCTGGACGACCTCTGCTGCGCATGTCACGGCTACTCGGTGCTGGCCACCGGCCGCCGCGGGCAGGAGACGCGCACCGTCCTGTTCGACACCGGGCCCTACCCGGACCTCTGGCTCGACAACGCGCGGCGGCTCGGGGTGGACCTGGCCGCGATCGATGGCGTGTTCCTCTCCCATTGGCACCACGACCACAGCGGCGCGCTGCCGCGCGTCGTCGCGGCGATCGCGCAGGCGCGTGCGCGCGCGGGGCGCACGCCGCCGTTCGCGGACGTGCACCCGGACCGGCCGGACCAGCGCGGCCTCCTCGCGGCGGACGGCACGCTCCTGCTGCTCGCCGAGGAGCCGAGCTTCGACGAGCTCGCCGCCGCCGGTGCCGCCGTGGTCCGATGGGCGGAGCCGCACCTCGTGGGAGGCGGCGGGGTTGACGGCGGCGGCGACCGCGCCGGCGCCGGGTTCTGTGTGCCGGGCATGTTCGACAGCCTGGGGGGTGCGAGTCCCCCCGCCAACCTGGTGGAGGTGAAGGCAAGCGAAGCGCAAGGGCCAGCTCGCGAGGGCTGGTCTGAAGGAAGCGCGGAGCACAGGTGCGAGCCGACGAACAGAAACCGGATAGAGGCGCTCCGTGGCGGGCGAGCGGGCAGATGATCGCGAAGCCCATATCCACCAAGGCCACGGCGCGTAAATCCGGCGGTTGTGCACCGAAGGCGGTCGAGCTTACCCCGGGAGGTCTGCGCCGTGTCGTGGAGTCACGACTGAGCGGGTCGCGAGGCCCGTGAACGCGGCGCAGAAGTCAGCCGAGGGCGTAGTAGGGCGGAAGCCCCAAGGCCCGAACGGCAGGGAGTGGTGAGTAGGAGCGGGCGACTCGTGCGGGATAGGCGGCAGAAATCCCTGTGGGACTCACCGGCGGAAGGCGGGAGTGAAGCTCCGCGCTCCGAGCGGCGAGGGACCGAACCCCGGACGGCGAAGCCCGACACCGAAAACCCGGCGACAACGCACCAGCTGATGGAGGAAGTCGTCTCCCGCGAGAACATGAGACGGGCGTTGAAGCGCGTACGCTCGAACAAGGGCGCCCCGGGCGTCGACGGCATGACGGTCGAGGACCTGGGCCCGCACCTCGTCGAGCAATGGCTACGCTACAGGGAGCAATTGCTGGCGGGCACGTACAGGCCGCAGCCGGTGAGGCAGGTCATGATTCCGAAGCCGGACGGGGGTCAGCGCATGCTGGGCGTTCCGACGGCGGTGGACCGGCTGATCCAGCAGGCGGTGCTGCAGGTGCTGCAGCCGGAGTGGGACCCGACCTTTTCCGAGCACAGCTACGGTTTCCGGCCGGAACGCTCGGCGCACCAGGCGATCGCCGCGGCCCAGCAGATCATCGCGGAGGGTCACGACTGGGTGGTCGACATCGACCTCGAGAAGTTCTTCGACCGTGTCAACCACGACGCCCTGATGAGCAGGGTGGCGCGCCGGGTCAGCGACAAGCGTGTCTTGAAGCTGATCCGGGGTTTCCTGACGGCCGGCATCATGGCTGAGGGTTTGGTCTCGGCGCGCGAGGAAGGGACGCCGCAGGGCGGACCTCTCTCGCCGCTGCTCTCGAATCTGCTCCTCGACGAGTGGGACAAGGAGCTGGAGGCCCGCGGGCACCGCTTCGTGCGCTATGCGGACGACTGCAACATCTACGTGCGCAGCGAACGGGCGGGGCAGCGGGTGCTGGCCGGCGTGACGGCATGGCTGTCACGGCGACTGCGGCTCAAGGTCAACACGGCGAAGAGCGGGGTGGCGCGCCCGAGCGCGTCGAAATTCCTGGGTTTTAGCTTCACGGGCGGGAAGGAGCCGAAACGGCGCGTGGCGCCGAAGGCCCTGAAACGCTTCAGGGGCAGGATCCGGGAACTGACGCGCCGCACGCGGGGCGTGTCGCTCGATCACATGATCGACGACCTGCGCCGCTACCTCGTCGGCTGGCGGGGCTACTTCGGCTTCTGCCAGGTGCCGAGCGTGCTGGAGGATCAGGACAAGTGGATCCGGCGTCGACTGCGCTGCTTCCAGTGGAAGCAGTGGAAACGCGGGCGAACCCGGTTTCGCGAACTGCGGGCCCGTGGCCTCGGGCACGCCCTCGCCGCGCAAGCGGCGGGGAGCGCCAAGAGCCACTGGCGCATCAGTGCCAGTCCAGCCCTCAGCATGGCGCTCCCCAACGCCTACCTCGACTCGCTGGGTCTCCCGCAGCTGGCGCCGCGCCGCTAAACCATGCCGAACCGCCGTGTACGGACCCGTACGCACGGTGGTGTGACAGGGACAGCCCGCGAGGGCCTACCTATGTCAATTCTACGGCAGCGGCGCGATCCCGCGCGTGACGGCGTACGAGACCGGCCTCGCGGGCCACCACTCGTTCCGCGGCGGCCGGCTCGAGTCCGACCCGCTGGTCATGGACGAGCGGTTCCTTGCGGCGCGCGTGCGCGGCCGCGGGACGACGGTGCTGTCGGCGTGCTCCCACGCGGGCATCGTCAACGCGTGCCTCGCCGCGCAGGGCGCGTTCCCGGGGGAGCCGGTCGACCTCGTGCTGGGCGGCTTCCACCTCGCCGGGGGCGGCATGGAGGCGCGCATCGAGCAGACCGTGCACGACCTGGCCACGCGCCTCGCGCCCCGGCTCGTCGCGCCCGGGCACTGCACGGGATGGCGGGCGAAGGCGCAGCTCGCGACGATGTTCGCGCGCGGGCGCTACGCGCCGAGCATCGTCGGCAGCCGGTATCGGCTGTCCGGCTGAACGCCTGGCCGGCTATCTGCCCGACGCGCTGCCGGACGAGCGCACGGCATGACCGCGCGGCACGGTCGCACGGCACGAGAGCACGGCACGGGCGCCGCCGCACACGCGCGGGTCCCACGCGTGCATTCGGGCTTCTCCGTCGAAGAGAATGGCCCGAGTGCACGATGACGGGAACACAGAGCGCCGAGTGCACGTTTTCGAGCAAGACAGATCGCCGGATGCAGCCTCGATGGGCGTTAGCGGGAGGTCAGGGGCCGGTAAACGTGCGCTCGAGCCTCTCTGTTCCGCACGTCGTGCACTCAGTCGTCTGCGTCGAAGAGAACGGCCCGAATGCACGCCTGCGCGACGGAGATCCGCCCCAGCGCGAGCGAGATCCGCCCCTGCGCGTCTGCGCGACGGGATCCGCCCCCGGCCAGGCGACCGTGCTCGCGCCGGCCCGGGCTCAGACCGGGGTGGTTCCGGCGCCGCGCGCGAGCAGCGCGAGGACCGCCGCGCCGAACTGCTCGGCCTTGCGCGGACCGATCCCCTTGATCGCGGCGAGTTCGTCCGCGGACGCGGGGCGGGAGGCGGCGATCGCGGCGAGGGTCGCGTCGTGGAAGACGACGTACGGGGGGACGCGGCGGGAGCGCGCCTCCTGGGTGCGCCAGGACTTGAGGCGGGCGAGGAGGTCGAGGTCCACGTCGCGAGCGTCGTCGTCGGCCATTCGGGCGGGGCGGAGCCCCGCCCCCACGGGATCCGCGCTCCGGGCTTTTAGGGGCGGGCTTCCCGCGGAGCGGGAGGGTCCGCCCGCCGGCGGGAGGGGGAGCAAGGGGCGGACCTCGCCCTTCATCACGGCGACGCCGGCGCGCGTGATCGCGAGCACCGACGCGCCGATGCGTCCGCCCTCGATCGGCCGGCGCTCGACGAGGTCCGCGTCGATCAGCAGCGCGAGCAGGTCCTTGATGCGCTCGAGCTTGAGCGCCCCGAGGCGGCCGAAGGTCGGGAGCTGCTCGAGGCCGCGATCGGTGATCTCGCGCGCGTGGCTGCCGGCGAGCACCTGCGCGATGCGCTCGAGGCCGAAGCTGCCGGACAGGCGCGCGACGCCGGAGAGGGCGACGCGCACCATCTCGAACTCGCGGTCGCCGAGCTCGCGCGGCACGACGGGTGCGCCGGCCGCGGCGCCGCGGCCGCCGGCGCCGCGGGCGAGGGCGCGCGGCGCGCCGCCGCACGCGTCGCACGTTCCGCACGGCGGTGGGTCGGACTCGCGGCCGGCGAAGTAGGTGTAGATGAAGCGCGTGCGGCAGGTGCGGGCCGTCGCGTAGCGGACGATCGCGTGCAGCCGCTCCTCGTCGCGGCGCTTCTTCTCGGAGCGGAAGCGGAGGTCGACGGGAGGCGGTCCCTCGCCGGGGGCGAGGCCGCGCTCCTCGGCGGCCTGGCGCAGGAGGCGGAGCGCGGTCTGGGCGGCGGACTCGGCGGCGGCGTCGTCGAAGAGGGTGCGGAGGCGGTCTTCGAGGGAGGCGGATGTGGGGGCGGTGTCGTGCGGGGCGGGTGGGCGGACCATCCCGCTTCGCGGGAGGCCCGCCCCTACGGTGACGAGGCCCGACCCGACGATCGGGAGGCCCGCGCCGGCGCTTTCCCAACGATCGTCGTCGTCGTATTCGAGGGTGCGTTCGCCGGCGGCCTCGGCCATCAGGCGCCAGACCGTCTCGAAGGTGCGGCGGCCGGGGTTGCCCCCCTCGAGGAAGAACTCCTGCGTCCGCACGTCGGCGGCGGAGTAGACGAGCGTGCAGCGCGACGGGAGCCCGTCGCGACCCGCGCGGCCCGCCTCCTGGAAGTACGCCTCGAGGCTGCCGGGGATGTCGGCGTGGAGGATGAAGCGGATGTCCGGCTTGTCCACGCCCATGCCGAACGCGTTCGTCGCGGCGATCGCGTCGAGGCGGCCCGCGAGGAAGTCCTCCTGCACGCGCGTGCGTTCGTCGGACGGCAGGCCGCCGTGGTAGGCCTGCGCGCGCAGCCCCTGCCAGGACAGGAACTGCGCCCAGCGCTCGGCGTGTTTGCGCGTCGCGACGTAGACGATGCCCGGCGGGCCCGGGTCACGGATCAGCCGCACCAGCTCGTCTTCCTTGTCCTCGCGCCGGCGGCCGTGCACGACCCCGAGCGCGAGGTTCTCGCGCCCGAAGCCGGTCACGAACTCGTCGACGCGCGCGAGGCCGAGCTGCGTCGCGATGTCCGCGCGGACCTCCGCGGTCGCCGTCGCCGTGAACGCCGCCGCGGGCACGCCGAGCTGCTCGCGCAGCGCGCCGAGCCGCCGGTAGTCCGGCCGGAAGTCGTGCCCCCACTGGCTGATGCAGTGCGCCTCGTCGACGACCAGCCGCTCGATGCGGGACTGTGCCAGGCGCTCGACGAACCCGGGGTTCGCGAGCCGCTCGGGCGCGACGTAGCAGAGCTTGAGCGCCCCCGCGCGCAGCGCCGCCTCGGCGCGCGCCCGCTCGCCGGCGGCGAGGCCCGAGTGGATGCCCGCCGCGGGGAGCCCGCGGGCGACGAGCGCGTCCACCTGGTCCTTCATCAGCGCGATCAGCGGCGAGACGACGAGCGTCACGCCGGGGGCGAGCAGCGCGGGCAGCTGGAAGCAGAGCGACTTGCCCGCGCCGGTCGGCATCACGGCGACGACATCGCGACCGGCCGCGATCGCGGCCACGATGTCCCGCTGGCCGGGGCGGAACGCCGCGTGGCCGAACAGGCGCGTCAGCGCGGCGTCGAGGTCGGCGGCGGGCACGGGCATGGGCGGATAATCGCCCGATTCCGCCCGCGAGGCACCCGGTGGACGCCGGGAGGCGCGCGGACGCGGTTGCCGCACCGGGAGCCCCGAGCCCGGCGCGCCCCGGAGACCTCGCGTCGTGACCCGCACCTCCCGACCTCGAACCGCGACCCTCTTGGCGATCGTGTTCGCCGCCGTCCCCTGCAGCCGGCCGGCGCCGGCGCAGTCGATCCCGTCGCCGGCACCCGCGCCGCCGTCCGCATCCGCGCCCGCGTCTGCGCCCGCGTCCTCCAGGCCGGCGCCGACACCCGCGCCTGCGCCTGCGTCCGCGTCGTCCAGGCCGGCGCCGACGCCCGCGCCCGCGCCGTCCAGCCCGATCGCGCCGCCGCCGTCACGACTCGGGGGCGAACTCGACGCGCGGCTGGCGTGGGCCTTCCCGCGGCTGCTCGAGCACATGCGGCGCAACATCGAGCCCGCGTTCCCGAAGCAGGTCGGCGAGAAGGCGATCAAGGCCGCGCCCGGCTCCGTGATCGCGTCCCCGAGCGCGCAGGATCCCGACTACTTCTTCCACTGGGTGCGGGACTCGGCGCTGGTGATGGACGCGGTGGTCCGCCTCTACGGATCCTACGCCGACCCGGACCTCGAGCGGGTGATCGAGTCCTTCATCGACTTCAGCGCGCGGCTGCAGCGCGCGCCGGTGGGCGCGGGGCTCGGCGAGGTCCGGTTCAACGTGGACGGCTCGCCGGACACGCTGCCGTGGTCGCGGCCGCAGTTCGACGGGCCGGCGCTGCGCGCCCTCACGCTGCTGCGCTACCAGGCCGTGCGCCGGACGCCGCTCCCCGCGGCGCGCGAGCAGGTCCTGCGCGACGTCGTCCGCCGCGACCTCGACTTCGTCGTGCTGCACTGGAACGAGCCCTGCTTCGACGTCTGGGAGTCGTACACCGGCGTGTACTACTACACGCGCGCCGTGCAGGCCGGCGCCCTGCTGGCCGCGGCGCCGGTCGTGCGCGCGTGGGGCGACGTCGCGCGCGCCTCGCGCTATGAGCAGGTCGCGCAGCGTCTGCTCGACGCGCTCGACGCGCACTGGCGCACGCCGGCCGGCGCCGCAGCGCGCGCGGGCGCGGCCGACGGCTTCCTCGCGTACAGCATCGGCGACCTGCGGGACGTGAACGGCGTGCCGGCGACGCGGCCCGGCGGCGGGCTCGACGCGGGCGTCGTGATGGCCGCGGTCCACGCGGGGCGCGCCTCCGGCCGGCACGCGCTCGACGACCCGCGCCTGCTCGCCACGGCGGCGCGGCTCGAGGCGCTGTTCGAGGAGCGGTTCCCGATCAACCGCGAGGACCGGCACGGTCCGGGCACGGCGATCGGCCGGCACGAGGGCGACCAGTACTACGGCGGGAACCCGTTCGTGTTCCTCACCGCGGCCTTCGCCGAGTTCCACTACCGCCTCGCGGCGTCCCTCCCGTCCCGCCCGTCGCTGGTCGTGACGCCCGAGAGCCGCGCCTTCTGGGCGCGCGTGCTCGCGACGACGCCGGCCGCGCCCGCGGCGGTCCCGCAGGCCGGATCGGCCGCGGCTCCGCCGGGCGGACCGGCCGTTGTCCCGCCGGGCGGATCGGCGGCGGCTCCTCCAAGCGGGCGCGCCGGATCGCCCGCGGCTCCTCCAAGCGGGCCGGCGACCGCCGTCCCGAGTTCGAAGGTACCCGGCGCGGGCGGCGCCACCGGCGTTCCGAGCAGCCGCGTGCCCGGCGCGGGAGCCGCGACCGGCGCGCCGAGCAGCAAGGTGCCGGGCGCGGCCGCGGGCTCCGGTGTGCCGACGGGATCGGCGCCGGGCATGGTCGCGAGCCCCGGCGGGAGCGCGATCGCCGGCGCGGCCACGACGCAGGGCCCCGCGCCCGGGACCGACCTGCTGCTCGCGCCGGGCGCGCGCGAGCGCCTGCGCCTCGCGCTCGTGCAGCGCGGCGACGAGACGCTCGCCGCGATCCTGCACTACCTGCCCGACGACGCGCGGCTCGCCGAGCAGTTCGACAAGGAGACCGGCGCGCCCCGCTCGGCGATGGACCTCACGTGGAGCTACGCGTCGGTGATCACCGCGGCGCTCGCCCGCGCGGAGGCGCTCGCGCTCCGCTGACCGCGTGAACCCCGCGATGCGAACGGCGCGGGGACGCAGGGAACATCGAGCGCCGGCGGAAGGCGAGCTGTTGCGCGTGCGAGACACGTGATCAGGCACGTCGCTCCTGCGGCGGCGCGCCCGGACGGCCCGCGCGATGCTCGCGTCATGAAGATCCGACACGTTCTTCTACTATCCGTCACGAGCCTGCTGGTCGCGGGGTGCGCGTCCGACCGCGATCGGCGTGACCGCGACCACGAGCGCGGCCCCTGGGCGCGAGGATCGTCCTCGTCGCGCGTGTACCGCGAGCGGGACCGCGAGGTGCGCCGCGGGCGTCCGCCGGTGCCTTCGTCCGCGATGCCGGCGCCGGGCGCGTGCCGCATCTGGAACCCGGACGAGCGCGCCGACGAGCAGCGGGACCGGCGCTCGGGCGCGTGTCGCACGCTCGCGCGGCGGGTGCCGCTCGGCGCGTGGCTGCTGCACCGGCCGCAGGACCGCCCGGGCGTGCTCGAGATCGCGCAGTACAGCGAGTTGCGCCGGGGCGAGGTGAAACGCGTCGTCGTCTATGAGCTGGACCGGCGCGCCCGCCAGTGGGACCCGCGCGACGACGACCCGGGCTGGGGACGGCGCTCGGGCACCGGCGGGGCGACGGGCGACTCGCCGTTCGACGGCGACGACGATCCGGATCGCGACGGGCGCGGCGACGTGGTCCCGCCGCGCTGAGCGGCGACGCGGTCCGGCCGCGCTGAGCGGCGACGCGGCCCGGGCCGCGCTGAGCCGCGACGTTGGTCCCGCCGCAGGCGACGTGAGCCCGTCGTGCTGAACGCGGCGGCGTCGCGCGCCCGGCGCGATGGCGCGGCGACGGCCCGTCATTCACATTGACCCCCATGGCCACGCTGCTGCTCGTCCGCCACGGTCACACGCGCGGCAATCGCGCGCATGGTTCCGCCCCGCTCAGTGGCTGGTACGACGTGCCGCTCGATGCGCGGGGCGAAGCGGAGGCGCGGGCGGTGGGCGTGCGACTCGCGCGTCACCCCGCCGCGCGCCTCGTCTTCTGCAGCCCGCTCGTGCGCGCGCGCGCCACCGCCGAGGAGATCGCGCGCGCGGCGCGGAGCGTCCTCGCGCCGCGCGACGGCCTGCGCGAGATCCACTGCGGCGTCTGCGAGGGCCTGCCGATCGCGGAGGTCGAGCGGCGGTTCGCCCACGCGTGGCGCGAGAACCTGCGGCAGGCCGACCCGGAGTTCCGCTGGCCCGGGGGCGAGAGCTACGCGGAGTTCCGCGCGCGCGTCGTCGCGGCGCTGGACGCGATCGCCGCGGAGGTGGACGCGGACGGCGGCGCCGCCGTGGTGGTCACGCACGCGGGCGTGATCTCGCAGGCGATCGGGTCGCTCGTCGGGACGGGCCCCGCCGTGTGGGAGAAGCACCGGCCGGGGAACGCGAGCCTCACGGAGCTGCGCTGGGGACGCGGCGGCCGGGAACTCGTCGCGTTCGACGACCAGGCGCACCTGGTCGCGGACGCCGTGTAGCCGTCGAGGGCGCCGACAGGGCCGACGCGATCGTCCGTCATCTGTCGCGGGCGGTCATTGCGGCGCGGGCGAGGCCGCCCCACGAGGAGGGCGGCCATCGCCCTGCGGGCGAGGCCGCCCCTACCGAGAGGCGGCGAGGGCGCGGCGGAGGATGCGCAGGTGGTTGCGCGCCGCGCGCCAGGACGCCGCGCGCGTCGGGCCGTCGCGGGCGGTCGCGGCGACGTGCACGTGGTAGCGCAGCGCGCCCGCGAGCGTGTTCGACGCGGCCGCCGCCCAGTACGCGTCCCGCAGCGCGGCGTCGAGTCGGGCGCCGCCGCGCGCCCGGACGTAGCGCAGCAGCAGCGTGTCGTGCCGGCGGAACGCCTCCGGCTCCCAGAAGGCCAGCGACTCGATCCAGGACGCGACGTCCTCGAGCGGCGAGCCGAGGCGCGCCCACGCCCAGTCCAGCAGCAGCGGCGTCAACCCGGCGCCGCGCTTCGCGACGACGACGTTGCCCGGGTGCAGGTCGCCGTGCAGCGGGGCGGCGGGGGCGTCCGGGTTCTCCGCGAGGGCGCGGCGCAGCCGCGGCAGTTCGCGCGCCGCGCGGCGGACGGTCCGCACGTCGGGCGCGAACTGCAGGTCGTGCGCCTGCACCGCGAACAGGTCCAGCGTCTCCTCCGCGGAGCGCTGCAGCAGCGCCTCGTAGTCCCACGACGCGAGCGCCGCGCGCGTGAGCGGGCACGCCGTCCGGTGCCAGGCGGCGGCCTCCTCCAGCACGCGCGCCGCCACGTCCAGCTCGCGCCAGGGCCAGCGCCGGGCCGCGCGCACCGCGTCGAGGTAGATCGCGCGGCGCTGGTCCGGCAGGTCGTGCGCGTGGAGCAGGCGCGGCGCGAGGCTCGCGCCGGTCGCGGCGAGCCGCCGGTAGACGAGTTCCTCGCGCCGCCCGCCGGGCTCGAGCGCCTTCACGACGAGCTTCCGCACGCGCGGGCGGCCGCGCCGGTCGGCGTAGCGGGCCACGACGTGGAGCACCGCGGGGGACTCGAGCCCCCCGCGCAGCGGCCGCACCTCCAGCCGCAGCCCGGCGGCGCCGGGCTCCTGCTCCTCGATCAGCGCGCGGACCCCGGCCTCGATCCAGGACATCCGCGGAGCATCGCGGGGATCGCGAGCACGTTCCACACCGCTGCCGTTCCCGAAGCGGAACGCGTGGCGATCCGGTGGACGCGACGCGAGCGGTCAGCGACGCGAGCGTCAGCGACGCGAGCGATCACGAAGGCAGGGCGGCCCGAGGGCCGCCCCTACACGAAATGAAACCCGAAGGTCAGGAGTTGACCATCTGCTCGGGCTGGCCGGTGGACTGCAGCACGGCGCGCCAGATCGGGTGCCCGGTGTCCATCCGCTTGCGGCCGGTGGTGACCGCCGCGATCGGCACGTGCACCTGCCGGCCGTGGATGCGCCCGACCAGCATCTCGGTGCGGCCCGACATCGCCGCGTGCACCGCGTTCTGCCCCAGCTCCTGGCAGTACACCGCGTCGGCCGCGTCGGCGGGGGCGGAGCGGATCGTGTAGCCGGGGTCGATGTAGCGCACGGTCACGGGCATGCCGCGATCGCCGAAGTAGCGCTCGATCTGCCCGCGCAGGAAGCGGCCGATGTCGCCCAGCCGCTGGTTGCCGGAGGGGTCGGACCCGCGCCGCGCCTTCTCGTCCTCGAGGAACTCCTGCCCGGCGCCCTCGGCGACGACGACGAGCGCGTGCCGCCGCGAGACGATCCGGCGGTGCAGCTGCGTCAGGAAGCCGTGCGGCCCCTCGAGGTCGAAGCGGACCTCGGGCACGAGCACGAAGTTGGCCTCGCCCGAGGCGAGCGACGCCTGCGCCGCGATGAACCCGGAGTCGCGGCCCATCAGCCGCACGAGCCCGACGCCGTTGTAGGCGCCCTGCGCCTCGGCGTGGCAGGCGTCGATCGCCTGGCGCGCGAGCGAGACGGCGGTCGTGAACCCGAACGTGCGGTCCACGAACAGGATGTCGTTGTCGATCGTCTTCGGGACGCCGATCACCGCGACTGACAGGCCGGCGTCGTGCGCGGCCTTGCTGATCGCCTGCGCCGCCTTCTGGCTGCCGTCGCCGCCGATCATGAAGACGATCGAGATCGCCTCGCGGTCCAGGAACTTGACGATGTCGCCGATGTCCGGCGCGCCGCGCGAGGAGCCGAGCAGCGACCCGCCCTCGTGGTGGATCTTGCTCACGCTCTCGAAGTCGAGCCGGCGTGGCGGGACGTCCTCGGCCACGAAGCCCCGCAGGCCGTAGCGGATGCCGAAGATCTCGCGCACCCCGTAGTGGAAGTTGAGCGTGAACACGATCGAGCGGACGACGTCGTTGATGCCCGGGCAGAGGCCGCCGGCGGTGACGATCGCGGCGCGCACGTCCGTCGGGCGGAAGAAGATCCGCTCGCGCGGGCCGGCGACCTCGAGCGAGGGGGGCTCGCGCCCTTCGTCGAGGTAGCGGCGCACGAGCGTCCAGTCGTCGTGGAACAGGACGCCGGACTCGTCGGAGATGAAGTCGTTCTTGCCGTCGAAGTTCGAGGCCAGCGCGATCGGCGAGGGATAGCGCGCGGGGCCGAGGGTCTGGATCGTGAAGTCGGGCAGGATCGGAATCGAGGACACGCGGGTACCTCCCCGCGCATTGTAAGTGTGGGGGTGGGGCTGTGCCCCACCCGGGCCGTGTATGTGGGGGTGGGGCTATGCCCCACCCGGGCCGTGCGCAGCACGGCAAGCGCGGTCGCGCTGCGCGCGACCAGGGTGGGGCGGAGCCCCACCCCCACACGAGGGCGGAGCCCCACCCCCACATGGTCAGAGGGGGCGGATGAAGGAGAGCATCCGGCCGGCCGCGTCGCCGTCGCGGCGGTAGGAGGGCCACGCCGCGGAGCAGATCGTGCAGGGGCCGACGGTCTCGATGCTCCCGTCGGGCAGCCCCGCGGCGCGCAGCTGCCGGCGGGCGAGGTCGCGGGGGTCGATGCGGCCGCGGCCGCCGGATGTCGGCCGGACGTCGCCGGGGAGCAGGCCCAGGGCGGCCACCACCTCCGGCCCGACCTCGTAGCAGCAGCCGGCGGCGGCCGGCCCGATCGCGGCGCGCAGGTTCCCGGGGCCGAGGGCGCGCCGGTCGCCGGGGTCGAGGGCGCGCCGGTCGCCGGGGTCGACGGCGCGCGGGCCGGCGGACCCTCGCCCCCGGGCGGCTTCCAGCAGGGCGGCCACCCCGGCCGGGAGGATGCCGGCCGCCAGGCCGCGCCAGCCGGCGTGGAGCGCGGCGACGGCCCCGCCGTCCTCCGTCGACAGGAGCACCGGCACGCAGTCCGCCGTCGCCACCGCGACCGCGAGGCCGGGGGTGACCCCGACGACCCCGTCCGCGTCCGTCACGGGGTCGCTGGAGGCGTTCGCCCGGACCACCCGGGCCCCGTGGACCTGTCGTGGTCGCCACCACGGCGGCTCGGGGCCGCCGGTCGCGAGGAACCCGTGGGGGGCGGGGAGCAGGCGGGAGGTCAGGCGCACCGGGTCATCCTCTCCCACGCCGGCTCCTCGTGCGACCGCGTTCCCAGACCCCGGGTCCTCGTGCGACCGCGTCCCCGCCGGGGGGCGGCCAAGCATTTGATTTTGTTGGCCGATGGGGGAAAAATCCCGAGGTTTGCGCCGGGCGCGTCCTTCGAAGGTCGTGCGGCGCCGCCCCCATTCCCCTGGATCGTGCGGGTCCTCTCGAGCGACCCGTCCCCGGAGGCCCGTGCCGATGGTAGAAGTCCCGTCCGTCCTCGCCGTGCTGGCGCAGGGTGCCGCCCCGAGTGCCGGGGCCGGCATCGGCCAGATGCTCGTGCTGTTCGTCCCGATGATCCTGATCATGTACTTCTTCCTGATCAGGCCGCAGCAGCGCCGGCAGAAGCAGCACGAGGCCATGCTCAAGGCCCTGCAGCCCGGGGACAAGGTCGTCACCACGGGCGGCATCGTCGGCACCGTCACGAAGGTCGAGGAGGCGGAGGGGACCGTCCGCCTGCGCATCGCCCCCAGCGTCGAGATCAGCATCGTCCGCAGCTACGTCGCCGGGAAGCCCGGCGAGGGAGAGAAGGCCCCGTGAAGATCGCGTGGTGGAAGGCCGTCCTGATCGGGGCGGTGCTCGTCTGGGCGCTGTTCAACGCGTGGCCGCGCGCCGGCCGCCCGTTCCTCAACATGAGCCTCGGGCTCGACCTGCGCGGCGGCTCGCACATCGTCATGGAAGTGCAGACCAACGACGCCGTGAAGGCCGAGGCCGACCTGATCGCGACCCGCATCGGGGAGAAGCTGCGCAAGATCGGGCTCACCGACGCCCGCGTCAACGCGACCGAGAACGCCGGCGAGGTCGTGGTGACGAACATCCCCGCGGGCCGCACCGGCGAGGTGCAGACCGCGCTCGCGGAGACCACCGGGACGAACTGGGCGACGTCGACCTCCGGCAACTCGATCAGCGTCCGGATGCCCGACCCGCAGGCCGACTTCGTCCGCGACAACGCGGTGCAGCAGGCGCTCTACACGATCCGCAACCGCGTCGACGCGTTCGGCGTGGGCGAGGTCAACATCCAGCGGCTCGGCGGCGAGTACCGCAACCGGATCCTCGTCGAGCTGCCGGGCGTCGAGGACCCGACCCGCGTGAAGGGCCTGATCCAGACCCAGGCCCGCCTCGAGCTGCGCGGCGCGTACTACGCGCCCGACGGCAGCGGCCCGTTCCAGGGCGCGACCCGCGAGGACGTGGTCGCCGCGCTCGGCGGCGCGCTCCCGACGGGCGTCGAGGTCCTGCCGGTGCTCGAGCAGCGCGAGGCCGAGAACCCGCTGGCCCAGGGCGCCGCGCCGCAGGCCGAGCCGGCCGAGCGCCAGATCGCGTCGTACATGGCCGTCGAGCGCGCGTCGGTGATCACCGGCTCCGACCTCGCCGACGCCCGCCGCACGCAGGGGCAGTGGGGCGACAGCGTCGTCTCGTTCCAGACGCAGGTCGGTGCGGCCGAGCGCTTCGCGCAGTTCACGCGCGCGAACACCGGCCGGCAGATGCCGATCGTGCTCGACGACAAGATCATCTCGGCCCCGGTGATCCGCACCGAGATCGGCATGAACGGCCAGATCGAGGGCAACTTCACCGCCGAGTCGGCCAACGACCTCGCCGTGCAGCTGCGCGCCGGCGCGCTGCCCGCGCGCGTGCTGACGATCGAGGAGCGGACGGTCGGCCCGTCGCTCGGCCGCGACTCCATCCGCTCCGGCATCCGCGCGGCGCTGATCGGCGCCGCGATGGTCTGCGGGTTCATGCTGGTCTACTACAAGCTGTCCGGCCTCAACGCGATGCTCGCGCTGTTCCTGAACGTGCTGATCCTCGCCGGCGGCATGGCGAGCGTCGGCGCCGTCCTGACGCTGCCCGGCATCGCCGGGTACGCGCTCACCGTCGGCATGGCGGTGGACGCCTCGGTGCTGATCTTCGAGCGCATCCGCGAGGAGCTGCGCGCCGGGCGCACGATCCGGGACGCGATCAAGAAGGGCTACGAGAAGGCGTTCTCGGCGATCTTCGACTCGAACCTCACCACGATCGTCTCGGCCGCGTTCCTGCTGCAGTACGGCACCGGCCCGGTCCGCGGCTTCGCGGTCTCGCTGATGATCGGCCTGATCGCCAACCTGTTCACCGCCGTGTTCGTCAGCCGCTTCGTGTACGAGCTGGTGATCGGCGAACGGCCCGTCAAGAGCCTCTCGATCTGACCCGCGGCCCCCGCCGATAAAGGACAGCCCCGATGGAGCTTTTCCGCAATCCCCGCATCGACTTCATGAAATGGAAGAGGGTCTGGGTCGGCATCTCGCTGACCCTCGTCACCCTCTCGCTGGTGCTCGTCTTCACCAAGGGCATCAACCAGTCCGTCGAGTTCACCGGCGGCGCCGAGGTCATCCTGCGCTACGCCGAGGCCCCGCGCCTCGACGACGTCCGGGCGAAGCTCGAGCAGGCCGGCATCCCGAGCGTCACGGTCACCGAGTTCGGCGACACCAAGGGGCTCGAGATCGGCATCCGCGCCGGCCTCGGCTCGAAGAAGGCCGGCGAGCAGGGGAACCGGCGCGACCTCGCGCAGACGATCGTCGCGGCGCTCGAGCCGGCGGAGCTGCGCGAGCGGCAGGCGCGCGGCCAGCTCGACCTCAACATCGCCGACGCGGTCACGATCGAGCAGCGGCTGCTCGCGGCCGGGCTCACGGCGGACCAGGCGCGCTCGGCCGCCGAGGCGATGTCGGCCTGGCGCCGGGACAACGGCGGCGTGTTCGCGAACGTGCAGCAGGCCAAGGCCGTCCCGGGGCTCCCGGCGGAGGCCCAGGCCTTCCTCGACCAGCAGGCGTTCACCGGCCCGTTCGGCCTGCGCGCGCAGAACCTGATCGAGGCCTCGGTCTCGGGCGAGATGCGCCGCAAGGCGCTCTGGGCCACGCTCGGCGCGATCGGCGGCATGCTGGCCTACATCTGGTTCCGGTTCCGCTTCCAGTGGGGCGTCGGGGCCATCGTCGCGCTCGTGCACGACGTCATCGTCGCGCTCGGCGCGTTCGTGCTGGCCGGCTACCAGGCCGACCTCCCCGTGGTCGCCGCGTTCCTCACCCTGATCGGCTACTCGGTCAACGACACGATCGTGATCTACGACCGCATCCGCGAGAACATCAACGCCCACGGCGAGGGCAACCTCGACCGGACGATCAACGACTCGATCAACCAGACGCTGTCGCGGACCGTCATCACCTCGCTGTGCACCTGGTTCTCGGTGTTCGCGCTGTGGATGTTCGGCGGCCCGGTGCTCGAGCCGTTCTCGTTCGTCCTGCTGATCGGCCTGATCGCCGGGTCGTACTCGACGATCTACGTCGCCAGCCCGACGCTGACCTTCTGGCTCAAGCTGTTCGGCGGCCGGGCGCTCGGCAAGGACGACGGCCGGACGGCCCGCGCGGCGGCGGCCAAGACTCCGCGCAACGCCAAGGTCTGACCAGGGGCGCGGCGCGCACGACCCACACGATACGACGTAGGGGCGGCCCTCGGGCCGCCCTCCGGAGTTTCCGCGCACCTGCTGCGAGCAGGCGCGATTCGAAACGGAGGGCGGCCCACGGGCCGCCCCTACACGTCTTGGGGCCCCCTATAATCGCGGCGTGATCCGGTACGAGGACATCCAGGAACGCGTCGAGCGGGGCCGCCCCGATGCGGACGTGGACTTCCTGCGCCGGGCCTACGTCTACAGCGCCCTCGCCCACCGGGGGCAGCTGCGTCACTCCGGCGAGCCCTACCTCGTCCACCCGCTCGAGGTCGCCTACATCCTCGCGGACCTCGGCCTCGACGTCCCCACCGTGGCGACGGGCCTGCTCCACGACGCCGTCGAGGACTCCCACGTCACCCTCGAGGAGGTCCAGGACAAGTTCGGCAAGGAGGTCGCCGCCCTCGTCGACGGCGTGACCAAGCTGTCGCGCATCAACATCGTCTCCGAGGCCGAGCGGCAGGCCGAGAACATCCGCAAGATGATCCTCGCGATGGTCGAGGACATCCGCGTGATCCTCGTCAAGCTCGCGGACCGGCTGCACAACATGCGGACGCTGCAGTTCATGCCGGAGGACAAGCAGCGGCGCATCGCCAACGAGACGATGGAGATCTACGTGCCGCTGGCCAACCGGCTGGGCCTCGGCCGCATCCGCTCCGAGCTCGAGGACCTCGCGCTGCAGTACACCGACCCGGTCTCGTTCCACAGCCTCGTCAAGCGTCTCGAGTCGAAGCGCGGGGCCTCCGAGAAGCTGATCGACGACGTCCGCCGGCGGCTCGAGACGCAGCTCGGGACGCACGGCATCAACGCCGAGATCACCGGGCGCGTGAAGTCCATGTACTCGATCTGGCGCAAGATGCAGGCCCAGATGATCGACGTGGACCAGGTCTACGACATCATCGCCTTCCGGATCATCAGCGAGTCGGTCAAGGACTGCTATGGCGCGCTGGGCATCGTCCACTCGCAGTGGCCGCCCGTGCCGGGCCGGATCAAGGACTTCATCGCCGTCCCGAAGCCGAACCTGTACCAGTCGCTGCACACGACGGTCATGTCCGAGCAGGGCTACCCGTTCGAGGTGCAGATCCGCACCTGGGAGATGCACCGCCTCGCCGAGGAGGGGATCGCGGCCCACTGGCAGTACAAGGAAAAGGGCCAGATGACCGACCGCGAGCTCGCGGGCGTGCAGTGGCTGCGGCAGGTCATGGAGTGGCAGAAGGACATCCGCGACAGCCGCGAGTTCCTGAAGTACGTCAAGATCGACCTCTACCCGCGCGAGGTCTACGTCTTCACCCCGAAGGGGAAGGTGATCAGCCTGCCGCGCGGGTCGACTCCCCTCGACTTCGCCTACGCGATCCACTCCGAGGTCGGCAACCAGTGCACGGGCGCGCGCGTCAACGGCCGGATCGCGCCGCTCAAGACCGAGCTCAACAACGGCGACATCGTCGAGATCCTGACCCAGCCCGGTCACCAGCCGAGCCGGGACTGGCTCGGCATCGCGAAGACGACCCGCGCGCGCAGCAAGATCCGCGCGTTCCTGAAGAACGTCGAGCGCGAGCGCTCGATCGAGCTCGGCCGGTCGCTCCTCGACAAGGAGGCGCGCCGCTTCGGGGTCGGCCTCAAGGGGGTCCCCGAGGAGCGCCGCGCCGCCGCGCTGGACGAGCTGAAGCTCGAGGGTATGGACGACCTGCTGGCCGCGATCGGCCACGGCAAGATCACCCCGCAGCAGTACCTGTCGCTGCTCAGCCCGGACAAGGAGCTGAAGGAGGCGGACGCCCCGTCGCTCTTCACGCGGGCGACGCGCCTGTTCGGGCGCAAGGGCGAGAAGGTCCAGGTGCGCGGGGTGGGGGACACGCTGATCAAGCTGGCCCGCTGCTGCAACCCGATCCCGGGCGACCACATCGTCGGCTACATCACGCGCGGCAAGGGGGTCTCGGTGCACACCGAGGACTGCCCGAACCTCGACATGCTGCTGCTCGACGTGGACCGCCGGATCGACGTCGAGTGGGCGCCCGACCCGGGCGGGGACGGCTCGTTCAGCGTCGGGGTCTTCGTGCAGTCCGAGAACCGCCCGGGGATGCTGGCGCGTGTCGCCGAGCTGCTCGAGAAGGAGAAGATCAACATCCGCCACGCGGAGGCCGGCGTGGACGAGCAGCAGCGGGGGACGATCAACCTCGTGGCCGAGGTGGGCAACCGCACGCAGGTCGAGCGGCTGATCGACCGGATCCGCAAGATCGACGGCGTGTTCCACGTCCGCCGGATCTCCCCGGCCCGGGCGGCCGGGCAGCCCCGCTGACCGGGCCGGGTGGCGACCCTGACCGCGGTATGGGCAACGAACCTGACCTTCTGGTATCTTTCTCCAACCGGAGAGCGGGGTTTCCCGGCCGCTCGTCCGTTCCCCCCACCCGCGTCCTCGCCGCCCACGGGGCGCCGCGCAGAGACGTAGATGGAAGCTGAGGTCATCGCGACGGATCTCGCCCCCCGGGCGATCGGACCCTACAGCCAGGCCCTCGCGGCCGGCGATCTGGTGTTCTGTTCCGGCCAGATCGCGCTGGATCCCCGTTCGGGCGAGCTGTCCGGCGGCGATGCGGCGGCGCAGGCCCGGCAGGCCCTCGCCAACCTCGCGCGCGTGCTCGAGGCGGCGGGGTCCGGGATGGACCGGGTCCTCAAGACCACGGTGTTCCTCGTCGACATGGGAGACTTCGCCCCCGTCAACGAGGCCTACGCCGAGGCCTTCGGAGGACACCGCCCCGCGCGGTCGACGGTGGCCGTGTCCGGGCTGCCGAAGGGCGCGCGTTTCGAGGTCGAGGCGGTCGCGCTGCGGCGCTGAGCCGGCACGCGACGCGCGGTCCCGAACGCCGGAGAACGACGCTCCGGCGCCTCGCGGAGGGAATGCAGCAATCCTTACTTATTGGAAAGGCGCAGCCTCCAAACGTTGTCGCAGTATGGTATAAGCCGTGGCCCGAAAGGGTCGCGGTCGCGGGACAGGGCGCGACGGCACGGCACACGCTTGCCGTCCGGAATCCTCGCCCGATTTCGCCCCCGGAGCCCCGGGGGACAGGGTCAGCGATGAATCGAAGGGTGGTGGGTGTCCTCGTCGTCTGCTGTTCGCTCCTCATGGCCAGCTGTGACGGCCTGAAGATCCGGATGGCGATGGTGCGCGGCAACAAGGCCTACAAGGCCACGAAGTACGACGAAGCCATCAAGGAATACAAGAACATCCTCGCCATCGACCCGAACAACGTCACGGCGAGCTACCTGATCGCCATGAGCAACCTGGCCCAGTACCACCCCGGCTCGCAGCACCCGAAGGACAAGCAGTTCGCGAGCGAGTCGATCAAGTACATGGAAAAGACCATGTCCCTCCCGGCGCAGGGCAAGACCGACGCCGAGAAGAAGGAGTGGACGGACAAGCTGCAGAAGTACTACCTGTCGCTCCTGACGAGCGCCGGCGAGGAGGACAAGGCCCTCGCCTACCTCGAGCAGCAGCGGCAGAAGAATCCGAACGACATTCACATCATCCAGCAGCTCGCGGCCCAGTACGCCAAGCGCGACTTCCCGAAGGCGCTCGAGGCGTTCACGAAGGTGGCCGAGCTCGAGCCGACGAAGGAGCACTGGTACACCGTCGGGGTCGTCTGCTGGGAGCGCTCTTACAAGGGGGGCCTCGCGGTCTCCGACGAGGAGCGCAAGCAGCTGATCGCGACCGGCCAGGAGGCCCTGAAGAAGGCGCTCGCCATCGATCCCGACTACTTCGAGGCGCTCTCGTACGTCAACCTGCTCTGGCGCGAGCAGGCCAAGGTCTACGCCAACGAGGGCAACCGCGAAGGCTTCGACATGGCGATGAAGACCGCGGACGAAACCGTGCAGAAGGCGCTGGCGGCGCGGAAGAAGAGGCAGGCTGCCGAGGCCGCCAAGTCGTAAATGTAGGGGCGGCGCCTCGCGCGCGAAGCGCGCGACGGTCCGCCTGGCATCGGGGAGACGACGGGCCCGCCGCGGGCCGATCGCACAGCGGTGAGGTGGATCGAATGTTCGACACGATGATCGAAAGCCGGAAGGGCGGACGCCAGCGCAAGTGGTGGGCGTTCCCCGTCGCGGCCCTGATTCACGTCAGTGCCGTCGGCGCGGCCATCGCCGCGTCGTACGTGGTGGTCGAGGTCGTCCAGGACCCCGACCTGATGATCTCGTTCGTGGACATGGCGGCGCCGCCGCCGCCCCCGCCTCCGCCCCCGCCGCCGCCGGCCGCCTCGTCGGCCCCCAAGTCGGCGCCGAAGGTGGAGACGAAGCCCCTGGCGCCGGACGAGATGGCCCAGCCCACCGAGGTGAAGAAGATCACCAAGGAAGACCTCGAGCGCGTGGTCGAGGAAGAGGGCGGTGAGGGCGGCGTCGAGGGCGGCGTGCCGGGCGGCGTGCCGGGCGGCGTCCCGGGCGGCGTGCCGGGCGGCGTGCTCGGCGGCACCCTCGGCGGCGTGCTCGGCGGCACGGGCGAGGGCGAGCAGGAGCCGATCATCGTCGCCGGCAACGTGCAGGCGCCGGTGCTGGTCACCCGCGTCGAGCCGGAGTACCCGGAGGCGGCCCGCCGTGCCCGGATGGAGGGCAAGGTCATCCTCCAGGCCGTCATCAACGAGCAGGGGAACGTGGACAGCGTGAAGGTGCTGCGCTCCTCCCCGCTGCTCGAGGACGCCGCCATCTCGGCGGTGAAGCGCTGGAAGTACAAGCCCGCGATGCTCGACGGCGCGCCGGTGAAGGTTTACTTCACGGTCGTCGTCACCTTCAAGCTGGAATAACGAACGGTTTGGCGGAGGGGCGGCGGAGCGGCCGTCCCGGAAAAATAGAAGCGGGGCCCACCGAGGGCCCCCGGGAATTCGAGGCGGCCGGCAGGCCGCAGGATGCCGGCGGTCGCCGCCGCGTAGGACAGCAAGGAGCTCCCAGATGAATATGACGTTTGCCGAGATGTGGAACTCGATGGGCTGGATCGCGAAGGGCGTCATCCTGATCCTGTTCGCCCTGTCGATCTACTCGGTCTACGTGATGATCGAGAAGTTCATGACGTACCAGGCCTCGAAGAAGCAGTCCATCCAGTTCCTGCCCGAACTCGTCAAGATGCTGAAGCAGGGCGAGCTCCAGAAGGCCGTCGACAGCACCAAGCGCTACACCAAGGCGCACATCGCCAAGGTCGTCTCCGCCGGGCTGCTCGAGTACCAGAACCAGCAGGGGGTGAGCCAGGGCTTCGACCGCATCGGCGCCATCCGCCGCGCGACCGACATGGCCACCGTGCTGACGAACGCCGAGATGAAGCGCGGCCTCGGCGGCCTCGCGACGATCGGCGCGACCGCCCCCTTCATCGGCCTGTTCGGGACGGTGATGGGCATCGTCAACGCGTTCACGGGCATGGCGACCGCCGGATCGGGCGGCCTGTCCGCGATCGCGGCCGGTATCGCCGAGGCGCTGTTCACGACGGCCGTCGGCCTCGTCGTCGCGATCCCCGCGGTGATGGCCTACAACTACTTCACCGAGCGTCTCGAGCGCTTCACGATCGAGATGAACAACGCGTCGCAGGAACTGATCGACTTCTTCCTGAAGAAGCAGGGAGCTTAAACCATGGGCATGGCAGCCGGGACCGGGTCCGTCAACTCGGACATCAACATCACGCCCCTCGTGGACGTGGTCTTGGTGCTGCTGATCATCTTCATGGTCGTGACCCCGATGCTGCAGAAGGGTCAGGCCGTGCAGCTGCCGCATGCCGGCAACCCGGAAAAGAAGCCTGACGACACGAGCCAGGTCATGGTGGTGGTGACGGCCCAGCCGAGTCCCGCCGGCGGCTGGACCACCAAGCAGATCTGGATCGACAAGGAGAAGTTCGAGCCGTCGGCGTTCAGGGACGCGATCAAGGAGGCCTTCGACCGCAACCCCTCCGGGGACGTGATGGTCAAGGCCGACTCGCGCCTGCCGTACGGCGACGTCAAGTTCGCGATCCTCGCGGTCCGCGACGCGAACTTCAAGAACGTCGGCCTGATCGCGCAGAAAAAGGACTCCTGACCATGGCCATGGCAGCCGGCGCCAAGGGCGTCAAGTCCGACATCAACATCACGCCGCTGGTGGACGTGGTGCTCGTGCTGCTGATCATCTTCATGGTGATCACGCCGCTCGGGCAGCGCGGCTACGACATCGAGGTGCCGAAGGAAAGCGAACGGCCGGACACGCCGCCGCCGACCGAAGAGGTGAAGAACATCATGCTCGCGGTGTCGGAGGCCGACTGCAACATCGTCGCCCCGCTCGGCAACCTCCCGGCGCTCCCCGCGGACTGCCGGGTGCGGATCAACGACGAGCCGGTGACGATCACCGACCTGCCGGCGCGGATGAGCGAGATCTTCAAGGCGCGCAAGAAGTCCGAGAAGATCCTGTTCGTCGCCGTGCAGGACAAGCTGAACTACGAGGGCATCGTGCGGATCCTCGACACCGCGAAGAACGCGGTGGGCGAGGACCTGAAGCTCGCCATCGTCAGCGACGAGAAGCTGGCCCTGAAGAGCGCGTCCGCCCAGTAGGGGCGGCCCTTGGGCCGCCCCACCGTACGAACCGCAAGAGTTGAACCCTCGGGACGGCCTTCCGGCCGTCCCGTTCGTTTTCCACCCTCCGGGACGACCTTAATAATCGGTTCTACGAAGTTCGTTCCGCGCAATTTCCGCATTTTCTTGTGTTTAACGCGCCCCTCGCGCCGCCCCGCGGGCGGGTTTTTGGTATAAACCCGACGGCCGTGGCCCCGGCCGAGACCGCGGCCGCGCGCCGATCGACCCCGAAACCCCGCAGCCCCAGGAGACGGTCCACGATGACCTCGCGAGCCGCCCGCCCGTCCGCCCGGTTCCCCCGCCTCGTCCTCCCCGTCCTCGTCCTGCTCCTCGCGCTGGCCGCCCCGGCGGCCCTGGCGCAGGCCCCGGACGCCGTCCCCGGCCACGACGCCGCGACCGCGGCCGACCACCCCGCCGCCGGCGGGCACCGGCCCGGGGGGGAGGCCAACCTGCTGCTGCCCGACCTGGACCAGGGGGACTTCCTGGGCTTCACCGGGCACGACATCCTGCTCGTCGGGATCGTCGTCTCGATCCTCGGCCTCGTCTTCGGCGCCGTGATCTACGGGGCGGTGAAGCGGCTCCCGGTCCACGGCTCGATGGCCAAGATCTCCGAGCTGATCTACGAGACCTGCAAGACGTACCTCGTCCAGCAGGGGAAGTTCCTGCTGATCCTCGAGATCTTCATCGGCACGATCATCCTGCTCTACTTCGGGCTGCTCGGGTTCCCGCCGGTCAAGCTCGCCGTGATCCTGCTGGCGAGCCTCGTCGGCATCGCCGGCAGCTACGGCGTGGCCTGGTTCGGGATCCGGATCAACACCCTCGCGAACTCCCGCACCGCCTTCGCGAGCCTGCGCGGGCGGCCGTTCCCGCTCTACGACATCCCGCTCAAGGCCGGGATGAGCATCGGGATGCTGCTGATCAGCGTCGAGCTGCTGCTCATGCTCTGCATCCTGCTCTTCATCCCGCGCGACTACGCCGGCCCCTGCTTCATCGGCTTCGCCGTCGGCGAGTCGCTGGGCGCCGCCGCCCTGCGCATCGCGGGCGGGATCTTCACCAAGATCGCCGACATCGGCGCCGACCTGATGAAGATCGTCTTCAAGATCAAGGAAGACGACGCGCGCAACCCGGGCGTGATCGCGGACTGCACCGGCGACAACGCCGGCGACTCGGTCGGCCCGACGGCGGACGGCTTCGAGACCTACGGCGTGACGGGCGTCGCGCTGATCTCCTTCATCCTGCTGGCCGTCCCGGACCAGCTGATCCAGGTCAAGCTGCTGGTCTGGATCTTCCTGATGCGCGTGATGATGGTCATCGCGTCGGGCCTGTCCTACCTGGCCAACAACGCGGTCGCGAAGGCGCGCTACGGCGCCTCGAAGAAGATGAACTTCGAGGCCCCGCTGACCTCGCTGGTCTGGGTGACGTCGCTGGTCTCGGTCGCGCTGACCTACGTCGTCTCGTACGTGATCATCCCCGAGCTCGGCGGCGACACGTCGCTCTGGTGGAAGCTCTCGACGGTCATCACCTGCGGCACGCTCGCCGGCGCGATCATCCCCGAGCTGGTCAAGGTGTTCACTTCGACGAACTCCGGCCACGTGAAGGAGGTCGTGACGTCCTCGCGCGAGGGCGGCCCCTCGCTGAACATCCTCTCGGGCCTCGTCGCCGGCAACTTCAGCGCCTACTGGCTCGGGCTCGGCATCATGGCCCTGATGGCGGTCGCCTACTCCGTCAGCACCTTCGGCCTCGCCGAGGCGACCGGGATGAAGGCCGCGCCGATCTTCGCCTTCGGCCTCGTCGCGTTCGGCTTCCTCGGCATGGGCCCGGTCACGATCGCGGTCGACTCGTACGGCCCCGTGACGGACAACGCGCAGTCGGTCTACGAGCTGTCCACGATCGAGCAGATCCCGAACGTCCAGTCCGAGGTCAAGCGGGACTTCGGCTTCGACGTGGACTTCCACACGGCCAAGGACCTGCTCGAGGAGAACGACGGGGCGGGGAACACGTTCAAGGCGACGGCGAAGCCGGTGCTGATCGGCACCGCGGTCGTCGGCGCGACGACGATGATCTTCTCGATCATCGTCGCGCTGACCCAGGGGCTGACCACCAACGTGGACAAGCTCTCGCTGCTGCACGCGCCGTTCGTGCTGGGGCTGATCACCGGCGGCGCCATCATCTACTGGTTCACCGGCGCGTCCATCCAGGCGGTCACTACCGGCGCGTACCGCGCCGTCGAGTTCATCAAGCGCAACATCCGGCTCGAGGACAGCGCGGCGGCGTCGGTCGAGGACTCGAAGAAGGTCGTCGAGATCTGCACGCAGTACGCGCAGAAGGGGATGTTCAACATCTTCCTCGGGATCTTCTTCTCGACGCTGGCCTTCTCCTTCGCCGAGCCGTTCTTCTTCATCGGCTACCTGATGTCGATCGCGCTGTTCGGGCTGTACCAGGCGATCTTCATGGCCAACGCCGGCGGCGCCTGGGACAACGCGAAGAAGATCGTCGAGACCGAGCTGAAGCAGAAGGGCACGGACCTGCACGCCGCGACGGTCGTCGGCGACACCGTGGGCGACCCGTTCAAGGACACGTCCTCGGTCGCGATGAACCCGGTGATCAAGTTCACGACGCTGTTCGGCCTGCTCGCGGTGGAGCTGGCGGTCTACCTGACGGCGACGCAGGGCCCGACGCTGACGCACGTGCTGTCGGCGGTGTTCTTCGCGATCAGCGTGTTCTTCGTGTGGCGGTCGTTCTACGGGATGCGGATCAAGGTCACGGCCTGATCGACTAATGATGTGGGGGCGGGGCTACGCCCCGCCCGGGCGGGGCACAGCCCCGCCCCCACGGCGAGCACAGCCCGCCCCCACGGCGAGCACGGCCCCGCCCCCGCGGGAATCAAGGAGCAAGGAGCGAAGAAAAAACGCGCCCCTCGGGGGCGCGTTTTTCGTTCCGGAACGGATCGCCGGAACGGGGCGGCGGCCGACGGTCAGGACACGCGCTTCTGGACCTTCCCGGAGCGCAGGCAGCGGGTGCAGACCTTCGCGCGGCTGGTGCGGCCCTTCTCGTCCTGGATCTTGACCGGCTGCAGGTTCGGGTTGAAGCGACGCTTGGTGACGTTGTTCGCGTGGCTGATCTTGTTGCCGAACTGCGGCCCCTTCCCGCAAACATCGCAAACGTAGGCCATGGTGGACTCCCGGTACGCGGACAGGCCGCGGGCGTGGCAAGAACCGCGGGATTCTACCGGACCCCTCCCACCCCCGCAACGCCCGATCGGCGCCGCCGGTTGCCGGGGGGGACCCCCGAACCAATATTCGCCACCGAGGACGGCGATCGGAGCCGGACTCCGCGATGGAGGGCCCGTGGAGGCCCCCACCGGAGGCCGATTGGGTGGATCGCCGGGGTGTGACTGGGGCGATCGCGTGCGGACGCGGCGCCCGGACTGGGACCGAGGGGCGGAAACGAACAAGGGCGGCGCGTTGCGACCGCCCGCTGTCCGCCTGCGGCTGCATTCCCATCCCGATCCGGCGCCCACCGCCCGAGAGCCGGCGCGGAGGGACAGACATGCTGTTTGGCCGGCCGAAGGATCTCGTCGGGCTGGACATCGGGGACAGCTCCATCAAGGTCGTCGAGCTGAAGGCTCTCGGCCGCGGACGAGGCTTCGAGGTCCAGTCGCTCGCCACCGAGCCGCTGCCCCAGGAAGCGATCGTCGACGGCACGATCATGGACGCGGCGCTGGTGGTGGACGCGCTGCGCCGGATCTGGAGCCAGCACAAGATCAAGAACCGCCGGGTGGCGACCGCGCTGTCGGGCCCCTCGGTGATCATCCGGCGGATCAACCTGCCGGTGATGTCGGACGCGGAGCTCGCCGACCAGATCCGCTGGGAAGCCGAGCAGTACATCCCGTTCGACATCAAGGACGTCTCCCTCGACTACCACGTGCTCGAGGGCTCCTCGCTCGCCGGCGAGGGGAACATGGACGTCATCCTCGTCGCGGTGCGCAAGGAGAAGATCGACGACTACACCTCGGTGATCGCCCAGGCCGGGCTGATCCCCCAGATCGTGGACGTCGGCACCTTCGCCGCGCTGGGCTGCTTCGAGACGAACTACCAGGACGAGATGCCGGCCTCCGCGGCGCTGATCGACATCGGCGCGTCGGTGACCAGCATCGCGATCCTGCAGCACGGCGTGTCGGTCTTCTGGCGCGACATCTCGATCGGCGGCAACCAGTACACCGACAACCTGCAGCGCGAGCTGAACCTGTCGCGCGACCAGGCCGAGGCCGCGAAGCGCGGCGAGACGGTCGAGGGCGTGTCGGGCGGCCAGGTGCAGGACATCCTCGGGTCGGTCAACGAGGAGCTGTGCCACGAGATCCAGCGCACGGTCGACTTCGTGAAGGCCTGCGCCGGCAGCGAGAACCCGCTCGAGGCGATCTTCCTGACCGGCGGCGGCGCGCGCCTCGCCGGGCTCAACGAGGCGCTGCAGTCGCGCTTCGGCGCGCGGATCGAGATGCTCGACCCGTTCCGCCGGCTGCGCCTGCCGGCCAAGGTCGAGTCCGAGTCCGCCGACGTCGGCCCGCACGTCGCCGTCGCGCTCGGCCTCGCGCTGCGCAAGTCGGGCGACCGCAAGATCAACCTGCTCGAGAAGCGCGAGCCGGAGAAGGGCGCGAAGAGCTCGTCGGCGAGCAGCGTCGGCTCCGTGCCGTCCGCCGCCGGGGGCACGCTCGCGGCCGCGGCCGCCGGGCTGATCTTCCTCGCCGGCGTCGGCGCGACGGGCTGGAACTGGTACCGCCTCGACTCGAAGATCGGCGGCCTGAACCAGGAGATCGCCGACGCCGACCAGCGGATCCAGGAGCTGAGCCGGTCGCTCAAGGCGATGGACGAGTTCCAGGCGAAGAAGAAGGCCCTCGAGCACCGCGTCGAGCTGATCTCGGACCTCAAGCGGCGCCAGAACGTGCCCGTGCAGCTGCTCGACATGGTCAGCCGCCAGGTGCCGGACTTCCTCTGGCTCGAGACGCTGACCGAGCGGCAGGGGGGCATCTCGCTGACCGGCAAGGCGACGACGTACAACGCCGTGTCGAATTTCTACAACAACCTCAAGGACTCCCCCTTCTTTGCCGACGTGACTCTGGGAACGACGCAGAAGGTCACCGAGGGGGTGAGCTTCGCGCTCTCCTGCCGGTTCCTGCCGCCCAAGCCGGGGCAGGACCAGGCGCCCGCCATCAGCCCCGCCGCCGGCCCCGCGCCCGCGCCGGGAACCACCGAAGCGCCGCGGGGGTGAGGCCATGGCACTGACGCTGGGAAACATGCCGAAGTGGGGACAGCCGGTCGCCGCGCTGGTGTTCGCGGCCGGCCTGTTCCTCGTGGAGTACAAGCTCCCCCCCGGCAACTTCTCCGAGAAGGCGGCGCAGATCGAGGAGCTGCAGCAGCAGCTCGACGCCAAGCAGCAGGAGATCCGGAAGGGGGAGATCGCGCTCGCCAAGCTCGAGGAGCTGCAGCGCGACATCGCGGCCCTCGAGGTCAAGCTCGACGAGCTGAAGCAGATCCTGCCCACGGCACCGGAGATGGGCGACCTGCTGAAGTGGATCAAGAGCCTCGCGGACCAGACCAACCTCGAGCTGCAGATCTTCAAGCCCGAGGCGCTGGCCGACCAGGAGTTCCTGCGCGAGGCGCCGGTCACGATGGAGGTGATCGGCAACTACCACCAGCTGGGGCTCTTCTTCGACCGGATCAGCAAGTACGCCCGGATCATCAACGTCGAGAACGTCGGCATGTCGCCCAACACGGACCGCACGGTGCGGGCGACCATCCGCGCCAACTTCGTCGCGAAGACGTTCATCTACAAGGACGAGAAGCCCGAGAAGCCGGGAGGTGGCGCGTGAGGACGACGTACGGGGCGGCGCTGACGCTCGCGCTGCTCATCCTCTGCCCGTTCGCGGTCGCGTTCGCCCAGGACGCGGCCGAGGAGACGCCCGCGCCGGCGCCGGGCGGGCCGAGTCCGGACAAGGTGATCGAGGGCATCAGGCGTGACAACGAGGCGGTGATCGCGGGCAAGCACTTCACCTACGACCCCGCCGGGAGGCGCGATCCCTTCGAGCCCCTCGTGAAGTCCGAGCCCAAGCGGCCCGACGGCAAGCGGCCGATCGGGGTCGCCGGGATGCTCGTCAACGAGATCGACCTGAAGGGCGTCGCGACCGACGTCCAGGGGAGCCCCGTGGCGATGTTCCGCGGATCGGACAACCGCGGGTACACGCTCCACGTGGGGGACATCGTCTACGACGGACGCGTGATCGCGATCGACACGCGGCGCGGCCTCGTGATCTTCCGCCAGCAGGTGGACGATCCGCGCCGCATCAAGCCGTTCCGCGACGTGATCAAGCGGCTGCAGGTGACTGGCGGCGAAGGCAACACGGACGCGTCCGCCGAGGAGGAAGGGGCATGAGGAGGCTTGACCTCCGCTTCCGCCGCGCGCCGCTGTGGGCCGCGGCCCTGCTGCTCGCCGCGACGCTCTGCGCGCCGGCGACGGCCAACGATGGGACGGACGACCGTCCGGCGCTGCTCGCGTCCGAGACGGCGCCCGAGGGCCTCGCCCCGGCGGGCCGCCTGCTCGACTTCGCGGTCGTGCCGGGCGACGGCGACGTGCAGCTCGTGCTGCGCGCCGACGGCGGCGTCGCCTACGAGGTGTTCCAGCTGTCCTCGCCCGACCGCCTCGTGCTGGACCTCCCCGGCGTGCGCGCCGACGTCGCGCGCAAGCGCGCCGAGGTGGGCGCGAACGGCCTCGTCCGCGTGCGCGTGGGCCAGTACCGCAACGCGCCCGACCCCGTCGCGCGCGTCGTCCTCGAGCTCGACCGGCCGCTCGGCTGGCAGGTCTCGCGAGACGGCGACATCCTCCGCGTGCGCCTGGCCGACGTGACCGTGCCCGACACGACCACCGACGGCGTAGGGGCGCGCCTCGCCGCAGGCGATGGTGCGCCCGCGCCCGCCCCCGCGGTCGCGCCCGCTCCCGCGCCGGAACCCGTCGCGGCGCCCGCCGCGGCCCAGCCCGAGCCGGTCGCCCCCGCGCCGTCCGCCCCCGCGGCCGCGCCGGAGCCGGAGCCGGTGCGCGACTCCGCGGCGGCCGACACGTCGGCGGCGGCGCAGCGCGTCGCCGAGGGCGTGGACGTGTCCGCGGCGCCGCAGCAGGCCGTCGCCTCCGCGACCGACCGCGCCGGCGGCCGCGACGCGTCCCCGTCCGTGGCCCGCACCGAGCCGCAGGCCGCCGCGCAGGTCGCGTCGAACGACGCCTCCGCCGCGCCCGCGCCGGCCCCCGTGCCGGCGGTGGACGCCGCCGCGAGCGCGCCCGAGGCGGCCCCGGCGAGCTACACCGCGCCGGCGGCGCCGCGCCGCAACACGGACCGCCCGCTCGACGTGGCCGGGACGATGTTCGCGCCCGGGCAGGCCGAGGCCGCCGCGCCGGTCCCCGCGACCGCCGCCGCGGCGATCCTCCAGCCCGCGGACTTCGAGACCAAGACGATCCAGGACCAGCGGCGCACGTACACGGGCAAGGCGATCAGCCTGAACCTCGTGGACGCCGACATCCGCCAGGTCTTCTCGGTGTTCCACGACCTGTCGGGCCTGAACTTCGTGCTCGACCCGGCCGTGGCCGGCGCCGTGACGATCGTCGTGGACGAGGTGCCGTGGGACCAGGCGCTCGACCTGATCCTGCAGAACAACGGCCTCGAGATGACGCTCGAGGGGAACGTCATCCGGATCGCCCCGGTCGTGAAGCTCGCGCAGGAGGCGGCGGCCCGCCGCCAGCTGCGCGAGGCCAAGGAGCTCGAGGCGAACCCGGTCACGATCACGCGCACGCTGTCCTACGCGAAGGCGGCGGACGTGGACAAGGTCGTGCGCGACGCGATCCTCTCGACCAAGGGCCGCGTGATCATCGACCAGCGCACCAACACGCTGATCATCCGCGACATCCCCGACCGCGTGGACGCGATCGACAAGCTGCTGACCACCCTCGACGCGGAGACCCCGCAGGTCATGATCGAGGCGCGGATCGTCGAAGTGTCGCGCGACTACTCCTTCGACCTCGGCATCCAGTGGGGCATGACGGCGAAGGCCGACCCCGCGATCGGCACCGGCACCGGCACCCCGGTCAACAAGGCCACGGGCGACTGGTCGCTGAACCTGCCGCGCAACGCGAGCGCCTCCGCGCTGTCGTTCTCGTTCGGCAACGTGCTCGACTCGTTCAACCTGGACATCACGCTCGACGCGCTGGAGACCGAGGGCTACGCCAAGCGGCTCTCCTCGCCGAAGATCGCGACCCAGAACAACGAGCCGGCCGAGATCGAGCAGGGCGTCCGCTTCCCGATCGTCAACACCACCGCCACCGAGATCAAGACGGAGTTCGTCTCGGCCTCGCTGCGCATGAAGGTCACCCCGCAGATCACGGCCGAGGGGACGGTGATCCTCGAGGTCGAGGTCGCGAACGACTCGCCCGACTTCGTGGACCGCTCCACCGACACGGTGCCCGCCGTCAACACGCAGCGCGCGATGACGAAGGTGCTGATCGCCGACGGCGGCACGACCGTCATCGGCGGCATCTACACCGTCAACGAAGGCCGCAGCACCAAGGGCGTGCCCTGGTTCAGCAAGCTGCCGGGCCTCGGCTGGCTGTTCCGGTCGAAGAGCATCACGAACAAGAACCGCGAGCTGCTGATCTTCATCACGCCGCGGATCATCAAGGCCGCGTGAGCCGGCGAGAGGGTGAGGGAGACACGACGATGAAGAGAATCCCCGTTTGGAGCTGGGCGGCGCTGGGGGCGGTCGCGGTGCTCGTGCTGGGCGCGGCGGCCTGCAACAGCAGCATCGACGACCCGGACGTCAGCGACGCGATCGTGAGCGTGGCGTCGTACGTCCCGAGCACGGCGTGCATCGACGTGGACGGGTCGCTCGACGAGACCGCCGGCACGACGACGTACACCGACGCCGCGCAGACGCTCGTCTTCGAGTCGCGCGTCCGCGGCACCGGGGGCGACAGCGTCTGGCTCGACGTCATCCTCACGTCCGTGGACGTGAGCTACACGATGACGGACCCGGGGCTCGTCCCGGCGCCGTTCACGACCAGCATCGGCGCCGTCACCGTCCCGGCGGGCGGCACGGGCACCCTGCTCACCTTCCGCACGGTGCCGGTCGGCTACATCGGTCCGGGCGCCGAGTTCTCCAGTGCGGGCCGGCAGGGCACCGCCAAGCTCGTCTTCCACGGCAAGGACGCGGGCGGCAACCCGGTGACCGTGACGGGCACCGCGGCGATCGGCACGTACACCGCCTGCGACGGCCTCTGAGCCTTCGCGGGTCCTTCTAGTACCCTCGACGAGCGGCGCCGGGGCCCTGCGGGGTCTCGGCGCCGTTTTCCTTTCGACGTTCCGGCCCCCCTCGGTAGGGGCGGGCCTCGCGCGCCGGAGGCGCGCGATGGTCCGCCCGGCGAAGGTGTCAGGATGTGGTCTTGGTGCGGGGGCCCACCCCCGCGCCCCCGGGACTCGACGCGGACGCTCGGCCCTGCGGGCCTGCGCGTCCGTGTCGAGTGGTGTTGGGCCGGCGGCTGGGATCAAGACGTCGGCTTCTCTCGGATGAGCTCGGCTTCTCTCGATGAGTTCGGCTTCTCTCGCTGAGCCCGGCTCTTCTCGATGAGTTCGGCGTCTCTCGATGAGTTCGGCACCTGTCGCGAACTCGCGGTCTGCGGGCGGGACAGGTCCGCGGGCTCGCGTTTCCTCTCTCCAGATCGACCCGCGGGCGCGCGGTTCCGCTTTCGAGAGCGACCCGCGGGCGCGCTGTTCCTGCGGGCAGACGGGTGCACGGGTTCGCGGTCAATTGCCGGAAGGTTCTTGCCGAACGGCGGCGAACGCGTTCTCGTGCGCCGGGCGGTCGTCCTTCGGTGCCACGGATTTCGCTCATCGGACGCGGCCCGCGAGCCGTTGCCGGCGAGCCTGCGGGGTGGTGGTGCGTGACGGAGGCCTTGCAGCGCCTCGGGAATCGTCCGGCAAGTGACCGTGGGCGCGGCCCTGGGGTCCCGGATCCCGCGTGCGCTCGGCGAGTCGAAGAGAAGTGGAGTCAGGATGTGGTCCTGGTGCGGGGGCCCACCCCCGCACCGCGGTGTCAGGATGTGGTCTTGATGCGGGGG